>Ga0181612_149995_pt1 | contig 16337 bp, 5 predicted proteins | sample HoacroProtozoa21_FD_119630 | JGI IMG/M metagenome (GOLD analysis project Ga0181612, IMG submission 119630) | Hoatzin crop microbial communities from Cojedes, Venezuel. Combined Assembly of Gp0051906, Gp0051904, Gp0051908
AAAAGCTACTTTATAATAGACTTACAGTAAACAAATAACGTGAACTATTTGGAGCTGATGAAAAGACTGCAAAGTAGATATCCCTGAATGCTATTAAATATCACAGTCACTAGATCTTTTGGCAAACTTACTAAAAGGTTGCACAGTGCTTTCAACATAAAATCAGCCTCTCTGGTGGACAGTAGTGATGTCAACACTTTTTATTTCTACCTTGCAGATGCAGACTGTAGCACACAGCAGATAAACTGGGTCATGTTTGCTTTTTCACAGGTGACAGGGTAGAAAGCAAGAACCTTACCTTGTCCTCATCCACAGCACCCAGCCACGTGCTCTTAGGCTGGAGTACGAGTGGGTCTATCCTCCCTTGACATTTGCTTTAAAAGAGATAATACAAGTCATCTCCAATAAATTCTGGACCAAGTGTGATTCTCAGTAACGTTACTGCTATGCTTGGCTGCAGATGGGAAACAAACACAGCAAAGACTTCTCCCAGGCTATCTTCCCAACAGCACTGGAGGCTTTCCTGCTCTGAATCTGCTGTGCTGGAGCTCCTTTACCATTGGATATCCCTTGCCAATATATTAATTTTTAGGAGGAAAATCTAGTCCAGAATTAAAGCTGTGTGAATCTGAAGCAGTACTCCATCTAAACTAGCAGATGAAGACAAGCTTTAATTCATCCACTGACAGCATGATTGGTTCCTACATGACTATGTTGCCATTGAAGGGGCAATAAGAGCTGTTTACATTTAATAAATCTATCTAAATAAAATCTAAATAAAAAATAATCTAAATCTAACTAAATAAAAATTTAGATAAATGTTATAATGTTTTATGAAACTATATTTCTACATAGGTGGTCAAGTCTTTGTGAATTCCCCTGGTGAACGCCCATAATTCCATGACACAGTGGTCACAGATGTTAGCATGACTTAAAGCTTGAAATTTGTGAGCTTTGTGCAACTGCACTGTTGTTGTGTGCTCTTGTGGTGTTTGTGCTAAACAAGCCACAATGCCAAGGCTTGAATCTCTGTTTCTGACAACGAAGATTTCGCTTGGATAAAACCATGAATTGAGTTCTTAAGTATAATAAATTATTTATATCTCCAAAATACGTCACTATGTCACTGGTAATATGGCAAGTATTACACACGTATAAACCTTGTTATTCAAACAGTTTCTGGCTGTAAATATACAAGACAAAGTTGTCTCTTTCTCCAGCTAATCCAAGTTTGCATCTTGAGGTTTGAACAGAGCACTTAAAATTCATACAACTACAGACACCTTCATCAGATCAATCTATGGTTTTCCCCAACCTAACTGCACGAATACTGCTGGTTTTTGTCTCACATCATCCTAAATGTTAAATTCCCTCATTTATGTGCAACCCTTTCTCATGGCTTCCATGTATCATTGCCTGAAGGTAGGTTAAAATTTAGTGCTCTTTAGCAATAATACTGGTACTGTAAACCTTCATCAGACCTTTAAAAAAGCTGCCCGAGACCAGACATAATTCCCTACTACATCCTCTTGGCTTTCTGGCAATCATTAATGGGAATGAGCTGCCCTGCCTCCCAAGCTACCACACCCAGCAACCATACCATCAGGAAAGGGCAAACCAACACCAGGCAAAAACCAAGGTTTGAAGAGCAACATGTGGTTTGCTTTTTTACCTGTTAGAAAACCATATCCGCTGTGCAGTCAGGTTTTAGCCTTCAGAGTAACCATTCAAGAACAGTTTTACTGATGATAAAAGTAGTGTCTATCATGCTCTTCAACAGGTGAACTATTTAATAAGCAGCAGAATCCCTGTGCTAAAGAGATTACACTCCGAAACGCTGAATGTAGTAAAACGCTGCGTTAAATTTAGCAGGTGCTCGGTGTGCATTTATTAAGTGATTATTCCCTGTGCTGCTGCTTCCCTCCCCTCTACTTTCAAAACCTCGAGCTTTCTTCTGCCATGACTCTTCCTATGCCTTTGAGCTGCCTCTCCACGGAAGAAATTCACCACTGTTCCACCAAAGACCCATATATCAGGTAATTGTTGTTAAGAGATAATTCGAAAGCTGAAGTTGTGCTTTTCCTGACTCTCCGCACAAGAATGAATTTCACTCCCTGTGCATGTGCATGTTCAAAGGCTCTACAATGTTTCTGACTCATAAATTGTCTTTTTGTTCTGATGGCTATTTACTGCGTGTGAGGCAAAACACTTGAGTCATGGCATTCTTGTGCTGATTGGAGAGGGAAGGAAGCACTTCTAAGGAATTACAATGTTTTCTAAATAATTCTAAATAGATATTAAGAAAAATATGCTACAGAAAGTGACTGAACCTGCTTCAACTTCTGATGGATTTTTTTTAGTCATTCATGCACATTTATAAAAAAATTAGCTTAACTTTGCCTCAAATTAAAAATTTAACTTGTTTTCTATCCTCCAGTACATATTATGTATGTATATAATGTATAGTTGCAGTTACATAAATGCACTGTGTAGAAAAGCTCCCTCAGACTCAGCTATCTTTCCAGAGTCAAAATATAATTGTATATGGTTTATTAATTCAGATAGCCAATCTTTTTTATTAAGGAGTAGTGTTTATTTAGTATTCATGTATGTATGGATATTATTTCTATAATGATCACTCAGTACAGTTTCAGTTTTTGTTATTCTTTGATAAACATAGTGCCCAAGCAATTATCCCATGTGGGATTTATAAATCCAGGGTTGCAGGTTTACCTGCAGCAGCACACTTCTTTGCTAATGATGAAAGCTGGGGGGTAAAAACAACAAACTAACAAGATCATAAAATTTAATCATAATAACTGTTTTTTTATCGTGATAGTTTATATGAAGGAAGGTATTTTCTGTCTGTCACGAGACACCTCACCTGTAAAAGACTGAGATGTCTGATTTGCTGCCCCTTCCATCACCCGAAGCAACTCCCTATATACCAAATTTTCTCTTTTTTTAAAACATCCTGAAAAGCAGAATCTAAAAATCCTGTGTGTTCTTTAGAATTGCTACAGGGGTTAAATTGTTAATGCTTTACTTTCACTCTAGTTTTTTATCAAACTTTCTTTTTTCTCTCCCTGGGGATAAACAAATGGACAGCTTTCCTCTCTAGTATTCCTCCTTCCATTACCATCACAGCAGAATGCATCTGAGACTATAATAATTCAGTGATGAAATACAAAATGTCGCAATGCCATCTCTCTTAAAGTGAACTGAGATTTTGTTATGCCATTTTAGGTGCACTAATAGCTCCTAAAGTCCCATGGAGTATCTTAATGTGAATTTAATGAGCTGATAGCATATAAATGACAGTACTGTGAGGGTGAAGGTGACATAACCTTTTTCCTTCTATTTGATGTTTGTCTTTGAAAAAATACAGACCTTTTCAAAACGTACTGCATTATTACGAAGTGCTGCATCATTCAGCACGGAGGCTACTATTGTTTTATCACTTTAAAGCCCTTTTTTGCTCTCCTCATGGCACAAGAAACAAAATCACTCTTTAGTTCACCATTACGGTAATTAAAAATCTAAACACTTTACATTGCAGCACAGTGCGAATACGTGGCACTTGGCACTTCGGTGCCCGTGATCATGTTGTGGTGTGCACATCCAGTGACAACCCATCATTTTTATCATGCGTTCGTGCCAGTGTGGTAACATGGAACCAGTAAAATCATGTATGAATCACATGGAAATCATCCATCTTTATTTCCTGGGTGTCATCTTTTTTTCTCCGATCAAGGATAACACTATGAGGTCTCCTCATCATTGCTGACTCCCAAACTCCGTGTGTCATTACCAGAGCATTGTCATTTATAACAAGTTGCCTCCCCTCGCTCAATGGTGTCACACCCCATTGTGCGCCCAAATCCCAATCACCTTCCACGCAGTAATGAGCTGTGATCCCATCAGCGCTGGCTTGGATCAGTACTGACACCAGTGTGCACAGGGGAGGAAGGGACTGATGATAAAAGATAAATATATTGGTAATCAGATAGCAGCAGATGTATAGAAAACATAACTGGCAGATTAAGGAGGTAACTGAATATATGAGGTTATTAAAGTTTACTGGAGTGTAGCAATGTAGCTTTTCCACTATAGTTTGAAGTATTCTCCCTAATGTCTTTAATTCAAACTTAAGAAATGACATCTCTGTTTTTTTTTACCCCTGACCTAAACTCTTAGAGACATGGCAGCCAATGTTTTGATCACTTCCATGCTAAATATTTTGCAACTTGAAAAGAAAAATGACGAACTTTCACTTTTCTTTCACCAGATATTATAAACATACTGCTCCTAATCAATGTGTAGATCCCAGAAATTATTTACTATTTGAAAACTTAACCATCAGTGGGATTTATTTCTTCTAATTTTATGCTCATTTCCTCAATTTAGGTCAATCAAGGATTTTTGGGGTGGTGTTTGTTTGTTAACTTTAAAACATGTGTAAGAGTTTATGAGTTAGTTCTGAAGACAGCACATTTTCTATATTTTCTGACAGTCCCGACGCTGTTACATGCAGTACATAAGACTAACTGAATTAAATTTTTAAAAGTTCTTTCCTCCACCAGTAGAAATGACAATGTTTGCTCTTCTGAGAAAGCTGTACCTTGGGCTGCGTTTGACAAAGGAAAAATAAATAAATAAAAAATAAGCAGCTTACGTGTTTCAAAAAGTTGGAATTTTGGCAATGTATGAAATTTGTTTAGAAAAACCTTTTCGTTGCCAGGTGACAAGGCAAAACATATCACATATGCTTAACAACCAGCTTGTACATATTTTGTCTTTCCAAGGTTTCTAGGGCTGGCCAGGCACAATGATGCATTACAGCTGAAGGAGCTTCCAGCGGGGACAAATGTTTGTCTCTTTCCAGAAGAACTTTCCTAATCCTTAAGAAAAACAACTCAATATTTCTCATTGTTTAATGACTGAGCAAGGATTAATTCTGTTCAAAATTCATCGCATTACGAGTCATAACATATATATTGTGTTTGTTGAAGATGCATACTACCGGTTTTCTGGCACATCGCATTTGTTAGCATTTCATGGCATAGTACAAGCAGTAGTTCTGTTAATACATACAAATTTCTTACAATAGTCAGACATCCTATCCCTGTTCTACTGTCAGCCAACAATGCAAGCAGCGTAAACACATATGGATGACTAAGGATCAATGATAGTAATGTGTTAAAACTTATATCTTACTACTTACAAAAGTTGCTGTTGCCATAGTCTGAGCACTTTAGGAACTCTGATGTTTCCATGTCATCCCACTGATGAACACTGTCATTTCAGAGGAACTGAATAATTAGTCAAGGTCGTAGAGGAAGTCGGAGACAGAGCAGAAAAAAAATAACAACCACCCTGCACTCAGTTTTCCTTGAAATTGGCCATCATTGCCAGAGGCCCATCCTTCTCATCTCAAAACTCAGCTTTTGCTGTGAACATCTACACATATCCCACAGCTTGTAGTTATATTTAATGGACTTCACACATGTGAAAATAATTGTGGGGATAATTCTGAAACTATTACCTTTTCTTGGAATCCCTGTCAACAACAATTGTAATAAATCATGACGCTGCTTGTGTTATAATGATCATTAGTAACCAAAAGCATCTGTATACTCAGCCTGTTTGTTCATTTAGTCAGAAGATTGAAAGGCAAAGTAGAGTTAGGTGTCCAAGCTCCCATGTGCCTAACATACCCTATGGACACAGAGGACCTGCCTAATCTCTTCAACCAACCACCCTGTTCTAGCTGCAGTTATAAACTGTGCCATTACGCAATCTTTAATCCCAATCTCTTAGAAAAAGCCTCTCATGTTCATGCCTACATACTTCAAGTATTCCAAGATTTTTGTTTCTCTTTTTTTTTCATTCCAATTTTTAGTGTCCCTCAAAGGAAAATTCAGCATGACTCATGTGATTAAAATGTTTTTGCACTAATTACACTTGTTGGTAGAAAGCAATAAATCAGTTTTCAAATAGCATCACTGATTCATTTAGAACAATGAGCAGTCATTTCATTATTTCTCTGTGGCATGGAGGGGGCTGCCCTTACATCCTCTGTGCATCCAGCTGAGCATCGGCTTTTGTACAGGTTGGGTTTGGTACCAGAAATCTTTCTTCTCTCTACACCAATCTTTACAAATCTGCCACTCCTTTCCTCCAACCTACTGCATCTATTCCCACCATGGGGAAAAAAGCAAAGACAGAAAACTCAATGCTGAAAAACTTTTCTTTTCTCTCTATTGAAGAGTACAACTTCTTGAATTAGATATACTGTAGGAACACTTGTGCCTGCAAATTCCAGTTTACTCTCCCTGCCAGTAAACCATGCATGCCAGCAAACCAATTTCCTAGATTTGTCATCAAAAGACAACAACAAAGGGCTATAATGATGGTCAAATCAAATTTATTTAAAAGGGAAAAAGAAACCACAAGCAAAACCTTTCTGCATTACTGTCCAGATGTGCTATGCCTCTACCTGCAGCCATTAATATTCAATAGCCTTCTAACACCTCAAAAATTTACTGGTTTTTTGTTTGGTTGGTTTTTTTTTTTTACTTCCTTTGCTTTTTCATTGTAGATTATACCCCTTTGCAGTACAAGGCATCCATTTACACAGTATAAAGTTACACTGTGAGATATGATCCCAGATGAGGTACTGCCTCAAACAGAAAATGAAAAATATTCCATGCATTTTAAACATGAATCAAAGATCATAAGTTACACAAGTGCATAATACATTTCTGCTATTCTCTGGCAGGAAAGAAAAACAAATCTGGCAGCTATAGCAATTGTATAATGGTAATTGTTGAGAGAAATAATTATACAAAAACCTGTTCAAATTATATACGGGATGGAATGACTCAAAGCAAGAAGGATTTAAAGTGATATCTTACACTTCAGCAAACCTCACTGAGTGTACGACACTGGGCAGCAAAAAATCAGACAAACAAATGTATCTCCCGAAATGTTTCTACCCTCTGAAGTCTGTAAAATTGGACTAAAAGCAACTATTTTCGTGTCGTGCCTGGGGCCCTGCTGCTGGTTCATCGAGGAGGCTCCCAGCCACCCGAGGCTCTCTGCAGCATCAGGGCACAAGCACTCCTACACACAGGAAAGGAGGAAGCCCCAACACAATCTCATTGTAAACAGACTGTAATCACTTATTTATATTCCTTCAATGATATGAATCCTCCCTCAGCTGCAGGTAGGTTTAGAAAATTAAAACACCATATTAGAGGTGCGAAATGGAGTGAGATGCTACGACAGAGCCAGGTACCTTCACAGCACTGAGGGTAAGCCATCTCCAAGATCATTTCAGTCCATATCCAAAGCTAAAACTTCTCATTCAAGAGGTTTTCATCTGCATTTCTGATTGCTGTGACTGCCTGTGGACCTGACACCTACATCACTCTGGATGAAACCCATAGTCACTAAAATTATCATCCTTGAGAAATCAAGGAAGACTCACCACGTCTTCACTTTTTTGCTGAATCTGCTTCTGGTTTTCCTACATCAAATGCAAGCTTCTTATTCTTCCTTCTGGCCCCGATCTTGCTTCTCAAGCACCTCTCCCTAATTTAAAAAATTCTGCTTCTGTCATGTGCCCTCCCTCTTTCCACACTGTTTGTAAACCTCTGTCCTCACTTCCAACACCTGGACATCTTGGCCAAAGCCCTTTTCAAGGCAGCAGGGTTTTTAATTGTGTGTACATGAAAAAATGCAAAGATCTTTAATTTATCTCTATTAGCTACAAACATTTCCCCAATCATTCCTTCTTACATGTCACATTATCTTAAATCTGTTATTTTGCTTCATATGTGAAATTGGTGTGACACAGCTGAGGACAAGCATCACAGGCTTTTACATGTACTGTAAATACACATTTGATTGCTGCAAGTTGAAATAATAAATGTTACAAAATAAAAATGATATTTATTTCCGAGGACAAAAATTTAGAAACAAGAAAAAGAGAATAAAATAGTAAAATATTATGCCAGCTTATCTGAAATATTTCCTTCTTTGCACAAACCACTCATCCAGGCAAAGCATCACATGCACTGTTCTGTATTAATAATGACTTTTCGAAGTTTGTATTCCAAGAGCTTTGGAAAATCAGCTTTATCTTCCAGTGCTCACCAGTCCATCAAAGCTTTCCGTGTACAAAACACAGAGCTTCAAGAAAGATTTTAGACAACCTGAGTTTTTCATGAAATACCTAAAGCATCGCTTTTCAGAGATGTCAGCAAATAGCAGACTATTATATGTTGCTGAGTCTGTCTATATTATAAAAAAGCCAGATTCCCAACATCAGTCAAGGTCCTACCATTGGATCCTCATCTGCATCTGTACTAACTTTATCCCAAAGAGAGGAAAAATGGCAAGGCAAAAACATATAACTCTATTGTCTTAGAGTTGCACAATACAAAATGCAGTGTCTGGTCTTTCAACAACTAATGCCACAATTAAATCAGAATGCTGAGCACCTTGCATCAGCTTACTTTCTGGTGAGTTTACTACTGAAAAGCTGATGTCACATTACTGTTTCCTTCTTCACTTTGCAGTCATCAAATATAAAATCTATTTACTGGGTGTTTTGCTTTCATTTTTGAGGGACACAAACTGGAAACTGTGCTCAAGGGCTCAGGAAATATTGCAGAGAAAGGATTAGTCCATCAGCTCTGATCCAGCAGATGATCTCTTGTCAGAAGTTATTACTTTTCTTTGGCCTCATCTTCACGGACCATTTCATTGTATGATTTGAATTTTAAATCTGGTATCATGTTCACAGTTGTGAACACTGTACAAACTTTCTCAAAAGACAGAAGAAGACTATTCTGCTGACTGGTAAGTTATAGACAGTGCAACTTATTAAACTTGTCATATCGAAAAAGTTGCTTTTTCTGAAAAGAAAAAATGTTAATATTATTTAACAAGGTTCACAAAGGCTTGTGGTTCTAAAGTCCAGCCCAGCTCAGAAAACATGAAAGACTTTTTTTGTGCAGAGGGAAGAGTAGCAAATAATTCATAGCATTTACAGTTAGTAGTATCATTTCTTTCAGTATTCAGATATTGTATTTATTTCTTCAATGCACATAAATCGGCTCACTGTGTTCTTTCTAATGAAATTAGCTTCCACTATACAGTCCTTCAGAGTTACAGTAATCCAGGAAACAAATATGGTGCCATGAAACCAAAAGCCCACTATGGACTCAGACAGATAGTTGCCCAAAATTTAAATTAGGATGATACTTGAAGGAAAATGATAAAGTATATGTTTTCAACTTTAGGCATTATATGTCACTCAGTGTTGTTTTCTTTAATGGTTTTACCCTCTAAGTACTTCTATGAGATAGGGAGGTGCTATTATCTCTAATTTATGGATACAGACCTGAAAAACAGAGTGTAGTTAATTTGCTCAAGGTGATATGTGGAGCCTGTGATGACCTTGGGAACAGATATCCCACATCTTACTCAAGTATCCTACACCTGAGACTAGCTGTCCTTGTTGCAAATGAGTCTCCCCGGGAAACACTGTAGGGGATCCTTTTTAAAACATTTGTATTCTCATAGAAGAAAATACGAATCAAACCCTTGCATGCAGGGGAGGGCAAGGTGGGAGGAAAGCTGCCCCTTGGAAGACCCCAGAGGAGATATCTTGAGGTTTCTAGGAGCAGGAATAAGATACTGAGCTCTATATAAATGTCTAAATCTTGCCATAAAGAAGGTTAGATAAGATCCAGACATGTTAGGTTCTCACTACTTCAGCCACTCTTTTGCCTGCCATGCACCCATGGCTGTATAAGGAGGACCATGACCTAGAGACGAGTATCCACGTGGGATATCCACAGCACCAGCCAAGGAAGCACTTCAGTTTCCATTTCCCACTTGTTTCCTCAAGACACGAGGTTAGAAGGTTGGATTTGAATGCTGCAGCCCCCATTAAGCACTCTGGGAGGAAGGTCCACCATTAAATCGCTGCAGCGTGGCTTTTCCTGTATCGACTTTTTGCTGATTCACAGAGTGTGAGTGCCTATCACTTTGCCTCTTCGCACAGCCTCTTCCCAGCCATGCTCTGCTTCAGCCAGGTTGCCAGTTATTTCGGCTAATAGTTTAACAATTCTCACCCTGCTTCCCTTCTCATGTCTTTCTCTCACTGCACAACACAAACATCATTCCTGCACGCTTTATTTCTCTTTTTTTTTATTACTACTTTCATCAACCCTAAGACCAAAACCAACAGAAAAGTCTTACTATGGGATAATAAAAAAAATCCACTAAAAATGCAATACAAAGCTTGAGCAGGAAAGGATAGGCAAAAAAAGAAAAAGGAAAACAAGGTGGGTAGGTGACATGAAGGCCATCACATAGGATGATACTGTCAGAGATAGATTAAGAACAAAACTGTATCCCAGCCACTGGATGATCCAGCTCCCTCTATCTACAAATGCTGTCTGTCTTTCTAGATATAATCCCTTGGTGACAGCATCTCATCTGCGTATAAGGTGTCAAAAAAGGGAACTGGAGCAGTGGAGATCCTTGCTAGGAGTCATGTGAATGAGATCAAGCAACACAGGATGCCACGACAGCGTCAGGAGAAACTGAAACGAGCAGCAACCTCCACAAAATCCAGAGGACAGAATCTTTATTTCCCCCCTCCAACCCCGCCTTTGGAATTTCGCTGAGTTTTTTGGAAGCCGGTACTGACACTGCAGATCTGAGTAGGTGTAAAGAAGGGAATCAAAGAGAGTTCAGTAAAAGACTGAGCATTGTAGTAGCAGCAGTTTGGGGGTTATTCACTTGTATTTTGTACAACACATACTGTGGACACATATTTTGCTTTCCAATGCACTGAAGCTGAATGCAATTTTTATTGACAACTACATTATAAAAGCTGCCACAACTCAGCCTGACAGACAGCTTTTGCACGGTGGGAAGATGTGGCAAATGGTTTGGATTTTTACCTTACAGGAAACTGCTGAGGTTTCCAGGACTGGAAGACAAGGCGAATTTTTATTTCACTTTTATTGGAAAAGGTGAGTTACATATTTGGGAAGAGGAAGCTCGCACTCCAAGAATTTGTGTCATTAATTTCTATATCCCAAACCAAGAATTCTTTACACCACGGGTTACAAGGTCACTAACAGCTGTTAGCAATGTTTCTATTCCCATCGCCTGCGTTAGGGTTAACACCTCATGCAAAGCACAATCAACTTTTAAGGCACAATATAAAACTTTAAGAGCGCTCATAATTAGTGCCAACAGTGGTGGTTTCTGTGATGTCTATGAGGGCCTTCATTAGGGACTATAAATTCCATTTCACTTGGGTCAACCATCTATCAGGTGATAACTACTGTTGCCTGCTACCCACGTGGACTGGCTGCAGCACAAAACTGCAATTGTCAGTGAATGCTGCTTATTCTTGCAACATATCACAATAGACATGTTCGTTGGGATATTTGGCAGCGGGTTTTGGCTTACTATCAGGGCTCGGACTCTGCACAAACTCTGTTGGGCATATTTTATTATCTTGTTGTGAAATGTATTTCGAGCTAGGCTGCTTGGATAAACTTCGGGGAAAAAAAAAAAAAAAAAAAAAGACAGACACGAGCACAGCAGTGACTGGGACTTACAACTCCTGCTTCCGAGCACCTTTACCGCACAAAAACTGTTTATTAGCACAAGTTTTCCTTTTGTATGTTGTGTTTACTTGTTTCCCAGCAGGGTCTGCTGATGTTAATGGACTCACAGCAGTACATTCTACTTCTGTTATTACAGGTCTAATTCAGTCATTAACATTTCATTAATGGACTGGCCTCCTAGCTGTTTACATGGCTGTCTAGATATTGATGAGCTTTCTGGTATAGAAGACTGGTATTTAAGGCAGACTCTTGAAGGTTTAATAAAAAACTGGTGAATCTTCATAGCGTTCTGTCATTTATTTCAGAAGATGAAAGATAAATCCTTAAACAAATTTGCATTGCAAAAGTTGTTCAGCACCTTAACAGAAAACAAATTCCATGCAAAAATCCTAAGGAGAGGAAAAAAGATTCCACAGTTACATCACCTGGATACAAGAGTCTGCTCTTTCTGCCTTAAAACCAGTACAGCTCAGCACTGCCAAGTCCACTGTGCTCTACCTCAGAAGGAATTGCACTGCGGTGGGACACAAATTGATTCCTTTTTCCACCTCACAAGGGTGTTCTGCAGCTTCCACCAGCGCACATTTTCAGACTCCGAACTGGAGTTTGTAATCCTTCCCACAGCCTTCTCCAGTGGGAGCAGCCTTGCTGGTACCTCTGGAATTAGTCAAACTAAAAGGCTGCTCAGCATAGCAAAGCAGTAGTTTTGGGGACCTTTGATATTATCGGCAAAAAAGATGATTTATCATGACGTCTAGACTTCAGTAATTTTCTAGCTTTATCAACAGTGTAGTGGAATCTAGTTACAAAACAATTTAAGTAATATCTGTACCCCAGTGGAAGGTAAGCGTCCTCACGATATTGCTCGATGGAGTTACGAGGAGCTTCCTTTTACTGCATGTCTGCTTTTTCCCTATTCAAAGGAATGTGTGTTTTCAGGCACCACAGAGAACTGAAATATACTGCATCATATCATATGAGTGTCTAATGCAGGTACTTTGTGAAAATTACAAATTTGATATCATAATTATGCTTGCAGTATAAAATTATTAAGCACTGTTGTATTGCACAGTAAATGGAACTTATATTGATGTAATAAAATGTATTTCAATTCCATTACAATAACTTTATAATATTTTTTAATGGTACCTACAGTTAAAAATAAGATACAACCAGGAAAAACCATGGTTGATGGGTACCCTATGCTACAATATTAGGTCACAATAGATATAATCTCTGAGCTTCCTTACGTGCTTTTTTACATTTATGAACACCTACAACTTGTATTTATTTTCACTAGAGAATAAGATGTTAAAAAGTAGAGGTAGGATTAGAGGTTAGAAAACAAGATCCCTAGAATAAGTTCCCTCAGAAATTCAGCATTATACATGCCTTTGACTTCTGCTTTATAACTAGAGCTATAAATATTATCGATCTTAAATTCATATCTTTAAGGATCTTACTAGCTCAGTCAGAACTATGTTGGGATGACACGAAAATAGATCTTTTAAGAAACCTGAAGCTTATTACCTTGATAAACGTAGCCATCTTTGAGAAATCAGAGGGTGGGTGGTGCAAAGAGAAAGGAGGGACACTGTTTTGATACAAAGATGTTCAAGTGTTTTTCTCCTCAGTAGAACTGTCACAACCCAGAATGTATGAACTACTGATTTAACAGAGGAAAAAAAAAGAAAAAAAGAAAAAAGAAGAATTATGAGAAAGGATGCCAAATCCTCATCTAAACATTTTCATCTAGGTTTCTTCTGTCTGTCATGGTAAATGAAATGAAGAAACAAACCACAACTACAGGGGGAAAAAAAAAAGCAGTCAGCTAAAATGTCATGACTTGCTTCTCTGCAGGTGTCAACTTGACTTCACTGAAATGGCATACAACTTTGATTTCTCTCATCAGGAAGAAATGTTTATTCCCTCTCCCAGACCTAGCAGATAAGAACGCACTGTGTGCAACATCGCCGATTTTGATATTGTGGATTTCTGTGTATAACTATTCTTGAGACACATTCTAAAAATATTTTGTGTGCTTTGCCTTGAATTGTTGTCATGAATTATTAAACTGAGCTGTTACTTTTTCATTAAACTGGCAGTCTTAATAATTTAAATGCCAGTCTTTAAGAGACTTACTGTATATTGATGATCTTCATAGGAAGAAACAGAAGCTCCCAATTATTTTATATCTGTCTTGATTTTTATTTTTAATGCATTGCATGACATACTATGCATTACTATATACCTATGTTATTTTAGCATGCCAGATGACATTTCACTACATTCTACTTGTCATTGAGAATTTAGCTGGTTTTTCTTCCTGCAGTCAGTATTTCCACTTTAGGAAACCCATACTTTCTGAATGTCCAAGTGTTCCTCATGGGTAAAGGTTCAATTTACGCTAGGAAATGAGGTAGGAAATAACCTTCAAAGTTGTTATATGTGTGTGTGGAACTTTATAGTGGACCACTGGTCCATTTGGATGGCAGCCTTCTTGCACCTGAGCAATCTAATGCTCAAAAGGAAAACCAAAAGCCGAGATGTGTGAAAGTCCAGTAGTCATAGCCTGACTTCAACAAAACCCTTGACTTTCTTCTCATTTAATCTGAATGAAAAAATGTACTTGCTCTGTGGTGACAATGGCTGAAAATAAAGGGGTTTTGAAAACTTGTTAGCAAATTATATTAATCATCAAAAGTTTAAGAGTGATTAACTTGTGTTAGGTCTTAGATGGGAGTGACTGAGGACCTTTTCACTGCCTTCAGGCATGTGCCTCAATGACTGATGTTGATATAATGGTCAGCAACGTTGGAAGAAATACCTCTACCATCTCATTATGGTTTTTGATTTAACATCTACATCTTTTACAATCCCCTGAACACCAGAAAGTAGTTACAGAATCTTTAATAAAAAAAGTATATATATTCAACTGCTATTATAACTTTTTTAGAAGGAGAAGATTCTGGGATTTTCCCCCCTTCAAGAGCTGTACAATTCACACTCGTGTAACCCCTTAGTAAACTTCAAGTTTTGAAAGCACTTTCGTAAAATTCTCTGTGAATAGACTATATGAATTTCATGATCTTCAACTAATTTATATAAATTTTGTGATCACAAGCCCTGTGAGTTTGTACCCATCCACACAGAGCCCATCCTAGAGTACTCTTAAATGCATCTGGCACTTTTTTACAATGAGGATGATATTAACTTTTTGTATTACCTGGGGAAAGTCACTTATACCCTTTACACCTTTTCTTAAGTTTGAAAGGGGAATGAGAGAAGGTTCCATCTGTGTAAACAACAGTACTTCTTTAGGTGGAATATATTAAAGTGAAAAGGACAAAATTGATTTTAAAAATTCAAGTCCTTTTAATACCAACAATGAAAACAGCTTCAAAGTTAGAAGCTAACACAAAAACTTCAGTAATTATTCATCCAAATTCAAAATAGAGCAGATCTAGCAATGACAAAGCCATAAGGTAATACGCACCATCTCCTAACCATGAAACTCATCCTTAGCTATCAAAATGACAGCATTCACCACTGGGTTTTAATGACCATTTTTAGCATATTTTGGTATGAAAACCATTACATTTGACACACAACATCATCCTCACACAAATAGTATTAAATGACCCTTAGAAAATATTGCTTTAGAATTTCCCTTCCTTTGGCTTCACCTCTAGAGGAAATACAAACTTGTTTGAAATCTAATGTTTTTCCAATCAGTTAAGGATTCTGTCTATTCCTCATCCACAAAATGATGACCACCAGCAATTAGCTTACAAGACTACAAGAAGCATAAGTAGATGTTCAGATTTCAGGAATTTTTATATCAGCTGAATAAAACCGAAAAAACCCAACAATTTTACCATTGAAAGTTCAGAGAAAAATTCAGTTGATAGGGTTTTTCTTTTACTGATTTAAAATATTCAAAAACAAATTCACAGATTTTTTTTTTTTAAGAATTAACTTTCCTGCCAAACAAAATAGTCTGTGAATTGCAGAATAAGAAGAGTCTAAAAAATTGAAATGCTTTAAATACATAAGAATAATATATTGAGTCTAATGAGGAAAACAATATATTAATCATAGAATAGAATAATAGAATAGTTTGGGTTGAAAGGGATCTTTAAAGGTCATCTAGTCCAATGTTCCAGCAAGGAGCAGGGACATCTTGCACTAGATCAGGTTGCTCAGAGCCCCATCCAACATTTAGAATGTCAATGTATATATGTTTCTATAAGCGAGGTGTCTAAGCTCCCATACAGCTGTCGAGACTAAGGTGACAGTCCATTGAACTTGGAACTGGTCAAAGATACATGTCTAGAGGCCTTCAGAATCACTTAGTTTTTTTTTTCTAGCTGACATCAATTTATTTGCAAGGTGAAGTTTGCTGTGTACCACAGCTATACCTATACCACTAAATTAAGAGGTCTTAAAGTGGGATCTCATCCCTTTCTTCTCCATTCTGCTAAATTCTTAACATATTCATTTGTTTGGTCTTGGCCCAGAGTAACAGTCTCCCAAGAGTTTAGAGTTAGAGCCTGGGACTCTTCACTGTAGGTGGTCTGGTTGTGACCAGTCTGTGTTTGAACAACCAGGCTGCTTCAGTTGACCACTGTATTGAAGAACAAGGTCTAGCACTGCTTGCTTTACTACTACAAA
>Ga0181612_153023_pt1 | contig 16337 bp, 8 predicted proteins | sample HoacroProtozoa21_FD_119630 | JGI IMG/M metagenome (GOLD analysis project Ga0181612, IMG submission 119630) | Hoatzin crop microbial communities from Cojedes, Venezuel. Combined Assembly of Gp0051906, Gp0051904, Gp0051908
AAGGCTGTAATTTCTGGCCTATGGAATAATGCTGCTAGTTCACCAGCTTTATAAATTTCTTTTTTGATGCCAGTGCAACACTTTTCACAGCCTGTGGTGTTGATTTCTTTGTATCTTTCTACACACAGCATATCTCCTTTTATCTGATAAATGTCTACCCTCTCAATAGAAGCTCCAGAAAAACCACCTTTCTACTTACCATTTTTTTCTTACATTTGAATTGGCGCTTCATTTCAGCAGTTTGCCCATTGCTCTTCCCCCAGCACAAAGCCACTTTGTGGCACCTAATATTTAGTGTAAGTCTAGACTAACACCACCAAATCTCTAATGCATCTGAAGAGCATTATCAGTAAATTGAACACCCATGATGTAATGCCAACCACATGACCAAGAAACTCAGCCCTTGATCACACAAATGCCATGCCTTCCAATACAGTAGTCACCATGAACACATGGTGACCTTTGAAGACATTTGGAAGACTAAAATTTCACTCTAAATGATAGAGGATCCTTCCCTCCATAATAAGAACCTTACTTGTTTTGTCAACAAGTCACTCATTGCTCCCACAGTGTTTTTTCCTTTGGAAGACCAGAAAAGTTACAATGAGAAATGAGCTGGGATATGTGGACATGACATCAGCAATCTGACATGGTCAGTAATCAATAGAAACAAAATATCCAAGGTGAGAAAATAACAATTATCTCATTTTGGTGTTTCATTGCTTTATTCTGCCATCCTCTTCCTCCCTGAAGGAGCAGAGCTTGCTTTCTCAGAACCTTACATAGAACTATGGTATTGCCTGTTAATGTGACTTTTTGGAGCTGCTTCATATAGGAGGTTGACATACAGACACCTTGCCGTTCCTTACTATCCCAGATCATGAGATCATCTGATAATATCAGATTCCCAGTCCATTTTCTTATTTTTCAAACTATACTAGCCCACAGTTTTAAAAAAAAAGAAAGATTGACAACATGACATTTATCTGATGTGGTGTGATCTTTTAAGTTCTGCAATATGAACACATTCATCTCACTGAGATCAGTTGCTGCAAGGTCTCTTTCATCATCACCCCAATGAAGGACTGGTCAGATATTACCACGAGAAAAGTGTAGCAGGCCAGGCCAAGCGAAGCATTTGAAGCATGGGGAAACACAGCTGTCTGCATCCCAAGAAATTCCCTGTTTGCAAAGGAAAAGGATCACTGATACTTCCCGAGAGGGAAGCCTTCCTCCTGCTGCAGTTCCAAGAGTGTGTGAGGGAAGGAATGAGAAGGGGGTGGTGGGAAAAGCACACAGGATCTGTATGCTATAATGTGCTTCAGGCTCCAAACAGCCGTAATCTGTCCCTTGACTGCAGTCTCCCAATTCATATCTATAACTTCCATCAGCAAAAATCTTGAAATATTTTCAGCAAGCCCTTTTGCACATTTGGCTGTTAAAATCAGTGACAAAAAACATCCAAGTTGCACCAGATGCTTCCTCAACAAGCAGTGGGCGTTTCTGAAAGGGAGCATCAACTTGCTGTACATTGATGTATAGAATTTTTTTATTAACAGTGTGTTTACACAAAACTGAATACATTTTCTGGCTGGTCTAAATTAAATAGACTTCAAAAATTATGTTGTTACATGCACTATGCAGAAGAAAATACACATTTCTACCTTCTCTGTTTCACTACAACAAAACCAAAACCAAACTAGTTAAATACTTTAATAAATGTAACAAGGCATTTAATTCTAAGTAATTAAAAATTTCTACAGCAAAAGGCCTTGCAAATAATCATGTAAAATACTTCAGACCAATGTTTACTCCATTGTTAGCAACTATGGCAAAGGATTATTTGTATACACGATACAACTAGCTCACAGCCAAATGCCAACTGAAGAGGGTTATCTTCATTTGCCTGGCAGGGCTGCATTTTCTTTTTGTAATGGTGGCTTTCTTTTTATTAATAAAACAGAGTTTTCCTGGCAATTCATACTCCTACCTATAATTTAGAAGACCTGGTAGTCTTAAATGGCTATCTAGGGGTTTAAATAAAAGGACAATGATCTCTGTGCCACTGAAACAACACAAATTTGTGATCTGTGCTACAGCTTTACTGGTTGGAAACACTCCCAAAGCTAGAAGAACATGAATTACGTTTCATTTTGCTAACTAGAGTTAATAGCAAAGATGTGCTTAAAATCATTAGCTAGATTTAAAATCATTTAAGGCAACAAATTCCAAGTTGTTTGATCCCAGGTTAAACATTAGTCTGTGATGTCACACAAGCCAAACAAACCATAATTGTGAAATATTTCACTGTTCCAACTTTTTTTTCTTACCACAACACATCGGCTGCTTTGGAAACTGCAGCACTGAGCGTGATGTTATGTTTCTCAGACCGAGGAAGCGTTCTGATTGACTGATGATCATTTTAATGTGGGGCTTTAATCTAGTTAAACCACAGGGCTCAGCCAGCGCAGATGTTCAGTGTGTTTCTGAACTGGCAGCCCTATCTCCTTTCAGCGAAAACATATACACTTTTATTCCACTTCCAGAATCTCCAAATATAATATTTTAGGACACACCAACCCAGGTTGCAGCTAGGACATGGCTGCACTCCTAACAGCAATTAGATAAAGTTTTCCTCATCTGGGCTTTCAAAAATCCCAATGCAGGCATTTTGTTATAAACAAACATCTGGTCATGTCTCAGTAACAAAGAAAGATAAAGTGTTTTTGACAGAACTTTGCCCTCTGGTCAAACTTCGCTTTTCACTAGTGTCTTTCATTTATTCCTTTTTGAAGACTGTTTGCAGAGGCCTCTAACAGGATGTCAGTACCAGATTCACTGATATGGAGAAAAGTGATCCAATACTCTGAGTATAGTTTTTAAAGCAAAGAATGAAAATTGGGAGCCTGTAACAAACAAAAAATACATAATCAAGTACAACAGATCAAAGCTGATACTATGTAGTGACAAGGGTTTTCTGGCTGCTTTCACTGAGGTTTAAACATGATTATTTTATCTCATACAGAGCAAAGGAAAGCCACGAATATTATCACAGTGCAGCTAAACCACCATTTCTCCACACTCTCAGCTGTGTTCTCTTACCATGAGCACCAGAGGTTTCTTTCCTCAATAATCACAGCAAAACAAGTTGGTTTTTTGAAGTTCAGAAATAAATCCCATCTTTGCACATTAAACTTTACACGCACCTTTCTGTCAGCTACACAGTTAAGTGAGAGGTCTCTGGTGAAGCTGGGAAGGGAAGCACAGGACAGCCATGACCAAGAGTGCTGCCCTGCCTGGGAAAGTGTTCTTCCACATCTCAGTCCTCACCTTGCACACTTTTGTCTGAAAGAAGAAATGTAAACTAACCATAAGACTCTGATTTGCTAAAGAGTATTCACAGAGACAACCACACGGTAAGTGCTAATATAATTCTGACGCTCCTTCTTCAATATGTAGGCTAGACAGAAGAAATGTAAGCAGGGTACCCTTGAAAAAACAGGTGATGTCAAGCATATACCAATTTCTTTAACAGTGTGATATAACAGATTCAAATAGCTGAATCCAATTGGACATTAATTATGGATACTATCCTTAAACAGCCCCTGAAAAGCACCTTACAGTCCCAGTTCTTTCAGACATTATGAGGAACTGAGGGAATTAATCAATCTGCACCTTCCGGAAGACACCACCAATAATTTCACAGACGAAAGACCAAAGTAAGAGTTTTATTTTAAGTGAAGTTATTGGAGGTTGCAAAGGATTAGGAGGGGTTCTTGGGATACAAAATGTGTTGGGAGACAATACTGATACTGTGCTATAGTCTGCTTAAGACATTCTGTATGCAGAGTGGGAGGAGGAGAACATTTGACGTTAATTTATTCTTTTCCTTTCAGAGCCTTCATTGCATACCAGCAACTATCCTCTTGGCTCTTGGAAGTGTTCGAAAAAAAAGAAAGAGAAATGAGGTTGAAGGCACACAAATTCTGGAGCAATCTATAGACAGAGCGCAGCTGGAGAAATTGGGGATTGTGTTTTACTCAGTCTACAAGCTTTAAAAAAAATATACTTTTAAGCATGCACAAATTTCTCTGCTGAAACTGCCCAGTTGGCTGCTTTCTTAACATCTGTCTGTAGATGCAGCCAGAAAAAGTCATCCTTTTAACACAAATCCATAGTCTTCACATCCCTCGTGTTTGAGATGTACCACCACATTTTGTTTTCTCTTAAAGAAACAAAGCAAACGCTCTGCAGCAGCAGATAGGCTAATGGTAGTAATCAAACCAACCTGTGATATGTAATTCTTGGAAGGTAAATATGTTCCTCTTAAAAGAACAAATTAATTATTTTTTTTGTATACCTTTCTCCCAAGAGAAGGGATAACAAAATTCTTGCATTGGCATGATGCTGTGATTTCTCTCCCAGGCTCTGTAAACAATACATTTTAAGAGGTTATCCACATGTACTGCAAATACAACCTGTTTTTATGACTAAGCTACTACCAGAACATGAATGATAAGTCAGTTTCTTCCATGTATTCCTGACATTTCTCTTTAGAAAAGTCAAATCTCACTAACAATGAAAACTGATATTTTAACCAGAGGTGGTTCAGCCTTTGGGGCTCCGTGAACAACATCCAACTATCTGTAATATTACACTGCTCTGTGGGTTGACAGCTCATATTTGAGCTCCAAGTGACTGAAAATAAAACAGCCTCCAAAAGGTCCCCTGCCATAAACAGGAAGAAAGAAAAAACCCACCTATCCACATCGACTGGGGTCCAGCATTTCCCAACAGAGCAATGTTCAGTCAGGATTTGGAGGCTTAGCTAGTCCTGCACAGATGTCCACTCACACAGCTAAATAACAATAAAGCTCATACAGTAGCAAAGCAACTTAATTCCACGTCTTGAAGTTATTATTCTCACTGAGCTAGACCCAGAGACCTTGGATGTTAAATTCTTCTACAAGGATGGTTGCTTTCTGCCCAGTTGTGACATTTGTCTTTTGTATACAGTACAGCACAGCACACAGCATGTAGACAGCTGACCAGGCTCCAAACAAGCTAACACATGGGGAAGAACAGCAGCCTAGCTACAGCAACACGGAGCCCTGCATATGCTAGATACACCCTTGTGCTCTGCCAAAGACCTCGCTGAGCACTATGGTGTAGGAGGTCCGGCTGTGGTACATCAGGTAGTCCATTTACAGCCTGTTCTGGTATAACCAGATTACTGCAGTGTGCAACATCCTATATCACCTTACAGCCCTCTGACGTTACACTGCTGGGCACCAGCTGAGAGCCTCAGGTCTTGCTTCCAAAGAAGGAAAAAGGAATCCTGCATTTGACTTCTTCATTTCATATTTTTTTGTATTTTTCAAGCCATAAATAGAGGTAGATGTGCTCCTGAGAGATGAGCAGCTTTTCTCTGTAACCTCTTTCATATCTTTAGGTATCAAGGCATGAACAGACCTTCCATCACCGTGTACAGTACGGCTGACAGCGAGTCTTATTTTCCTGTCTGGGAACACAGAGGCTGTCACATTAGTTAGCTGAAGTTATAAAGCTGAGGAATTGCAGCCAGGCTTCAGCATGCCCTACCGAGCGTCTCAGGTGTGCAGTAACCCACCTTCACCATTACTGGTGCACGTAAATGCATTAATCCATGGAGCTGATCCACTCCTGAAATATCAACACTGCAATACAACTGCTCTCATAAACCATTGCAAACTGAATTAAAACGTGGCTATTTCAGGATGCTGTCCCAAAGAGAGGAATGTATTTTTGAAAGGAAAACATACTGTTTCCGAAAGTCTTTTGCCCATATAAAGAGACTTGTAGCCTTGAAATTCTCACTTCAGTTTCCTTGATCTATTTAGCTTCTCAGCATCTGATCATAAAGCATATTGATAAACTTCAGAACATCCCTGTAATTCTTTTCCCGTATTTCCTTGGTTTATGGTTACCTTTCCTAACAGGCACCAGAAATTAAACTGTTTTTCTCTTAAATAGCTCATCAAACTGTAGTATGCCCAGCAGGGACTCCCAGACCTACAGCTACCTCAGCTGTTGATGTTCATCACTCGTATCTTGTCCAAACAGGTTTCTTTCACCCTAAACAGAAAGCCCTACTGAAAGCCCTGCAGGACAAAAAGTCTTCATACTTCCTAGCTTCGTTGCAGTGCTGTTGTAGACAGAAGATGCCCAAGGGAGTAAATGCCACCAGGTGAATGGGGGTGAACAGTCACTATATCTTGTTCTTCCAAGGGTTTCTTTTCCTGCCAGGGAAGGCCTCTTAAAGCATTCTAGTCCTATCAGACTTGCCATCTGGTTGAATAAACTAGCCTTTGAAATAATTTATCAATCCATCTACATCAGCAGCATTTATTTCATTAATTGGAAGAATTAGCTCTTTGTAGCAAGTCAAAGACTGTGGATCCAAAATATACTGTACTTTCTCCCAAGTGACCCAGAGACCCTTGGATGAACTCTTGGGGTGCCATTAAAATGAATAGTTATGTAGAAAAAATAGCATTTTAATGTTTATTTAACGTAGCTACCTTTCCAAAAAAAGGAACTTTCAACAATTTTAAACATCTGGTTGCCTTATTTTTTAGTTTGTTTCTCCAGTGGTATGAGCAGAACGCCTTCAATTTAGAAAAGACAAGTCTGTATTCTTAGCCACATGGATGCTCTCAGGTTACAAGCAGTGTGGAGGAGGAGGAGATATACAAATACCTTTTAAAATTATTTTACGGCTGACGTATTAAATTTTAGAGGGCCAAGTTCTACTGTCCCTTGTGCTACTGAGATCAATGCAGCTAGTCTGGAGCTATAGCTGTATACGCAATACTAGTCATGCCAGATATGGCTGCATTTTAGCATAAAAACATTGTATAAGATAAAGCAAGATGAATTGCAACAGGTTAATAAAAGAATTAATATGCTTTTTTAAATGGCTAAGATTTTCACACGGACACTATTGTATTCAAGAAGATGGCACATTTACCACAAACCTCCCGAACATACACACACACATATATACATACTTCTTTATACAAATACATATATATTTATAGATAAAATTATGACACCAGAAATACTAGTATATATTTAAGGTGTTATACATGTAAGTTATACACCATGTACTCAAGAGTCGTAAAGATCTATAGTGTCGATAGACCCTCAGAGCATCCCAATTAATTTATTCCTGTACTTTCTTGGTTTATGATCCTCTTTGCTAACAGGCACCAGAAATTAACCTGTTTTTCTAATAAATAGCTCATCAGTCCTATTTATGAGAATAATTACCTCTCCAATCCTACACAATATTCTCCCACCTGCTCACACAATACTGTAGTCATGCTCCTAAACGCAGCCTAAAAGCTCATGTTTAACTTAGGTGACTACCATGAACTTTAAAACTTTCGGGATCACTGATCTCTAGCATGCATAAATCTTACATGCAGGGCCTTCTTCTCTTAAATACAGACCTTTGTGCTCACACTTGTATGTGATAAAACACCTGTTCTTCCTTATCAAACCCTATCAAGTCCCCCCCCCCCCGGCCCCCAAAAAGGTCCTACCGGAACAAAGTGTGATTACATCAGGATATGTTTCTAACAACTCGGTACTTATTTCCAAATAACTAGAAGAAAAGAGAAAAGAGAATAGCACTGGGCTAGCAATCAGCCTGATTGACTTCCTGAATAAAAAACTCTTTTCTACTCTTGTGATGATGATAACCTTTTTATAGACACACTTTACAAAATACTTTTAATCCTTAAAATACGGAGTGAGTGGTTTTATCCCCTGCTAATTACCTTAATCTAATCTGTTAAGCGAGCATCTTGTCATCACATTTAACCTTACCAACAATATTTGAAATTTAATCTAGCTATTTGGCAAGAGCAGATCTAAATAAAACTATCTTCATTCGCAACAATTACTTTACAATTTTTAGCTAATTATATGTCCTAAGAAGATTTTAATGATTTTTGCTCAGAACCAGTGTCAGATTCACATGCCTACAGTTATACAAATTATTCTGCCTATTCTTCTTAAACATAGCCTCTCATAGGCTTTTATTTTTCAGTCCCTGGAATTTCTTTGATGTTTCAGAGCTAACGCTTACACTGAATTCCAGTAAGATAATTAAAATGGAATAGCAGCTCCATCTCACTCAGAATCTCAAGACCTAGATATGATAGTATTTGTAATTTTATGGCCATTTTCTGTAAATTTGCACAAAATTTCTCCAGGAGTCCATTCTTGCCAGACAGTATGATATTTTATAGTCACCAACAGAAGAGGTGTAGAACCACCTTCTTCCTGGTTCACCTCTAATAGCACAGATGTCATTTTTAGAAAAGAATTAAAACTCAAATTATCTTCGAGGCCTTAAACATCTCATATTACTATTGAGATTTGAAATCAGGCAAACCACTTTTGTTCTCTGTTGTGAAAATGAATAGTCTCTTTGGTGTAGTTGCTTAGAATGCTGCGACAAGTAAGCAATATCCTTCATGGCAACTCAGCATACAATGCAATAAATTACTTTATGGCTGGTTAAAATGTAAGGCAACACCGCGATGTTTAATAAACACGAAAGGCTGTTTCTTGCACATACAGTCCATTGCCACTGATAGTATATTTTCATAGGAAAAAGCATTAAAAAAATTTTTTTAAGAAGGAAAATGAAAAAAATCAATACAATTCTGCTTTGAAAGTATTTTGCATTATCTTTCCTAGCTCTCCTACAGTCAGGTTTTGTAAATGCAGCGTCTCTTTCTGAAACGGTAATATGCACAAATAAAAATTGAATCCACTCCCCTACATATGGAACAATCTGGAGGGCCTTGAAATTCATGCAGGCAGTCAGTGTGAGGCCCATGCCACACTATCTATGTTCGTGTATCAATTAGCGTTTTCAAAATGTATGTTCTTTCTAGTCAGGCAAGCAGCATTCTCAAGGAAAAAGACTCACTCAGCCACCACCAGCTGGAGTCAGCAAGGAATCTCTTCACTTCTCTGGGCTGAGCGGGCTGGGACAGAGACCATTTGCTGTGTCGAAGGTTTTTGGCAGCCGCAGCAACCATCTGCAGGTTGGCACAGCAGAAGTAGAAGTAGGATCACGACTTCATCTGTGCAAAGCAAAACGATGTTTTACTGTTAATTGGACCATAGAGCAATACAGCCTTGAGATGTACTAAACTACCTTAAGGATAAGTATTTTGTGAAGATGTTTAGGAGTTTGTGCCGTTCCGATACCATTGTCTATGACAAGCTGTGACTCTAACTGCGTCATTAAGTGGGAAGAGAAAAGTGAATTGATGTTTTACTAACAGAACAATACAACCCAGAAGTATTGTGGGATATATAACCACACACAACTTTATATATTAATTTAAAGTGAGTAAAGTAAGCTATAAAAGGACATGTTTAAAAAATTATTCTTTGATATTTTTCCTCAATGTGACTAACATCTGTTGGTCATTTTGTCCGCCAGCTCAAGGAGGTTCAGAATATGAAAGACGTAATGAACTGTGAGCAAGGCGTTGCTTTGCAAGAGTGTTTCTTTGATTTTTCTGTCATAATTGTAGTGGCCTCTGACCAGTCACAAAATAACAATCACTAATTGGACCCTTTCTGTTCTCAGTCTAATCTTGCAGCCAGCAGAACCACACCCTCCAGCTCATCCTCATCCACGAGCAGCGGTAAATGCTGCCGTGAGGAGCACCCACTTGAAGCAGACATCTATTTAGGGCCTGTTATAATCTCTCATCTGGAGTAACAAAACCCAGGTGCTCCACATAGCAGCTGCTTGTCACACTTCCTGATAGCTTGGCAGGTCTGAAAGTGAAGAGAGATCTGAACCTCATGCAGACATAATACATTTCATTCCCAAGAAAATGAAACCATGCTTGGAGTTTCCCTAAGTGATGGTTGTAACAGGAGACACGGCACTGTCAGCACCTGTGTGGGAGCACCACTTGATGGAAACTGGGAACCTTTGTGTAGTGCAGTCTTAGTCCTCAAAAGCCAAATGTGATCAGCCTCCTCAGAATAAAACATTTCTTGTGCAAAATCACTGCCTTTTATGGGTGCTCTATCACCTCTAGACTATACTAAGACACTGAAATGATAGTGCTCAGCTGTGCTAGCTAATCCTACCATTCACACAGATGACTTGGTGGAGTGGATGAACAATCTGAGGAAAAATTGATCTTTTACAGAAATATTCCTTCCTTAAAAACATAAGATGCTCCCAGTTTTCTAACATTTTAACCCAGCAGAGTGTAAGGGCTACTCCTTTATGTACACAGGAAACCTCCATGCACTAGAAGCAAGTTATCAAGGTCCTTCCTACCCCTCCTACCTTTGCCTCCACTGCACATTTCAGAGCTGTCGACACAGCTCCTTGTGTGGTCTTGAAATCGATGCTGCTCAACAGCAGCCAAAAGAGAGGGAAAAATCTGCTTTTTTATTTATATAAATCTGGCTAAGAGTTTTTATTTATTTAGAATGGAGTTTAAACTGTGCTTGACTCTAAATAAATAAAACACGTTACTTTCCCTCCCTACTGGTTGCCACCAAGCCGTGTGAATTTCAAAGACCACACAGACAGCAGCGGCTGTGTGGTGAGATGGGGACCGATGCAAAGGGGGCAGCCCACCAGAGACTGGGGTTTGCAAGGCTTGCAGGTGAGGGAAGCATTATGAAAGGCGTGCTTTAAGAGTACAAGTAAGCGTAACTCTGAAAAAGACATCAGTTCCTTGGATATTGTGCTGATGCTGATCCTTCTCCTTCCCTGTCTACCAGTGCATTTCTCCTCCACAGGACTGAGCCTCACTCATGTCACACTGTCTGTGAGGAACAGCAGCCATGTGAGAGCACGATGGTGGGGGGACAAGCAGCAGGAGTGGAGGACAACACATTTCAGGCTTCAGTTAAGTGCAGAGGAAAGGAAGAAAATACCTTTAAGATTTATTCCAGGCTGGCGATTAGCTTCAGTCAGATCCTTGAAAAAACAAATTATAAGGGAAAAACCCCACAGAGGTGAACATGCTGGGACAAGGGACTGGACTCCTTTTCCTCTCCTATCAATCACAGGCAACATTTCAGTAATATGCATGTCTTCTTTTCAGCCTTTAAGTCACAAATCCAATGGACCAAACACAATTAATCTTTGGAGTAGCCCCTGGGATAAATTTAGATCTAGCTTTATTGGAAGCAGTGTCAGATGAAAAGTAGGTTAAACTGTACAAAAAGTCCTTCATACCCTGATTCATGGATGAGTCTCATTTCACTCAGTGATCAGCAAAGACACTAACTCCTAGTGTCCCACACCTGAAAGTCCCTTATTTCTTCACATCGTCAGTAAATGGTAACTTCAGAAAAGTTGGCAAGTTCATAGAAGTTCAGTTCAGATCTTTTGAAAACACCGGGTTCCTGAGACATCTATCTGCCAAAGGAGGCACCTGCTAAAGCTGCCAGTGTTTGGAGAAGGGAGAAAAGCAAAAGGGGAAAGCGCTAACTCCTTCTTTTGGCATCCAGCTAAAACCAAATCTATTTGCTGCTCCCGCACTACCTGCTTACAGCAAATGCCATGTAAAGCCACGCGCTTATGAAAGCTCCCATTTTAGACCATCAGACAAACAATGGATCCATCCAACACTCTGCTTGTCCCTGAACTGCTGCACCATTGATTTGCATTCTTATTTCTCCTCTCCTTCTAATACTTCTTTTGAAAGCCAATGTAGAGGAAATCACAAAATCCATCTTCGTCACAGCCATTTTATTGTCATTGATCAAGGATTCCACCATGGCAAGTTTTTTGCTACTTATGCAATCAGCATCTGCTGACCTAGTGTGAATGTGAACTTACAGACGTCTTATTCCTGGGATGAACATCAAATGGTAGCAGAAGGACTGGGGCACAATTAGCAGCAGCTACTAAAATTTTCTCTTCTTTTTATTGGAAAAGGAAGAGGGATCAGTGAACTCTTACACATGAAAGAGAGAAAAAAGCTTAGTACAAAGACAGGCAAGGCAGAAACAGGTCAAAGGAGAGTAGGAAACTTACTGGGAGGTCAAGCCAACTGGAGAGCCTATATTTTTCTCCAAATAAGGCAGAGGTTCAGAGTCCATAGCTCATGAGGCACTTGGCCAAAGTCAAAGCGATACATACAAAACCCTACCACAAGACAGACAGACAGAGAGAAGATTAAAAAAAAATCCATATCTCAGCAGAGCAGCACTGTTGGATCAGAATTTACTGGTGCAGGAAAGGTCAGCAGACAGCCCTTATTCCATGATGATTGCTGAATATGAAGAGACAAAAGCAAGGGGCAGCTAAAGAAGGAGAGATGATTAGACCAGCAGCAAACTCTCCCCATCTGGGAAGGGTGCTGGACAAAGCACATATCTCCCTGTGCTCCCATGGATACTAAAAACCAGAAGCAGTTCTAAGAGGGAGGAGACCAGTAACCCTATCTGGATTCACAACCTCTTTCCAAATTCAGCTGATTCAGCTAACTATGCAGCATAAACATATTTCTATGAAGAGTAGCTTGCCTTTTCCAGATCTATCATCTACCGACAGGCACGGAGAACACGTTGCTGCATGCTGGCTGCAGGGGGACTATCAAAATCCCACAGGGATTCGGGATCCCTGCCCCTCAGGTAACACACCTGGCACATTTCCACCAAATCTGTTCAGCATGAAAGCTTGCTATCCTTTCAGACCCTTATTTTCCTCCTTCCCCCCCCTCTGACGTTCCCAGTGTAATACATACTGTAAGGCTACCAATACACCCAGCAGTACTCCCTTGCCCCCATCTCTCACATCTTGCGCCTCAGGTGAAATTAGCATAAACACAGCCAAACGTAAAGACAAACCACAAGAAATGGGTGTTCAGAAGAGCTGTAGAGGACAAACATAACCCAGAGTTCCCTGTTAACCATAGGCAGCAAGACCTTTGCCTGCCATATCATCAGTCTTTTTTGAGAAAAGACCATGAATTCTTAATGCCAAGTACGAGGATGTGGATACCACCAAGCCTGAAACAGGAGTCAGAAACTCCCCATCTCTTCTCCTCTCTTCTGTGTCTTCTTACTAGATATTACAGTAGGACTTTTCCAAACTACTCTGACATGTTTCCAAAGAAATTTTCAATATACTGTATTCTGACAAATCGGTTGAGGGCGTGTGTTTTGACTTTCCTCTTTTTTTAAAAAAAATCTGTATTCTGATTGCTGGGTGGCAAAAGAGAGTAGACTTAAATTTAAAATGGTTTAGAGATCATATGAGAGACGTCTTTATACTCCTGTGTGGTCCTGCAGTTTTGTCAGTTGTCTGACATTTAATTTCCTGTTCCCCTCTTATGGTGGGATTCTGATTTCCTCTCACTCCTTCTCCTTTCTCCATCACAGAAACCTGACAGACATCTCCATTTCTACCATCTGTTTCCTATTCACTTTTATAAATATTGAAACAAATAATTAATTTGGCAAACAGGCATGATGTAGCCTGCCTCATCTTCTGTTGATATATAACTCTTACCATCCCTCTCCAGTCTTTCAACCTCCTACAGATATCAGCTCATTTGGACCAGACTATTCACGGTCTAACTTGTCAACGAAACTGGTCCGTCTTTAAATGGTTTCACGTTTTTGCATTAGAAACTTCCAGCCAGGGTATTCTGTGTCCTCACAAAATTCTGTGTCAACATAGTCCAGTTGCAAACTACTCTTTGATAAACTCTCTTTCTGTGTTTATACAATATAAAATATGAAAGAACTATCCATGACAAAACAGCCATGCTGAGCAATATACACTCTGGCCTCAGCGACTAAATACACATAGTCGTCTGCTAGCACGGATATGATATTACTGGGAGTAGAAAGATTGGGTCTACCTTTAAAACAATTCCAAGCTGTTCGAACTGATATCACCCAATCCCTGTCGATTCCTGTTCAATACGCCAATGCAGCTCTCCGTGTACTGGGAATCTCAACCCATGGGATTCCTCCTGAATGTCTAGTTGCCATTTCCACAGGGCAGAGACTATCCTTTTCTTCTGTGGCTTGCTATGGCTTGTGTCGGAGAGGCTCAGTGTCTCCATACGTCAAATCCAAACCCTAACACAGTACTTAGGAGTATTCCTGCTGCTCCAGGAGCACACATCCTGAATATCAAGGACTAATTTAATAGATTTCAATTGTTCTTTACCACTGCTGAAATGCTAAAACTTGCCCCTCAATGTACCAAATAAGCTTTGCTGTGAAAGACCACACTAACCCACCACCCATAGCAGCCAGAGATGTTACTTGATGTTTAAAATCTCCTCTGTGTTGTAAAATCACTTCTGTATTATTCATTTATTCCTCACGCACTAATAAATACTAATGATTGTCAGAACTAACACAGACCTCAGTGTTTTGTAGCCATTTCAGCCCTCAGCCAGGAGTGACTGCAGTTTTACTCCTTTCTGTTCGCCCACCCTTTGCCATAAAACTCCCTGGGAACACACCATTCTTTTAGCATCAACCCTGGAAGGCCACAGGGGTAAGTTGGCCAGGGGCCCGGTGCTGAGCTGGCACAGTCAGACTCTGCCTGTCACCCACAGGGCCGAGACCTCCATGTCCAAATCTGAGGAGACACCACACCACACCAGCCCCAGGAGAGCTCAGCACACAAGTGGACCCCCTCAGATGGCAGCAGGGAACAGGGTGCACCAAGAGGGGACACAGAGGCAGCTCAGGACCCAGCTGGCTTTGTGCCGGTTCATCCAGCTGGACCTGGACTGGGGGTCATGTCCTGGACCAAGACTCTGCTGCCCTGTCCCTGGGTGCCAGCCAGCAGTGTGGCCCTTTCCCCCTCCTGCAAATGGCTACACAGATGGTTCAGGCTATGCCAGCTGCTCACCGTTGTCTTGCTGGCCTTCACAGCGCTCACCAAATCTCACCCAGACCATCTTTCCTCTCCTCAGACTTGTGGTCGTGACTCTGCTTTCACCTTTTGGATGTTTTCCCGGATGAACATGCCTGTAACTTTTCCTTGGGGCTTAAAAAAGACTTTTCAACCTATTTTTCCATATCACCACACACTGCCCTGGAGATGTCTCTGAGGTAGATATATGGTCAGGTTACACATTCCTAGTCCTCACCGAGAATAAGATTGCAAAAGAACATTCCTATTATTTTAGGTTATGGAAGAAGTAATCAAATATTTCCCTCACCACTAAAATGTCATCGTTTTATGCATTTCACAAGGAATTCTCTCATTATGTTAGATAGGCCTGGAGAGACTCCAGTCTCTGTGGGCTGCATGCATTCCCCTGTTCTGTTCAGAAATTAAAACCCTTAGTCTGTTTTAAAAGAAAGCCAAGTCACTTGGTGCCCTGCTACTGACCCAAAACTTGATGGCAATACACCTGATTTCTCTTACAAACTGTGGCCTTTTCTGAATTTGTTCCTCACACAGCTGTGTGCACAGCAATCTCCCCACATGCTTCAATAAAAATAACAATTGCACATGAAGAAAAAAGAAAGCCCAGAACAAAAACGACATCAGCAACCACTTGAGAAAAATTAATGAGTGCTGCCTAACAGCAGAGCCATTCACTGACACTGAATAAACAAGGCAGCAAGTCTATAAGGCCACTTCCATTAGCATCCAAATTTTTAATTTAACTAAACTTGGGGTTCTTTTATAATTTTGGCACAATGCTGCAGAAACACAACAGAGTTATATAACACTGCAGCATCAGCAAGAAAGCTCTGAGTTTGAGCAAAAGAGTACATTAGCAACACAGACTTTATGAACATAAGCAAGCAATTCTCACTGCAGGAGAGAGGCAAAGTGTATCCTTACCTCTCACTCTCCTCCATATCACCACAATGCCTAGAAGCTCAGAGAGCCAAAGACACCACTGACTGGGCACTGTACAGTCCTAAACCTATCTTCTACAGCTCTAAGACTTCAACTACTGCAAGAGAAATCTAGTGGCATGGTAGAGAAAAAGGTGGAGTAAGAAATGTCTATATTGAGAAATACATTGTTTTTCAGTCTATGTTGCTTTATTCTGAACTCCTACATCACTGGATTTTAGGTAATAAAATGCATCTCCGGATAATTTGTTTGCAAAGTTTCTCCTTTTCCACAAGAGCTTCATAAAACATCTTTCTGCAAAATCAGAGACGCAGAAGAGAAAAATCTATTTAAGAACAAGTATAACACATGTTCCACACCCTCTGAAGGCCCAGGGTGAGAAATGACACTGACTGCATCTCAGCACAAGATGTCAGATTTTTTTGAAAAGTCCTAAATTTCT
>Ga0181612_146327_pt1 | contig 16333 bp, 6 predicted proteins | sample HoacroProtozoa21_FD_119630 | JGI IMG/M metagenome (GOLD analysis project Ga0181612, IMG submission 119630) | Hoatzin crop microbial communities from Cojedes, Venezuel. Combined Assembly of Gp0051906, Gp0051904, Gp0051908
AAGGTCTCCCTGGAGCCTTCTCTTCTCCAGGCTGAACAGCCCCAACTCTCTCAGTCTTTCCTCACAGGAGAGGTGTTCCAGCCCTCGGATCATCTTTGTGGCCCTTCTCTGGACCCACTCCAACAGGTCCATGTCTTTCCTGTGCTGAGGGCTCCAGGGTTGGATGCAGGACTCCAGGTGGGGTCTAACTAGAGTGGTTGTGGGGTTGTTTTATTTTCGTAACACCAACTTGCACACTGACTGCTTTTAATATATTGGTTGCTAGTGCTCTGCTCTCGGGTGCTGTAATCCTGCTTTGTTCTTGTAGACAGGAAGCTGGATTGCTAATGATTTGCCTAAATTCAGATCCATGGTGAAACTCAGAAGGTGCAACCGTACACTGTGATCCACGATGCCCTCTCTAGTTATTACAAGTAAGCATATAGGAATGGTTGTTTTTAGTGAAAGAAAGATCTAGCCTGATTGAATAGCGAAGTGGGAACACTGTTTTTCTCCAGGTTGGCACCGGATCTCTAACTTTGCAACTACGCTTCCCATGTGTTATGACCAGCATTCAATCCTTATGAGCCATGGTGGTTCAGATGTGGCTTGGTTTTGCTGTGTAAGAGGAAAGGTGGCCATAGCAGTGATAGAAAAATTGCTCTTAGAAAATGAAAATCAGCTGGCAAAGTTTTGAACCATGGTGGTGCAGGAAATAGTATTTCTTTCTGTAGACAGCAGTCTGTAAAATGATCCATTGCGTCATAGTTCAGCAAGGTGAATGTCTTGATTAATCAGAGCTGTCTTCCTATGGAAATGGGATCTGATTATTTATTATTATGGAAAATGTGTTGGCTCTTTCCACAGATAAAGTCATTTGCTTTTAGAAGATAATACAGCTTCTCTCTCTTCACACCACTGCTTGAGCTAGCTGTTGTCTTTAATTCTCTTTTAATGCCACTTCTTTTCTACATATTTGGAAAAAAGTTCCTGAGGACACCTGGGTTTCCACTTGCTGGAGCATCTTCCTCAGAACTACTCATGATCACCCCTTTTGCATACCCTTGTATTTTTGAGATTAATCTACCTTACTTTGCTGACTGTTAGTCACAGTTTCTCCTTCCTTTGTTCTTTCTTTTGGCAGATCACCTCACTTTCTGTTTTCACATCATCCCCCACTTATTATTCTGTGAGCTGTGATACTTACCTGCCTCCCTTGTCCGTTCCTCTTTGATAAGGGAGACCTTATCACTCTCTACAACTACCTGAAAGGAGGTTGTAGTGAGGTCTCTTTTCCCAAGTAACAAGTGATAGGACGAGAGGAAATGGCTTCAAGTTGCACCAGGGGATGTTTAGACTGGGTATTAGGACAAACTCCTTCACCAAAAAGTTTGTCAAACATTGGAACAGGCTGCCCAGGGAAGTGGTTGAGTCACCATCCCTGGGAGTATTTAAAAAATGTGGCACTTCAAGACATGTTTTAGTGGTGGACTTGGGACTGTTACGTTAACAGTTGTATTGTATGATCTTAAGAGTCTTTTCCAACCTAGATCATTCTGTGATTCTGTGGTTTTCAGGCATCTTTGCTTTTCTTTTGTTCCATTTCACATCTTCTTTTCTTAATTTTTCAGAGTGTTTGGAGCACTCCAGACTTATCCTAATTTCTCTCTGTTACCAGTTCTGCTTTTGTATCGTGACTTCATGGCCAGCTGTTTCCCATTCTCCTCATCTAAGAATCTGCTGACAAGATCTTCCTGTTTGCCAGATTTGCAAGTTTTCAGTATATCTGGCCTTCCCTCTTCTCTTCTACATGTTCGTTCCCTATCAAAATTTTACCTTCATCCTCAGCTGTGGCTTTAGTCTTGGTATCTTTTCTTTGGTGGAACCTCTTAGATTACATTTCTTACACGAACTTATTCCAGAGCGTGCTTACCAATGTGTGACTAGTCATTGTAACGGTCTTCTCTTCTCTCCATGTCCCATATTCTGCTGCCTTGGCAACCACTTCATTAACTTTTCCTACTCCTACCCTTAAATGCAAAAGCACGAAAAAAGAAAGAAAAAACTCCCAACAACCTCTCCCACCTTTAAATTCACATAAAATCTCTCCTGTGTGTCTGCCTTGTTGACTTTGGCACTGGCTATTTTACCAGCGAGCTCTTGTTAATGCTAAAAAAGTACTGAAATTTACTTTTACAGGGTTTATTTCACAAGCCTGGTTTATCTGAAGGGTGGAGTTCTTTCCTTCCTCTCCACTGGAGTAATCTTGCGGAGAAGTTGCAAAGAACTACTCCTAAATCACTTGGAGTGGGTAGGGAGTTGCAAGTACCTTCCAATTTCTGTAATAGTGACTACTGTCCTTGGGAAAACTGTGTTCTCCATACATTCATTGGTGGGAAACGGGCAGTTTTATCATATCATTTGTGGGTGTGCTTAGACAAAGTATTCTGGGGGAGAAAAGGCACACAAATTGCTACAGCAGATGACTTTGATGCATTCTTTGTCTACCCAGAAAGATAAAACCACTCAGTCCAATGGCTAGGTCCAGATTCCCCTTTTTAGTTGTTCTTAGCTTGGCAGATATTTTTTTGGTAGAAACTGTTGCAGTGAATATTGCTTTTTCCTTGAAAGGATTGTTTTGTTAGCCAGCAATGTAATTTCTGATGAATTTTTAAATATTTAATAAAGCAATAGGTCTGTAGAAAGAATTCTTTGCATTGTCTTTATGTTCTTACGTGATGGCTGAGAAGACTGTCAAAGCACTACGTTGTGTAATATCTATACTTATTTCCAAAACAGAAGAGGATAGATGTTTTCAATTTAGCATAGAATTCCCTACAGTACTTATCAGGCTTTGCAGTCTTAACATTTTTTAATCAGTTGTAAAAGATCCGCTTACTCTCTGATTTATGTAATAGACCTTAGCTTTTCTATTTTTACTTCATTTGACTTCAGAATGTTTCCAAAGTTATAAAAATTTGACTTTTTGGTATACTTATTTTCATATTAAATTTTTTCATTTATCAAAGTTGACATAATTCTCACTTTTTAAACAGTGACTTTTAAAGATAAAAAAGATTAGCTATGCCCTTAAAACAAAAGAGACACAATACTTAATATCAAGAATATTACTGATGTTTTATGTGACCATTTTTTGTCAAAATCATATTGACTGAAATATCTAAGCAACTAATGACTGGTCATGTGCTTTGAATTCTCCATCTGCTGGAGAGCTTTTAATGCTTTCAGGGGAATGTTGGAGTTTTTATTCTCTCTCCCTCACTCTTTTGAGAGAGGAATTATAGGAAAAATCATGGGTTATATAAAACTTCCCTGGCACTCCCAGAAGTTCATTTGTGGTAGTAAAGCAGCCTCTGCACTGATATGAAAAGGGCTTTCTTGGTGCCTAGTTTCCATTCAGTTTCAAGCACATCTTTGTCTCCTCACTGGTGTTTCCTCTTCTCCTTGTCCAGGGGGTGACAGTGACCAAGGGTTGAGGGTCCTCCAGACGCGTTTCCTGGCGGTCAGCATTTTCAGTGAGCTGTCCTGCTGAGAGCAGACACTGAGTAGCTGGTGGCAACGTGGGTCAGGACTGAAAGGTGGTGGTAGAGCAGGGGCAGGTGGCCGCACAGTGCGACTGCTGTGTTTTGCAGCTCCAACTTAAGCACCCAGGTAAATCTGCTGCTTGTGACTGACTGGCAAAATGAAGGTGAGTTCCAGTCAAAGCAGAGATCTTGACAGAAGCATGTATCTTATTTAGCAGTCATCCTTTGAGAAATTTGGGGCCTAATGCAGACTATAAACCTGAATTCTTGCTCTCAGAACTAGCAACAGTATTAATGTATAAGCATTTGTTTCAGTCTTAGGCTCTTCACAGTGGTTGCTTGAGTTAAGTAATTAAAATAAAATGCCTTGATTTTAGTGTTTCAGAGTACTGTTGTATTTGTCAGGAAGATTTGGAGACTGATCACGAATCCATCTTTTCTGTGGCATACATTGCGGGAATAGTGTGACCCGACTGGCAGGCTTTAATTACTTGTTGCGTGTGTTTCGGCTAGCTTGAAAACTGCTAACTGTCTTTAATTGCTGGGTTTCATTCAGGTCCTTGAAATAGGAGGCTAAGTATAAATATGTGAAGCTCATAATTATACCTGTTCTCTCTAACTCAGTCTTAACAGTGTCTTTGCATGCTCATGGGTTCTATCAAGACAGATGAGCAAAGAGGGTATTTCTTTCGTGAAGTTTAAACAAGTAACCCTGTAGGGTGATACATAGTACGTCTCGCTGGTCTCCTTTGATAACTCTTGGCTCACGGTTTTATTATTGCTATATGCTCCTCCTGAAACCTGTAAACTCAGGGTTACCCACTACAAAGAATTTACTACTGATACTTGAAATCAGAGAGTGGAAAAATGAAGGATTGTGTTGTTTTCTAAAGGTAAAGTTTTAAAAAGCTGTTGCAATCATGCCCTTAATTCCCTCATTACACATTACATACTTTTCCTCAGAGCCAATCTTTTTGAGCACCGGGAAGAAGCATTATTTCACAGATGCAGTTGCATTTGGGGCAAAGATTTTAGGAGCCATAAGGCAATGTCTTTACAACAGATTAAATAGAGAGCTTTGTAACGAGAGGCTAGTGCACAATCTGGCCAGCTGGCAGCAAAAAGGAAAAATTTGCTTACAAATGAAGAGTAAGAGCTTTTTAACTTGGAACAACTCAGTAGATGATGCAGTTGCTAGGTAATGTCTTTTGTTTCTGAAAAAGTTTTGAGGTGAAAGCTAATCAATAAGGTAGATAGAGTGTGATGTCATTTGTTGCCATGGTTTCTGAACTTAGCAGTCTGTTATCTGCAAATAATACTGATGGTTGCTATGCAGTTACATCTTTTCATATTGTTGTTTTGCCACTATAAAGCTCTCTAATCTTGGATAAAGCTTCAAAGAGCAGAGTGTCTAGGAGTTTAAATGTTGTAATAGATAGGTTTGTATTACAATCCTAAAATATCTTGAAGTTTACTACCTAATAAACAACAGGCTTCAGCAGGAAGTGAACAAGGTTAACATTTTGGTGATTAAACTTCCACAAAGCAGTTGACATTTTCTAGTAAATTAATCTGCCAATTAAATATCTCTGTGGAGTTAGTGCTATGACTCATTACATGGCAGATCATGTAAAAAAAGGGTAAGCAGTCAATCCTCTGGATAATAAGGCAGTCAAATGCATAGAGCTGTAAATGGCTCAAAAGCCATCACAGCTTCTTGAACAATGTCCTTGTGTTTCATACGTCTTTTGCTGTTGGATTGTGCCTCTTTATTATGTTTGGGGTTTGTCAGAAAATATATAATAGCAACTTATGCTAAGCATGAGACAGTTGGACAGGGTGAAGGGGAAATCGGACGTATTTTTCCTGATAGTTGTCAAGGTGAAGGAAAAGCATTCTCAGGTCAGGACCTTTAAATCAAACACAATACTTCATTTTTCATGTTCTATGGAAAAGATGTAAGTTTTACTAGAATGCCGTATATCCTTTATGTGATTTATTGGCATCTCTTTATAGTAGTTTCTCGTGATAGCTTGAGTTATTGAAAGCATTTTGGAGGGACAGAATGAAAATGAGATGAAAAGACAGAGCTCAGTGAGAGCTAGAAAGGGTAACATGGGGTGATCTGAAAGACGAGGTGATTTGTAGAAGTAGAAAATGTTCTGTACCCAGTGGCAAAACATTTTAAAGAAGGGGAGGGCCCACTGGACAAATAAGAAAGAAAAAAAAGCAGAGAGAAAAGAAGAAAAGTAGAAGGCTGATGGAAGAAAGCTGAACTATTTTTATTGGAGTGAGAGAAGAGGAGAGGGGAGGGAAGGTAGAAAAAAATCAGATGATGGCTTGCTGAATTCTTGAGTTTTTACATCTTCAGAGTGACATTTGCCATGCTATCTAGTTTTACTCTTTTTCCCCCAACGGATTCCTCCTCCTCATCTTCCATTTCCACTGTTCTCTGCCTTAACAACACATTCCTTTAGAAAGTGTTTTGCCACCTTCTTTCTTGTCTTCTTCACACATCTCTCCTCTGTGTGGTGACATTGACTATCACATTTGTTTTGAGCAGAGAAGTAATTGCTTTTGTAGTCCTACTTGTCCCCTTAATATAGCAAGCGAATAGTCAAGGGCATGCCCCCAAAGGGAGACATGAGGAAGATGTCACAAGGAAAAGCGAGGCATACAGCTAAAATCTTGCTCTTGCAAAGTAGGCAGGGGTGTTCTCAATGACTTCTCTCCTGGAATTCCTCTAGAAATTCCCTATTGGCTGCGCAGAAACACAATAGCAGTCTTCAAGAAGCGTATCCTCAAAGAACTGCTACTGAGAGGAGGCAGATGGAGGAGACATGCCGGCTTGATGATGATAGCAGATGTCAACAAGTTAACAATCTGAAAAGGAAACTAGCAGCACAGCAGTGCTTCTTACCCAAATGTTTAAAGAGAGGGAGGAGGGAAAAAAAAAAAAGAAAAAAGAAAAGCAACATGGAAAAGAAGATACAAATCACTAGTGCTGATCAGCAAGAGCTGTAAAAGACTATCTGATGCTAAATCTGTGAAGTGGTGCTGTTGAGTGGATTTGTCGAAAGTATTTCACTATTAGGCTTCCACAAAGGAAGAGCATTTACTTCAGATGCCATATGCCGACTGTGCAATTAGGCTTCCAGTCATACACGCCGTGTGCACTAAAGTGGGGGGCAAGTCTCAGTCATTGCCAATTGCTGTTGCATAACGCTTGCTTTTACAATCCTGGATATGCAGTTGCTTGTGCTGTTGTGAGAGTTCTGTTGTTTGGGATAACATACTTCTCTTTTATTTCTCCAGGGTTTTTATCTTAGGGATATTTTTTCTGTGTTTTTTTTTTTTTTTCTCCCTTAAGGAAAAATGAGATTGACAGACATTTTTTAATACTCTTTCACATTATAAAGCAATTGAATTTTAAAAACATTAAAAGAAACATACATTTCCTGTCTGAGAAAAAGCCCACACACCTTATTATATGAAGGACAACTTGGTGCTTTGTACCAGTGAACAACTTTATAAAACATACACAGAACAGTGGAAAGTCTCAGGCAGCTTTAACAAAAGAATTTCTTAATTTGTGAATTTCTGCTGTTTTTCTTAGGACAAATTTTTATATCAACAGACATTGCACAATGCTGAGTTTAGGTGATGAGCAGACACAGGACTTTGGGTTCCTTCTCCTAAAGGAAAAGGATAAGAGAATCTGGACACAGCAAAATCCCCAGAGCCACCGTGACACTCTGTGCATTGCATATGCCTGGTGAAGCCTTCAGCCTTTCCCAGCCCCTTCACATGGGACTATGATGTTCCATGTAGTGCTGGATGGCCCAGTGGCACTGAGCACGTCACACAGGTTTGGAGTAGGTTTTGCAAGCCTGATATGGAAAGCAAAATAAAAACAGGTGTATCAACATAAGAAATTAGTGAAAGTGTCCTGGCTTTTGAAGCCACCTATGGGCCTAAGGTGAGGTAATGCAACTTGGAACAAGAAGTTATCAGCTACAGATACAAGTCTGCCAAGCGTGTGATATAGTTATATGGTAATAGGCAGTTGATTACAGTTACTTCAGCCCGGTTGATAGTGGTGAATGTAGTAGCTGATGCTGTTATCGCGGTTGAGAGATGCCTAGTAAGACTAAGGAAAATACAGATGTTTAACCCAATTATATGCCTTAGCTACTGTTGCTGCGATTTAAATAGATATCTCGGAGCTTGCTGCCAAAAGTTCGCTTCAGTGTACAAAATTATTGAAAAAAAGTAGTTCAAAAATCTGAAGTTTGGAAATTACTTTAGATTTATTAAAGCAATTTTCATTTAATTTTATGTCTGTATGATTCAGCTAAGCTCCTCTCTGGAGCTTTTATATCTTTAGTTGAGGTCTTGGGTCAGTCATGCTAAAAATAATCTCTTTTTATGAGTAGACTTAAGGCGTGTTTGTTTTCTGTGTATTGATTTAGAAACAGGAAGTTGGTTCCCAAACCAAATTTGAACAAGTAGTTGTTCTTGTGATAGTTTCAGCACATTTTTTCCTTTGTATGAGGCAATAAATGCACAATTTTATTTTTCACAATGTACTGCAGAAAAAAAAAAGTGCTTGTTGCTTGATCCTTGTGTGAAAACCCCAATTTTCACCAGAAGATCTCCACAAAATCAAGCCCCCCACCCCAAACCCCCAACAGCCTAATAGAGCAATCCCGTGCACACTGAGAAAAGAAATTCTTCACGGTTCTTGTACCTTCAGTTAAAGTACAAAACCATAGATAGTCCCATCTGATGTTTCAAATGCAGGAAAGTTGCTGTACAAGATGACTTCTCCCGGGCTGTTGACTTTCTGTCTTTCCTACAAAGACTCATGAGGTGCAGAGCACAGCAGACCCGGGGTGCCACACTACTGATGCACCTCACACGCACCTCTGCTCCTATCACTGTGCCGCTCAGCAGGGATGAACTGATGTTGGCACCTGCGATAAGGGTCACCCTGTTGTGATGAGCAGCCCAGTGCACCTTCCTCACCCCACAGCTACAGCTGAGCACTCTGTACAGAGGACAAACCACTTTCCAGGGCTCTGATGTTCTTCATTTCTCTGAGATGGTAAAATATCACTTTAGTGCAGAAAGCAGTGTTAACGTCCAGCAGGAGAATTGATTTTTTCATGCAGATGTTGAACTCCTTTTTGCTGAAGAGGTAGCACCAGCATTATTCTAGACCATCTAGCTGTTTTGTCACAAACCTTCAGACATGTTGGAACATTGGAGACAAACAGAACTGTGCTGATCCAAGTTCGTAAAGGTTTTCAGAAGAGGAAAACTTTTTTTTTCCCCAACGTAACTAGAGGTTGCAGATGAAGTTGTTCGTATGTTACAAGTAGAACATTGCTCCCACTTGCCCAAAATCCTTGTAAGAAGCTAATCCCCAGATATTCGTACTTTGTGTGAAATCAGCCAGATATTCAGGTGTTTCAAGAGGTTCCAAAGACACTTTTTGATGCTTCCAAAGGTTGCCTTTTTCTGGCATGTCATAAACCATCCAGCCAACCAGGTCCAAGAATTACCAGCATTTTAAAAGCCAGAGATATCTCCATGTACAAGACAGAATGATTTTTTTGTCTTATCAGCACAATATTTTTATATGATAAAATATTTTTTACTTGCAAAAAGCCATTCTAGTTGTGGGAAGTCTTTTCTCACTATTTCAGGAACAGGACACGCAAAACAAATTATGTGTGCCCACTGAGAAGTCTGTAGTTGTTTTCTGTTCGAGTCTATAAATTTCTCGACATTGATCAAGCTCAGCTGGATTACACTGCTTTTAATGACTCAGACTGAGCAAGGCAGGGTGAGATTGTCCACCCTATTTTTGGCGGGCACTGCATTTTGTTTGCCCATTTTGTGGTACTGTTTATTCCCTTCACTGGTCTTTTTTCCCTCCACCACTCAGTGAATTTTCCTTCTCCTTACCTGAAGCAGCTACATCCTATCTATTGCTTCCTTAAGTCACATCTGCTTCCTCCTCACCCACTACGTCCCCTGAAACTTTGCGATCTTCTGTACAAATCTTCCCATCCCCCTTCTCTGATTTGCCATTTCTTTACATTATTTTAGATCATCTGTTTCCTTTCAGCATGAAATGGGTTGTGCTGGCAGAAAGACACAGCAGCTTTACTGAATGTGCTCAGGTTGCCTGAGATGATTGCTTGATAACAAAGAAATTGCCAATTTCTGATAGGTAATGATTTCAGATATTAAGCCTGGGACAGCCGTGGGGCAGAAAAGTCCTTCCTAAAGACACATTCCCTTCTATTTATCCCTAGCCTGAAACACTGTCTTTCTGAGGTGCTGACGAAACTGGTTTGCTTTTACAGAAATCTCAGTGCAAATTGGCCCTGTATTCTTTACACATTTAAAAAAAAAAAAAATTACTTTATTTATTTGTTTTCATTTAGAAGATAAAAATTCAGCACCCTGCACAGTAAAATCCTTAAAGTTGTAGAATTATAGACAGGAAAAGCAATGAAGTACATCTTATTATATCCAGTGTTTATTTTTACATTGAAAACTATTGCTGTTTCTTCCTGATAGTTTTGCTGGCAATAACAGCATAAAAATGTTTTATTACACAAACTATCTACTTCCAGCACAGTGTTTTAAAATTAAAATTACCTGTATAAAAGAGACTTTCAGTCAGTCTATATAGGCAGCTGGAAATTGGTTTGAATGCATGCAGCTAATGGTCACTGCATTTGCATGGGAACAGGTTTAATGTAAATCTGGGCATGGTTTACTTTAGTTATGCTTTCATAGATGTTGGACAAGAGGAATGAAAAAATGCTATAGAGTCAGTTATCTCAGTTATGTAACAAACTTATGTGTTTTAATGAGATGTGGCACTTCAATTCCTCTTAAAAACAAAAAACCCACCCTAAGCTGATCTGTTTTCAGTCCTCAAGTAATAACAATTGCCAATAAAAAGCTAATACTCCTATTGACATCAATGGGAGGAAAGAGTACGAGGAAATATTAAGATTGTAGACAAATAAACGTCTTCCATAATTATTCTGGGTTTGGAATTTGGCATTGCAGTAAGCAGGTTAAGCTTTTCAGTGCTAATAGCTACTACAACCTCCATCACAAAGCTGCCTTCATCAGATGATATTTCTCGTCCCTGTTTATTGAGGAGGAGAGGAAGCCACTTGCTGTGAAATGTCAGAGGTGAACTTGTTTCTTTTTACTCATGAAGTGTAGCTCGTGCACAGACAGTTGAGAAGGTGCAGAATATTATAGTCCTTCTATGTTTAATTGTTTCCGTATGCCCTGGAGTTTAAAGAGAATTTAGGATGTGTTTAGCAGTAGCTTTCCGTCTATAATCAGGTTGCTATGGTAAACCTAGTATTCTAGACAAAGAAAGAGTATGTTTAGTAAAGTGCTGATCCCTTTTCAGTATAATGTGAGCTTCAAATTACTTTTGAGCAATTGAATTCGTATGGTAAGTATTTTATCACAATAACTAAGAGAAGAAGGTCACAGAATAAGGAGTGGCTTCTGTTATTTCAGTAGCAGATACATCTGACAAAGTAGTAGTATGGCTGAAGAAAGCTTACCCTGCAAATCTTATATCCTGGTTTTCCTAGGGAAGCAACGTGAAATTTCTTGTTACAAAGTGTTATTAACTTTTGTGTTTATCTATATGGTGATAAACTGAGTTCTTGAAGTTTACATTTGCTATATCTTCTGTAGTTAGCTCTTCAGAAGCAAAAGGACTTTAATTCTCAGTTGAATTATCTCCACAGAGTGAGACCACTTTCCATAATCTAACAAAAATCTCAGTACTTTTGGATGTAAAATGCTCTTTTTAAGCCAGGACAAAGTTGCAATTATTTAGTACCACCACTAAAGTCACTTTTCATATTCCTAGTGCTGATTTTGTCACATTTGTAAAATAAAAGGAATGATAAGCTAATAATTTTAGTATCAATTTCAGCAGCGGTATACTAAACTACTATAACTATCTTTGTATATTTAAAAGTAAAGAAATAGCTCAGAGAAATCCTTTTCCGGAGGACTTACTGGCTGAAGTTTCTGTCCACTTTCAAGACACTTTCAGTTCTGCTGAGGTCCGCAGTCAGATGATCTCAATCATTCCCACCTATAGGTGGGAGCCAGCCATAATAAAATGCGAGGCACTGATATCAACAAGGAATGTGGGGTTTTTGAATATCTGTGTTAGTGTTTTATTCATTAGCTAAGACCAGAAGATTGAGAAAGTAGGGCCTAAATTCCCTTTGTGCTTGATTTTGAGAGGGCAACCTGAGCTTATATCTCTTACATGACAAAAATATGCCCTATCTGCCTAGGGATGGGATATTCCTCAATTTTTTTGCTGGTGAAACGGTTGCACATTAACTAAAATGAATAAATATTAATTGCAGCAGGGACTGAGAGGAATCTGTTCTCATTCCAGTGCAAGTGCCCAGCCACTGGGCTCTCAGGTCATTCTGGCTTATTAAATTAAGCATTACAGAAGGTAATGCTTAATTACAGAACATGCAGGAGCCTCATTACAGAACCTTCCTCTGCTTGTCCCTCTGGAGGATTTTCCATCTCTGCTGACTCCTTTCTTCAAAGCAACTTGCTTAATCTGATTTTATTGTCCTTCAGGCATCCTCCTTATTGTAACATTAGCTAGCCAGGATACCAGTGTTAAAGTTAGTTCTTTATTTATTTTATAGAGTCTTCACAGCAGATGGGTCCTGTTCATCAGGTACCTATCTGCCTATGGGTGACTGATTGTGCTTTGGGACATTGCGATGTGACATTTTTGTAAATGTAACCAGACTGTCTAAGGTAGATGCATAGAAAGAGACTGTAAGAGCCCCAAAAACTGACAAGTTGGATTCATTTAAAGTCTTTGTATATTTAAGTACTAAGAAATTATTTTGTTCCAGTTGCTAGTGTAACTGTTCTTCGCAAATAATTACATCTTAGAGAACACAAGTACATAACATCAATCATTCTGTAGACAATAATATCTTAAATGTTGACAAGATTACCAAATAAAACTGTATTTCGTGATGTGGTAGATGCACTTTCTATAGTAAGTTTCTTTCTGGAACCAATATCCTCATATCATTGTCAATGCAACATAGTTTTAAAACTGTGTATATTATAAAGGTATCATAAAGTATTTGCTGTTTTTTCTCTCTCAGCATGTCTTTTTTAAGATTCATGCACTTCGAGTTGATCATAAAATGTCCTTCTAGATTGAATCCTGGCACACAGAATGTCAGCTCAGAAGTGCAATGTACGTTGATGCTTGGGAAGATGAAGAGTATGACAGCTATATAAATGAGCTGGGAATGTTTCCATAAGTAATAATATCCCCCCTACTCCAACTTAATTTGACTATTTTTTTTTTAAAATATCAAATGTCACAAATTTAGGTCAGAAGTTGAAAGAAAAATAGATTAATGATGATCTGGCAGTATGTCGACCTAAAAGGTTTTATTGTCACAATATCTTCAGTTAGAAAAGCCCCACTAAGGTTCTCCTTAACAGTCCTTCCCCATTCAGCAAAATATTTCGGCAAATGCTGAAAAAATATTGTGCATGCTGAACTGTTTGGTTACATATTGAAAGGCTACACTTTGAGGATTTTTTTGCTTTGTAGCTATACTTGCTCCTACTGTAAGTTTGGGTTCTGCAGTCAACAGAGCAGTGTCCAGGCCCCGGTGGAGTCTCACTGCTGTTGTGATTAAATGAGATCGAGAGGAACAGGCTTTTCTGCATCCTAAGCCATGTCTCTGGTGGCCCTTTTTTACACACAATGTCTTTTCCCAAGCCCATCACATGTATTGCTTTGATCCATGGCTTGTGTCGTATTCAGAGTATCCTCACAGTAGCATTGCATTAAAACAATTTAAAAAATACGGAATCAAACTAGAAGTTAGTTAGAAGCTAGGAAATAATGAAACCAATCTTACGCTGAACTGAGTCTATCTTGTGAATGTGCAATGTAAGACTGTCCTTGATCTTAATGTTTTTCATGTCTAACCATTTAATACTCACTGCTCTGAGGGCTTTGGAGTGGAAGGTCTGTGGAATTTTGGCTGGATCCGTTCCCCCTTTAAGCTCTGAGGAGTTCTCCCTTTGTTGGGGTCGATGTAGTTTGAGAGTTAGCGTGACTAGGCCGCTTAAGCAAAACAGTTAGCATAGCTGGACAGGCCGCTGGAAAGGACAGCTAAGAATAACAATTGAGAAAGTTCTGATACTGCACATGATGTGGGTTAGCAAAAACAAGATGTGTTCAAGAACGTGCAGGTGGTCTGTTTCTATTAGCGTTAGTGCATAGTTGCCAATCATAAGGGAATATGGGGTGTGTGAACAGCACGTGATTTATGTCTGTAGCCTATCCGAATAAGCGTGATAGCGTGTGCAAATATAGAAAATGTATATAACCACGCAAGCAGACCAATAAAGGGGAATCAGCTGTGCATTGTATCAATGTGTGAGAGTCATTCCTGTCCCTGCAACGGATGCTGAAACTCGGCAGTGGGTGATGGAGAATGGTTTAGAGCTATAGAAGAAAGAGGAAGAGTTGTAGTGGATGATCACTTCTAAAGCCCAGTGTTTGATTACAGCACAAAACAGCACTGCTAACTAGCAAGGCTATCTGCAGAGAGGAAAAAACAATGTCAAGAGCAACTTGATGTTTCTTCTCTGCTACCAGCTCTTTGAACTGGGCCTGAACTCTACATGATGAAGTAGGACTGCAGGAAATTCTTCCTGTCAACATCATGCCCCCATCCCAGTAATACTTAGGTGGTGACCCAACTTGAAATGGCACTTGGTTCCAGTGTAGGATTCGTTATTCTGTCAACCTGTTACCTCCAATAACCTCCAACTGTTGCATACTGCACTTGCAAAGGATAAGAGCCAAGAGTGAGGAAGGTCGTTAGCACTCAAAAGGGAGAGCTGCACCCTCTGTCTTTTCCAGATGAACACACACCTTTTCCTTTGTACCACGGAAGCCTCACATGCTTTGTGCAAAGAACTTGAGAAAACATTCTGTTCTTCCTTACTTCTTTTTGTCCTTCTTTTCTTCCTTCCTTCTTGCCTTCCTGCCTTCCCAGTTCAGTCTATCTGTGAATCCACAAGTTTTGCCCCTCTCATTTGGCATTAGACTTCCTTACATCTCGTTCTTCTGTTGCTGAAATACTGGACTGAGTGAAGCACATCATTGGCTTCCTAGCTCGACTGCACACTGCACGGCTCAGCACACCTGCAGGGACACGTGGAACTGCAGTCTCTGAGACTAGTGATGTCTGCAGTTGTGAAAAGCAAGGCTTCAGAAGTTTCCCACGCTGATCTGGAAAGGTGACTGTGCCAGGAGGAAAGGTCCTGCCTTGATTTGAACAGACCTAAGCCCTGGAATAAGATGCCACTGATCTGCAGCTGTCACAAGGGTGATGTTGCCAGAGAGCAAGGAAAATTTTGCTAAAATGAGAAATGCTCATCATTTGCTGTCTCAAGAAAGCGCTAAAACCTTTTTCACGCTGCTACCTTGCTATTTGCATAAGCAGTTCAAACAGGTGCTAACTGGGTTGAAGGCACGGGCATGATCATTAAGTCCCTCTTTAACCAATTCTGTGTCTTCTTGGAGGACTTTACTATTCACATTTTATTACAGGCAGGATGTCCAACAGCCTGTTTCTTGTTTATACTGAGACTTCTCTATGCATCTTGATCAGTATAAACATCTGTTTCCACAGACTGTTCTTTTCTCTCTGGAAAAAGAGCTGGTGACCTTAAATCAACCTTTCTGGTACTACACAATGTGTCGATAGAGAGGTGGATGCTGCTCTAGCCTTTGAGATATGATGATGAGCAATAATTTTCCAGGCGTGAATATTAGAAACATTCAAGTAGCTGAAACTGAATTTCCTAACCGGGGGGGGGAGAGAAACCCCAAAAAACACACTTCCTTTAATTTGAGTTTGAATTGTCATGTCACATTCGCTATATAGTTACACACACCCTAGATTGGGAGCAGTGTTTTGATTCCAAGTTTATTTAAGCAAGAAATCCCTTGCAATATGACCCACTGGGTGTTGAAATCAGTTTTTATTAGCCACCTAAGTGGCCTTACAGGTAATTTGAAATTGGAAAGAGAATGGCCATAGACCGAACAAAATCTCCTCTCTCTGCCCTGCCCCCCGTTTTTCCTGTTGTTCATTTCTTTAAGCAATTTCATGATTTACGGGGAAAAGAAAACTGGAGGCTGGAACAGACTTCTGTTTTGACGAGAGAGGATACTGTTATGTACGTCAGGGAATAAGGCTGTCTTTCAGCTTGCTGCACAACCAAATGCAAAATGCAAAAGCTTCTACTTCATCATCACAACTACCTTTTTGACAAAACAGGACAAGCAATTTGGACTCCAGAAAGTACCATTGTTTGTAAAGCAAATGCAAAACATCCTCCTAATCCTCTGACATATTCAGGCTGGCTGCGCTTCTTGTAGAGGTGTACAGCCAAACCTGCTGCCTCTTTCCAGTCCCTGCCTAAAGCACTGCTGCAGTCTCGAGGGTGTGTTACATGAAGTACATATGCAATTTTAGACCACAGCTCCCAGGGAAAGCTGGTGGGGTTCATTGCTTCCCCAGACATGCAGTCATGCCCACCTGCTTCTCTGCTTCCATCTTGCTTGCATACACTGTAAGCAATCTTCTGAGGAGGCATCAAGCCAGCTAGACTGGCCTAGCTGCTATTACAAGCTGCCTTTCAGGAACTGCAGGCAA
>Ga0181612_181130_pt1 | contig 16333 bp, 13 predicted proteins | sample HoacroProtozoa21_FD_119630 | JGI IMG/M metagenome (GOLD analysis project Ga0181612, IMG submission 119630) | Hoatzin crop microbial communities from Cojedes, Venezuel. Combined Assembly of Gp0051906, Gp0051904, Gp0051908
GTGCCCTTGTCAAAAGTTCCTCTCCAGCTTTCTTGTAGCCCACTTTCAGGTACTGGAAGGCTGCAATAAGATCACCCCAGAGCCATCTCTTCTCCAAGCTGAACAGCCCCAACTCTCTGCGCCTTTCCTCAAAGCAGAGGTATTCCATCCCTTTCATCAGTTTTGTGGCCCTCCTCTGAACTACTCAAATAGGCTCATGTCTTTCCTGTGCTGAGGGCTCCAAAGATGGACATAGTAATCCAGTTGGGGTCTTATCATAGGGGCAGAATCACCTCCCTTAACCTGCTGGCCACACCTCTCTTGATGCAGCCCAGGATACGGTTGGGTTTCTGGGCTGCAAGCGCACATTGTAGGGTCATGTTGAGCTTCTCATCCAGCAGTAACTCCAAGTCCTTGTCCTCAGGGCTGTTCTCAACCCATCCTCCATCCAGCCTGTACTTGTATTTGGGATTGCCCCGACCCATGTGTGGGACCTTGCACTTGGCCTTGTTGAACTTCATGTGGTTGACGCAGGCCCACCTCTCCAGCCTGTCAACGTCCTTCTGAATGGAATCTCTTCCCTTCCGCATGTCAACCACACCACACAGCTTGATGTAGTCAGGAAACTTGCTGAGGGTGCACTCAGTCCCACTGTCCATGTCACGGACAAAGATATTGAACAGCACTGGCCTCAGTACCAACCCCTGAGGCACACTACTCGTCACTGGTCTCCACCCGGACTTTGGGCCATGGACACTCTTTGTGTGCATCCATCAAGCTAGTTCCTTATCCAAAGGGTGGTCCATCTGTAAATCCATGTCCTTCCAATTTAGAGACAAGGAAATCACGCGGGACAAGCAGGAGTATATGTCCATCCTGTCCAACAGGAATATATGGTCAGATAAAGGATAACATTCTCTGCTTATTGCCACGCTGAAAGCCTTCTGAAAGCAGGACATATTGCAGCTCAGCAGTTCTTGTAAAACATATTGCATCCAGAGATTTGCAATTCAAACATCAACAACTGATATAAAAAATAAGCTATATAAGCTGTTCTTTCTTTCCCTGAATCCATCAGCAAACTGTATGCGACAAATTTGTGTCATTATAAATTTATTTTAAGATCTTAAGGAAAGATGATTTACTTTTCTTGATTTTTTTTTTCCCAGTTGTTGAAATAGCCTTATCTGTCACTCAGTGCAATTACTTACTTGATACGACTGAAAAACTGCATTGAATAGTAGACATCTTAAGTAAAATAGACCTCAGGTTATTTCCACTGAAATCACATTAAATTCATATTTAGGGTCAAGCTGTACATATGCTTTGAGTTTCTGAAGCTGATATTTGCATGCCCAAGATAAGTACAAATCAGGAAATAATTTTTCACATGCAAAAGATTTAACATTCTAGCACTTCTTGCCATTAGATAAAAATTGTTGAAAATGTAAAACCCAAAAAAAATACTTTTACTTTGGTCAGATCCCTCAGTATTCTGGGAGATATGTGTGTGCATTGAAGTATCTTTGGGGTTTTTGCATATATGATGGAGCAACTTCTCTGGATGATGAGATGTTTTCACAGCTCTTTGTGCAGTTTGCATCTTGTGAGACTATTGTCAGAAGAAATCACCTTCACTAAAAGAAAGTACGGTTCGTGGCTTCCTGTGTGTTTGCAGCCAGATGGCTCTGGTGCTGGCTTGTTAGCTTTATTTCTCTTTGCAGAAGGTTGCATCTTTTTTGCTGTTTTATGTAATTTTAGGTATAAGGACATAAGTAGGAAGTACCTTCTTGGTGTTCCTAAGATTTTGCATTTACTCGGCTTTCTCTTTCGAAAATTTTATAGCAATCCATTGAGGTAACATTTCTATGAAGTTTAGATTTGGAATGCTATGCACAGTGTAAAATACACAAAAAAAGGTAATGTATAAAGACTTCTTGATAGTGAGACTGAGAAAATCACTGCTAGTAATATTTTATTTCCTTTAGATTAATCATCCCTAACATTCATTTGAAACACAATCCCATATGTTTAAACACAAACTGATTTGCTGAAAGAAGGCTCAAAAATTTGTTTTCTTCTCTGACAATCAACAGAAATTCAGGCTGAAGTCTTTTATACACTCTGGCTTCATAAAGTTAGTTATAAATTTATTATCACAGTGAAAAATTATGCAACATTTTCAGATGTTGAACACAAGATGGCACCATTACTAATGCTTTTCCTGCAGTATCTCCTACTTGAAACTTGACAACTTTTAACACTGCAAATTGCAATAGTGACATAGCTTCCTTGCACATGTTGCATGCATGTTTAATGCATAGAAAGCTGGTATATGCCTAACAGCCTCCGCAGTATCTCCTCTTGCCAAGCCAAGTCTTTAAGTACTCAGGTGGGTCAAGACTGAATTGGAGCCCGTGGATGCGGATTTGCTCAAGGAGTTGCACAGGCTATAATTACCCCTATGCCCAGCACTGCATGTATTCAGTGTCACGCACCGCAAGAACGCTCCCTCCCGCTTTTCCCAGCATTCATCAGATAGATGCGTGTACAACCCTGTGCAAATTTGTTTTAGTCTCTCTGCTTGTGTGCATACACGTATATTGTGTTCAGTCTGCTTTGCGGAAAATGCTGGGTTTGTTTGCCTTTTGAACACATAACGTTGGGCAAATTTAACTAACTCTTTTTAAAAAACAGTGTCAAAGCAAATATCTCCAACAAAATCCAATTTACCTTTGTCTAATGCCTTCCTTAGGCCTTAAAGATCTCACGTATTTTTTCCCCAACTCAGATCTGAGAAATGCTGTTATTTTGATTATTTTGCATGTTTGTCAAATATAAATAAAGGACCTGTGGAAGATGTTATGAGTTTCCTAATGCAGTAGCCTAATACAGGTAAGGCTGCTGCAGCTCTGTTTTTAGGGCCAGCCAGGAGCAAGGCTGAACATATACTCCACACAGGCACATACATACACAGATATATGTGCATGCAATGTATTTATACACACGCATATGCCTGGTCACGCTTATCAACACATAAAGAATACACAGTGCTCACACAAACACAATCAACGCAAATAGCCTTATCCTCCGGCTCATCGGTATGAAGGTCTGCTGCTGGGAAATGTCCATATGTATACACCTATGTGCAGTGTGGACCCCCCCAGCAGCTAGGATCAGACCCTCACTCTGCCCAAGACCTGACACTGGATCCTAGTCTCCCTGGTTGCTGGCTCTTGGACACGGGAGACCCTGAGGCCACAGCCTGCTGGTCAAAATGACTTCACTCACACACACACAACTGTGCACTGGGTCTCTCCAGTAGCTGATTCAAACCCATGGCTGTGAGCCCCTAGCTGGGTCCCCCTGGTCCCTCTGACAGCCAACTCACAGCCCCTCAGGTCCCTCCTGTATCCAGCCCAGGCTTACGGCTTCTCTGATATCTGGCTTCCAAGTGTTAAATCCTACTTGCCACCTAGTCTGGCGTGATGTTTGGTAGTGATCACTCACTGACATACACACTCTCATGATGTGCCCGTTCTACTTTCACCCTGGTTTCTGGCACTACAGACACATGGGCCCCTATGACCTCTGGTCCCAACCCATTCACTGGTGTTCAGATACTCATAGGCGTGCACACAGCCAAATAGAGAGGCCTCAACCCAAGAAAACATTTAAGTGAGAAGACAGGACAGACTGTGCCCATCGGGTGTGGAGCATGGCTACACACATGCACTGTTTAGAGGCTGCTGGCTCTGTTTGTCCCCTCGTCTCTGTTTTTCTACATTTGTTTACCTTCATCCCTTCCTGTCCCCACTTTTGGTTTCTCCATTAGACATCCCATAGCAAGTCTTGTGGAATCCCAAATCTTGTTCCCCTTCACCCCACAACTCCCATAGGCACTGACACCACCAGTGTATAAGGTTCTCTCCCACTGCCCCATGGTGCTGGGAGTCACCCCCCTGGGACAGCCCTGGGAGGCACCACCTCAGGGGCTCGTGTCTCTGATGCAGTTATTTGGAACCACCCTGTGCCCGTCACTGTTCTTCTGTGCTCCTTTGTGTTCATGGAGATGGTCATTTAGTCACATAACCTGACAGGAAAATTTGGCCTAAATGCATAAAATTATAAAAATATCCTTAAAGTCTCATCATCATAAATTATTTCTCCTCAAAACAGTGTGGGTATGGACACCAGTGTGCAGTGTGGATTAAATAGATTTTTGAAAAGGCATGACTGTCAGATAAATACTTTTCTCTAAAAAACAGATTTCAGTGTATCTGTATGAAGCTTTATGTACTTAAATTCTAACTTAGACAAGTGTTTTACATGCACATTAAAATTAAATGCAGATTTGAATGTTTTGCAAATTTGATGTCTTTGGATCTGACTTTGTCCAGCCCTGCACAGCAGAGTGTAAATGGATCAAGAAATTAAAGACAGCAACAAAAGTACAAGCTAAACTACAGGAGAACACTGGAATACGAACAAATGGATACAAACAGCTCATGAGAAAAAAAGAAAAGAAAAAAAGGAAGTTGGAAGGTGACTTCTCTTCATTAGAAGAGTTGAATTCCAGAGCAGCTCTCTAATAGCGATAGTTTGGAAAACTGATCTTAAAATGCTCAACTTGATCAGAAAATAAAGAGAGATAGGATGGGAACTAATAAAAATTCCATTGGACCAGGAAATTACCTAGCTTTTTCCATCTCTTTTGAGCAGTCAGATTGTGGAAGATGCTGCATTAATCATGGTCCTCTTTGTCACAGAAGATACAAAGCTGGAAACCGTAACTCTGAAGGCAGTTTCGCACACTCACCTAAATCCTGTGCTTTTCTATGACGTATACTTAAACTGAAGGTTTGTTGTGTTATTGGGGTTTGTCTAATGTTATTGGACACTGATCAGAGCTTCCCTTCTGTAGTGGAAACGTTTGAGAGTCCGTGACTAGGGCTGGACAAATAACGAATATTCCATTCAGTGTATTTTTCTACTATTTGCAGATTTTTCCAGAGCACACTGTAGTTCCCAGTTAGCTTTATTATTCTGCAAACAACTGCTTTGAAAAAAGTCCTGATCTTTAGATTGCATTTCATTTCCTTGTAAATGCTGGTTGCTTAAAATTCAAATTGTTTTATTTAGGCGCATGGCATTTAAAGTGGTTTTGTTCCCGAGAGAAATGGTGGAAGTCTTAAAAACCACATTTCTGGTGTTGAAAGAGTTATGATTATTCAGCTGGAATTTAATGGTTTAAGGTAGAGCTAAAACTGTACAAATTGCTGGAACAAGGGCAATTATACTCGCTCTATCGCAGTTAGGCCATCAGTATTTTTTGGAAAAACTTTCACTTTAGCTATTCCATTTTAATAGAGACAGAAATTTTTTTTTTTATATGCAGTACTATGCATCCTTTGAATCATGCTAATGGCAAAGAACATAGGCTAAAAGGTTGCTAGATTCCATTGTCATAGCTGCTAGCTACCACTCCATATTTTTGCTGTGTACAATTTATGTACACCAATATTTGTATGACTATAATAAACAGAGACTGCTATTTACTCACTTTTGTCTTGTCAAAACATATGAAATTTAGAAGGCATGTGACTCAATTTCTATTTTGATTTTTGAAAGATCCATTTGTACATATATTAAACTCCACAGAATGAACAGATGTTGCAGAATAGAAAGAACTGCTGCAGTCATCTGTTGCCAGGGATCAGAAAAAGTCCCTTAAAATATCCTCTGTCATCCTCTAAATTTTGTAATGATATCTGTCTGATTCATAAATTATTACTGTCCTGATCAAAGTCTCCTTACTCTCTCAAACTGTGCCTCCTGACTTACCAGATATCCACCTCAGAGAATTGTCTACTGACAGCTTCATTACTTAGTACTTATTCTGCAACACAGCTAGCAGCATATAGATCTCCTAATTTCTAGAATGGCAACAACTGCTTGAAGAGCTTAACACCTCAACCACCTGGACCCCAAAAGATTTGCTGTCAATGGGATTGCTACAAAATCCAGAAGTTTGTGGGAAAACAATGGTTAAGGGAAGAACATCAATAGGGTATCCAGCTCACAACTGAAGTAGCCTTAGAAGGGATATATTACCTTCACCTTGGAGACCTTTGAGCATTTACAGGAGATAGATACAAAAGGTGAACAGAGCTTTTTGATGATTGTTGCTATTAGAAGAACAGCAGGTAATCTCACAATGTAGCAACTACCCAAGTATAATCACTTCTTTCTTTGTAAGTCTTACAAAAACCTGATGAGCTTCCACCAAAAGTTCTGGTTTTTACTTGTGTAAGCCAGTCTGCCAAGAAGTGTTGCATTTTCCCATCCTCCCATCACCTGTAATTCCTTCTTGGCCAGTGTCCCTCAGGTGATGACATCTTCCAGTGCTCTCACCTGAGACACTAATGCTAAGGTTACCAAACAGAGGGATGATAGAAAACAAGACCATTTCTAGAAGGACCATATAGTTTCTGAATAGGCTTGTGCACAAATGCAAGCAAAGCCACAGTTACCAATTTTCAAGGGAACCTCCAGGTTGTTCTTTTTTTCTTCACCTTTGGCCAAATATTTCTTAATAATTATTTTGAATAAGAAGAGCTCAACTTGTTCAACAGAGCTGAACAGAATTAGGGTGGTGTTTGGGCAGGTTATTCAAATTAACTGTCATTGTGTTGGTCAGTTCAACCCCCTGAAGGCAACATGATAGTAGTTTATGGAAAAAATCTTCACAAAATCTAAAGCTCAGCAAAGTCATTAGTAGCCAGCTCTTAACACTTATTGGAAGGAACTGACATATCATAATCCAATATCCTTCTCATCTTGAGAAGAAACTTATCTGCCTGCAGAGCACCTATCCTCAAGCTGCAAGTGGTGACAGCATTCTCTACAGTCCTTATGGATCTGGATGCAATCAAAATGGAAAGCAAAATTGATGAGATCAGAAGTGAGGAAACCTGGAATCTGGTTTGGAAGTCATTCCCTTGGAAAGGAAGAGTCTTGGTCCCAGTGGCTTCTTCTGGTGCTACATGATGACGCTCTGAAGTAAATACATAAGTAGTCACTGAATCAGGGAACAGAAACACAATTATTTTCTTGGATCATTTACAAATTTGTTAGGTTGTTCATCAGGCCAGTGATGTGCCTTCAGAGGTGGTTCCATTCCTTGAAGTCCAGTTTCCCTCTCTACAGATGGGTGGAATAAACCCCAGTTCCTCCAAATACATCTCGTCATATAAAACTGTTGAATAGGCAAAATATATTCTACAATCTTTTCATTCAAGAATTTTGCAATTTCAGCTGTGGAACCACATGTTTAATACCTTGTGGTTTACTGGCTCCCAAAAAGGCATAGCTTCTCTTGAAGCCTTCAAGGAACCCTGCAGAAATGCCTGTTGTTCCTGATGACTTACCTTGAGGTCTCTGTAGAGGACAAAGCTACTGATCTTGATGCTGTATATTAATAAATAATTTGAGATAAGATGCAATATTGGGAACAAGTATCACGCTGTCTAATTGGCTAATGAATTTGGCATTATTTCTGATGCAGTGTCTAATATATCCTAACCACTGTTACATCTTGGGCAAATCCATATGGTTAAGTTTTGACTTAATGTTTTTTCTCAGCCCCATAACAAGGAGTAGCAGTGCTGGAACTGTATGGTGGATACTTTTCCCAATAATGATCTAGTGGCAAATTAGCCATCACTGAAAGCTAATACTCACAGAAAGAGACTAATTGTATTTAATTGTAATTTAATTGCCCCTATCTTTTGTAGGTGTCACGAAATTTTCCAAGATAGTTGGATGTAGGAATATCCTAACCTCTGCTCGTAAGGAAGTGAGACATATTTGAAACTGATGAGTTAGGCTTCACAAAAATCTTCTCACTGTGTGGTATTCCGTTTAGAAAATTTATTTAGGAAAGGTGACATTACTCTGCTAGTATTCTGCACAGACCCCCAAATACTACATACATGTATAGCATAAATATGGTACGTGGGGAGTATTTTTATTAGCACTGCTCTATTAAAATGGACATTTCTAGGCATGCATGCTTCTGGTTGTTTTAAAGCTTTGTTTCCCTGTTGATCCATATATACATATATATACCTATACCTGTAGGTGTGTATGTGTATATATACATGTACTTATAAAGCTTTAACATGTATACTTTTAGCAAATATAACATATATAGCTTTTAGCTTAGTCTTTGAAAGTATTTGGACACCAAGGGTGGGATGCTTGCATTTAGTTTTCTACATATCAATATGCACTCCATTGTGGTGACTTGACCTTGACTGGCCTCCTGGTGCCTACCAAGCTGCTCTATTACTCTTCCTCCTCAGCAGGACAGGGGAAGAAAATAAGACTAAAAGCTCACGGGTCAAGATAACGACAGCTTAATAAAGAAAAACAAAAGACACACACGAAATCAAAGCAAAGCAAAAGAGATTTATTCTTTATTTGCCATCAGCAAGAGATGGCCAGCCACTTCCTGGGAAGCAGGGCCTCAGTATGTGTAGGGGTTGCATTGGAAGATAAATGCTTAAATAATGAATGCCCCTACTCCTCCTATCTCTCAGCTTTTATTGCTGAGTACAATGTCTTATGAAATGAAATAGCCCCTTGGTCAGTTTAGGTTAGCTGTCCTGGCTATGTCCCATTCCAACCTCTTGCCCATCCCCATCCTACTCATCAATGGGGGAGCAAGGGAATTTGGAGAGACAGCCTTGATGCTGTGCAAGCATTGCTCAGCAGCTGCCAAAACACTGCAGTGTCATCAACAACTTCTAGTTACAAATACAAAGCACAGCACTATAGGGAAAGTGAAGCCCATCCCAGCCAGACCCCATACGTCAGTATAGTCAGTGGAGCCTAGAGCTGAACAGGATCAGTGGCTGAGGTTCAGATGCATGAGCATAACAGGCATTAGTTATTCAAGCTGGATAGGTGCTTGCTTAGATGCAACTTAGATGGCTGGTAGAAGTGACACTGAATGATCATTTGGAGTAGCAGGTGGAGGTGTCCTGGGTCCAGCCAGGATAGGGTTAATTTTTATAAGAAGCCAGGAGGGGACACAGCTGGGCCGGCTGACCAAACTGGACAAACAAAACAGGGTATTCGATACCATATGACGTCGTGCTTGGTTCTGAAAGGGGGAGCTGGCTGGGAGGAAGTTAATAGCAGCTCAGGAGAGCGCTGGGCATCGGGCGGTGAGAGATGCTCTATGCATTCCACTGTTTGTTTTGTATATTCTTCTTATCAATATTATTGTTGTTACTGTTCTTTTCCTTTGCTGTTCTGTTAAACTGCCCTTATCCCAACCCACGAGTTTTGCCTTTTTCTTTCCATTCTCCTCCCCGCCCCAGTGGGGCAGGGGCAATAGAGCAACCGCGTGGCCCTGTATTGCTGGCCAGAGCCAAACCACAACAGGAGGTCAGGGAGGATAGCCCACTATTTCTAACATAATTTTAGTGGCCTACTTTTAGGCCAATGCCTCTCTGTTGAATAACTCTCTTTTGATTGTAGTGGGAGCTTGGACACTTCACTCATTAGAGAACATCTAAACGAAGTTGTCTGTCGCATATGGAATTTTACCTTTAATGTCCCTTTCACCCACTGATGGCTTCTCTCAGTGGCCCACACATGACTGCTTAGTGTTATCTCAGTTGCCGTAGAATATGACAGAAATCCACGCAAGTCAGGCAGATATGACACAGGATCTGTGGGAGACTGCACCAGAGGCTGCAATCCAAATAGGATATTTTACAATATACCCAACTGCCCTAGACATCCATATCTGAAATGGAACCCAGAACTGAAATACTAATGACTACAGAGGATCTGACTTTTTAACCCTAATCTTGGAAGACATCTGCACTGTAAGTGGTCACGATGCCTTCATGTCTGGTCTCTGCTAGAACTTGGAGCTCAATAAATTGTTAAGATTATCTGTGCGTCCAGTGTTTCTTTTTAGCGGAAGACAAATGAAAAAGAGAGGAGGCTGCTGCTGAGATGCTGATTCTAGAAATGCTTATGTACACGCTTAATTGTAGTCAAGCCTGGAGTCCATGTGGCAGCCAAACTAACGTCCATTTAAAGCAACGGTGCCTATATTAACCATTAGAGGTCCTAAACTGAAAAAAAAATAAATGCAAGTCACAGCTGGATAATGGAAACCCACAGGGGAGAGGGATTATAAGTTTAGTGGGGCAATAAGAAAATATTGGAATTTAAAACAGTTCTTTACTAAACATTCATCCATCAGTTATAAATCAGAATACAAAAATCCACTTAGGGCAAATTAATATTTAGTTAATTGCACTTATCGGCAGGGAGAGTGATGTCTTGAGATAAACTTAATGTAAGAACTATGAAGCAAAACTAATAGATTCTGGCATCCAACATGCAAATGAGAGTTTCATGTTAAGATGTACCATCACCATATGTATTAATTTATTATAAACCATTGGGGGTTTTGTCTGCTCAAAGCTGGGTACAGCTGGCATATTAATTTAGTTTAATTTGAGAAGAGCTATTAGGCTTTATTAAGAAATGCAGAAAAAGAATAGAGTAGCCTGAAAAATTTACAAATATTTTAGAAAAATTCATGTTTTTTAAGTCTGTATGCTAGCAAATGAAATTGGTTAGCTTATAAACATATGTTTAATTATTGAAGAGCAAATTGGATATACGTACAACACATCTTCCTTTTAGGAATAATTCTGCTCCTACCACACTCTCTGTATTCATCTAATGCTGGAAAAAAAATCTCACTCAAACTTCAGCATGCTGGAATGGGTGCAGTGATGCTGTGTCTTCCCCAGGGCTGCAGCAAGGGAAGCCTAGCAGCCCACAACCACTGCAGTAGCAGCCTGAGATTCGTGTCATCCAGGGGCAACCCACAGGACATCAAGTAACTATGCGAAAGATATTGATCTTGCATGTTTTGACTGCCTGTAGATTACAATGCAGTGCAGCAAAAGTCAACAGATCAGTAGCGGGAAATAATCATATTCTTTTATTCCTGCCCAGACTGTTATTCCAGCAGTCTGGTTTATAACCCTTTTTTTTTGATTTTTTTTTTTTTTTTTTTAAAACAAGGAAGCATCAGCATGAACGGTAACTGACCTGTGCTTTTGGCTTCAAACAAAAATCACTGGTGAGGCTCAGAGCCTTGCATTAAACCAACATTGTGAAAGGATCTTTTGGAGGGTGATAAGAGATTATAGGATGAGGGCATTTTGTTTATAACCTTGCTCCAAGTATTTTTATTGTGTCTGCTTTGTTTCAATTGGTATATCTCAGCCTTACACCACTGACATCACTACACTAACAGATACTCTGAAAAAATTCTTGATGATGACAATCCTTTTTAGCACAGCTTCGAGAAATATGTCTCCTTTGTCTTGTAGAGAATACAAGGTGGCATGTATGTTACGTTAGACTAGAAGTGACCAGTGATGATCCTATTGTACACTGCTTTAATTCTATATGTTAACTTTAAAGTTACAGATTCTGCAGTTGTTGCTAGGAATTTTTTTTTTCATGGAACTAGAATTTGCTCCAATGTGTTTTACCTAAAAGGCTGTGTCAGACTCTAATGTTTCTGTATGTTGCTGATGGCTTGCTAACACTCGTGAAGTTCAACAAAGGGAGATGCTTATTCTTGTCTCTGGGAAGAAATAACCCTGGGGGACCAACGGACTGGAAAGCGTCTTGACAGAGAACGACCTGGGGATCCAGGTGGACACCACGCTGACCACGAGGGAGGAATGTGCATTCATGACAAAGGTGGCCACCAGTATCATGTGTTACATTAAGCAGAACATTGCCAGCATGTTGAAGGAGGTGACACTGCTCCTCTGCTCATGTCTCGTGAGAGACATCTGGGATGCTGAGCCCAATGCTGGGCTCCCCAGTACAAGAAATATTGACTTATCAGAGCATGTCTAGTGAAAGGTCCATGAAGATTACTAAGTCACTGGAGCACCTGACATATGATGAGAGGCTGAAGGCTGTGACTCATCAGCCTAGAGAAATGAAAGCTCAAGAGGGGTTCTGTCAGTGTGTATAAATATCCAACAACATGGAGTAAAGAAGGTGGAGCCAGGGTAGACCTCCCAGTTCGCAGGACACTTGAAGACAGAGAAGGTCTGAAAGGCAGCTTGTCACCTGCCGGTGAGCCACCATGTGATGGATTATCTGCTCAGTCATGGAGGCACAGGAACTGTTATGGGACTTTCTCCTGTGGGTGGGCCATGGGAGAAATGTAGGTAACAGTACTAATGTGCATATACATTTATTTTTCTTTTTTCACTGCTAAATTACTGCTCTTCACCTATAAAAAACTATGACCTGTTACAAAACACTTCTGTAAAGGGGTTTCTGCAGTTAATCTGATACAGAGAAATCAGGTTATCTGGTTCTTTCATATTTACACTTTATGAAAAATACATGAAAATTTTTCACCAGTAAACATTTTTGACTCTTTGAAAGTGAAAAAAAAGGGACTAATAAGTTGTTCAGATGAAAATCAGTGCAAACAATAACTCATTTAAAATTTTAATTTTGCTAACAATAACAAAAAGTGCTATTTTGTTTGAATTCAAACAAATGGAAGATTATGCATAGTGGTATTTTGCCCAGAAAAAAAAGAGAAGGGGGAAAGGAGGAGGAGGGCAATTGCAGAAGTTGTCAGCCATGGGTGACAAGGAAGCCAAAATAATGAGAGGAAATCCAGCCACAGAGGGACCTGGAACGTTTAAAAAGCCTAATAGATGAGAAAGGCAGTTCTGTGCACATAAATGTAGTGTAATGATGACTTTGATGAGTCTTTGTTTCACAGCTCTTTGTGCAACATGAAATAGAGGGAGTGAAGGAGAAAAAAATGAAAACAGTCAAAGCCGTGTCTGCGAGTGTCGTTAATGAGTGGTGAGGACTGGAAAGACAAAAGACAAATTTCTGAGCGTTTGATGGGCCTTTATTCCATACACCTGTGCAAACTCCAAAACCTGAGATGTGACTGAGAGGGAGAGTCCAAGAGTGTAAGAGATGAGTGGATATGTTGAGGAAAAAACGTACTCTCAAACTTGCTTTGGTTATTGCAATTCTAGGTGTAACCTTAATTACGACACAGGAACAATTCAGTGAGAGTACCATCAAAAAATAATATCTTTATATTGCAATTTTCATCTATGTGCAATGAATTTTCACACTCACTGGGGACTGAATGCATATCAGCTACTCCTGCAGCTCTGTGGAGTGGAAAAACATGTAATAATGCACCCATTTTTAACATCAGTGAACCTTTGTTGACTTAGTTGTCATGCAAGTAGAGTCATGAGCAAATTTTGGATAAACCTCAATGCAAACAAATAAAACCTTGCATGTATTATTAACTCTTACTGTCTCTGTTTTGAGACAGCTGGTGTTCAGTCCGCACAGCTAATGACATCCTCTGATGACAGTGTTTTTGACAGTGTTGTTTAGGTATGCGTAGCATACCTACTGTATGCATGTGTGCGCTGTGTATAAATCTATTACTATTTTGCTCCCCAGTAAAGCATAGCCAGGTTTGGACAGCCGTTTAATAGAGCACTTTACAACAGTTTAGGACAGAAAGTGAAGACAACCACATCCCATTAATACTTCAGGGAGAATTCTAGGTAGGCTGAAGGTAATTAGAATTTGGCCAGGACTCTAAAGAAGACAGTCTTATTCTTGCATAAAATGTAATGGGATTTTTGTCAACCCTGTTAGGTTTGTGGAAATAGTCAGTGGGAGATTTGGAGAAGTTACTGAACTTAGCATTTTGAAGTCCTTGCATTCTTGGTTACTTGTACTTTGCAGTTTCATTTTTAGACTTCTTAACTCCTGGGATACCTGAAAAATAACAAATGAAATGGAAATAATGCAGTTAGAAAGCTTTCTGCTTTCTCTGGGTAGGAGCTCAAACCATTAATAATGCCATCAGAATTGTCCTTATGCTGCCATAGCTTCTGGGTCTGAACTTGTTTGAAAATGAAACTGCAGTCATGTTTTGTATTTATGGTGAAGCTGAGCTCTCTGACCAAGTGCTTTGCAAAGAAGGTAAGAAAATCACTTCCGTATAAACTCATCACTGATTTATCAGTCTCTTGAAATTATTAGAACACATCTGAATGTTTCCTTTCAGGTTTTGGACATAAATAGACATCACTATTAAAAAAAAAAATCTTTATTTATATGAAATTTCTTAAAATGTTGGCAGCTGGAGTGTTTCAGATGTGCAGTTATACTGAAGAAGAACATTTTGCACTTTAAGGAACAATACTTTCTCCAAAGAAGAAAAAGCTTTGGTGCAGATACATATTTCTCAGTCTTGTGGGTGTGTCCAAATGATATGGTTTTATAGAAAAATAATTTGCCCTGTCAAAAGCAAAGCCTTTGTATCAAAGAGAACTTTTATCTTTCTCCTCCCTAGAACATGTTTGGGCGGAAACATGCAATTAATTCTCTTAGGGACTTCAGAAAGCATCACCTATTGGACTTACAAACTAGCCAAATTGTTTTCATTTGAATACAGTTTGGAATTGGCTCAACTAATCACTGTTTGTTAATTGCATTTTAGAGGAAAAAAGGAACCTGAATGAAGTGACTGCTTCTCATTAAAACTGTGAACAGCAGAGTGGTTGATGTCTGCTATTGTGCCTGATAATTGTGGCAACAAGTGGCGTTTATTTTTGCAAGTAGCAGTAATTAAATCTGCTGCAGTATTTAAAAATAATGCACTCACATTTTATTACATCGACGGGATAGCATGTTATACTAGAGACTGTAAACAAAAATCACCCCCAACCTCGGTTCTCTTACAGGAAAGCTCTTAAACATTTTTAAAGGACAAAGCACTACTTGTGTGTCTTTTATGAAGCCAATGTTCTGGCAGGGTAGTGTAAGAGGAAGGTGATAGAGTAGGAGCACAAGAAACATTTTCCTATGTCACACCCTACTAACATTGCCCAAGGGGAAGGGGTGGCAGATGGGCAAGTTCAACATCTTGCCCGGAGAGAAAGGCGACCAATGTGCGCTAATCTCAACAGTTACATTTTCCCATCGTGGCAGAGAGTGACAAGGATGAAGACATAGCAGAAGTGGGCAGAAATGTTCTGACAGAATGTTTTCCATTGGAAAAAAGCTGATTTGTCAGAGTTAAACGTTCCTCGGGAACATGTTGATTCCAAGAGGAGCAAGGCTGACAGCAAAGCTGCCTGGTTTCCTGCCAGCTCACCCACCAATCTGCCTTCCAAGAAACTTTCTTTCTGAGTCAAAATGCCTCCAGGTACTGATATGTGTCAGCAGAAGATCAGCAAGCAGACTGCAGATGAGCTGAAGGCGAGACCCTCCAGGAACCCAGAGTGGAAATGTGTTCACCTGGGCAGGGCAGCCAGGAATATATTTTGGGATACAGAAGCTTCAAGACATATTATTGAATTTCTTTTCTAAAGGTATTTGCCATGCAATTTTATTCTTGTTTTTTAATTAGTTTTCCCTCAACTGTGACATTTTTCACAGAAGTGAAATTCTGTTTCCTGGCTAGCTCTCCTAGTAGGATTGGTGGGGCTGTTTATAACTTCAGACCTTGTTCAACATGTAACATTGAAAGTTTAGTAAATTTTCTGCTGAAGGATCTTGCTTCCACAGGGCAAAAATGTCTGTTTCAGAGCAATGGAGACTTTTTGTAGGATCACAAGATCAGAAAGATAAGGATAGTGTTACGGTTAAGTCGAGGTTTGGTATTCAGGGCTCTGTAATTCAACACAGGACTGTCAAATGGGTATTTTGCACAGCCTTACACAAGCCATCCGATCTCTTCATACCTATGTGTTTTTTATTCATGAAATAAAACAGGCAAAAGAACAAAATGTTTAGAAGTTATTTATGACAGTGCTCATTCACTGTCCATCACAATACGATCGTTAGGACAGAGCATATTACTAATAACACACAAATACGGAAACACTCAATATTACCTGTACACTTCTAATGCATGAACCAGCAGAATAATATCTAGCCCTGGATCTTTGTTCCTGCACAAAAATTACTGATGCAGATTGTCACATCGTGATTTTCATAGCCTGGAAACAGCGTGATGATTTTCTTTGCAAGTGACTTTTACCCTCACTTTTCTTTAGAAAGAATAAAACCTCCCTTTTTTGCTGCTGCTGGTTTCCTCTGGTTTTCACAGAATCACAGAATCACAGAATCACAGAATAGTAGGGGTTGGAAGGGACCTCTGTGGGTCATCTAGTCCACCCCCCCTGCCGAAGCAGGGTCACCTACAGTAGGCTGCATA
>Ga0181612_115670_pt1 | contig 16332 bp, 17 predicted proteins | sample HoacroProtozoa21_FD_119630 | JGI IMG/M metagenome (GOLD analysis project Ga0181612, IMG submission 119630) | Hoatzin crop microbial communities from Cojedes, Venezuel. Combined Assembly of Gp0051906, Gp0051904, Gp0051908
GGGGCGGCGGGCGCGGGCCGCGCGCGCCGGCGGCCCGCCCCCCGGGGTCCTGATTATATGCAGAGCCGATCTTACATCGACTGATTTTCCTTCATGATGCTGCGAAACTCGTTGGGGGTGTGTCCCGTCTTGGTCTTGAACGCGGAATAGAAGTATTTAAGAGTGCTGTAGCCGCAGTCGGCGGCGATCTCCTTGATGGAGGTGTCCTCGAACACCAGCCTCTTTTCCGCCTCGCCCAGGCGCCGGTTCTGGATGTACTGGTTGACGCTGGTGCCGGTCTCGCTCTTAAACTGCCGCGCCAGGTAGTAGGGGCTGACGAAAAAGTCTCTGGCGATGCTCTCAAGCCCGATGGGCTCGGCGTAATTTTCGTTAATGTAGTCCAGCACGTTCCGGATCAGATCGGACATTTTGTTTTTCTCCACCGCCTCGTTGTTTCTCTGCTGGGCATGGTCCAGGACGATGAAGAAGAAGTCCTGGATGTTCAGCTGGATGAGGTCGGCGTATTTCGAGACGCTCTTTTCGTACATCCGGTGGATGAAATGGAACAGCGCCTCCAGAATGTCCATGTCGTCTCCGGCGGAGATCACGGGGGACAGTCCCTCGTACAGCAGGCAGTTGTCCGGCAGGCCGTCCACGCTGACGCCGGAAAGACCCAGGGACAGCTCCTCCAGCGGCTCGTCGCCCTCGGCGTATTCCTGGTGCAGGGTGCCGGCGTTCTTGATGACGAGGTCACCGGCATGGGCGTGGTAGGTCTTGTGCTCGTAGTCGATGCCTTCCGTGCCGGAGAGGATCAGGGAGATCTCCAGAAAATCCGAATGCTGATGGAAGGGGAAAATATAATTGCCCGTGTCGCGGTGGATCTCGTTTCGGATCATGGAATGGATGGTCAGCTTCTGACCTTCCGTTCCGTACTTGCGCATGGTGTTTCTCATATCTTTCTCCCTCCATCAGCATAAAGTCTTTATCCAGGCGTGATCGTTCTCAGGAGACGGTCACGTTGCGGTTCTTTATGGCAAACAGAAGTACGACGGCGAATCCGAGGGCGGGAACGATGAAGCTCATCTGCAGACCGATCAGGTCCGCGACCTTGCCCTGGATCATCGGGAACACGGCTCCGCCCACCAGAGTCATGGTGGCCAGTGCACCGGCGTTCTCGGTATACTTTCTCTCGACTCTCGCCACATTGGTGCTGTAGAGCACCGGGTAGATCGGGGCAAACAGGATGTTCAGCGCCAGAATGATGTAGATGGCGGAGAATCCCGGGGCGAACATGGCAATCACCAGGCCCGCGATGGCGATGGCGAGGTAGACGATGAGCAGCTTATACTCGGAGACTTTTCTCTTTAAGAGCATGGAGACGATGAGTCTGCCTACGAAGAAGATGATGTAGGAGTAGACCATGTAGTTGGTGCCCTGAGCTTCCGTAACACTGGGGTCGAGTTCCAGTGCCAGACGGATCAGGAACGACCAGATCGTCAGCTGTGCGCCGATGCCGCAGAACTGGGCAAACCATCCGGAAAGGAATGTCCTGTTCTTCAGCAGCGCCTTCACCGTTTCCACGGTGCCCGGCTCGGCTTCGGACCCTTCGGTCTCCACCTTGCATTTCGGATACTTCTGAAGAAGGATCAGAACGAAGATCACCAGAAGGATGCCGGCGATGATCATGTAGGGGACGATGGTGTGCTGCAGCGCGTCCAGACGGAACTGGTGCAGCGCTTCCCCCTCCAGTCCGCTCATCTGCTCGCTGAGTCTGCCGGCTTCGGCAAAGATCAGGAACTTGCCCAGCAGGATGCCCGTGATGTTTCCGATGGGGTTGATGGTCTGCGCGATGCTCGATCTCAGGGTTGCTCCGTCGGAGTTGCCCATCATGATGACGTAGGTGCCGCAGCTCATTTCCAGCATGCCCGCGCCGATGGCCATGACGAAGATGCACAGCAGGAAGGGCAGGTAGCTGCCCGCCTTGGAGGCGGGGGAGAACATCAGGGCGCCCAGAGCGAAGAACAGGGTGCCGATGAGGATCGCGGTCTTGTAGCTGTACTTTTTGACCAGGGCGGACGTCGGGATGGAGACCAGGAAGTAGGCTCCGAAGTAGGCCGACTGTACCAGGGCCGTGGCCACGTTTGACAGGGTGAAGACTTCCTTGAACTGGGTGATCAGGATGTCGTTGAGGGCCACCGCGGTGCCCCAGATGCCGAACATGATGGCGATGAGGAAGAATTTTCCCCAGGGAGTCCGGTCGAGAAAGCCGTCGCTTCTCTGTATCCAGTTTTCTTTCATTATAGCATTCCTCTCATTTCAGATAAAGTGATTATTTTAACAATTTTGCTGAAAGCATCGGCCCGCACGGGGTCTTTGCGGGCCGATATACGTTTCAAAGGAGTAAGGAGTTTCCGAACGGGATCAGATGCTGTAGCCGGCTTCGAAGCCCTGACGGATGGCGTCGAGCGCGTTGCCCTGCTGCAGGGCGCCGCCGCAGTAGACGACTTCGTCGCAGATGCCGTCCAGCGCGCCGTTGATGAGGCCTGCGTTGGCTTTCAGACCGACGGCGGTCACCACGTAGTCGAAGGGTCCGAGCTTCTGCTCTTCGTCGCCGACCTTGACGGTGATGGTGTGGTCTTCGTTGATGGTCTGCACCGCGCTGCCCGGGCGCAGATCCACGCCGTACTCATTGAAGGATTCCATCATGGCCTTCTTCATGTTGCTGGGCTCTTCCGCCACGATCTCGGGAAGCATCTCGATGATGGTGACCTGATTGCCGTGGGTGGCCAGGTGGTTTGCGGTCTCACCGCCTACCAGACCGCCGCCGATGACGGCGATCTTGCCTTCGATGTAGAACTCACCGTTGAGCATCTCGACGGCCGGTTTCACGAAGTCCAGATCCCTGCCCGGGAAGGGCGGGACAAACTGGTGGCTGCCGGTGGCGACCACGACGGCGTCGGGCTTGCCTTCCTCCACCATTTCTTTGGTCAGTTCCGTGTTGTAGCGGATATCCACGCCGAGTTTTTCCATCTGGGTGCGCTGCCATACCAGGAAGGACGCGATCTCTCCCTTCCATGGCGGGATGACGGCGATGCGGTACAGGCCGCCCAGGCGGTCGGATTTCTCGAACAGGGTGACTTTATGTCCGCGCTTTGCCATGACGATGGCGGCTTCGCAGCCGGCCGGTCCGCCGCCGGCAACGTAGACGTTCTTCTTGACTTTGACCGGATCCATAGGATACTGGTCCTCACGGACGGTGCGCGGGTTCAGTGTGCAGCCGCCGATCTCGCCGGAGTCGATCTTGGAAGTGCAGCCCTGCAGGCAGGCCATGCAGTTGATGATGTCTTCGAAGCGGCCTTCCATGGCCTTTTCGGGCATGTGGGGATCGGCCAGGGAGGCACGTCCCATGTAGCAGGCATCGGCCTTGCCGGAACGGATGATGGCTTCGGCGATGCAGGGGTCGTTGATACGGCCGACGGTGGTCACGGGGATGTCCACGACTTTCTTGACCTGGGCCGCGTAGTCGCTGAGCCAGCCGTGTCCCATGGCGGCGCAGGGAACCTGAGTGTACCAGGTCTCGTAGACGCCTACGGAAACGTTCAGGGAGGTGATGCCGGCCTCTTCCAGGATGATGGCCATGGCCTTGGTGTCTTCGATGGTCAGGCCGCCCTTGACGCGCTCTTCACCGGAGATCTTGTAGTCGATGGGGAAGTCGTCACCGCATTTTTTCTTGATGTTCTTGACGATCTCCACCGGGAAACGCATGCGGTTTACGAGGTTTCCGCCGTATTTGTCCGTTCTCTTGTTGGAGTACGGGGAGGTGAATTCGGTGACCAAATAGCCGTGAGCGCCGTGGATCTGTACGCCGTCAAAGCCGGCTTTTTTGGCACGAAGGGCCGCGTCACCGAACTTTTCGATCATGGCGTCGACTTCTTCGGTGGTCATCTCTCTGGGGAGAGCTTTCTTCACCGGGCAGGGGATGGGGGAAGGAGCCAGGACCTGCTGGCCGGTGATCCATTCCTGGGTCTGACGGCCGCCGTGGAAGATCTGTGCGAAGATCTTGCCGCCGGCTGCGTGCACGCGGCTGGTCAGTTCCGTGTGGGACGGGATCTGGTCATCGCTCCAGAGTCCGGGGATGCGCTCGTAGGTCTTGCCGGAGGGATCGACGGCCATGTCTTCCGTGACGATCAGGCCCCAGCCGCCTTTGGCTTTCTCCTCATGGTAGCAGATGAACTTCTCGGTGGACTTGCCGTCTTCCGTGCAGCAGTTCATGACCATGGCGGATACGATGAAGCGGTTCTTTATCTCGACGGGACCCAGCTGAAGCGGGGTCGTAAGCATTTTGAATTTACTCATGTTAGTTATCTCCCTTACTGTTGATGGTAATTGTTGTTCTTTCTTCTATATGGTTTTGGGGGGTATTTCTTTTTTATCTCAGATCATCTTTTTGTAGATCTCGTGGTATTTGCGTCCCAGCTCGTCGGCGGTCTTCATGGCGTCGAGAACGATGGTGGGATTGACCGGTACGACGGAGTTGTGGATGGTCTCGCCTTCCTTGCAGGCAAGTTCGGAGATCTTGATGAGGTCTTCTTCGGACGCGTTGCCCAGGCCGCACTCGGCAAAGGTCACGGGCAGTCCCAGGTGGATGCAGAACCGGGCGAATTTCTCGATCTCTTCGTCGTCCCAGGCTTCCAGGGCCAGCTGGGTCATGATGCCGAAGGCGACTTTCTCGCCGTGATAGTACTTGTGGGTGGAGGCCACCGCGGTCATGGCGTTCTGTACGGCATGGGAAGCGGCGGACTGGTTGGATTCGAATCCGACACCGCTCATCAGGGTGCTGGTCTCGATGACTTTCTCCACGGCAGGAGTGACGGCGTGTACTTTGAAAGCGGCAGCGGCCTGCTCGCCGTATTTATAAATGGTGTCGTAGGTCAGCTGTGCGATGGCCTCGGAAATGACCGTGTGCTTGCCGCCCAGGAAGTTGTCGGTGTTGGCGGCGTTGGCGGTCACGGCTTCGTAGTAGGTGCTCAGTGCGTCCGGCATGCCGGCCAGGTTGAATCTCAGGGGGGCGTTGGCGATGATGGTCTCATCCACCAGGACCACGTTGGGGTTGGACTTCAGGAACATGTGGTGGGTCCAGACGCCTTCCGGAGTGTAGATGACGGCCAGTGCGCTGCAGGGAGCGTCGGTGGCTGCCGTGGTGGGGCAGGTGATCAGGGGGAGACTCTCGTAGCAAGCAGAGGCCTTGGCCACGTCCAGAGTCTTTCCTCCGCCGATGCCCACGAACATGTCGCAGCCTGCGGCGTTGGCGTTCTCGCGGAAGATGTTGATGGCTTCTTCGCAGCACTCGTTGGGTCCGTTCTCACCGAGAACTTCCAGGTAGTAGCCGCCCTGGTTGTCCTTGAAGGTCTCTTCCAGGATGTCCCTGACGATGTTCACGACGGTGGGTCCTACGATGACCGCCGGCTTCTCGCCGTAGGTCTTGGAGATGCTGCCGAGCTGTTTGAGCATGTCCGGTCCCTGTACGTATCTTGACGGGCTTCCAAAAATTTTTTTCATGATGGTTTCCTCCTGTTTTTCTGGTTGTTATTTTCGTTTTTTGATTTCGTTTTTTCTGGGGGCCTCTTAGCTTGCCTAAAATATAACAAAACGAAATTCCGAAATCATTCCCCTAAATTGCACAGCCATTCCGAAAAATTGCGGTCTTTGAAGGACGAAAAATAAGGCTTTTCCGCGCTGGGAAAAGCCTTTATTCCGATTTTCTGCAAATGATTGCCAAAAGTTCCACAATTTTGACACTTTTGTGGTTCGTGACCGGTCGAATTTTCGGATCGTGTATGGGGGGAATCCCCGATTTCGTGTGGGGAAACGGGAAAAAAGATGTATCCTGAGATACGGAATAATGATATAATCGAAACATATAAACCAATATGTTTCGATATAAGAGAGTCGGTATGTCAGAAAACAGACAAGACAGAAAAGCCAGAACGAAGGGGAAGAAAGCATTATGAGCAAGAGAAAAGACGATGTCGGTGTGCCGGAGCGCACCTCCCGGGCACTTTATGAGCTTCTGAAGACGAAGCCTCTGGAAGACATCACCATTGTGGAGCTGACGAAGAAGGCGGACATTGCCCGGGTATCCTTCTACAGGAATTTCGCCGACAAGGAGGATGTTCTCCGCAAGGATATGAAGCGGATCACGGAGACCTTCATGAGGAAAAGCGATCTGCGCTACTGGGAGACGGAACCGACGAAATTCATCGAGACGCTTTTTCAGCATCTGCTCGATCACCGGGAGAAGATCCAGACCCTGGTGAATGCCGGTCTGGTCCACTATCTCCAGGATGAGTTCAACCGCGCCTTCATCCATCCCGATGGCATGAAGAGCCAGAAGTATATCGACTGTCTGGTAGCCGGAGCCTGCTATAATCTGGCCTATTTCTGGTTTGACGGCGGCTGGGCAGAAACGCCGCAGCAGCTGGCCCAGATCGTCGTACCCCGGATACGGTTTGCCTGAGCGTAAAAAGGAAAGAGTCAGACTCCTTAAGAGAATAAAGGGACCGGGCAGATCCCGCCATGGGCGGCGGATCTGCCCGGTAAGTATTTCAGTTTGTTTTGCTCTCTAAGACGGCGAATCGTTCCGGAGACGATACGGAAAGACCGTGCCCTCCCGGGAAAGAGGGATGACGGTTTAAATGCAGAATGGTATAATATAACTACATATATATATACGGAGGGGAAGAGAAATGAAAAAGACCTGGATCTGTATTTTACTGATCCTTTCCATGCTCGTTTTTGCCGGCTGCTCGGCGCAAACGGAGGAAAGTTCCGTCGCCGAGAATGCGGAAACGGCGGAAGAGACCGCCGCACAGCCGGAGCTGACGCCGGGCGAGGCGCAGCAGTATCTGGATGTGCTGACAGAGCAGTACCAGTCGATTTACCACTACGACTGGCAGAGCGGCTATGATATTTCGCGGCAGGTGGCCTTTGCGGACCTGGGCGGCTCGGAGACGCCGGAACTGCTGTACGTGGAAGCCATCGACGATGTGCCGGATCCCGTGGAGCAGACCTGGGCTCAGGTACGGGTGTGGACCACCGAAGACGGCAATTACACCATGCCTCTGCAGGAGATCGTGGATCAGCAGAAAGGCGTGGATTCCTATTACTGCCTGTTCCAGGAACTGGGGAGCAAGGACCTGTATCTGGTACGGGATTACAGCGAACAGGGCGTGTGGTTCCGGAAGGTGAGCTCCTATGTCTTCGACAACGGGCAGATGAAAGAGGACTACACCCTCGTCTCACAGGCCTCGGAGAGCGGACGCACCTGCACCGAGCGGGGCGAGGAGATCACCGGCGATGAGTTTGACTCCAAATTTACGGAACTGGCCGATCACGTGGGGACCTATCAGATCGAAAGCGGATTTGCCGACGGCCTTTTGCGGGACGGACAGGCCATCGCCCCCGCTGCCATGACGGTGGACGAAGCCATCGAGTACCTCAAGGGCCTCGCAGCCGCCGGCACGGAGCAGGCGGAGGAGACGGCCGCGCAGACCGAAGAGACCGCCGGGCTTTCCGACGCGGCCCATGATTTCTTCCACTCGATCAGCACGGAATACGTCTTCACCAGCGGAGTCGGCGGATGGGCAACCTATCTGACCATCCTGGAGGACGGAAGCTTTTCCGGCGTCTACTCCGATTCGGATCTGGGCGGCGGACCGGACGGCAAAGGCATCGTCTACTACAGCTCCTTCCAGGGAACCTTCTCGGAACCGGAGAAGGTGGACGATTATACGTATAAAGTGCACCTGACGAGCCTGACCACCAACGAGACCGTGGGCGAGCAGTGGTATGACGACGGCATGCTCTACGAGGGTGCCGCCCCCTACGGCGTGGAAGGCGGAGATGTGTTCTACATCTACCTGCCGGGACATCCCGTATCCACGCTGCCACAGGAGTACATCGACTGGATCTATGAGCTTCGCGCGGACAGCAGCATCCGGACCATCGACTTCTTCGGTCTCTACAACGAGGCGATGCAGGAAGGCTTCCGGGAAAACCCCGACGCCTGGAGTTAAAGGAACAAAAAATCTCAGAGCATTCCGCTCTGAGATTTTTTATTATATGCAGTTGTAATCTTCAGCGGGTAAACAGCGCCCCGTCCGCCGGTGCCAGGGAAGGACTGGAGTGCTCTTCGTCCACGCCCAGTTTTTTCAGCATCTCGCTGCGGCTCTTCACCCGGTCGAAGACCAGCTCTTCCCGATGATCTCCCGCCTCCAGACGCACCGCCGGCACGGAGATGAGAAAGCCCTGATGCCAGCAGCCTTTTGTTTCGATGCCCTTGGAAAAGTCCGAGATCTTTGTCAGATCGCACAGGCGCAGGTAGCGCCAGTGAAAGCCGTCGGGAAGATAGACGGCGTTCTCCGAGATCCTGTATTTTTCCACTTTGGTGCTGTTTTTGAAATCGGCGGCGGCGTCTTCCAGGACGCAACCTTGCAGGATGGGAGAAAGCATGGACGGGCCTCCTTTGCCTGTACGGTGATCCTTATCTATTATACTATATTTCTTTTTTGTGTGCGAAAAAAAAAGGCGGAGCTTCTGCTCCGCCTCTGTACTGTTCATGGGGTGCCTCAGCCGGTGACGTAATTGGTATAGAAGGCATACTCTACGGTGCCGCTGCAGTTTTCCAGGGTATACTCCGCGTCCACCAGATAGATGTATCCCGGCTCCAGGGTCAGGGTATCGGAATTGGTGGTGACGATCTGACCGTCGGGAAGCGCGCCGTTTTCGGTATACGGGGATTTTCCTTCCATCAGCCAGCGCTGCACGGTGTAGCTTGTCGGCGCCTGTTCGAATTTCAGTGTGGCGCTCTGGGCCCCGTTTTTCAGGGTGATGTCCAGCATCTGGTCGAGACTGACCAGGGGGCTGGAAGCGTCCGCGGTGGCCGCGACGGCGGTGCCGTCATCCGCGATGTACGTCCACTCGAAGCCGAAGCGGGTCAGGGGATTTTCCGTGCCCTTTACTTCCAGAATGACACCGGGGGGTTCCATCAGGATGCCGGAATCCGTCTCGGGGGTCTCGTTTCCGCATCCGCTCAGCAGCATCAGTGCCAGGGCGGCAGCGGTCAGCAGGGTCGCAGTTTTCTTTTTCATCTCTTGGCTCCTTTCCGCGCGGGGCTCGTCCGGGCTTTTCCGGACCGAATGAAACGTTTTTTCTTACTATACCATTTTCTGAGGATTTTGTCGTCACTTTTGAGTTAAGTTGCGCCGAACGTGCGAAAGACCGCACCCTGAGGGAGGATACGGTCTTTCAGCATTGAAAAGAGGAAAAAAGGGGGGAGTGTTCTCTATGAAGGAATACTTGCAGAGCTTTGTGATCTGCGGTCAGACGCTCCGCTGATAGATCCTTCTCTGACGGTACAGGTTCTCCTGCTCGTCCGTCATACTGTCCCGGATCTGCTTCATGCGGCCCACGACCCGCTCCTTGTCTTTCTGAAGGTCGATATCAAAGGAGAAATTCGTGGTATTGGGAGCCGCGAAGACGCGGATGTCGTTTTCCATCTCGCCCAGAAGCGTGATGAACTCGGTGAGGCGCTCGCGCTCCTCTTCTTCTTCGAACAGGCCCTGCTCCATCTCCTGATACAGCGGGGTGCCGGGGATCAGGGTGACCATGTTCAGATAAAGGTAATAGGGATGAAGCTTGTTTAGCATCATGGCGGTCTTATGAGCGGACGCTTCGCCCTTTCCTTTGCCGGCCATGCCGCCGAGGAAGATCATCCTGTAGTCGACGCCGGCTTTTTCGAGTCTTGTGCATCCTTCCAGAATGTCCGCTTCGGTGTAGCCCTTGTTCACGTGCTTTAAGACTTCGTCGTCGGCGCACTCGAAGCCCACCACCAGATCTTCCCAGCCCAGTTCCTTTAAGGCCTTCATCTCCTCGACGCTCTTTCGGCACAGGTCGTCCACTCTGGCGTAGGTGCTGACTCTGGCGTCGGGGAAGTATTTTTTGAAGAGCTTTCCGATCTCGGTGAGGCGGGCGGTGCTCAGAGCGTAGGGGTTTCCGCCGGAAGCCCAGATGTTCTTCGCACCCGGCCATCTCCGCTGAGCCTCTTTCAGGTCCTCCTCGATCTGCTCAAGGGGAGAGGCGCGGAAGGGATAGCCGTGATAGAAGTTGCAGAAGGTGCAGCTGTTGTGGGTGCAGCCCACGGTCACTTCGATGAAAAGACTGTTGGCGTCCGTCTGGGGACGAACGATGGGTCCGTAGTAATGCATATCTTCGCCATCCTGTCTGATGTGATGTCCGTTTTGTTTTTCCTTAGCTTGACTACAATTTAACAGAAGCTTTACAGGAAATCATTCCCCGCCTTTGCGAAAGGATTCCGGTTTTCTGCGCTTTTTTCCGGGGAAAACCGGCGGATTTCGGCCTTCTCCGGGTCTCCGATTCAGATTTTCTGCAAAAAGAGGAGGAAAAACTCCGCTTGTCCGTGCCGGAAACGGACCGTGCTCCATTTTAAGAAGTCTTTACATTCTCCGGCGAAGAGATTTAACACTCGGAGCATACGCTTTTTTCGAAAAGAAAATTTGCGACAAGGAGAATACGAAAGATGAAAAACGCTTTAAAGATGAAAACGGCGGCCGCGGCTCTGTGCGCGGTCCTGATGCTCTCGGGCTGCGGCACCTCGGAACCGGCGGAGAACGGATCCGCAGCGGAAGAGCCGGAGGAAAGCCTGCCCATCAGCGTCATCTCCAGAGAGGACGGTTCGGGTACCCGGGGGGCCTTTATTGAGCTGTTCGGGATCGAGGAGAAGGACGAAAACGGCGAAAAGGTGGATCGTACCGCGGAAACGGCCGAGATCACCAACAACACCTCCGTCATGATGACCACCGTGGCCGGCGACGAGTCCGCCATCGGATACATCTCCCTGGGCTCTCTGGACGACAGCGTCAAAGCCCTGAAGATCGACGGCGCTGAAGCCAGCGTCGAGAATGTGCTGGCCGGTGAATACAAGGTCACGCGTCCGTTCAACCTCGTGACCGATGACGAAAAGCTCAGCGGGGCGGCCAAGGATTTCCTGGCCTATATCCTCAGCACCGAAGGACAGAAGATCGTCGAGGCCAACGGATACATCCCGCTGCAGGACACCAAAAGCTATGAAACCTCCGGCGCTTCCGGCAAAGTGGTGGTGGCCGGCTCCTCCTCCGTGACGCCGGTGATGGAAAAACTGGCGGAAGCCTATCAGGAAATAAACGCAGAGGTGACCGTGGAGGTACAGCAGTCCGACTCCACCACCGGCGTGACCTCCGTCATCGACGGCCTGTGCGACATCGGCATGGCCAGCCGTGAGCTGAAAGACGAGGAGACCGAAGCCGGCGTGACCTCAACGGTCCTTGCCACCGACGGCATCGCGGTCATCGTCAATCCCGAAAATACGGTGGAAGATCTCACAAGCGAACAGGTAAAGAGCATCTTCATCGGGGAAACGACGGACTGGAGCGAAGTCCGGTGAGCAGCTCTGCGGACAGGCTCAGGATCCGGGAGCACGCCATGAAGGCCCTGTGTCTTCTCGCAGCGTGTGCCTCGGTGCTGGCCGTGCTTCTGATCTGCGTGTTCCTGTTTGCCAACGGCATTCCGGCCATGCGCGAGATCGGGCTGGTCCGGTTCCTTCTTGGCACTTCCTGGAAGCCGGGCAACGACCTGTACGGCATCTTTCCCATGATTCTGGGCAGCCTCTATGTCACGGCCTGCGCGGTGATCACGGGAGTGCCGGTGGCGCTGCTGACCGCGGTCTTCCTGGTGCACTACTGCCCGGAGAAGCTGGTACGACCCATGCGCAGCGGCATCAGCCTCATGGCGGGTATCCCGTCGGTGGTCTACGGATTTTTCGGAATGATCGTACTGGTGCCGTTTATCAAGAGCACCCTGGGGATCCCCACGGGAAAGACCCTGCTGACGGCGGGAGTCCTTCTGGGGATCATGATCCTGCCCACCGTGGTGGGCGTGGTGGAGCCGGCGCTTCGGGCCGTGCCGGAATCCTATTATGAAGGGGCGCTGGCTCTGGGTGCGTCCCACTCCAGAGCCGTCTATTTCGTGTCCGCTCCGGCGGCCCGGTCCGGGATAGTGGCCGGGATCGTGCTGGGCATCGGAAGAGCCGTGGGCGAGACCATGGCGGTGATCATGGTGGCGGGAAACCAGCCGGTGGTCCCGAAGAGCCTCTTTCTGGGGGTGCGCACCATGACGGCCAATATCGTGCTGGAGATGGGATACGCCACGGGACTTCACCGCGGGGCGCTGATCGCCACGGGCGTGGTGCTGTTCGTGTTCATCCTCCTGATCAACATGAGCGTCTCGGCGCTCGGAAGGAGGAAGAAAACATGATCGGAACGAAAAAGGACGGACTGTCCCGTTTTCTCACCGGCCTCACCTGGACCGGAGCGCTTCTTACAGCGGCGGTACTCTTTTTTATCGTCGGGTTCGTGCTTGTAAAGGGGATCCCGAATCTGGACGCGGATCTGTTCGCGCTCCGGTACGATTCGGACAACTGCTCGGTGGTGCCGTCCGTTATAAACACCGTCTCGATGACGCTGCTCTCGCTGATTCTGGCGGGACCCGCGGGGATCCTGGCGGCGGTGTTTCTCACCGAATATGCGGGCGGCTCCGGAAAGATCGTGGGCCTGATCCGGATGACGGCGGAGACCCTCTCCGGCATTCCCAGCATCGTCTACGGTCTGTTCGGACTGCTGTTTTTCTCCACGGCCTGTCACATGGGCCTTTCCATAATCTCCGGCGCGCTGACCCTGTCGGTGATGATCCTGCCGCTGATCATGCGCACCTCTGAAGAGGCCCTGCGCAGCGTCCCGGCGGCCTATCGGGAGGCAAGCTTCGGACTGGGGGCGGGAAAGCTGCGGACTATCGTGCGTGTCGTGCTGCCCGCCGCGGCGCCCGGGATCCTGTCGGGCATCATCCTGGCCACGGGAAGGATCGTGGGTGAGACGGCGGCTCTTCTCTATACAGCGGGAACGGTGGCCAAGACCGCGGGACTCGCGGAATCGGGCAGGACACTGGCCGTGCATATGTATGTGCTGTCCAGCGAGGGACTCCACATCGACAAGGCCTACGCCACGGCCGCAGTGCTTCTGGTGCTGGTGTTCATCATCAACCGCCTGTCGGAAAGACTGACCAAGAGACTATTGAAGGAACGATAACGGATATGACGGAAGACAACAGTAAAATATGCATCCGAGGCATGAATCTCTGGTACGGAGATTTTCATGCCCTGAAAAATGTGGATCTGAGCATCCCGGAACATAAGATCACGGCGTTTATCGGCCCGTCCGGGTGCGGGAAAAGCACGCTGCTTCGAAGCCTGAACCGGATGAACGATCTGGTGGACGACTGCAGGATCGAAGGCAGCATCCGGCTCGACGGGCAGGAGATCTACGACCGGAAGACGGATCTCAGCGCACTCCGGAAAAGGGTGGGGATGGTGTTTCAGAAAGCCAATCCCTTTCCCATGAGCATCTACAATAACGTGGCCTATGGGCCCCGGACCCACGGTGTCCGCGGAAAGAAGAAGCTTGACGAGATCGTGGAGAGCTCTCTGCGGAAAGCGGCCCTGTGGGACGAGGTGAAGGACCGTCTGAATACATCGGCCCTTGGGATCTCCGGAGGACAGCAGCAGAGACTGTGCATCGCCAGAGCGCTGGCAGTGGAGCCGGAAGTGCTGCTGATGGACGAATCTACCTCGGCGCTCGATCCTATCTCCACCTCGAAGATCGAGGATCTGGTGACGGAACTCAAAGACAGCTACACCATTGTCATGGTGACCCATAATATGCAGCAGGCGGTGCGCGTTTCCGACGAAACGGTGTTTTTCCTGCTGGGAGAAGTGGTGGAGCAGGGAGAGACGGAGAAGATGTTCTCTTCTCCGAAGGATCCCCGCACGGAAGAATATATCTCGGGGAGGTTCGGCTGACGGATATGAGAGAGAAATACAGACAGGAACTGGAAAAGCTCCATGGGGATCTGACCGAAATGGGCAGAATGTGCGAGCAGGCCATCGACAAAGCGTGCAGAGCACTGCTTCAGAACGACCGGACGGCCATGGAGCAGCTCAGGACGGGAGATGTCCGGATCGATCAGAAGGAAAAGGACATCGAGCGGCAGTGCCTGAGCCTGATGCTGCGGCAGCAGCCGGTGGCTTCGGATCTGCGGAAGATCTCGGTGGCACTGAAGATGATCACGGATATGGAGCGGATCGGCGACCAGGCCCAGGACATCGCGGAGATCGTGAGCACCGGGAAGGTACACGCTCTGGCGGCCCGGGAAGCGGATCTCGACGAGATGGCGGAAGCCACCAAGTATATGGTGACGGAGAGCATCCGGGCCTATGTGCAGCACGATCTTGCGCTGGCCCGGGACATCATAGGGTATGACGATACAGTGGACGGCCTGTTTGATAAAGTAAAGAAATTCCTGATCGAAAAACTGGAGAGCAAAGAGCTTGACGCGGCGCAGATGCTGGATCTGCTGATGATCGCGAAATACTATGAGCGCATCGGCGACCACGCGACGAACATTGCGGAATGGGTAGTATTCGGGATCACCGGGGAGCATGAAGATGTCCCGGACTGAACAGTACGATCCGACAGATCACACACAGAAGTCCTGCAAAACTTAAAGTACATCATCTGCGCGTTCGGCGGCATCCCGTCCGGAGGGGAAACGATTCGGCGGGATGCCGTCTTTTGCCGCCCTGCGAAAGCTTGACCAAAGGGGATGCGGATGATACATTGAATAAAGAAGAAAGACCGGCTGAGAAACAACGGAGAGGTTTATCAAGAAACTGTATCCGGAGCTGCAGCGGGAGTACTGCGCGGTGCCGGACAGCGGAAAATGCGCCTGCTACAATGTGGGCGATGAATTCATGGTCTGCCGGGACGAGGAGCGGTACATCTGCGCCGGCCTTCAGGTCGGCTCCATCATGAACGGATGGATGAAAAACGAAAACGAGATGATCTGCTGCTGCAGCGACGGAACACGCCCCGTCATCTTCAAGGTGGAGCGGATCGACTGCGAATGACAAAGGAGACAGAGTTATGAGCGAAGTATTAAACAACATGAAGACCCGAAGATGCATCCGCAAGTATAAAGAGGATCCGGTGCCGAGGGAACTGATCGACCGGGTCATCGAGGCGGGACTCTACGCTGCCAACGGCATGGGAAAGCAGTCGCCCATCATCGTGGCGGTGACGGATAAAGAGACCCGGGACAGACTGTCGAAGGCCAACTGCAGCTTCGGCCCCTGGGACGACACCTTCGATCCCTTCTACGGCGCGCCGGCGGTGCTGATCGTGCTGGCGGACAAAACCCTGCCGACGCACGTGCAGGACGGAAGCTGCGCACTGGAGAACATGATGCTGGCCGCCCATGAGCTGGGCCTCGGCAGCTGCTGGATCCACCGGGCCAAGGAGGAATTCGAGACCCCCGAGTGGCAGGAGTGGCTGAAGTCCCTGGGCGTGGAAGGCGACTACGAAGGCGTGGGACACTGCATCCTGGGCTATGCCGACGGGGAGGAACCCGAAGCGGCGGAGCGGAAGGAAAACAGAGTCTTCTATGTCGAATAAGAAAATATACATATAATCAGAAAGCATACCCGGCGTTTTCAGTCTGCCGGGTATGCTTTCTGCTGTGTGGATCCTGCGGGATCCTCTTATCTCGTTTTCCGGGACTTGCCGGTGACGGACTGTACGGTGATCTTATATACCGCGGCCTTTCCTTCGGCGGCCCGGGCGTATTTTTCGCCCCTGTCCAGAAAGTCCGGGGAGTACTTGCGGACGATGTGCATCAGCGCGTCGATCTTCTCTTCGCCGGTGCATTCCTCCGCCGTGCCGGAGACCACGGCACTTTCATAGAGGGGGCTGAACTTGTCCGGAAGCACTTCTGTTTTCCCCACGACGCAGAAAGAGACCTGCGGGTCGTTTTTAAGGGAAGAGACCTTGCAGCCTTTGTTCGCGCCGTGGATATAGATCGTCTTCCCGTCATAGGCATAGCTCACGGGCACCGCGTAGGGGACTCCATCGGGATCGATCATGGAAAGGATCCCGTATTCGCCCTGTTCCAGGATCGCCCGGGCTTCCTCCTCGGACAGCGCCCGGTCGGCCCGTCTCATGGTGCTTTTCTCTTCGGCCATGGATGACATCTCCTTTGCTTTTCCTTTTTGGTTTATTGTAGCGGATGAGGATGTCATTCTCAAGCCGTCTTATGATATAATGATTCATACTAAAAACCGAACGAAGGGAGGACGGACCGTGAATGCCAATTTCATCCGGGGCGTGAGCATCGACTGGGACAGGATCGCAC
>Ga0181612_125009_pt1 | contig 16332 bp, 6 predicted proteins | sample HoacroProtozoa21_FD_119630 | JGI IMG/M metagenome (GOLD analysis project Ga0181612, IMG submission 119630) | Hoatzin crop microbial communities from Cojedes, Venezuel. Combined Assembly of Gp0051906, Gp0051904, Gp0051908
CTGTAGGTGACCCTGCTTTGGCAGGAGGGTTGGACTAGATGACCCACAGAGGTCCCTTCCAACCCCTACCATTCTGTGATTCTGTGATTCTGTGATTTTGATATAGTGATGAATTATCTTCCATAACATTTTGTTTCCCTTTAGAAGACAAAGTAAAATTCCCCCCTGCTTGTGGATGCTCATCTTTTGTGACATTTATTTATCAGAGCATACAGTTTTCCTTCCCAGCCGCAGGAGAGGCAGTCATTTTTCTGAAAGCCTCTGCCAAAGGCTTATCGTATATTGAGTGTTGCCAGCTCTTGAGATCTCTGCTAGAATGTGATCCAAGTTTGGTTTAAACTGTAGCCAGCTTAGCAACAGCCTTTTTCAAAATGCACCCCCTGCAACTGCCTGTCATGCTCACTCACATCTGAGAGAGATAGACCAAAAAGCCAGGGCCACTGGAAGAGGTCATCAGAGCTCACCCACCTTCACATCTGAGCATCCCCACACTTCTTCAGTAAATGAGCCACAGAAAGAAAGAAGCAGTTATGGGCAGCCTCCCTCCCTCCTTTGCCTCTCCTCTTCTTCTAGGTATTAGATAGGTCTTGATTTCTCCCTTTAACATCCAGCCTGCCTCCAAAACAGGAGCTTCTGGACAGGTTTATCCCAGCCTAGAATAAGAGGTAAGATCCCACAGTGCAGCTTCATCCCTCTAAAGCCTTGTAGAGCATGTTGCAAAAAAACATGAAGTGAGAGTGAGGTGTGGTCTGAGAGCTCACATAACAGGTCAGGGCTGGCTAACTGGAAGATTGACAGGGAAAATGTAATTTTAGAACTACATTTATTGAGGCAACTAGGAGACACATGTAGGGCATAGTTTACCAGAGACATAAAAAAAACACAGAAACAATGAGGAGGGGCACATTCACTGCAATACTCCCCTCTTGCTGTGTTCTAATCTATGTTCTTGGATTTGTCAGTCCAGCATGTGGTGCCCCTTGGAGAACTGAGTCCCTTCCAGCAGCCACCAATGCCCTGCAAGATGTCCCAGGCTAACAGCAGGCACACCTGGAAAATGAGCCTTTTCATAGTCAGGATGTCAGGACGAATATGACAGGCCCAGTAGGCAACAGGGCAATCCCAGCAGTCAAATACAGATGTGTTCTCACAAACACATAATGTTTGAGAGACAGAAACCACTGAAAAGACAACAGAGTGCAGTATAATCTTTCTTTCAAAAAATTTAGGTCAATCTCAGAGCTTCTGGGATCTGATTTATTGTTTTGAGCCTTCAGATTGCTGAAGCATACACTGTCGAATGATTCTTGTACTATTCACTGTACGTCAAGTGAAGCTGTTGCATAAATGCTTGCATAACTCATTCTAGAGGGCAACTGAAGTCCCAAAACTTTTGTTATAGGAGGTAGATACACAACCATAAAATGCTCCAAAAAAAGCTATGAAAGAAGTGTATTGTTAGAACACTGCAAATGCATATGGCTCTAAACATGTAACATATTTTCAACTAAATAAGTATCTTTTACTTTTCTATTTAAGAATTTTTTTCTTTAAAAGTGTTCTTAGTTCTAGAGACTTAAAAAAATTCATTCTCTTCATAGGAGCATTTAATTTAATATGGAAATACGAGACTTTTAACAAACAGAATTATTAATTTGGAATCCTATTAGTAAATACCTTGTTTATTTGCAACATACCTTGTTAATGCCAAGGGACTAAGTGGGACTTCATAGGTGTTTAAAATAAGTGTGAAAAATAAAATTATGTTACCAAATAAACATTGAGAGAGGCCTTAAACATTCACTAAGGGAAGTACCCAGTTTGTTTCTGCATCTCTTTTGAGAGGGAAGGAGTTGTGTTTATTCTACTCTCAGTCCTCACAGACTTTTCTTTCGACACAGTGTCCTGGTACACCAGGATAGGTACCTCAATAAGGGTGCCAAGTTATCTGTTTCAAATTGCTTTACACTCCTCCTTGCCCTTTCCTTGTCCCTTTTCTATTGGTTACACAGAATCTTCCTACCGAAGCAGGTTATGGTGTTTTCTTGCTTTTGTTTTACTCAAAGACAATCTGCAGTTTCTTTTGGACTGCTGAAGGGAGGCAAGCTAGTGTACATACCAGTGTCAGCCCTAAAATAGTCTGAATGCAGACTTAAAACTGCCAATCTGACAGGAGCCACAATAGCACTTTATGGTTTCTCTAGTGGCAAAACCACCTCAAGATCTATGCAGTTTGCTGCACTTCCAGTTTTGCTGATTCAGCTGTCTGCAAAGTAGACTCTAACCAGATCAATGAGCCCAGTAAAAAGCAAGTCTAGGAAAAGTCAGCACATGTGTAGTCTAAAGTATGAGAAGCGTTCAGAAAAAAACTTGGATGCAAAGTGAGGATTTCAGCTTGAAAATCCAGTGCTTAACACATTGTATAGTGACCTCTAGTCCTGAAATTCATTGATCAGTCAAGGACAATGTGTCGGATGTGTCGGATACATCATTTCATAAAAGAAATTCAGGCAGACAGCAAAGACAAGACAAACTTATTACAGCAATATCCAGATAGAATGAAATAGTACAAGATAGACAAGGCCATCTAACAAACAAATGAACAAGATAAACAAATAAACAATATTTTACATTATTTGAATTAGGGCAAGCTACACTATTAGAAACAGAAAAGGTAGCTGTTTAAAATTAGTGAAAGGGAAAATGATAGAAAATACATATCTGCTAGTGGAGATGTAGAGAATGAATCGTACAACCTAGCCAGAGGCTCTGTATCCAAGAGCTTCACAATAAATTAACTAAGTTTATCTTCATGACACCTTTATAAAGTATCATTCTCATTTCGCAGATGAATGACCAAATCACAGAGGAACCACGTGGCTGAGTCAACTATGAAACTCATATGTCACAGCCTTTCCAAGCTAAATGGGAAAATATATTTTGAATGTATTTCAAAAAGTAAATAATAAGAAAGAGGGGGAAAAAGTAGGAAAGAGATAAAATACAGAGTGTTACTGACCTCCCATTATATTTCAGACTTAACTCGTGGGCATTTTGAGTAGTAGCCACAGTATCCTTATCTGCTTTACACAGGGTTTTTAGTGCATATCTATAGGTAGTACCTATAAGTAGTTCCTTTTGTTGAGAAAGCAGTCTATGCAGATTGATTCATTTGTGTTAAAGTCAGACGTAGCTTCTCTCTGTTCTCTTCACAACTGCTCCAAAACCCAGAAAGGGACTTGTTCAACAGACCAGTTTCATAACAGCTCCTTTAAACTTTTGAGCAGTAGGAGCATGTCTATATGAAAAAGTAGTGTAGTGAAACAGAAGCAGATCTGTAAGGTGAAAGAGCTGGTGCTGAGTACCCAACATTTACTCTATGTGTATTTCAGGTATTTTACATCAGACTAGCTCTAAACAACTAAACAATTACTAATAGCTGAAGCACGTTATATTCACTCCTGAAACATACCTCCTAGTTTAGCTTCCTTCAAAAGCGATCCAGGTGGTCGCTTTCAGATCACTCCACAGTGCAAACCATAACATAGTAAAAGGGCCAGTCCTGCTGTTTGCCTCAAAAGCACACTTCTGCAAAAGTTCTGATGTAGAACCGTTTCTGTCTCACAAATTCATTCCTGTGTCATACACAAAACCTAGAGTTCCTATCTTCTTGTACAATTTGGTGACTGGCTGACAACACAAGCATGCAGCTGAGAGCTGGGAACTTGGGAGTTCTGATCTCTGAGCTACCGTTGATTCTGGCTGTCAGTGACAGATTCAGAGCAGGAGGACATGTTTACCTACAGCATACATGATTATGCAAATTGGCTTGAACACACCATCAAACATGGACTTACTTGGCATGCAAATTATCCCTTAGGGAAAGAAGACACTTGTCTACATGAGGGGAAAAAAAAAACCAAAAAAAAACCCACTTGCCTGGAATCAGGATGCTACAGGAACAAAAAATCCCAATCTCAGAACAGACAGCTCTGTGGCCTGTCTCAGCTATGAGACATATACAGTCTATTCCAACTACAGCCACAAATCATTATTATCTGGATTGAGGGGCTGCTGCAAAGACTGTATTTGTTCCACCATTTGAAGGTAAAATTGACTAAGTATTCATTAAAGCTTCCAGGAATGCAGTGAGTTACCTGAGCAATTTCCTTCTCACTGTGATGCAGACAATATCCCATGCAATGCCTCTAAGGAGAAATCACCGCTGTCATTTCAAAGTTAACATCTTACACTATTAAATCTCTAATTTGGTTTATTATTTTAAAGACTTACCCTCTAGTCATTTATACAGGCCTTGCAGAGCATTGGGAGCCATTCCAAATTAGAAATGAAATTAGAATCTAAGTCTGTAAAAGAAATCTCAGTGCATTTCCCGATCAGCAGACATGCTCTGTTCCAGTTCAGCTCCCATAGTCCAAAAGATCCAGGAAGGGAAAGGATCTGAGTATACTCTGTGATACTTACTGTATCTCTGTATTCCAAAAACGGCTGACTTCCAATAAGTTGTGGATTCAACAATAAATGCTCTTGACCAAAAATAGTTCAGTGTTCAATTACCAAGTGCATTTTCCTATACTGAGGATTCAGTTTTGCTGAATGCGCTGAACAAGGAGATGAATAGAAAAGTGGCACAGTTTCCTGGTGGTACAAACTTACCCAGGATAGGCAAAAATCTACTGCGAGGAGTTGCAGAGACTCTCGTTGGTACTGAGTGACCAGGAGATAAAAAGGCAGGTGGAATTCAGTGTTGATAAGTGCAAAGTATTGCAAATGAGAAAAGTATTTCGAAATAAATAAAGATGATGGGTTATAAATCAGTACTATGACTCAGGAACAGAAATTTTGGTGTAAACTGAAAACTGTATCTCCCTGCTCAGCAGCAGTCAAAAGCATTTAAGAAACTAGTAAGAAAGGAAACAGAAAATCTTTTTCTGCCACTACGAATACAAGTGTACCCACTTCTTGAATACCAGTCTCAATTGCTCTAAGGAAGCACATAACGGATAGTAGAAACAGAGAGAAAGTTTGGTGAAGAATGATGTGAATAGGACAGCTTTCACACAAAATGAGATGAGGACTCATCAGCTTTGAAAAAAGATGACTAAGGATTATAGGAAATGTTTCTGTAAAATTTCTGCTGTCCCAGAAAATGCTTCCAGCCCCTGATAGATGGACAATGCTGAATTCCTAAAATTCTTCAAAGCTCATTAATCATGACTGGATAGCATGATTATGAGGCACAACTATTACAGCAAAACCGTTTCACTAAACTAAGGTTGAAGGATGTTCCAAAATAATATGAGCTGATATAAAATATGACAGGGTGAACAGACTTGCAAGTTCTTCTCACCAGTGTGTATTTGCACAAGCATATAAACTGTCTCAAAGTCAGATAAAGAGGTCCTTCCAAACTCTGTTTCCCAGAACTCGATTGTCTTGATTGGCATCCCATGTTGGCTTCACAGAAAGTTAGTTTTTTCATTCTAACACCCACCATATTTAGCCCTTCCTATTCCTGCTTTCTAACCTAAGCATCTCATGCAGTAGAACAGCTCTTCCCTTCATAGCCCCAGCTATTTACAGCTACTCTTTTGCACTAACTCATTAAACTACTATATTTTTTGTCAGTGTGACCCTTCCTTTCCCACCTGCTTTTGCCTCTTCTCCGCTTCCGTCTTTTCTTCCTTCTGGCAGTATAATAAAAGGGCCTTCTCTCCAGCGAATCTTAAGGGGAGTAAAAGCAGAGAAGGCAGCTCCTTGTTCTCAATTTGGGTGCAAAATAGCATGGCGTGCTGCAGTAACCAGAAGAAACAACTTTGACAGAAATCTTTCTCAGCACCTGCATTCTTGCACAAGAGCTTGTTCGCTATGGACAAAGGTTCAAGTAATGTTAAACATGTCTTCAAAGAATAACTTAAAAAAAAAAGGTTAATTTTTTGACTAAAAGTTTATTTTTGAAAAACTGAACATTAGAAGGGAGAAGGTAAGTTACAGAATGCTCTCTTAAATGTCAGGCTTATGAAGTACAGCAGAACGGTGGTTTTACAAACAGATGCAAAGAAATAACCTTTCACCAAAACCGTGGACAGACAGATGGACGACAGATGGATTAAAATGCAAAAGAGTTCTCAAATCCATTCTCTACTTAAACCTTTGAAAGAAAGCAACAATGGCCAAACAGAAATAAAGAGACTTCCTAAATGGTTTAGGTTTTATTTCCAGTTTGAGCTCTATTTTTCAGATATACATTTCACTATTTACTAATAGAAGTACTCCATTTCACCTACAGCAAGAGTCTATCATCATTCCAAAATAAGAGAAACATGCCAGAATGTCTCTGAAATTAGAGCGTGTCTATTTAAGAAATGTTGTGCCTATTTTCATGACAAGAAATAAAACCTGTTTTGTCATTTTTTCCACAAACAGACTGCATTTGCCTGGACTGTAGTTCAAGCTTCTAAAATATCTTCAACAGCCCACATCTAAAGATCAGGGGAAAATGTGGATAGTGCAAAAAAAAACAGATCATATGACACTGTACTATTAAGTATCAGGAGTTTGTTTGTTTCTTACCTGGAGAGCCCATACAGAAAGTAAAATTCTTTCCCTCAAGGTGCCACATGCTGTCTAACTGCTTAAGACATGCTACAGGTAAGTCAAAACGTGATTTTGTAGCATGTTCACACTTCCAGCCAATCCCAAAACAGCTGTATTTAATAAACCCAGATTTCATAGTCTAACCAGTTTTGTTATCTCTAGAAGGATAAACAGGATTGCAGATCCACCACCATGTCCCCTCAGAATAAACAGAAAGAGGCACAAAAGAGTTTTCAGGCTGAAAACATCTCTCCCAGTTACATTTTCTGAAATGCTGTGGTAACACCAATAATTGAGCCAGATTAGTCCTGATTACATCAAGCTTTGAATGAAAATGGCTGTGCTATCACAGCTTTCACATTACTGTGACAGAGGACAGGGTCACCTGTGCTTGTCACCATCCACACCTCAGAGAAACTGGTTGACAGAATGGATCAGAAAAAAATAACACACCAAAAAAAGAAAAAAAAGGGGTTAAAATGTGATTTCTGCTTGCTCTTGAAGCAATGTACCCAGGTGCCCTTATTGGTAACAGCTGTAAAGGTATAGATTGTGTCCACCTGAGAAAATGTAGGCAATTCGCTGTGCTGTGTGACAGAAGGTGTTGAATGCTACTTAGGAACAAAAGGCCAGTGTCAGCCCTTTTCCCTCATGTTGCAAGGTCCAGAAGAGCTCATGCTTGCAGAAACAATATGCTTAAAAATGCTCAGAAATGGTCTTTGCACGTCAGACTCTGAATCCGCAAAATTGTGAGAATCTGAAAAAAAAAATGAGATACAAATTCCAGAAGTTAAATTCTTGTATAGTAAGCACTAATAAGTTGCACTAAAAAGGAACCCTTCAAAATTTAAATTCACTTTCCTGAGATATGCGTTGATTCAGCAGAGGGTAGGAAGAAAAGCAGGGAAGCCACAATGGCAGTCTTTGAGAAGTTACAGTGTCGGATGTTAAGCATTTGTAGTAAAATCTATGAATCAGTCAGGAGAGTCATTGGGACAGGTGTGTTTTGAAGATTTTCCTCTCACATACAGTAAAGCAGTTCCTTGTTTCAGTGAAATATGTACACATACACATAAACTTCCAGAAATATTTTAAGGAACTTCCCACTCCTTGAAAAAACTTTGGTAAACAGGGACTCTACCCTCTGCATCAGGTTTGTTGGGATTTTTTCTTATTTTCTATTTTTGTCTACTGGATCCTCACATGATTTCATATTCATATGGATTGATCAGGCATTATTTCCTCACTCTTCAAAAAAAATCCAAGTAAAGCAAAGACCCTGTCAAATGCAGCTATAACATGGAATTTTTCTTCTGACTGCATTTTCCTTCCCTACAAACAGGAAGATAGTCATTTGTCACAGAAGAATAGGAGAATCAATCTTCATAGCATGAGAATGGAACAAATCTGACCACGGAGTCTCTTGAGAAATCAGACAATTGCTTAACTTTCATGGGCTTATTTCCTTACACCCGTTGGCTCGGATAAACATTTAAATATTGTAAAACTATCCTGTCCATTTTTGTGGTCACATTCTTTCATCTTCTCTTCCATGCTGAAGCCACCTTTTATATTAGCTTGAACCTATCAAGCTAAATAGAGCTGGTTCCTTAGATTTGCTTTCTACATACTTGTGCAATAAAAACAACAGAGTGAAAAAATATGCAATCTTTCATTCTTACACAGGACTTTCCTTTCAAGGCATTTGCTTTCTTTGTCTCTACTCCGATAGCTAAAAAGGTACTAATTTACTTCTGATTAATCAATTTCATCAGTTTCCCACTTACTGATATATCACCATTTCCAGCAATGTAACATGCAAATATGGTAAGAAAAATATCAGCCAAAGAAATTTTTTGGACAACCTAGCACCATTTATTCTAAGCATTTTATTAACATATGAAACATTTTATGTCATATTTTAGAGTCAGCAAAAGAATCTGGCAATGTAAAAATGTTCTAATTTGCCCAACATTCTGATCACTTCAAAATCAAAAGTTGTTTTTCCCAACTGGAACAGCAAGAATTTTGGATTATTAAAATCCCCCTTGAAAAAGAATTTTCAGTGCATGGTGGATTGAGGCCACTTGCTGTCATTGAGAGGGGTACCAGGCATATCTCCCAATCTTTCCTGATGGGTTCATAGGCAGCTTCTCCACAGTTTTTTGTTGCCAAGTTGGAATAATGTTTCTGAAAAAAAATTGTGTTAGCTAAATAGTGTTCTCTGTTTGTATCTGACAGCCTCATTTTCATTAATCTAATACTGATGTCAGAGGATTTCTCCTTTACAGTGATCTCAGAAAACTTACTGCATTAACTCAGAGGACACTAAGCACGTTCTCTGCTGAAAGAAAGTAAACTATTGATGTTCTTATTAATCTGCAATATATCTGAATTTGCTAGGAAAAATCTGTAGTTATAAAAACTGAAAATAAAGTACTGGGGCGTAGTACACTGAATGTATTGTTTGCCTATTTGCAGAAAATAGACAAATTCAGGAGCAGAATAATCACTGATTACCAGGCATATTCAGATTTGTTTTCACTTACTCTCACAGAATTAAAAATATTCTAAAATCTCTCAAAATGAAAATAGAGAAGTGAAGTCCTACTGACAGTAGTCAGATTAGATTATTGAGAAAGAAAACCAGATAACCTTGACTTGCTGCCTCCAATACAGACATTACCGTATCTGGTAAATCTCTAAATTAGGTCCAGAAACAGACATCACCATCTTAGGCCCTACAAAAAACAGTGATAACCTCTAGCCAAAGAATAGGGACTGAAACTGTGTGGGAAATCCATAGGGTGTAGTCTGCTCCTATTGCCAGGGGCAAAACCATGTAGAAGTAGGCTAAAGAATTACACATACAATTTTGGACCTTGTTTTAGAATTCCAGCCTAATGAAAACAAGGTGTCATGTCCGCATTTTGATTGCGTGGTGGATGATCAGCTGGTCTTCAAAGGCAGCTCGAATAGAGTACGTAACTGAAGATGTGATGTCGTATTTTTGTGACTTTCTTATTTAAAAAGATCATTTAAATGACTAATACTGAATCAGGGGGACATGTATAAAGCACAGTGAAAACAGGTAGTGTAACACAAGTTCTGACATTCTGTTTTCCAAATCAGAATAAACTCTGAATATTCTGAAACTCAGAATAAAAAATAAAAGTTTTCCAAAACAAGGTTCTGAAGAAATAAATTTTTAGAATGATGGCTTTCATTTAATATAAAAAATACTAACATTTATTTAAAAGAAATAAAACAATTCAACTGAAATAAAAATATATTACTGAAAAAAATTTTAATTTTAAACAACAAGAAATTGCAATAATTTCTTTGGTTTTGTTTGCTTGAAGATTTTGTCAAAATCTGTGTTTTCTTGAAATATTTTGACTTCATTAAAATGGCATTTTCCATTAGAAATTTACTACACTTAAATATTTTTCACACAATTTAGCTTCTAGGATTAGAACGAGCCTACATTGAGAAAGAACAGTATCAAGGAGAAAATCCTTCTAATAAAACATTCAAATGCATATTTTTAACTAAATATATTTCCTGTGTACTAGAAAAAGGCCTTCTGCTACTGCCAGTTAGTGCCTATTGAAACTGAAGGATTGTTTCAAATACCACAGCTTAGAGCTTGACTTCCTACAGTTTTACTTTTCATTTCCTCTCAGCAAATAATAATGAAATCAGAATAATCTTCAGTAAAAATATTGCTGTAGTAAAATGAAGAACGTTTGGTAGAAATATAGCTGTATCTTGTGTTTACAACAGCCTCCATTGTCTGCTAGAGGAAACCCAATTTTATTTATTAAAATAATAGAGCATTTTGAAATACTGCACTACTACACTCTGCATTCAAGTCTCCAAGTTCTGTCACTTTTAGGAAACCTTCTGTCACCTTAAGAAAACTAACAAAAAAATTTTGCCATAGCTATTGCTAAGTAATTCTTTATCTCTAACATCTTTCATCATTTCTCTTACACACTCCTGTAAAACTTGTTTCTCTCTTGTTTGGCAATTCTGGTAAATTCTGCTCAAGTATTTGAAAAAAAACTCTACAGGGTGACACGAGAGTACTGTATATAAGATGACTTCTTGGCTTAGTAACTGATATTTGAGATTAATTTTGTTCATCCTTCACTGTTTGTCAAATGATCCTGTAGTAACAGCCCGCCCACCTACTATTTACGCCTCAAAACGCGATTCTGCCCAAATGTGCCTGAGCTTCCCAGAGAGCGAAATGGGAATAAAACAGAGGCAAAGGGATGCGACTCACCCCGCACGGTGCACGAAGCGCAGCGTGCCCGTGATGAACGGGCGCTGCCGCTGGATGTCACCGACGTTCCACACACAGAGCACACGTAATCACAAGAGCGCTCTCAACAGCAGACCTTCTCCCACGTGCTTTGAGACACCATCAATAAAAACCTAACCCAATGAGAAACATATCTGTTAAAGAAGAAACAGTTGGCTAGTTTAACAGTCCAAAATTCGTATCTGTTGGAAAATAATTTATGGGTCCGTTCTACAGCTGGAGGGGGAGATCTCATTTTACTCTGCATCGTTAGCAATGTGGCAGCGTGTTATGAGACGAGATACTGAGCTGCCCGAGCACTGAAGTCCCATTTACAAAAGCTGCCCTTTGATAAACAGCAGCTGGTTTTGTGGACATTAATATTTGATGCTATGGCATGGAAAATACAAAAATAGCTACTATAGTATCACACGTGGAGTAAAAATTGGGCTGTTAAGAGCCAAAATAAGTATTTTAAATAAATAATTCTCCCCATAAATGTGTCAGAGGAGTTTATAGGAGTCTTATATTATGGTCTCTGACCAGTTCCTGTTTTTTCTTGATATTTTTATAACTTCTATGGATTAAAAAGGACGTGCTGTCTTTAGGAATAAAATTCTTACTTCTTCATTATCTTACAAACAAGAAATGACGAGCTGAGACAAAGTCACACAAAGTTCTGTCTTCATTTCAAGTTCAAGCTGCTTCTCTTCTGTTTTGTTCAGTTTCCTCTCTCCATTATTGCTTTCCTTAGAGATATTTTACATTTTTTACTGATATCTTTTGAATCAACCATTCCAAACAGAAGAATATCACTAAAACCTAAGCTATGGCAAACCATAATGATCTCCTATCACTATTCTCACTCAGGACTTATGTGGAAATCCAGATGTGCCTTGCTTGGATTCCAGCTGTGCTCCGAGCCTATGTGAGTTTGTGTTCCAGTTGTGGCACAGCTGAACCAAGTCAAAACAACACAAAGCCCTGAAAACCTTCACTAATCCTAATCAAATATTTTCACCTCTCTGGACTACACGCTATATTAACCGTGGTGCCTACATGGCTTGGGTCATGTTTGCTCATGCATACATATGACACAATCTAAAACCACTCTATTACAATGTATTTATTTACCTGTTCTCAGATATTTCAAACCCAACATCCTACCTATCTGCTTTTTCTAGCACTGCAATCTTGACAAAGGTCCAGCTTGGGTTTGTTTTCTTTTTCTGTACCCCAAGAAATACAGTGGTGTTATCTAGATGGAAAAATTGAAACATATTCACTGCTCCTTTATTCTGACTTCAGATTAGATAAACCAGGATACCAGTAGGAACCCAGGATTTACTGTGAAAGACCGAAGTGTATGTCCTCACAAGCGGAGGATCACTGACTTTGCAAAAGATAATTTTCATTTTGGGTCTCTTATCTGAAACCTGTCACAGAAGCCAAGAAAAAGAGGGTCAATCAGATACCTTTTATTACAGAATCTTCTAGTATTGCTATTCAATTTTATTATAATTTACTGTTGTTAGGCTGGTAGATGCACTGGTAATTCTGATTGTCTCAAACAGTGGTTTTATCTGCTTCCATGGTAACAATGAGCATCCATGTGCATTAGAGTTAGAAATATCCCTATAGTTGACCTTTTACATGCTAGGACCATTATCTCAAGCATTTAGAGGCAGATGGGAAAAGTAAATCAAGGAAAATAAATATTGCAAGATGGGCTTTCAAGTATTTTTCCTTCTGAAAGATTGTTCATGCTTTTTCTTTTTTGGTGTGTTTTAGCAGAAACAGCGAAGCAATCTCTCTTAGGAGGACAGTCATACATACCCTCTCTCCCTTACATTAGATGAAAGAAATATAATAGCGAAAGTTTCTCTCTTACACAGACTTTTTTTTCCTTTTTTAAATGGTTGGAAGGAATTTGGGCTATGTTCTATATTTGTTTCTCAGAAGCCCTTTGTCAGCTTACTGGAAAGCTTTTTTCCTCTATGATTGGACTGTTATGGAAGGGTTGTTCAACTCCCTTTCAACTGCATGAAGAGCTGCATTTGTCAGTCCTTCCTTGCACACCTAAGACAGTGGCTAAGAGATAATCTCAGTCCAGGGATTTAATACTTTCATCATTTATCTGAACATAACCTATCCAGTCTGGTGACTTTCCCTTCCAAGTAAGCACAGCAAATGGAATAACTGAAGTTATAGTTTTCTAAATATCTTGTCCAAATCTCACATCAATATCTCCAGAATATTTCTTGATATACGGTAATTCAATTTATTTGTGTTGTACCCAGTGTGTTAACAGGGATACTCAACAAGATAATCGAACAAAAAAAATCACACACAGCTTGGAGACACTACTGCTGTGAAGAGCAGAGGAGAATGGACAGCTGCAAGTGGAGCCTGGGATATTCCTGAAAGGAAAAAGGCCTGAGCTGAAATGTGGAGCAGGTTCAACTGACAGGTCTCAAAGAAAGGAGATGTCTGCAGGACAGAGAGCTGTGTAAGGGTTGTGCAGCTCACGGAGCCAATAAGACTGAAGAGAAGCACCAACTTGCAAGGACTCAGTAGGCAGGGGAAGACTGATCCTCAATCATTTTTACTTAATGTCTTACCCAGTAGATCTTTATTCTTTTTTCTATTTTTTATTCTTAAAATAATGCTTTAGAAACTGAAAGCATTTGAGTATGCTCACTAGAAGTAAAAGTCAGTGTTCTGAATTGCCCCCAGTCATAATTTGGGGAGAATCACATGACAGAAATGATATTCTGTTCTTTTGTGTGTATTTCTTTTAATAACTAAGCCTTACTGTACAATGTATCTCTGGCCCTCTAGTAGCTGGTGAGTACAGTCAGATGTTCACACTGTTGTGTTTTGGGTTTTGGTGGGGGTTTTTTGAGAACAAAGGAACACATAATTTAGAGACTCATATTTTAACACCAGAGGAGTCTATTAAAATCATCTCTCAAAGTTCTGTCTACCCTGGGGTGTAAGAATCACCCTGCCATGTGCATCTGATACCTAAGATCTGACAGTGTAGTATGCATTTATCACTGAATTTAGTGTAACAACTTAGGTACCACTTCTTAAGACTCTAATTTTTATAAGGATCTCTAAATATAATGTAACAAAAGTAAAAATTGTACAGTAAAACCCATTTTTACTCCCATATTTCAAGAGACACCTTAAAAGGGCTTTTCTATGGGCTTACCACACACCAACCTGGAACAGCAGCCATTTTCTGTACTGTGATGAAAATTGTCCTGTCCACTATATTTGGAATCTTCAGAGAAAATACAAATCAACATGGTGGCACAAAGAATTTTTAATATAATTTTCCATTCACAAACTTCAGAGATTCGTCCACAACCACTAAAATCCTCCATTTGTCTGTTGTAATTACTCAGATCTGTGGAGTTACAGTAATATGGGATTTGAATGGTATTGCAGTGGTACAGACCATAAAATCAAATAGAATCAGATGTTCAAACAGTTTAAGAGATTGAAACCTTCTATCCCCTATGCCTAATGCAGTTATAGGTCCCCATCTAAATTCGTTGTCATCAGAGGAGTAGTCTTCTGTCCCTGTGTGACTGAAAAAGGCAGATAACTTGAAATACCGATATTAGTAAAACCAAGAACAGATTTAAGAAAAGTAAAAAATTAATTCAACCTCTAAGTTACTTTACCAGCTATCATAGGCAACTAAATGGTAGAATTTAGAGGTATAGCCTTCTGGTTTACATAGGAATACTGAGACACTGTTCAGGCTTTTTTATTGGAGTTGATGTGTTCACAAAACTGGCAACAGTTTTCAAAAAATGAACTGAAAAGTGTGGCTTACATGGTCCAGTCACCTGTATTTATTATTAAGAGTTTTAATCTACAACTTTTGGGGTAAATCCAACTTACCCGCTCACTCAGAGTAAATACACATAATAGAATTCCCAAATGAAATCAAGTGGAAGATCTGGCGCCCAGTCCAGATAATTTCTGCCTTTGCCTGACGTGGATTTTTTCAAGCCTGATCAAGCCATCTCATTTAAAATTTTAACTAAGTCTTTATCCAAACAGAAATTAAATTTTCTAAAGGGATGCTTTCAAAGTATGACTTGAAATACCTTACAAAAAGACAGCTGAATTGATCCTAGGTTGCAAAAAGCATCTCCCAATGCATCTTCCCAGAGTCATTCTTTCAGAAGATAATATTGTGCACCACAATGGTGTCATCTGAGACCACAAACAAGAAGCAAGTTTGCAAGAGATATATCGACTGGATCTGAACTTGATAAAAGGAACTTTTTATCCAGCGTGACAGTGGCTAGGGAATGACTTACCATCCCTGCCTTCAGAAAACAGAAACCTGAAAGAAAAATGTTTTATGTTTAACTACAATAATGATAGTTAGATAGACCTTTCTATCCTTCTGCTACCATTAATCTTTGTATTTTATTTCTGTGATGTTCCTTTCTCTTGGTCACGGCCCTTCAGCTGAACATCTATATTATATTTCTGTCATCTCCCACGTATGCAAAACTCCTCCACAGAGGCACAGATATAAAAAAGAAATATAAAATATTTCTGTTAGGAACCTCACTGCTTTGTCTTCTTTTTCCGTGCATGTGTGATAATATAGTATGGCTTCATTATTCCAGTAATTGCAGCAAATGACAAATTTGAATCCTTCATGAAAAATTTTGATAATTTTTGAGAACACAATATAGACCTCTATTCCTTTAAATACTATCATGTTATGGGGATGTAAAGAGTTAACTCATATGATAAGCAGATAGCTTAGGCAGCTCAGAAGTTATCAACGCAACCTACTCATTACCATTGCTCAAGTGTGCATTTCTCCAGTGGAGCTGATTCAATGCCATAGATTGTGTGAGCCCTCCTAATTGATTCCTGTGCTAAATCAATACAAAAGACTTCTATCCAATAAGGAAGGCCAGGCAGGCCACAAGGAAATGCTAAACAGAGGTAACAAAATATTTCTAAACCTTAGTTTAAGGCTTTTCTTTTTCCTTTTGGTATGGATTTTATTCAGATTGGCCATTATAAGTACCTAAAGAAAATACTGCAACAGCAAGAGACGAAGCTTCAGGGCTGATATGCATATCTAAAACAGCTTAAGCTCCCTACACCTCCAAAGGGTAGCTGACTCTTCCACAAAGAAAAAACCTAAGGATCAATGACATTCTAACACCACGCTTTGGGAGGAAAGCTGTGGCCAGCGCGGAGCCATAGCATGCCCCAGCAAAGGTCCCCACTCTAGACCCCAGGGACTGATGCAGCAGGCATCTCCTGCAAGGTTCAGCCCAAGGTTTGGAGAGCCAAGGCAAACAGCTCTCTTCTTTCACGACACGGGCTGGGACACAACCCAGCCTCTGAAATCC
>Ga0181612_132297_pt1 | contig 16331 bp, 6 predicted proteins | sample HoacroProtozoa21_FD_119630 | JGI IMG/M metagenome (GOLD analysis project Ga0181612, IMG submission 119630) | Hoatzin crop microbial communities from Cojedes, Venezuel. Combined Assembly of Gp0051906, Gp0051904, Gp0051908
AGGACCCTGCACTTGCCCTTGTTGAACCTCATCAGGTTCCTCTCTGCCTAACTTTCCAGCCTGTCCAGGTCACGCTGAAAGGCAGCACAGCCTTCTGGTGTATCTACCACTCCTCCCAGTTTGGTGTCATCAGCAAACTTGCTGAGGGTACACTCTAACTCTTTATCCAGCTAATTGATGAAGAAGTTAAACAAGACTGGGCCCAGTACTGACCCCTGGGTGACAACACTAGTTACCAGCCTCCAACTAGACTCAGCGCCGCTGATGACAACCCTCTGAGTTCTGCCATTCAGCCAGTTCTCAATCCATCTCACTGACCACTCATCCAGCCCACACTTCCTGGGCTTCCCTAGGAGGATGTTAAGGGAAACCGTGTCGAAAGCCTTGCTGAAGTCTAGGTAGACAACATCCATGGCTCTCCCCTCATCTACCCAGCCAGTCATGCCACCATAGAAAGCTAGCAGATTGGTCAGGCATGATTTCCCCTTGGTGAATCAATAGAGTATAGATTCTGAAACATTTTGCTCAGCTTCACTCACAACCTATCTGAGGGACAATTAAAGAAAAGCAGTTCCTTTTTTACAGATCGAGGAATGAAATACAGTATAGACTGTCTTATTTCAAATTTGATGATGCGCTGGTTGACACTATCTTCACAGCTATATTAGTTGATCATCTTTAAAATTTCAGAACACACAAAAAAACCCAACACTTCCACCCCCCAAAAAAAAAGCCAAAACAGAAAGCAAAAAAAATCCCCTAACATTTATAATACTGGATTTGATCTTGCCAAGTAGAAGTGGGAAGGAAGATCAGTGCATACAGACATCTGAGAAAGTGGCAATTTATTTCTTCTCTTACCCGTTATGAAAAGTTCCAGGTCAGTATCTTCAGCAGAGCAGTAATACCTACTCCTTTCAAGTGTGGCAGCTGGGAAAAAGGTAAATTGTTCAAAGGCGATCCCCTCCTGTTATATTTCACCTTCATTCATTTCTCCAGTGAGTAAAAAAGCTTTTATGCTTGGTGGCCAAGTGTTTGCTGTGTAGGGAGAGAAGTTCAAGCAACAGCCAGAGCTGTCTGTCCCAGCTGTGGTGGTGTGCAAACCTCCTCCAACCTCTTCAGGCTGATGTAGCAGCAGCCTGTAATGATACATAATTGTGCCCTTCTTGGGATTATTCACCTAACATTTAAAAAACGCACGCAGAAGCATCATTAAGATTTCCTTTATTTGTCTCAGTAGTGATTGACTCTGTTCCTCTTTATGATGATGTAAATCACTTTTCTGAAGGGAGTTACATTAGTGTAAAACAGCTTGGAGAGGAAAAGCAGAGTTGTTCAATTTCTGGGAAACGAACAATATTATTTCTCTCTAAATGAATAGGAAGGCTTTTACGCATTGATCCAAACTTCTTTATGTCTCATCTTTCAATATTACTGTATATAGAAAAATAGAAAGGCAATAGAGTCCTAATCTACAAGAAGCTGGTGCCGAGCTGCCCATCCAAAGCAGGCACCGTCAACAAGCGATCCTTTTCTTCAAGGCATTATGGTTTTACCGCTTTGGGCATCCTTTTCAGACCCAAACAGATAAATTATGCATGTGCAAAAGACTACATCACCTGTAAAATAAAGGAGTCCAGCTGAACCAATACCCATGATATACAGGTTTGTTTATTTGGGCTTTATGTGCAGGGAGATAGTTCCTATATTTTGGGTTGGTGAACAGCTGGAAAAACAGCAGGTTGCCACAGACATATGGGGAAAGAACAATTTCATATGATTTTTGCATAACACATGGGGTTCAGCTCAGATGCAGAGTTAGATGGGACATCTGAACTTTAGGATCAGTAAGACAGAATGGGGATTGGGACTAATGACTGGTCCCCTTGGGCATATGCCCTTAAATGTTAGTCTGTTTCATCAGCAACTTCTCACTATTTTCAGTAACCTCATCTGTGCTATTCGTGTGAATAACGTGAGCAGGCTATCACCCTACCTTCATTAGTTTGCACCTTCAAGGTAATTAGCTCCTTATGTTCCTTTGCTAGCGGCAATCTGTGTTATATTACAGGCAGCTACACAGTTCTCTTCCCTTCTGTCCATTCCCCCTTTTAGGTTGCCCAGGAAGGGAAATTGTGCCTCAGAATTATTGCTGCTCTGCTCTGTAGATAAATAGGTTAAAGAAAGTATACTTTTAGGGCAGAAAAACAAGAGATATCTGAAGCACAACTAAGAACATCTATGAATCTGTTTGCTTCTGCTTGTATTCTTGAGATTCTTCATGTCTAAGGTCTACTCATTTAAATTCTGTATTTTCACAGAATTCCTTTTTCACTGGTAAGGCTTGAGTAACAATACAAAATTATATGCTGGTGAATATTAGGACTCAATTTTATGACCTAAGGATTTCATAAGTTAGGACCTTGCTTCTGCCTGGGTTTTGACTTATATACAAAAATTACAAGTTCACTTATATAGCTATGTGTTTATTCATTATACACTCCAAAAGAGTCTTTCACATTATATCCTTCCAGGTATGGAATGCTATAATTTAGTGCTGAGGCTGTTTAAAATAGTTGTTGTGCTATGGTTACTGTGGCACAGAAACAGAAAACTCTTATTACTGTACAAATTGCTGGAGGAGGGCAACTTCATTTTGCTTTCAGGGTAAACAGTATGGGCAGGTCACCTATAGATGCATAAAGGAAGCATTAGAGCTATTATAACAGTCACTGGATTACAATTTCTCAAAAATTACATTAAGAAGCAAATTAGGGGGTGTCTTCTAAAATGTTGTAATTTAATAAAATAAAATATCTTGAAGTGAGGTCTTTCTCACTGGGAATTATATTACCAGTACATTAAAGGGAAGGTCACTTTTATGTAATATTAATCATATAAATCCCTCAAATATGACTAGTACAGTAAGGCATTTCATGGATTTTGGCATTGCATGACCTTTATTTGTATTAGCATTATAACTGAATTCCAATAATATATGAGAGCATAAAAAGGTCATCCTCTCTCATCGTATTTTATTATTTTAAGGGTTTTGGTTTTTTACAACATATTGCATACGATAGACTCAATGTAAAACATCTTACATGTAAGGCACATCTTACAGGATATTTTCTTCATGAGATTGCCTTTTATAGTAAAATCGGGTTAAAAAATTGAATTTCTAGATTTGGTTTTGGAGTGAAAGTATTTTTCTAGGAAAAATACTCATTTCCCTGCTTGACTGTTACCCCATATTATGCCGAACAGGCATAATGCACCCATTCCTAGAAATTGTTTTGAAAAGACCTTAAATCCTTGCAGTAATATTTCTGTGGGTTTTTATTATGGAGACTGTTACAAAAACAGTGTGAAAGCATGACTGTTTTATAGGGAATGATTGCAGAGCTTTTTTTTTTTTTTTCCCTCAATATTACTTTGTTGATATGACTAAGTAACTGTAGATGTTCTGAAAGATGCTATAAAAAGACAGGAAAGGCAAAAGCAATTTTAAACTATGGTTTTCATACGAATTGAGGAGTATTTTTTGGAGTATATCTCTGTAGATTTTTCACAGAGAACAGAAAGTCCAGAATATCATAAAATGTTTTGACAGTAGTTCTTTTTAAGTGGGAAGTCTTCTAGGAAAATTACTCAAGACACACATCTAAACAGTGGTGAAGATGAAGTCTAAGTTACTGCATGTTTTTTCACTGTGATTTTCATGCATGCAACAAAACCTTTTTTTATCTTGAGTGAAAAATCAGTGTTAATACACAGTGTAGATTTTGTTTTCCCCCTTGAATGGTATGATACTATCTGAACTCTAAATTATGTTAATTGTTGTGATGTCATTACTATGCATGCCCTGCAGAGCACCAGGCAGCAGGTAAAAAGCATGAGGACCAGTCTCTAGTGGTGCAATCGAGACAGAAGTGTTGCTGGAGTCAGCGGATTTCCAACATTTTATACTATGTGGGAATCTGGCCCTCAATTGCTACTCCTGAGGGAACTCATACTCTCAAACAAAAAAAACCACAAGAGATAAGTGTGATAAATATCCCTAAATTATAGAGGAAATTAATAATTCTAGTAAGGTATCACAGTTTGCTTCAAGGCTTAGTTAAGAGTCCTGGGAGCTTACAGGAAAGTCATGGTGGATTTTAAAATGCTTTTATTTCTCTTCCCATGGCAAGACAGATTGGTTTAGAATGGCTTAAATAATTTTTCTTTAGATGCATGCACCTTTTCTATTGTTTTTAGTCTTCATCCTTTGTTTTCTTGAAGTCTCACTCCATTCCTTGTCTGCCTATCTCTTCCTGTGCCCACTGTTGTCTCTTTCCTCATACTACCTGAGATGAACTAGAAGGGTGAGTCAGGGTAGAGAGCATGGTCAGGAGAGCAGTGCTTCTCAAATATGGTCCAAAGAGCCAGATGTGTCTCATCTCTGATATAAGCTATTGCAATACTTCATTTTTCTCTTCTTTACATGTGAAAAGAGGTATCAATAGTTTCTTATATTTTTTAATCTTTATACATCATTCCAGATGACCACATATTTCTTTTTCCCAAAAGTAATCAACACAAGTTTCTGTTATAAATACAGGCAATAAATTGGTCATTGTAGCTATTTTCCCTCATAGCAGAGTAAATAAGAAGGCATAAAGCTTTTCCACCTCTGTCCCCTTATGGAAACAATAACAAGATGATCCTTCAGGCTTCTAAGGTCATAAATCACCTAAATAGGAAACAAGACCCATGTTTTTCCTAGTTTATCATATTGTCATTTATTATAGATACCCTTTCATCTGAACTCTCCTAGCACTATATCTTGTGCATCTTCTTAAGGCAGCTCTCTCCATCTCTGTTGTGCATCTTACATTTCTGCATTTACTCTTGGCTCTTCTCACATTCCACTTCCCCAACTTTGTCATTCCCACCACCCCCTCTCACCTCCTGTCTGCTGCTCCAGTGCGTTCTTTCTGACATTCTCACCTCCATGTTCAGGTTGAATAATATCTTACAATACTTTCAGATACTAAAATTGTGTGCTGGAATGGTTTTCTTAGCCAATGACAAATTCAGCCTTTCTTGGCTCACCTAACTTTGAAGCCAGTATTAAATTCTTAGTAACTGGTGGAAATCACCTATCACAACCTAAGTTACTGGTCTCTGCTCTTTGTAGCTTTGTTTTCTTCTGCAGATCCTTTTTTTTCTCTTTTTCACTAGTGTAAAATTTACATAAATCATTAATTACTTCTGATTGTGTAAACATCTGAAGATTTAAATACAAAAAACTTCAAAAAATTTCTTCATTTAGTTTCAGGTTACCAATAAACTGAGCTCCTCTGTTTCTTACTGGAACATTTCCAGAAAAATACTAAATTAATTCCTAGTGAATGCACAGCTGTCTAGTTTTGATTCTTAAAACAGGCTGTATCAGGCCATAATTCATTTTTTATACTGATGCAAATTTCTTATTAAAAAATTATATACCATACAGGTAAATAGCTTCAAAAATGAGCTTGAGTCTCAAAAGAAACTTGTAAGCTGGAACACTGAGTAAATTCACAGGTTTTATATTTGTCAAGTTTTTTACTAAGGAATAATAGAAATACCTTGAAACTTCAAGTTTTTGAACAGTGATGTTCTTTTCTAGAAACAAGATGAAAACCTGACAAAAATTATAAAATCTCTCTCTCTCTGTGAAATTAAGTAGCACAATCTTTAATGTCAAAAAATTACTTCCTGAAAATTAATATATCATTAATCTGACTTTCTGAAATACTTTAGAAATTACAATTTCTACACGATGTGATCTAAAACCTTTATGTCTTCTACCTAACTAGAAATCACTAAAAATCATTGAAAATAACTCAGTATCAAAATACCATTTTTAAAAGTCAAATAGATTCTCCGTGTTACATTATACATTGAGAGCAAATGTTTTCAGGTTTTATTGTTTGTTTGTTCTAAAGTAAGAAAAAAATGCATAAATGCTGCAGAACTGGGACAAATATGGGTCTATAAATAGCAGTCAGTCTCAGTGAAGCACAGCAACGTAATCTCCATTTGAAGCTATTCTGAGCGCAATGTTAGTTTGAAGGACATGAAACTTGTTTTGGTTCCCACTGTCTTCCCATCACTGTTGTCACTCCAGACATTCCCCTGTTATCCACTTGTCATACTCCTCTAATCCCTCAAATTTATCTCTCTATATTTTTCTCATTCTTGACATCTCAGTTTCCTACTTTCCTTCCTCTGATGCTCAAGAGAGTAGCTTTCCCCTTGAATTTTCACCCTTCTCATCTTCTGAGAAACAGATCTGTTCTCAGGCTCCCTGAAAGAAGCATAGAAAACCCACTTTTTTAAAAGATGGGAATGTCTTTTAAACTTGCTGAATCTTTATGAATAAAATGAAATTCCTTTAGCTAGAAGGACTGCTGTTACTCTTCCCTAATGCTACTAAACCAGGTAGAGCTTCTTTATGGCACATAGGAACAAAACATATAGCGGTATAAATGAATATAGGACACAAAATATAGAAATATAATATATATAATAAGGTAGAACATAGCAACATAAATCAAACTGTTATTTGGACCTGTTAGGTAGACGTGTTGCCCTTGATCATGTACCTCTCACCTCAAGATTCAGTCTACTACTGTCCTCTGGGGTTGAGTCACAACATTCCGCAGACAAACTGTAGCAAAGAGCGGAAAGAAAAGGGGCTTCCTCAGAGTTCCTTTTCGTGTCATTCCAAACTATTTTCTTAGAAGGGAGCAGAGTTTATTCTCAAAATAGAATTGGCAAGAGTCCTCAGCTTAGACCTCATGAACACTCTGATATCTCTCAGAGCTTAATACCCCCTAGAATGTGATTTAAGTCTTCTTGCTGAGGCAGTTGGGCTTAGGATGTCTGAGCCAGTCTCCAGGGAATTTAGGATGATGCATGATTATTTTCCACAGTCACCTACACAGTACCCTGAGGTAAGATGCTGATATGTCTAATGTCATACAGCAAGGCAGTGTCAGAGCTAGGATTCACATTGTTTCCCAGTCGTATTTCTGATCCCTTCGGGCACAGAGGGCTGTTAGTCTCAAAGACTGTTACTCAAAGTGGCCAAAGCTCCACCAGTGGCTCAGCAAGAGATTGCTGTATGCATCCTGTCAGAGGTAGATAAGGAGCCAGGCAGCTCTAATGGGATCAGTGGTAGCCCACAGCTATATGGTGCTGGTTGCTGGCTAGGATAGCATGGAAAGGCAGGGAGCGGGGGTGGTTTTCTCAGTACTTTGTAAAATCTGGCTGGGTACAATTTCTATGCTCTGTCTTGAACTGATGTTCTTTTTTGAGGTTTTCAAGTCTGAGCGCACTGAACAGTTTGGTACACAACTGGACATGACCAGACAGACTGTCTGCAGGTTGTCCTTCAGGCAAAACTTGTGTGGTCCATGGAGCACACAAGGATTTGGGGCACTGCTGCATTCGCCAGTCCAGTGAAGTGCAGATGTAACTAACACTGCAGAAAGCCAGTATAGATTTCTTTATCATGCCTTTGTTCAAGGGAGCAAATTTGTACTTGGTTCCTGTTATGTGCATCTAGAGCAGCAGATACCAACCTGATCTACATCATAGATAAGACCTAGAGTACAAGATCAGTGTGGCTTGTTAGCTTGGAGTCCATGCTGCTGCACAGACAGAGCAAACACTATTATGAGAACAGGAAGGCACTATCCTTCCCAACAAACCACTCCTCTGTCTCAATCTGCTACACTCTATACTGTTGTTTCATGGTGTGCTGCTTTTTTATTGCACCTCCTTTAGAACTCACTGCTGCTGGGTGGTGGTGGTACAAGAAAGCAGACCTGCAGAAAGCAGCACCACCAGGAATTAGAAATCTGTCAGGGAATATGGATTTCACAGGGGCAATTGCAGAGTTGGACAGTGAGGAAAAAAGTACTCATTGGCTACAAAGTTTATGAAAGAGAAATGTTTGGGAGCCGGTGACCCAGAACAAGCTGACTGATTCATATATGAAGAAAAGACATTACTTTATAACAGGGAATAGGCTTACCTTTTGCATTTCTTCATGTAGGATCCTGGTTAGATACCACTCTGCCCTGATCAAAGCAGCTTTCTTGTACCCACTCGTTCTCTTGGAACTGGTCACCCAGAACCCTTTGTGGGGAGGAGAAATAGGTGGGGAAGCAAAATGCACCTCACCAGTATAAATGTTAATGTTGCTATGTTCTCAGTTTAACAGAATATTCAATAATTTTCAAATCCTTAAGCATAGCTTCATTAGTAGTAGATTTTGGCAGGTTTTTTTCTTCTATATGTATGTTCTTCAGCTTCATGTGATTTTCCTTACAGGAAACAGGCTGTAATTTGTATGCTGCTTCTGAAGCATGACCTTGGTGTCTCTTGTGTATTGATTAAGAGAGCAGAGATACCTGAGTGTTTGAGCTCTAGTAGGTCATTTCAGTAATATGCCCATTTTAAACAGCTTTAATTTGATTTTTATATAAGTATCACATCGCCAAATAGTTTATTTGTCTGTCAGTTCATTTTAGCCATGCAGGGCAGTTTGCAATTAGCTCATATGCTGTTCTGGATCTCTAAAGGCACAGCTGGAGTATGCAGACAACCTTTCTTTTTATCCCTGCCTTTGCTTGTTCTGTCTGCCAAAAAGTTGGCTCTGCATACAGACCTTGTGTTCTCTTTGCTATCCTCTCTTCCCCGTCCCTCTGAAGATCTGCTGGTCTATGAAAGGGAGTTATGGTTTTGCCTTCTTTGTTGTGCACTGTGTAGCAGTGGCGGACAAAAAAACTGAATTGTAGATGAAGATAGAAAAGCCCATGAGCTGAAACCTTTTGCTATGACCTTTTTTCTTTTCTAAGGACAGAACTCTATACTACCCCAAGAAATGACTGCAGCTTGTGGATGCAATCAAACACTTACTAAGTACCCTTTAGTCATTTCTACCATGTAATTCCTTTACTTTTAAGTACTATTTTTGCTGTTGTTAAGAAATATCGTGCTACTCTGCCGGTGACAGGACTTGTTTCTTGTCATCCTGAGTTTTGTAAGAAAAGGGTTTCACGTGATCAGAAAAATCAGTCTTCTGTACACAGTTGTCTTTGTCCTTCTTAGAGACATTATTATAGTTATTCTGGGGTGGGAACAGAGTTTCCCTGTGAACGCACATGGTGGTGTACGGCAAGATGAAAGATACCTGCAGTAAGGGAGCAGGATGAGAACTGCTGTCCTTGATGTCCTTGTGTTGCCTGAAGGGAAGATGACCAAGATGAGTCTATTGTTTTAGCATGTTATAAGCCTGTAAAAGAGAAAGTTGAGAGAAGAAAGGGGGAAGAAACTTCCTTGTAAATGCCATTTTACCCCGAATCTTGCAAATATGCATGGGCATCCTAGGAAGAACACTAATCCCTTGTCTAATCTTCTGAATATTAATGGGGCCAGTGATGCTCAAAATTAAACATGTCCTTAGGAGCCTATCTTCACGGAGTAATGCTAAGAAGCAGCATCTTCCATTGGCAGCTGGCACTCATCTCTTCCTCACCCTGTGGGCCTTCTGACAGAGCAGAAAAATGCTTTCTGTGAAGCAGTGATGTAATTCAGTCTCGTGGAAGAACAGCCCTTGAGAAAACAGCCACAATGATTTTACATCACACACAAGTGATGTGTAACAACCTCATCAGTCAAAGTTTTAACTTTCATTCACACCACCAAGTTACAGCAATAGTGAGGAATTTAAGCTTTAAAAATAAACTAAAAAGCTGCTATGTTACGTAATTAAATCTGTCACTACATTATTGCTAAGATCGCGCTTTTTTATTATGTCTTTTGGAAATACATGATGTAAAAAGGAATAAACAGGAGGTTAATAAAGAGAATAAAGCAAGCCCCAGCAAAAAGAAGGGAGGGGTTATGTAAGGGAACCCTATGCACCCCTTGAAATGGCCGTGCGTATAAGATATCGATCTGTAGCAGACAGTGTGGGCTGACGCTGTTCACTGGGTGAAGCTGAAATGGAAAATTGAACTGCAACTTTGGGATCATAGGGGCAGCCAAAGGCCATCCGCCACTCAGGAACTGCCAGTGCATATTCCCATGCTGCCCTGATCTAATCCTTGGCTAGCCTCTTTCTGTCATTTAGATGGGGTCTTCACACTGCTGCAAAGGGCTCATTCAGAGGAGCATCTTCCTGAAGATTTTTCCAAAAAATATTGTGTCTTTTGGTCACATCTAATATGTTGTTTAAAATAATGCAAGGAAATAAAACATCTTGGACACTGAACATATTTTTTCCAGTTTATAGAAAGTATGTATTTCTGACTACGCATTATGCTGAATTCTTGCGTAGGAGTAAATACACCGTGACAAACAGACTTCAGCCGAAACATCGCAGGATAAGGCAGGATAAGGTCTTGGACTTCAGGTTTTCTTTAACATCCTGTGCTGATCACATCACTGGTCACAAATTAGTATGCTATCAAACTGTCTAGCACTGCTTTTCACAAAGCTACAAGATAGCTCAGATGTAGATGTTATTTTCATCAGGGTAAATGGCTCTTTAAGAATTTTACAGTAACAGTCTTATTTGTTAATTAGAGAGTATTCTGCCAATTCAATTCAAAAGAATATAACTGTGAAATAATGTCTTCCCTAAGCGTAGTTTTCTGTTCATTGAGACAACACAGCGATTATATAAGTACCACCATGCTACTAAAGAAAACAGAAATACATGGTATCCAGTGTTAAATGCACGTTGCCAGAGTTCTTGCCTGCTAATGTTGGAGACTCGGTAGTTTATCCCTTTGTGCGTCAGAAGGACTTGCATTTTTATAAACTGAAACCACACACGCACACATACATATGAGCTTCTTTTTTTCTCTCTTCCTATTTATATCCCTTAGATTCTTTGAAGTAGAAAGTCTGATCTTTTATTATCTCAAGCATGAATGTATCTTCTATATTTAGCACCCTAAAAAGACCTATTTGCACAGGTGCATCCAAAGCCACTCTGGTTTCTAGCTGTTGTTATCTATCCTAGTTTCCTCCTAAATTGTATGGCATTGTGTTTCCTGGAGTCATTTGGATGTTGTCTGGTTTTTATTTTGTTCTTATTTCAAGTTAATTTCAGGAGCTTCTTTGACATTATAGATGTGTTAATGCTTCCTACATATCCTGATTAGAGTAATTTGTTTTTCGTGTTCCAATGTAGTGAGTCTCCAGAGCCCTGCACTTCATGTAATCCTTTATACATGTCCGTTGCAAATGCAAAATTATTATCAAATCAAAATACTATCTGTGAATATCTGCATTAGGTGCTGTCCACCCATGGACTGACCTTTAATGATTCACGTCCCCCCAGCATATGGAGGGAAAATGGGGACATCTCTGTACTTCTTGTAAAAAATTCTGGGCTCTTTGAAGTCTTTTGAAAAATATTTTTAGGCAAGAGCTCAGTTTCTGTCAATCACAGGTATAAAAGGAAAGTGACTGTATGTGTGTGCTCTGTGTGTGTATGTGCATCTGTAAACAAATGCTTATTTAACAGTTCTTAATTTCTCAGCAATATTGATTGCTGAGATATTGATTAGCAATTAGGATTATCTGTCACATGGAGAATATTCATTACTTCACAAAGATGCACAAAGCTTCATGAGGTTTTAGCCTTAAAATATCTGAAACTGGTTTGCACAGCTACATCAATTAACAAGAACTCAGGACTGTAGTTTCATTATGATACAGATATGATTTCAGAATGGAAATAAATGAACATAGTAATAACTGTCAAAAAGAAAAAATGTTCAATAAATATTTCTGTTCTGGAGAAAAAGCCAAATGCTATACTTACACCACAGGATGAGGAAAAATATTTTCTGTTTCAATTCTAACTAGAGGTTAAACAGCAGCTACTGAAGTTAAACAATTTCAAACTACCATCTGTAGATCTGTTGCATCAAAAAGCCTTGAAATCAAGGAGCTCTCTGGATTATTATTACTGGGTTTTTTTATTTTTCTTGAAATGAATCAGTATCCAGAAGAATGGAAGATAATAACTATTATATCATTATCTAATAAGAGTAAATAAGCCAACCTGGGGAATATAAACCTACAGGAAAAGCAATGCAAACAGTGATGCAGACCTCAATTAATAAACTATTAAATAATGGTAACATAATGAAAGACAACCAGAAGAATAAAGTGAAAATTATTACCCTCATAAGCAGTTTCATTTTAATAAGACAACAATTTTGTTCATACATTACATTTAAAACAGTTGAAGACAATGATATAGCACGGTTAATTATTTTTATTTGAAAAACATGGAAATAAAAATTTACCCTAAATTCAAGAGCGTTAAGTACTAGCTAGATGACGCATCTTAAGTGAACATGTGGAAGGAAACTTCTACTATTCCAAAAAGGTCAGTCTCTTCTTATTTTAATTTATACATAGTGAAAAAATATAAGCCAAAGTTTTCACTTGACACAGAACTTAGGGTACTGATAAATAATGAAATAAATAGTAACTTTTACAGACAGTGCAGTGCTAAAACCAAATGTGGTCCTCAGGTGCCAGACCCATATCAAGCAATAGCAAAAGTCCTTCCATTACTTCAGTCTGTAGTGCTGATAAAATTCTCAATGATCGTGTGCCTGTTTGATGACTACATGAAGAACATTGATACAGAAAGAGTGCAGAGAAATTTCATAAAGTGTTTAGACAAGTGAAAAGCAGAATATACATTAAAAGACTGTAGAAGCTCTGTGTATTCAGTTTATAGAATAAATAGTCGAGTAAGATTGTCTGTGACATGTACTGATGTTGTGGGTAGCAAGTATAGGCTCTGTAATCTAACGGACAGAAATTAATTCTTCCACTGGCTAGATCTGAAGCTAGAAAAAGCTTCATCTACATTTATAGCAAATTCCAAGGAAATGAGATGGATGCTCTATCAAAAGTACTTTTCAAATCAGGAGTAACCATTTTTTCTGAAAGACATGTTGTTTGGACAAGAACTAACATCAGGGAAGCCCTGCAGTCTGAATTATGTAAGTGGTAATGTTTGCTGAGGTCCTTTAGTTTTTATGACCTAGGAATTTATGAAAACATACAGCTTGGCCAAAGTACCATTACAGAAATCAATTTCTAATGCTAATATCTAAAAAGCCTAGAAGGTGATACTGAAGGCTAAGTAGGGATGAACTGTTCGTGTTGTTGGACATCATTAAATAAAGAAAACTGTATTTCAGCTAGTTTAGTTCATTGATGCTCATCATGTTTTGAGAAATCCTGTATACCTTGAACAGAGTTTATTTTCTATTTCTGATACTAAAACAAGAAAAAGCAAAAAGAGATCTGATTTAATTTCTAAAAAGCATTTTATTCTGAGAAATGGAGGACACGGAATGGAGACCCTCACCCTTCTCAGGGTGAATGGGTACAGATTAACATGGCCCAGAAGGAGAGTGTCACTTAGCTGGAAGTATTCAGACTGACATTTTTGTAAAACATGAACAAAGTGCAACATGGAAACCAGGTACCGTATTTATCTTAGGTTAAACTTTTATCAAACTCTGCAACTAGGACGTTTTATACTATTCCTCTCTGTGTATTGCTGTACAATAAAACTTTTTTAAAGCTTTATATAAATGAATCTCAGAATACTTTATAGAAATATTCTCCTGACTTTCAAGAGATATATGTTCCTGTCATCTTGTTTTACAGAAGGGAATACCAAGCATGAGACAAATTAAGTAATTTTGTTACTATCATGGAGGAAGGCAGTGAGAAAAATGGGACTAAACAGCAGAGCGTGTGAGGGTCAGGTGAACTGCTTGTGCTGGCTGAAGGTGCTATGGACCTGGCCAGCACAACAAAGAAACTATGGGTCATCCTCTTCACAGGTCTGGTTATTTGCATGCTTTCTTCCTGGTTAGTCAGAATCACAAGCCACTGATTTCTTAACTCAGTCCAAAAACGCATAAACCATTTATGGACCCGTTCCTTATTGCATTTATTATTTTCTCTTCCAAGAGGAATCAGGCCAATTCAGAATGTTGCACTCTCTCTACATAAATGTTCCAAAACTAATGGCTTTATATATGGCCGCTGATTTAGTTAAAGAGATCCTTTGGCAACAGTCCCTAAATATTGAATTGAAACCAACTCATAAATTGATAATCTCAAGTGAACCCAAATAATAGGGTCCTGTCCTGAAATTCTAGGACTAATGTTGGAATAAATTGGCTTTATAGGAGCATCACAAGTTCTTTGGTAATTATTGTGTCTCCCCTTCAGACTGCATATCTTGTTCTGAAGATGAATGTTGAAAAATATACTAAGGTTTTTTTGTTAAGCAATTGAAATACTATTTATACATCAGAAAGCCATAATTTTATCTTAGGGTAAATATTTCATTTTTAAAGGAAAGCCTTGTAAGTAGAGTAAATTATACAGTGGAATTGAAAATGAAAAAAAAAGGTAAAAGCACATTACTTTTACTGTCTAAATACTGTCATCTCGATTGTTTTATAAATGGTGGTATGGGCTTTAGATTTGAAAATTGAAAATGGTCTCTGTAATGTTGATGGTGAAAAAGAGAGACTGTAATGATACTGCCAAAATGGAAAAAAAATAGTTTACATCCTTTTTAACCATTGTTTTACTTTGAAAAACATTGTTTCATGTTCATAATGGAAGTAGCCATTGTAATGCTACAAATAATGGCAAGAGACACAGCAGAGATATAGAAGCTAAAAATTCTGGGAATTTTGATCTGGCCAGTAAACCTCTTTTGTATTTAGCTTCCTGACAGTTTTGAAGACAGATGCCTGGTGTCAGCTGCAGCATTATCCTCTCTTACTGTACCTGCCAGCAGGAAGTGAGTCGTTCCAAAATTTACTAACAGCAGCATGATCAACACGACATCATAAAGAAAGTTGGGAGAATATTAGAATAATACATCAGACTAGGAACCACCATTAGTGCCGGGGGTTTAAATGGTGCGTGCCATTTTTCTGACTGTTGCCACAGCGAATACAGCAGGGTGTTTTGTTTCTCTAAGGATTGCTCATGTAACAATGCAATCTTTTGATTTAAACCCTCACAAGCACGGTTAGAATGGCTTGCAGAACAAAGTACATTGATTAAATAATTCAGAGTCCTGTAAAGGGAAATGATGTGTAATCCCTGTTCTTGTAATAGCCCCGCTTGAGATCAGGCAAGGTAGAGCACGGCAGTGGATGGAAATGCTTGATTATTTAAAGCCAGATGTTGGGAGGTGCAGAGCTTCTCTTGAAGTTCTCACTGGAGTTAAGAGGCGTGAGCATCTCTCATGAGCAGGTTTTCACTTGCCAAATATGGACATATAGCAATTTTGTTTGGGAGATTTATATTGGGCTGCTCTGCATTCTATACATAGCTGCTGTCCCTTTATATGGCTTCTTCTCCGAAGGGAGTATTCACACCATCTAACTTCTGGCATCTAACTTGGGGACCTAAATTAAGACTGTGGCCTCCATACTTAGTGGTGCTCCAACAGGCAATTTAGACCTAGTCAGCCCTAAATATCCGCTACTTGGAAAAGGTGGCAAGCAACTAGAGTAAATCATAGCACAAGATCTTTATTAGTGTGGCAGAGATTATATCGAAATACTGTACCTGGATGAACATACATGTTTTAATCAAGGCATAAAACTGCAAATAGCAAGTGCCAAATACTTCAGACAGCTCACTTTGCTAAAGGTAGATTGATGGAAACATATATGTGTAAAATATATGTTTTATTTATGTGATATATATGTGATATTTAAGCTTTTCGGCACTCACTGCTGAACTTCAAACCACCACTTTTTATTTCAGCAAATGAAGTTAAAATTGGTCAGTAAAATTATCATTCCTTTCAGTAATTTTGCTGTGTATTTCAAGACTATTCATCTTCTTTTTTAATGTTTGCTTCTGTGTTTGGCTTTGAAAGTATGTTGTGCACACTTTTAAACAAACAACACTGAGGTCAATGAGAGCTGCTAATGTGCAGCATCTCTAAAAATTAGTCCACCTTTATCCAAGCCTTTAAGTTATGGGGGTTCAAATTACAAGTCTTCGTGCACATCTACAGTTTATAATAAGGAGTGATAGCGAGCCTATGGCATGCATGACAGAATTAGAACACAGTGTTGTTGTCAACACCAGAGAAACAGAGCCCCGGGGCTTACCTGCTTCTGCCTGCCAGGTGGCAAGTGGCAGCAAGGGGCTAGGGAGGCTCTGGGGAATGGCAACGGGCACATGAGGGATGACAGAGA
>Ga0181612_148430_pt1 | contig 16328 bp, 8 predicted proteins | sample HoacroProtozoa21_FD_119630 | JGI IMG/M metagenome (GOLD analysis project Ga0181612, IMG submission 119630) | Hoatzin crop microbial communities from Cojedes, Venezuel. Combined Assembly of Gp0051906, Gp0051904, Gp0051908
CAGGAAAGATGGGGAAAATATTTTCAGCAGGGCTTGTTGCAATAGGACAAGGAGCAATGGCTTTAAACTAAGAGAGGGTAGATTTAGAATGGATATAAGGAAGAAATTTTTTACCGTATAGGTGGTGAAACACTGGCACAGGTTGCCCAGAGAGGTGGTAGATGCCCCATCCCTGGAAACATTCAAGGCCAGGTTGGATCTGAGCAGCCTGGTCTTCTTGAAAATGTCCCTGCTTGCTGCAGGGGGGTTGGGCTAAATGACCTCTGAAGGTCCCTTCCAACCCAAACTATTCTATGATTCTATGAGTTCATAAATTCTAAGACATTTACACCAATATTTTCTCAAAAGGAAAAATGGTAACATGGTACTTCGGTGAGATTTTAGAAGTGTTCACTCTGATGTGAGTGTGGGAATTGAGGCAGAGGTGATGTTCTTAAAGTGGCTTGAATCTATACCAAAAAAGAAAATATGAATAAGTCAATGAAATACTAGGGTATTAAATTAATTTGAATTGTCCTTCCTGTCTATTTACATTCTCAGTTTCCCATTTTGGAAAAGTAAAATATAAGTTGTTTCATTATTTGAATTTACTTGATTTTGAAATTTCTTAATATGTTTTCTTTATGCATTTACATATCTTGCCATGATATATCCCTTGATACAGTGTATGCATATTTTTCCTGCGAAATCTGAAAGTTGATCATACTCAGTACTTTATCAAACATTTTGAAATTATGTAATGCTTACTCAGTATGGTATTTCATAAACTCTAAGCGTCTGCCTCCATGCCATTAATGTCTGTCGTTTCAATCTGTATTTTGAATACATGTAGCAATCATGCTGTCTGCCACATACTTCTAGTGAGCTCCATGTTGTTATGTGGCTCTGGAGAATAAAGTGTGCTGGATGTGCACAGGAGCCATGTTTTTTAACCTGTGAAGACCTCCACTCAGAATTTCACGTTTTCCTTGAAGCAAATGGCAATGCTAGCAAACACTTGAAAAAGGGAAATCCAAATCCCTGACAGGAGAGAATGATTTTCAGTAATGGTTTTCATGTGTTTGTAACCTCTAAAAGTGTACAATGATGCTAAATTAGTTTATGAATACCTGCTATATACCTGAGTCCGGTGCATAAACACACTTTTGTAACTGGCTCTAGACAGCTCTCTGATGAAATAACTATTCAGTGGGATTTGTTTTTGTGAAGTACTCCGTGTTTTATTGGCAGGCATCTTCTTTTAAGTGTTGAGGTTGCAAATTTGGAAGCATCCTGTAAGACACTGATGCAAGGAATGTACCAGATAAGTTCCATTAATTTTATGGACTAGACTATTATGATATGGTTAATATGAAATCAACTGCTGCATACTATTGCTTGCTATTTAAAATATAACTGTAAAAGGTAGTAGCTTTTCCTGCAGTATTTCTGTTTTCTTCCCCTCCTTGGCGTCTTTTTTTCTTTCTTGCCTATTCATATACAAAAAAGATGAGGTGACCACAAATTTAGATTTTAATTATGGACCTCTTAGCTCACTTTATACAGCAAGCAGGAGATATAATTTCCACCAGTCAATAAGGAGGCAAAAGATCCAAGCAGAACATTTTGGATAGTTCATGCCCATCAAAACTGTATTTGGTTATTTTTGAGGAGGATAGTGTCAGAGTAACAAAAATCTATCTTTTTTTTTTTTAAGTTTACAACACAATTTCATTGTGAAAAACACTTTCTCAACCTTAGGGAATATTAAATATTCATTTGACAAGGATGGACAAGGGAGCTTCAGAGAGTTTCTCTTCTCTTCTTGGCAACTGCATTCACAGTAAAGTCTGTCATGAGAAACTATACGCAAGCTCGTGACCTGGAAACCTGGAACATCAAAGCTATTTCACTTTTGTTCATTTTGATAACATATGTGTAGGGACTGCAGTGTAACTGAAATGAACGAAGATTTCTTCTTCCTGCCTTTTGTTCAAGGTTGGGACACAGGAGATAGACTCGTAGTTGGCCCTTGCAGGTAATGTGTCTTCCAACAGTTGGTGATGATGAATGAAGAATGAAATACAAACAAAAGTCTTACTTAAACTAAAGGACCAATATATATATGGGGATGACAAGGGCTTATTTTGTATTGTAAGAACCACAACTTTGCAAGTTTAGTTAAGAAAAAAAACAAACAAGGTAGAGTATATAGTCAGTGCATAAATAAAATAGTTGTAGCTATAATTGCCAGTGTTAAAACATGCCGAGTTTGCTGAAAATTACAGCACTAGAAGCATAATTCAAAAACAAAACACCGGAAAATAGAGAGACTTGAAAAAATTTTTAGGGTTGTTGGACTACTGGAGGGACAGATTATGAATATACAATACAGTGTTTTTAAGTATATGTCTCTAAACCTTTGAATCAAATAAAAAGATGAAGGGTTGCTTTGGGTTGGGCTGCCAGGATGCAGCAACATCCCACTAGACCTTACGCAGTCAAGACAAATCTGTTCAAATGCAGAGCAAATGTTTTTTGAAATGTAAAATACTAAAGTTGGAGAAGTAGGAGGTGTAAATTTAGAAGGAGGAAAAAGGATAAATTCTTAGAACTTTCCTACATATCGAAAGGAAAAGAAAAATAAGTACTGCATGACAAAGACAATACCCCATGTTGCCAGGTAACAGAGCCATCTAACAGGTAGATGGGATTTTGATGTCTAAACTAAGGAAATGCCAGACCTCTTTTGTTTAATGTTCTAACTAGAATAGCAGTGTCCACGTTAAAGAGAGTGGTAGGTACACTTAAGCACTGGATAAAACTGTCTTCATAAGATGGAAAAGTATCTTCAGTAGCAAAATACAGTATTATTGGAAACCCTTCTGGTCATTGATAAAGGAAAAAAAAATGCATTTAATTTCAGGACATGGCATCTTATTCAGAAAACCTGACTCTCAGGATCCTTTCTGGTATCTGAAAAAAGTAATCTATAGGAATTTTGAAATGTATCTGTGGAAATGCAGCAAAATATGAGCCAGTTCTACTATAGATAAGTACCAGACAACCATGTCCCTTACTGCTCTTGTTGTTAGACAGTATTAGTACAAAAGGTAAAGAATAATCAAGGAAATCAGGGAATAAGTGCTTTGAAAATAAAAACAAAACCACAAAATCCAACAACGTTATATGACATATTAATGGATACATGCATTTTGCGCAAGATATAAACAAAGCTTGGCAAACATTACAAATATCAATTGATACTTTCATCGAAGAATCATGTTAGAATTAAAATACACTGAACCAGAAGTCTGTTGCCAAAAGACAAATGGTGAATTCCCATTGATTAAATTCACATACATAGGCATTGATGAATCATCCAAAATAACTATTTTAAAAAAACGAAATACTGAGCAATAAGCAACAATAAAGAAACAATAAAGAGCACTGACTTTAAATATAAATAACAACAAAATATTGGATGGAGCACATGGTAATATTGGCTTCACATAGCTAGGTAACATAATTTCAGTGTCTTTTGGTGAATGAAGTGGTTATTTCCATGTCTTTATGAGTAATGAAATATGCAATATACCCAGTCTGTAAATAAATGTAAAATAGCCAGGCCCTCATTCATGAGATATGAGAAAATAAAATGCTAAAAATCATCCTGGAAGTAAAAAAAAAGTATAAACCTTTCAAAGGATTCAAATTCAGAAAAATTAAATTATTTTGGCTCTTATAACAACAACAAGAAAGAATCCTGCGATAATGTCAGTAATTTCTGATGTAAACTGAAGATACCTAGTAATAGTAGATACCTAATAATGGCAGATTTAATGCATCGCTTGAAAATAGTGTTAGATAAATGTTATGGAGGATAACACAAATAGGTAGTATATCTTGGGCAGGAAAACAATACAACAGAAATACTGAAATAATTGAGATGATTTGATATCAACGTGATAATCTGATATTTGTAGGACTAATAGACAGTTAAGAAGAGTGTAATTGAGTATAGTAATTGAATTATAGACTCCTTCCTTTCCTCTGATTTCCTATCCTTTCTTCTGGGTTATTGGAGTGCTATCTGAAGTCCTTCATTTCATAGTGGGGTTGATGTGTCTCTACGAAGTTATGATTACTTTATACTTGAGTAAGAAGAGCAGGGAGAAAAAGGTAACCTTTGTATGGTTATAGAATGTGCTTTTAGTGTTTATCTATAATAACTAAGCTGTGATACGTATGAAGACATTGTAAATGTATTACTGTGAATCATCTAAATGTTAAAACATAGGATATAGTAAGTGTTATACATTTCTCTTTAGAAAAGAATAGGACAAGTAGAAACTTTTTTGAAATAAAAAGTAAATTCCTGAAGCATGGTGTTTTGTCAAGGAGCTAACTCTGGCAAATCTGCTGGCTGCTGTAGATCTGGTTACAACTATATACACTTCAGCCTCCTCTCTCTGGGAGACTGCTCTCATCTTTTAGCTTTTTAAACTTGAGTGTTTGCCTCCCTGTTTCCTCTCTGAATCTTAAGAACCCGTGTATTTACAAAAAATCATGTATCAGATAGCAGCAGAATACATTCAAAGAAGGAGGCACTGGAATCCTCACAGTGATTGTTCTTACCCATCTGAATTTCACATACACGATACCAGCTGTATCCTAGCATCTGACCTCAATGAAAGACTGAAGGAAAACTTGGTTTAGTCAGCTTATGAAAGGGAAAGCTAAGCAGTAACTGGATCACAGTCTATAATTACCAACACAAGGAAAAGTTATCTGATACTAGAAGACTCTCTAATCTCACAGACAAAGGTGTCACGAGATCTAGTGGCTAGATGCTGAAGTTAACAGACTTCAAGGAAAAAACGAGGTGCAGATTTTGAACATGAAGGTTAATTTACCGTTGCAAGAGTATAGGTGTGTGAGGTAGTAATTCCACAGCTGGCCTGCAACTGAATGGAGGGACCACATAGTCTCTTGTGTTTGTCTGGGAGACTTCCAAAGAAATTGAGTGCCTTCCCTTCTTCAAGGCTGCGTTCAGTTAGTGTGGAGAGCTGAGGTATGTGCAACAGTACCATCAGCCACAGGCTTGCTCTAAGTCTTATCTGTAACTTCTGCCCGTGTAGACAGTACAGGGAGCTCACTGTGTTCCTGTCTCCAGTTTCGATCAAGGACAGGACTGACATTTCAATGTTCTTCCGTGTGCTGAAGCACATTTGTTTTGTTGCTGTTACCATCATCTCTGAAATGGAATCATCATGGTTGTGAGAAAAAAGTCATGGAGAACAAATTAACAAAAATCCACGGAGCTCCTTTCGCGCAAAGTGTACAAACTTAAATTAGGTTTTTCATATTTGAAGACAAGTTCCTAACTTGAAGCTACATCAGTGAAAAAAATTAAGGAATACAATTTCCATTACTTCAAGCATGAAGGATTGTTGACAGCAGCAACATATGGTCTCCCTAACATTTCCCTATTCAGAAGTTGGGGGAGGTCATGATTACAGAAAGCAAAGACCTCAAGTGAGTAAAGCACTGCAAGGTGATATACCAAAGGTTTCTGTATATCTAATGGAGAACAGAGACATTCAGTCTCTCCAGTCGGAGATGTTCTTTTTTGCATTGCCCTTTAGTGAAGGTGTTCATTGTGTTCCTTTGTTTCTCCAGGGCTTCAGCTCTCTTTGTAACTGCAGCCTGGGGGAAGGCACAGTCTACAGAGGCTAGGAAATGCAGTTGGGTGTAGTGAGGGGATGGTCGCCATCCCTAATGACTGACTCCTCATGGGATGAAGTTTCAGGGTCTCAGCTATGGGCAGAGCCCACCTGAGCAGAGGTGGAGGGCTGAAGGCAGCCTTGCAGCTGATGAAGAGGACTGGAAAAGGATTGTTCTACAGCACTTGATACTGCTGGAATGATGATTCACAGATGAGAGAAGTTAATAAAGCTGATAACTAATTAAATTGCGTCTTTTTTGTCTGTTTTCCTGTAGATCCAGAACAGTGAAGAAGTGAAAAAGATTATTTAGGTATTAATATCTGGTGTTAGACCAATACCTTCAGATGAGAAACTGGCAAAATGGAAAAGCGATGCTAATTTTTAACTATTTTATTTTAAAATATTTTCACATTAATTTTAAAATGCAAAAATAAAAATCATTAAATTTTGTTAATGGTTTGGGATATTAAATGTACTTAACTTTAGAAAAATTATTGTGCCGACATATTGTTCTAGCTAATTTCTGTATTTATTAGTGGAATGGAGAGAGTTTTAATTTATGACCATGAAATGGATGTGGATAGCAAGTTAGATTATTTTGGTTGTATTTTGCATAAGACTACCTCAGAAGTAAATCTGTTATCTGATACCTAACTGACGACAGTGTTGTGCACGCTGTTGGAAGAAAATACAGCTAAGCATAATTGCAACTGTGTCCATTATCCTGTACTTGCTTGTAGATTTTGGGTATTCTTGAGGAAAATAAGTTGATAAAACTCATGACAAATAGATCTTAGGAGTATCAGGTTATTGTGATTACTGATTTTCTAACAGCTATACTTCGTTGCATTTTTCAAAAACATTTAAGTTCATATTTTAACTTGCGGGTTTGAAGTGTGAAAGAAATATGATGAAGTTAACTATACTTCATTGATGGGTAAAATTTACTATGTTCTTATGCAATATTTTAATGGAAAACTCCTGCCAATAACTGTCACCTTGACTTTGCTTAAAGGTCCTCGCCTATACAGAAGGCCTTCATGGAAAATGGATGTTCAGTGAGATTCGGGCTGTTTTTTCAAGACGTTATCTTCTCCAGAATACAGCTTTAGAAGTGTTTATGGCAAACAGAAGTATGTCTTTGTTTATTTTGTTGCATAAAAATGTGCTAGCAGTTTTTTTGTGTGTTATTTATCAATCTTAGAATTTAAACTCTATGCTTCCTTTGATAGTGCTTACATCTGTGTTCAACAATGTTTACTCTTGCATGTAGTCATTGTATTTCATATTAAAATCAATCACATAAATCAGTCTCCCTGCATTCTGTGCAGCAGTGAGATGTATTTGTAAAAACAGATCATTTGCAATTGGTAAATTCTTCAAATGCTTGATAGGAAATTTGCTTTTTCTATGATCTCACCCCTTTCCTTCATTTTCTCTAAATATTTTAGTGAAATATCTAGAAGAAAATTTCCTTTTCTAATTATAAACTGAGTTAAAGTAAAAAGGCCCAGATTGATAAATGGATCCACTCAGTTTTCTGTGTGTGCTACTCTGGACCAGAGTTGAGTGATTGGTGAGGAGTGTCAGTAGTCTTTTGCCCTGAGGAGCTCTGATGAAAGTTTGACTTCAGCTGGAGAGGTAATTAAACAGTTGCTGGTCCTATGTGCTTTAGTGCGCTAGTTAGAAGACTGAATGCCATACCAGCTACTGAACAGCTTCCCAGCCTGGTAAGAAGGTTGATGGTAAGCCACGGTTCCTCTGAAGGAAGGAGGAAGGTCTTCTGCAAATCAGAGGCTTACTGCCGAAATGTTAACCAGCTAATGATACATAGGTATAAAGTATGCCAGGAGTTTCTGTTGTAACCTGGATCCCCAGCAGGATAAAAGTGGAAATGTCATCTCTTCCCAAATGAGAACCAAAGAGCATTTTAAAAACATATGCGGGTAGAGAAACAGACTTCTGCAGATGGTTTACTAGTCCATGTTTTCTTTTCTTCATTTAGCTTCTGTTATGTTTAATTTTCCTGACCAAGCAACGGTGAAAAAAGTTGTGTACAGCTTACCACGTGTTGGAGTAGGAACCAGCTATGGTTTGCCACAAGCCAGGTAATTTAATTAAAATAGTTTGTATTTTTTGTGTTTATTGTATTACACAAATGATATTTTTAAACATGTCAATACTAAAACATTATTCCTGTCATGAAACTCTAGTTTCTAGACTAGAAAAAAACGCTAGTTTTTTTCTCTAGTTAAAACTAAGATTAGTTTGAGAAATAATACCCTTTGCTTACTATATGGCCTGTTGTTATGGAATAGAAGTGAAAGCAGTGTAAATTCATTTTTTTTCAATCATTACAGGAAATAAGTACCTTCCAGTGAAGGACCAGAAAAAAAGTAATACCTTATCTCTTCAAAGTGTGGTTTTCAGTCAGGTTTTATAGATGTGTAGACAACTGTTCATCCTTGCTGTTATTGTTATGCAAGGCATGGAACTAAAATTGACTAGATTTTGTGTTTGCTGAATGAAAATTTTTTTTTTATATAGACCTTCTCACTTGTTTTTCATATGAATATGTGTGGGTTTTACTTCATTGATCATCAGTATAGTGCCTATTTTGCAATTTCCAGATTTCTCATAGAAGCATAGAATCATTAAGGTTGGAAAAGACCTCTAAGATCATGAAGTCCCACCGTCAACCCAACACCACCAGGCCTACTAAACTATGTCCTGAAGTGCAATATTTATACATTTTTTGAACACCTCCAGGAATGGTGACTCCGCTACTTCCCTGGGCAGCCTGTTCCAATGCCTGACCACTCTTTCAGTAAAGAAGTTTTTCCTAATATCCAATCTATTCTTCCATTCATTAGTATAATGCGTTGTTCTTCTTCTGTTTCCATAACTGAGGATATATATTTTGGACAAGACCAGCTAAGATTCAGTTTTAGAGATTTTCATGTAATATGGACAAGTACAGTTTTTATTATCTCATCAACATCAATATCAAATCAATCTATAGTCAGAAATAGGGCTGGGAATTGTCAGATCCTATTCATATTTCGGTGATGGATGAGATGGTCTTTGTGTGTACTTCACTGAATTGGGGGGGAAATTTCCTTCCTCCAATTTTTATTTTTTGGTTTATAAATGGCTGTTCAGACCTAAAATTGTTTTTGAGGGTGTGTCAGCAGAAGTTTGGTGAAAAATGTTTAGATTCAAGATTAATTTCTGGTCAAAATGAAAGAATGATAAATAAATTTAAGGGAGTGAGGAAACTGCAGGAAATTCACAAAATATGGTTCTTTGGGTTCAGATCTCGCTTTGGCTTGACCTGGCCAAAAGCCAATGACTTAATCATCAGTGTAATGTCTGGGATGTGTCTTTCTTTTTCTTTAAGTCATTTCCCGCAAAATAAAACTTCATATTGTCCTTGGTTTGTCCCACTGCAGAATGTGGAAATACTGTGAAGTGTCAAAGCACTTGCAGGACTGGAGAACTATTTCATTCCCAGCTGAACATCATTCCCTGTCATGAGCTCAAGAGTCTCATGATGCCTAAGGCTTCATCTCCTGAATGTGCTGAAGCTGTTAGGCAAACTGCCAAACTTCTCAAGTTTTCACTGAGATCAAGGGGAAGTTGGGGCATTTCTTTGGAAGGTGCATCTTGTTAGTATTTGCATTGCTCTTCCAAATACTTAAATTAAAGGAATTGCTGTCTCTAAATGGAAAGTAATAGTATTCTTTTCTGAAATAAAAATGGCCACATGTTCTAGAACAAACAAAATGCAAATTTCTCAATCAGAATTTCATATCTACAGTGACATTTTTTACTTATGAAATTCATATCCTTTGTGCATTATTCAGTGAATAATTGTCTGAAAAACTTTGTTGATAGATAATTATTTAGAAAAGTTTGAGCTTCAATATTATATGCAGTTATTTCCATACCTTTTTGATTAAAGTTCAATTTGAATATAAAATGGGCTTGTTAGCATTCAGAATAAATCTGGCATATGGTAGAGAAGTTGTTTTTCTTTCTTGTTTTTGCGTAATCATGGTATGATTTATGCATGATAAAGACCTTGCAATCAGGTTTTTTTCCTTTTTTTCTTATTTCCTTATTGTCTTCAGTAGAACTGGAGTAACTGAGGGAAAATCTGGCTCTATAACTGCTCTGTAGTTAATATTTTGTTGATGTTAGAATATAGTTTCCCATCCTGTGAGTATGTTGGCTCTGGAATGCTAATTTTTAAAATTATGTTTATTTGTGTAAGTAACATAAGGGGAAATTATGCTGAGTAACCAAATGGAGATGCTACGCTGAGTAAAACATTATCCTTTTTTATGACTAATTTTCCAGATTAAGATGTACTTTAAAATATTAAAAAAAAACCCAGATCGTTCTGGTTGTTTTGCTTAAGCTCTTTAGTTTTATTTTTGTAAGTAATATTTCGTCTCTGATACTACTCATACACATTTCATCTAAAGTTAATTACATTACCATAAAGAATTGCATTCATGATGGAAACATTCTGAAGGAGTAAATTACTTTTAATGGAGCACATAGACTTAAAGTGCATTTCTGTTTTCATGGAGAAATCCTGAGATTAACAAAGATGGGAGCAATATTTATGATCTTCTAATAGCACAGAGAATTAGAAGCAAGCAAACTAGTATCGCTTTGCAAGACTCTTACAGACCTGCTGTTCTGAGCAAGTCTCTAGTTTGCCTCTTTGCTACCTTTCCCAACAGCCTGTCTAATGCTTTGATTCAACAAATCATTCAAGCCTGTGCTTAATGTTACAAAGAAGTAATTACATCCTTAAAATTAGTCACATTTTGAAGAGTTTGGTCTGATTTGGCAATCAAATTCATCTGTCTTTAATAAATGCATTTTCACTGTTCCTAAAACATGTTACATTGATTGTAGTTTCCTTATGACCTTGCCATATGATATAACTGGACAGACAGCACTGTGCCTTTTATTTAACTTATTTCTACAGCTCCATAGGATTCTACATAGGTAGAGTAATATCCGCATTTTACAACACTATTAGCAGACCACTTTTTAGGGTTCTAACACCTCAGGTGTAATTTACTGATGCGTTTTTATTGAGGGTAACATTACAGCTTAGAAACCAACTGAGAGCTTCCTGCTGGTTTTGTAAGCATATAGAGATCAAAGAATTGGTAAAAGATACAGTTACAGTATCATACTTCACCACTAAACTCATGCTAGCACCTTCCACTGAAATTTCGTGGGCTATTAATGCATTGGATGAAACAATGGCTCCAGGTATTAAAGCTGAGAAGTACAAATGATGATGTTTTTACTGAAAGAAAACATGTATTTTGACTGGTATGGTAGCTATATTCAACATCAGCTCACTTCTGCCACTTATTCTATATCAGTAGCTTGGTGACAGATTTCCAGATCTCAGTACAGCTGGTTGCAGAGGTTGGATTTTGGGAAGGGAGAGGGGTAGGAAAACGAAGATCTGATGTCATCAAAGCATAAAACCCTGTTTAGAGCTTTGATTAAAAGTGAATATCGATGAGTCTCTTGTCAGAAGCCAGTCACTTTCCCAAGCTTTTTTTTTTTTTTTCCTGAATAGGAGCAACACAGCACAAAACATCACACTGGTGCTATGTTTTTTACAAGATAGTTAAAGATTCTTTGTATGAACTTGGATTGTAGCTAACTAAATTTGAAGTGTTGTGAAACTGGGTGGGTGATGCTCCGCACATGGGATATGTAACATCTCTTCCCTCAACAAAATGCCATGAAGTCTTTTCTAAACATATTTAAAGCATATAAAAGTTGAAAAATTGGATCATCCCCTTGTACATCAGTCTTCTGCAGTTTCCATTTTGAGTAGGTATTTCACGTTTCTCTAGAAACAAAGGAAGCACATTCATTTGTACGTCTTCGCATTGGTGATGGCATATTGAAGGAGAGAAATAGTTTGATCAAAGTTGGGTGGATTTAGCAAAACACAAAACAGTGGGTCTCCCTGTGTTAAATGAAACAAGCAGGTGTGGAACCAATTTATTGTGCATAATTTTTTTCAGTGTCTGCTGAAATAACTGTGAATCTTTCAGACGCCTTAGATATAGAGTAAATAAAGAGCTTTTTTAGTATATTTTGATTTTCTGTAGAGTTTGCTCGAATCAGACATTCAAATGTGAAGTCCGGCACTTGACAGCTTATAGATTTTTGAGACTCCCTGGGAGATTGTGGGTAAAGTCTAAAAGCAGCTACTAAGCTGTACTGATGCATAAATGTTGTTTTGTCACAGGAGGAACAGAAAGTCTGTGATAGAAATGCTTTGTATATCTGATGATCTCTTTAGTATTTTTATTTTCTGTATTTATTAATTTGTGTGTAGCATTAGTCACAGTTTACTGGGAACAGTATGTCTTTGAGAGTTCCACTCTAAAAGTAATTTTTATTGTATAAAATGCAATATAAAGTATGATTAAGTTTACATAATTCTTTAGATAATTTTTCAGAAGAAGCGTAATAGAAATAACTTCCAAAATTTTTGTAATGTCTCCCATGTACTAGTAAAGTATATCTACCATTGGCATCCTGTAGTTTACTGTAAAATAAGGCTAGCCAAGCTGGCAAGACCTCATGTACTGCTATTTTGGGTAAATACAGCGGTTTTTTTTAAAAAAAAAAGAAGAAAGTGTACTTACACTTGCATGGTCATTTTTGTATGCCAGATTTGTAAGCCTCAGTATGGCAGACACCGACAACGTACACACTGACGATCTAGACTAATTGTGATAGCTGTATGGTCCAGCCACATAGCAATACTCATCCTTTCTCCAGAAACAGGGTTTAGTGCATGTGTAGGAGTATGTACATATATCTTTAGAAGTAGACAGTCCACATTTTGTACTCGCTGCCCAATTTGACACCTTGAATATGACTTTATTTTAAGAAAATAGCATTCAGAATCTAAAAATAGTACACTTAGTGTGTTTAGTGTGCAAATGAATTCTGAAGCATTAGGTGTCTCTATTCTTGACAAGCTATATGAATACTAGATATGTTCTTAAAATTCATGAATAAGCTACACATTAGGGATCCTCTCTTTTTTTTTGAACAGGTATAAACATTTTCTCTATTTTGATCCATTTATAAGATTTATTTTTCTGTAAAAAAAGAAAGTGTCTGAGGAGCTGAATTTTTTCTCCTTTGAAAAATTTTCTGTGTCTTTTTTTCAGCAAGGACTATTTTCTCTAGAAATGAGTTGTGAGCAGTGAGGCTATTTCTGCTTGTTGCAGATTTTTTTTCTTTAATGCATTAGCCTAGACTAAATCTAGTCTCCTATATTTTACCAACCAGGGACAGTATATGCTGTGGGTAATTTAGAATGTGGTGCATGGTATTTGGTTATTGTGATGTTGTCAAATTAAACATTAGGAGACCTGAAGTTTTCTGCTTTTCACTTCCTTGGCACAGTAGTGTTGTTCTTTCTGCTGTATCCAGTCATGTAAGTTTTAAAAAATGTGTGGAAACTGAGTATCTTAGAAGGTTCTACTTCTCTTCCACGTTTGAACGAAATGCAATTCAGAAGTTAGTGAGAGAGGCAGATTGGCATGTGAGCAGATAACTGAATAAACCTTGTTTCTTTCAGAAACCAGGCTATAAATACAAGTCTTGGAGCTTACTGGGATATAGGAAGGGATCCTGAGTAGCTAACCATGGAGTAGGTGCAAAAATTGTGGAATAAATATCTTCAACCCAGTGCTGGCAATACATGACACTTTATCACTTACTCACCTTAATGAACTTATCTCAATGTATCCTTTTGAAACAGGGAAATGGTATTCCTCTTTTATTCCTGCTGGACAAGCCAGGCACCAGGAGGTCTGCAGTTTCTTTTACTTCCAGTCTTTTAACCAAATTGAGAATAAAATAAACCATGAAATATATTATTCTGAATTATTACAGTGCTGTAGTGCTGGCAAAATAAAATACAGATCTTAATTTTAGTACTTTATCAAGTAAGGGTAATCGTGTCTTCTTGACTACATTACATGAAATAAAAAAGTGTCTGAGAGAATCTGAAATTAATCACACTAATAATGTTGCCCTACATCTTAACATTTAATGAGGCTCTTAAAAAAAATCATTCTTTAAATGTATTTCCTAGGAGAATCTCTCTGGCCACTCCCCGACAGCTTTATAAATCCTCCAACATGACTCAGCGCTGGCAGAGACGGGAGATATCGAACTTTGAATACTTGATGTTCCTCAACACTATAGCAGGTAAGGCTTCTGACTCTTTAATCCTTCATAATATGTTTATGTTTGTCAAAGTCTTAAGCACTGTGACTTGATAGAATACATTTATCCCTCTGGAATTCAGCTGCAGCTTTATGATAGATTCTGAAGCACACACATGAAATTTTATCAGAAAATGCACAACCTATCACTGAGACTTTAGATTCCTGTATTGTTGTGGAGGCTGTTCCTTGCTCTCCTTCTGCCATTTCCTCTGCTGACAGCTTTGTCTGAAGCGTTATTAGAGTCAACAAACCATTGCCAGAGAGTGTCTGGAAATAATAATGAGAAAATGTAATTTCGCTACTTCATCATTCTCAGCAACAGCAACTAGACAGCAGAATAACAACAGTATTCTGCCTAGTACAGATGTCACCTGGATTGTGGTATGATTAGATTACAGCATCTTTTCTCATTTAGTTCTTTGAGCTGAAATATAATATCAGATTAGGTATTTAAAATGAGGAATAACTGCCATAGACATCCATTTGTTACTGGCAGAAGAAGAGCTTTTCTGGCAATTGTCATTAATTAAACATTCACAATGGCCTTTTTCCTTTCACCTTTCCCTTTTCCGTGTGTTAACCTCTGTGGTAATTTTAAATGTAAAAAGCAGCAATATTCTACACCGTATACAAGGATTTCCAGGAGGTTTTCTGCTATTATGATCCCTGCCTGTAGCACACATGCAGTTTATGAACCTGCCTGTGGAGAGCCTTCCTCAGACATTTCAGTCCAGTGAGCTTTAATTTGAAACACAAATTAAATTCCACCAGGCATCACTTTGTACTCCAGTGTTACAGCTCTCATCTTTACTTGGTCCTGACTTTTATGTTTGAGGTTATCCTCAGGCCAGACAGAAGACTAATAGAAGACTGAAACCCGAAGGTGGCATTCGTTACGCTGACCAGTCTGACGACAGTCACTGCGTTCTTCCCAGCAGGGCAGTGGCACAACTCAGGAGCTGTCAAACCCACTTGCTTTGAACCCTTAAGCTTTTGCCTCTGTGCTTAAATGGTAGTCATCTTCCATGCAACCAGTCTTACAGACCTTAATAAATGTGCCATCAGATTATCCTGGTGTGATATAGAAGTGCTACCACTGAACAGTGGGAAATCTGAGGGCATGTTTACCTTGTGCAGTGAAGCACAAAGCAGAGTCTCTGAAGCTACTGGAGACCTGGTCTGGAAAGTCCGTGTGTTGCAGTCCCATGCAGGCTCACCAGCCTGGTTCCTGAGCATTACAGCCGCAGTCCCGCAGCGCTCTGCTGAAGGAAGGAGCCCTGCCGAGTGTTTATTACGTCTGGCACGGCACCACAGGACTGCCGCTCTCCTGCTTTGGGACACTGGCTGCCTCCAGCTGCTCTGCGTCTCTCGCACATCCCCTGCCCTTCTGGTGACAAGGAGATGCAGGCAGAGCCTCGCAGGCTCCCTGACTGCCTCACCTGAACTTGGAGGGTTTACTGGAGCGCTGGGAAGTTAGCCTAGGTCCCCTCAGTCCTTGTCCAATACATTATTGATAGAACTGTCCTTCACTTGTAATTTCCTTTTTATGATTCATTTCTTCTGTAAGCAGCATGTCTGAACTCTTTAAATGAGAGTAGACAAGAGCCAAGCCAATTTTTGATAAATTACTTTTCATTTTTAATCAGTTTAAAACTGCAAGGTCATTTATTTTTAGGTATATCACCAAAGTATCCAAACCTGGAAGACGTCATTATGTCTAAAGTCAATTAGAAATTGCAGTGACACTTACACTAAAGTATCTATCAGTAAACAAGCTTCAGTCTGAAGAGATTCCTTCAGAGTATCTTAGAGGTCTCAAGAAAAATGTTTTTTGATCTGTTGTTTGATACTAGTACTGCTTGGCAGGCTTTATAGCTGAACATCTGGGTGGTTGCATAAGGCAGGTTTCTCTTAAAGTCATCTATAGCGCTATTCCCCTGCCTTACAACAGGATGGTCTGACATTTGCACTACAGGTGCCACCTCCTATGCCCAAGGTCTGGAGGATTACTGAATGATTATTTTTTTGGGAAGGTTATGTCTATGAGCTTGTATTTTATTTGCAACAGCTTACAGCAACTTGGTCAGTACCTGAGTAGTGTTGCTCTCTGACTCAAAGCACTTTATTTCTGGCAGATTTTTTTATATCAGTCTCTTACTGGTAAATCTCATTTGTTCATGTAATCTTGGGGTGGACCTGCTGGAGAGCAGCTCTGCGGAGAGGGACCTGGGTGTCCTAGTGGACGACAGCAGTGTGCCCTGGCTGCCAAGAAGGCCAATGGCATCCTGGGGTGCATTAGGAAGAGTGTGGCCAG
>Ga0181612_175901_pt1 | contig 16327 bp, 4 predicted proteins | sample HoacroProtozoa21_FD_119630 | JGI IMG/M metagenome (GOLD analysis project Ga0181612, IMG submission 119630) | Hoatzin crop microbial communities from Cojedes, Venezuel. Combined Assembly of Gp0051906, Gp0051904, Gp0051908
AAATCCTAGAAAACCTCACAGAGGTATCACAGGGTGAAAGTCCCAATCCCAAAACTAGTATTTTCCCACAAATTGATAAATCATCTGCAAGGTGAAATTTAACTAAACACACAATTTAGAATTCTATTTTAAAACGCATTAAACCTAATTATTCAATAAATCCCAAATCAACCCATTAGAAGTCAAAATCAAGAACAGTTTAAAGAGACAAAGAGTAAACCTATATGTAAACTTCCTCCATACTGTCCTTACTTGAGTTTAAAGACAATAAGCATTGCTTTAAAAATAAGCAAAACATCCAGTAAGTTTGATCTAGATTGTTAAATTCTTCCAAAATGACCCAGGCTAGGAAAGACCTATTGCCACAAAAACATATGCAGGCATCTTTCTTTTTTTTTCTTCCACAAAGATATAGCCCTACCATACTAATTTTGAAAAAGCCTTCACTGTCAAGAAACACCATTCTAAGACTTAACAGTTGGAAGTGAATCTCATTGTTAGGAACACATTGTGAATACTGCATAGCACCAGGAATGAGTGGAACACAGTTTACTGGAGCGCAGCAGCTTATCTTGCAGTTCTTCTTGGTTTTATACCAAGATTCTGGAATTCATAATAGGATTAAACACAAATTCACCACCAATAGAGTTCAAGTGTTCCAAGTCTTAACATTGATTTCTGACACTTTGCCAAAAAAAGTTATGGTCTCTTTAAAAATCACATTTAAATAATAATTTTTATATTATCTAGTACTATCCATTATTATTCAAATAGAAATTTTTATACTGTCTCATCTTCAAAACAATTATTTTGTAAACATCCAATGTGGAACCTGAAAGTCCTTATGTACAACATTTCATGTAACTTTAATACGATTTTCCTCTTTCAGTATTGGCATTTTCTAAATAAAAAAAAATTTGCCTGAAATTTCCACAAAACAATTCCAGTTTTTTGACATAACCAGTCCCACACATACAAAACTCAAAACCCAAACCTGCTAAAACATACATTTTAAATTTGATTTCTGAGTGACAGCCTCTACCACCTTATTCTTACATTAAGACCACAAACCAAATTTTAATTTCTTCTGTGAAACAACGAAGAAATTTGAATTTATATAATCAGTAAACTGAGAAGGAAAAAAAGAGGTAAGATGAATACAAACTAATCTACATGGCAAAGATACAAAACCACAAATACCAACAGAAAGAAACCATTTCAAGAAAGACTAACAACTTACAAAGCAATATTATTATTTATATAGTACGTTTAAAATTAACTTCTGGCCTTTTTCCTTTATTTTAATTTTTAATTGATTGATTTAATAGTGATCATGTCTTTCCCCAAATATGTTCCAGCTTTGTATATGGCAAGTTCTTACATGTAAGATTTGTGGAGTAAGAACATTGCAAAAGGCAGCTGAATGAGACATTTTCTGTGTACTTCAAAATAAGATAATGCTTTCATTTTTTTCCAGGTCATGATAAGGATTTTTAGGATTCTTAAGTAAGTAATTTAATAATAAACTTTCTATTCAGAATAAATAAAGATATTATTTAGGCATGCTGTTTGTTTCTTCTCTTCATCTTCACATGCCCTGAAATTACTTAATATAGGGTACACAGACTTCCCTTTGTAAACAACTTCAAAATGTCAAAAGCCAGCTTATTTAGAATTACTTGAACTTTATCTTGTCATTTACACTATAATCCGCAAAACAGTCAAATATATTAACTTGTCTTAATACAGGTGTACAGCATAGAAAACAGGTAACACTCTGCAATATACCATAAAGACATTTCATCTGACAAAATAAAGCCATGGGAGATGTAGTAGAAGATTACAAGCAACTAAGATGAGAAGATTAAGAGCAAAAAGTAGTAATAAAATAAAACAAACATTTAGAGGCAGGCTAAGCATGCAGAACAAGCAAGAGAGACTGTATGTGAAGAAGAGACAACTTACATGGCTGTTCAGAAGAGAGCTTCTGTGAGTGGACAGACCATCAGACTTTTGCAGTGTCTCAATCGCCATTTCAATCTGATAATAGATTTCATTAAAAAAAGGACTCAAGACGAGATAGTAAAAAAGCCTGATCAGAGAAGTTTTGACAGATTGTTTACAGATCAATAGAAATGCCTGCTTCATTTCTGGCTAGGGCATATGTTCTACTAAAAGGCCTCATTCCGGAGTCCCAGTGAACACAAACCTCTCCAATGAGGTCAGAAAGGCATTCTGCTTGCATATATACTGCAGGATCACAGCCTCAAAGTCCATTTTCCCTTCCAGCCTGCTCAGGAAATTAAATGAGTAGATTTACTGGCGAGCTGCACTGAAACAAAAATAACCCCGATTGAACAAAATTATAAGAAATAAATAAATAAATAAATCCATAAACAGAATTTTAAGAAAGGCCTCCGTATGTTTTCCCTCCAACTATATCTGAAAGAGACATACACAGTTTGCAATAAGAATTTAATTAGAAACAAAATGTCATCCCTCTAGAATTACAGAATCAAATCTCAAACCCAAACAATTCAACAGGTTTTCCACCATTAGCTTCACTGGGACAGGACATCACCCTTACTGCTGCCAGCACCCTTTGAGTAACCCCAGCTGTCAAAGGAAATGGGAAGTCAGGAGTTATATGGACTGCAGGATCCAGCCTTTGGAAAAGCAGGTTTGTTTGCAATAATTTTGCCTTTTGAAAGGAAAAGAATACACAGCACTACTAAAATACAAAGTAGTACTTCTTCAAATGCAAATGTACGAATAGCCTCACATCCATTCCCATTTTTTTCTTTTTCAGTATCAATGGATATTTTGATCAGTTCGACAACAGCAGCATTAAAGAGGAAAACTGAGAACCTGGCTGTAATTTAACTGGGGAGCTAGAAGAGCAAAAACAACGAGAATGACAGAGACAACGGGATGCGCAGTACGAAAACACATACAATTAATTAGCTACATTAAATGGCCAAAATGAAAGCAATGGAAACCACCACTTACATTTTTAAAACCACTTATCATTCTCTGTGTACATTTTTTAATCAGCCCTCCCTATCCTACTTCAAATATCACAGTACTATCCATGATTTTAGTGGCTTAAATTATCAATATTGGCTAAACTCACTCTGTGTATATCAGAAACTGAAAAATACTACAGTTGATATTTGAATTTACTGTACATGTAAAAATAGCTTCTCCCTTTTTTACAGGGCAACTGTTAAGTATTTGATTGTAATAACTGTGAGGAATCACTTGTTTCTCTCTTAAAACTGTTTAATATTAGCTATACAAGCCTTTTTATATAAAGTACATTATTAAAAATACACAATTACTATGCAAGAAAACATACTCTTACAAGGCAATAATGTTTTTTTTAATATTCTGATTTCTTCTTGCTTCAGTGAAAAATACTATGAAGTCAAAGTATTCAATCACAAAGGAAAAAGCAAATTTTAAAAGCTTGCTGCATGATAAAAACTTCAAACTTAAAACATCATCATAACAAGGTCAACTTACTATATATGGTAACCACAGAATTTCCCTTCTTAACATAATCCTACAACTAAACAATGAAGACCATATACACATTCAAATCCTAATCCTGAATCTTAGGCTACTTGTTCCACAATGCTTAGTCCACAGAAGTACCACAGTACTGAATTTACACCTCCTCCTGACTGATCCCCCTACTGCACTACTCTAATTTTGTTGCTGCAACTTGTGGCCTTGTTTCTTCAGAGAAGCAATCTGTTAAAAAGTAGTATTAATTGCACTTAAAAAGTGACATCACAGATGACACTCATTCCTCGAGCCATACTACTTCAATGCCTTTTGGTGCTATGCAACGAGCCAAATGAAAGAACTGCTTCTTCATTGACATTTGGGAGATTTCTATTGCTGGAGTTTCTCTTAGAAATAGGCCCAGTGCTGAGGGCTCTGGGTTTGTCCAGTCCGGAGACAAGGAGGCTGAGGGGCGAGCCATTGCTCTCCACAGCTACCTGAGGAGGGGAAGCAGAGAGGGAGGTGCTGAGCTCTGCTCCCCGGGATCAGGGAGATCCAGTGAATCCTGTGGGATCCAGGGAGATCCAGGAAACAGGGACGGGATGTGTGGGAGCGGTTCAAAGCTGTACCAGGGGAGGTTTAGACTGGGCATCAGGAAGCATTTCTTTACTGAGAGGGTGGCCAGACCCTGGAACAGGCTTCCTAGAGGGGTGGTCGATGCCCTGGGCCTGTCAGTGTTGGAGAGACATGCGGACAATGCCCTTAACACCACACTTTGACTTGTAGTCAGCCCTGAGGGGGCCAGGCAATTGGGCCAGATGATCCTTGTAAGTCCCTCCCCAACAGGAACTGTTCTATTTTATTCTGTTATTTTATTCCAAGTTTTTGGATTTTCAAGGTGATCTGTGTGACACAGAGTAGCATGTGTATAGGGCATAACAGCTACCAGAGGAAAAAAATGATTATATGAAGGATCTGTTCCTTCAAGCTTTTAAGTTCTAGGTTTTGGCCAGGGACTTTTACTTAGGTTCTAGAAAAACTGAATATAATTTCACATCTATTCGAAACAGCATTTAAGCACATACACAGATTAATTACATAGGTAATGCAATGGGCTTTATTATATTTTGCGGAAAGAATATGAAAATAAATTTAAGATTTAAAATTATATTCTGCATAAATACACAAGGAAGACCGATACCCTTGCATTTTTAGCAACAAGCAGTGATAGATTCCAGGCACAACTACTACATATACATTTGAAAACCTACATGACAACAAGAATTACACATTCATTTATTTGAATATGTGATCAGTCATACATTTCTCCTAGTCCTCTCTTAGCAAGACTAAAACTATTATTTATGAAAACTTTCTGACTGATAACTGAAATGTACACTACTACTCCCACTGCAACTCCATGTTAAACGTTACACTAATAGTAGGAATGATAATCAGTTTGTTTATTAACATAAACATGAGCAGACACTAAATTAGAGCATGATAGCTATGAAAACTATGATTGAAGACTTCTTCAATTTACTATGTTTGCCAGCTAAAATATTGCCTTACACTCTGATATTGCTGTTAATGATTCAGGGTACTTCTCTGGGGTTAAAAATTCGAGCCTGATCTCATATGTGCATCTGGAATCCTACAATATTCAGTCTTTATGTGATCTACTGATTTCAAAGTTACTAACTGTTCTTGCTAGCTTATGTCTTAATGTTCATTAGCATGTCACTAGATCAGCAAATTACACATAATAATCTCAGATGTATATAGCACAGACACAGCAAATACCTATCCCAAACCTACTTTGAAAAAAACTGTCTTCATCTTAGGAAGAAGAAAGAAATAGTACTTTTTCATGATTCAACTAGTTAACTAACAATTCACACAAAGTGTTTATAGTAAGTTGTTCTGAGGAGGTCAGGACATAAAGAAAACAATCCGCAGATGCTTAAGCCCTGAGGTTTTGCGATTAATCTGGATATCCTACAATTTATTTAGCTTATCTGTTTGCATCTGCAAATCACCTTCCATCAGCAGCAAGGCAGGTAACTTTAGGTGGCATCTTAAAATTCAATACACCGTTGCATCAAATCCAAAAAAGATAGCTCCTGTCTCTCTCTCTCTCTCCACAGGCGCCTCCCATTCACAATGCCTTTTATCCACTTCCAAAGGCTTGCCCTTTTAGGCTTTAAAGTGAAATTCTAAAGCAGTTTTCATCACATGCTCCATTATAAAGGAATTACTAATTCATCATATGTGTACAAGAAAGACTAATTTGATAGCTAAGTCCTGGGTACTTGTGACCAACTGTGCTTACCTAAATAAGGTATATACACATCATGAACTAACCTGAAACTACAGGATAAACTGACTCAGGGCTTTTGAAAATATGACACTTTCACTCTTTTAGGATGTCACAAACATGCATTATTTATGGTGGCTTTCAATTCTTTTTCAAGACAGAGTATTCATGTATGTCATACTGTTTTCTGAAACTTATGCCAGAGGGTTGTGTTAGGCAGACAAGCTTGCCCAGGAAAAAGGAGCTTGAAAATGAAGCAGTATTGACCATACTAGGAGAAGCCAGGTCTTGCCTTCACAGCTGGAACAATTACATTGAAAAGATTTGCATTCCTCACAATACACAAAGCTGTAGCAGCACCTGTAAATAGGGTCTATGAAGTTTTGACGACGAGAATGAAACAGTACTACGAAGATAGAAAGAAAGACACTTTTAAAAGTCTGTCGAAAGAAATGTAAATATGCAGAAAGAGAAGAACACAAAAAGATGTAAAATAAGTGTGGTATTTTACATATGCTGACAAACCTTAAAAACCTGGAAAAAAGCTTTTTTTTTTTTCCCCCCTAAAATTGATTAACTTCTAAACACGACATCTAAATTTCATATACATAACACTTACTGGTCAAAACACCTGCTGCAAATGCACACCTCCAGTAGTCTGTGTGTACATAAGGTGTGCATACTGACTAATGAATATAATATGTTCTCTAGTGATTACAAAAGAATATATGGAGTCAACATAGAGGGGAAAAGCACACCTAACAGCCACAGGCTGGAAAAACAAAAAATGTTTGCAGTTTAGGTCAGATTACTTTCTCCTTCCCAAATTTTTGAAGGAAACATTGCTGCTCATGTTCATCTTCCTTGCTGGAAGTTCTCAAGCGCATGGGCAAACTGACCAATTCACCACCTCTCCCCTGGATCATCCAGTTATTTGTATACCTCATCTCTATTACCTACATCTTCAAATAGGTTCTAAACTTGTTTTCTTCGTGGTCCTTTTTCCCTATATTTGGTGCAAACACTTAAAGGAAAACAAACAAAGAAAATCCCTTGTCAAGCTGATTATAAGGACTTCTAGAACATACGCATTCCACGTAACACTGAAAAACACATGTAAACATAAAGTTACTCACACCGGAAAATCAGAATTGAGAAACCAGAGGAAAGTTCAGTTCAGACTACTATCAAAACCAAATTTAAAAACATTTATGGCAAGACAGCCTTAGAGACAGGTAGAGTATCCATTTTAGAAGAAATCTATATTTCATAATAAACAAAAAAAATCCAGTCCTTTAGAAAGACAATATCTTTATGCCACTGATAATCAGACTGTTATGAAAACATCAGTAGCAAGTCATCTTGCATCCAGCTTACACATTTTCAAACGGAATTAACCAAAATTCTTCTCACAGATTCAAAGATACCTTTTTTTAATAACTTATGATTAAAAAAATTGTTTCTTACAATATTTTTTAATCAGTAATCAGAATGGTACATTGGAATATACTGAATTCCTAACAACACCACATCTTGATTTTTGATACACAAATACCAGAATAAATATTCAATTGTCAAAACTGCAAACAACCTATGAGGTCCTACAGGGTTTGTATGCAGAAAACACACCAAAAGCCAATGACTGAAAGCTGAAGCCAGACTGCATCAGACAAGTAACAAGGAGCACAAGCAGGCGAAGCCAGAATGCAGACAGCGTAGGTGTGGCTGACCTCAGCAGGGTCATTCTCCCTTTCACCTACACTCCCTATCTTATGAAAAGGGCACAGTCTCAACTCAAGACATCACAGTGGAGCAGGAAGGCACTCAAAGGGGCAGAGAAGGACATTATGGCAACACTGCTACACTGAAACATTTGGAAGAGAGAGGGAGAAGCCATGGTGCTGTGCTCCACAACTCTGCAGAAGAAACCAAAGCAGGAGGAGAAGTCTTGAAGGCAGAGGTGTATTAAATCACAAGAACCACAAATCCTCTAAACTTCCCAGCCCTCCAGTTAATTCATACCACATAAATGTTTTTTTTATCAGTAGCAGTGATTAACCATTCTTATGACTCATTTAAAAGAAGAAAAAAAAGATTATCTGACTTCTTGTATCTGGAAATTAATGCCTTTTTTCACAAAAGATGTCACCATGCTCAGTTGAAGAACTTGTTAAGTAAATGTCTTGCCAGTATAAGAGGTCAGACCAGATGATCTGCTAATCCTTTGTAGCATAAAAATCTGTGCATCTTCCATTTGATCAGAAATGGTTTATTTTATAATAAGATGGATCCAGACAAATAAAAATTACCAGAAAAGCTGGGGAATGTAGAGGAACAAGTTCCTCTGCCAAGAAAGACAATAATAAATAAAATCTCCTCTTAAACTATTTTCCAAATGATAACCCTTCCACCTTCGATGAATCACTTAAACACTGGTTGCATTTTGTTCTTAAAATAATTACAATACTTCCACTAAAATCATATTACCCAGATACGATATTTACACTGAGCCTTTTCACTTGTTGTGGTTGTTCTCCCTCCATTAATTACGACAGATTTTGGATAGGTACCGTCCGTCTTTTAAATTAAGAGCAAATTTTGCACACTGTGTCTACTACCAGAAATAATAATTCGTGGTGATACATTATATCCATATTAATTTTGCTTTTATTTTCATGTGCATTTACATTTGCACTGAAATAGGATAATTTTTTGTAACAGCATGAGTGGAGACCTCCTATGGCTGGTGATGACTGATGAATTACAGCTGTAATTGCAGATCAGTCATAAAGCTTGTTAGAAGACAAGACTAACAGATGGGAGCCTCTTACTGGCTGACTACTAGAAACTGTATGAAATTTTTAACCTTGTGATATTATGAAGTATTTTGATTAGATCATCCTGTTTTATCATAAGAACAGTCTTTAGACATTTACATATCGAAAAAAATTGGAAGGTGATTTACATTTCATTATTAACGTGACAATCCAATTTTCTCGTTAGTCTTAAATATCGCTGCCCCTTCTTTAACGATTGCTGCCAATAAACCAAACAGACAACTCTTTCATACAGGATTCAACATGTAAATTCATTTCAAATAGACATTCAGCTAGGATAAATCACTTCTTATTCAACGCAATAATAATTTATTCTTGACCAATCTACATATATTCACATGAAAACAGTCATTTTGGAAAGCTGTTTATCGACTTAGTATCTTATATAGAAGGTTTTATGATCTGAATGTCTTTCTGTTTTAGTGAACAATTCTTTTTTAGCAGGTAGAGAAGTTTAATAGGCCAGCACAGAATATAATGGGGAGAAGCAATGAAGTCAGCAGAAATGAAATCAGTGAAGAAAATGCTAACAAATGTTCTTCATGCTTACTAATATGAACAACTACTGTATATATGTTGGAACAGTTTTGATACATTTTTTTGATAGTTTGCAGAGTTCTTAATATTTTGGCTACAAAAACATTGCTATTACCTGCTATAGCTTAAGCAGGACAGCTTTCTTGTACGAATGTTTGACAGAAATTAAAATGAATGAAATGTTACAAACAAAATTATTAGTTCTTCATGAAACCCAACGCTGAACTCCGAATTACATTAAACCATACAGAAAATAAAGTGAAGATAGACTTGAATAAAAAGTCTCTGAGTCTCTACTGAATTCTGCACAAACCAAATAGCATACCTGGTGAAAATTGTTCTTTTACGTTTCATTTATCTAAGACACAGATAATAAAACGGACTTATTTTATACATTTTACCTTAAACTGGAACTGTTTCATTTGCTTGTTTCTTTTAACTTAAGCTAGATGTATCAGAAATAGATAACATCTCTAATACAGTTAATTTGCTTATTACAGAAGGTAGCAATTTGATCAGTGAGGGAGAGTGAACAACAACAAAACAAATGAAGTTATCAGTTTACAAAAGTAAACAGAACTAATACGTCTATGGCAAAAGTAAAGAAAGCTTGTGATGATCACAGGTCTTAGTAAATAAATTCTTATTCATTTCTATATTCTTTGTCTCCACATGAAAACTCTCCAAACTAATTCAAAATTTGGAAATATTTTCTGAGTATTACACTATCAGACCAGCCTGGATACATATTATTTTGATGACTCCAATAAATTCTCTGTACAAGAATGAAAAAAGTTATGATGGCAAAGCTCAAATGAGGATCACAAGTGAAACAAGCTCTACCTATCTAAGGTGCAATCCAAATAAAATATTACATTGCTCTATTTTGCATAGTTTCATTATGCCCTTTTTAACACTAAAACACACCTGGTGCTTTAAAATTGCAGTTGAAGCTGAACCTTTTGTTTTTCAATTTACTCTTGAATATTTCAGCTGAACTATACACCTCAAGAGCCTAAAATTATAAAATAATCATATTGTGTCCCACTTCCTTAGCAAGAAATGTACTTCTAATATATTCTAATGCCTCATACTTACAGAATGTTATTATACAAAATAAATAGCACCTTAAAAAACAGATTAAACTATTTTAATGTTAAAAATGCCATTTACTAATTGTAATTTAATTAGCAGTATTTTATTCTGTTCCTAAAGGCAAGCTGATACAGCAGTATAGAAGTTACTTGGAGCAACTAAAATAGGCTGTTTCTTTGACACATATAGCAAGATAAAGCTGTTGCTGAAGGTATGAACCTTTGCTTTTAGTAGAATTGTGGCAAATTTTACTTCTACTTTTGGCAAAAAAATCAAAACAGTTTTTAATTTGCAAAAGATATCATAGAGTTTTTTATATCATTAAAATAATTCTAGGTTATCCAACTTCAGTGTAAATCTACTACTCTTCATTTGTGTTTACTGGATGCATTTAAGCCTCACTTGATTTCACATTCAGTTAAGCATTTCTGCTTACTGAATTCTGTAAAAAAAATAAAAATTACAGCATGATATGCAAAAAACCAAAAATGAATTTGTTCTTTTTTAAGGAGAAAACTAGCATGATCTCTAAAAGAGGCAATATTTGTATGAAACTGTAGAACAATGTAAAACAACTAAGAAATTACAGGAATATTATTGTTATGTAAGTTTAAAGAAACATCACTTTTCAAATTTCATTCTATCTAGAAGACCTATTCCTTCCTTATGCCTATAGAAAACTATTTGTTTTGCCTGTGGTTGGCCATCATAAAATTAGGTGAAATATTCCACGAAGTATCTTCCAAGTAAGTAAAATGAGAGAGTCTTTAAGCAAAAAAAGAAAACAGTGAAGGGAAAGTCTTGACTTTTTATTAAACAAAACTGAAAGAGGAATCTGCTTTTTCTAAGAAGCCCTGTTTTTCTATTGAAGCCATGTAAAATACACGCAAATGTTAATACACATTCTTTTTTTATTTTGTGACTCAAAAGCTCACACTATGTTATTGATATTTATGCTATTCATGAATCATAACTATTATTTTTATTCTCAGAAAATAATACTACACAGTTTTTGGATGAAATAATAATTTTTTACATCGCAAAAATTTTGGTTTTATCCATACCAACCACCTTCAGGAGCAAAATAAAAACATTTTATCAGACCAACTAAATTATCCCATGCTACTGTAAATGTTCATCATCATTCTGAATAGAAGAATATTAGGTTTTTACTCATCACATTGGTTCCTAAAAATAAAGTCCTCTAATTTCATTGCCTTTTCGGATACTGATGAATTTGTATTATTAATGATGCTTTATCTCCTTTACAATATTTGTCCACTCTTCCTATATTACGTTTCACAACTCTATTCCCCATTACTTCCAGAACTCAACATCCAGACCAGAATACCCAGAAGAATGAGGTGAAAGTATTCATTAGGGCTATGCAGCAAAGCCAGATTGGGTATAAACTCATTTTCCTAATTGAAGTAAGGGCTGATTGAGTAAGCTCTTAAGGGAAAGTTTTGGGTTTATGTTTAGGCCTCTGCAATATTATCTATCACAGTTGTAACAGAATGTATCTTCCCATAGCATTGTAAGACACCTCCGCAATGAGCTTTTAATTTAATCTGGAACAGACTTTGGAGACATATCACAGATAAGTAAGAACAAAGCGTTAAAAAGTAGTATCTCAATATTCTGAACAATATTGGAAATACTGGAAATATTTTGAAATAAGCTACCAAACCTATACTAATATTGAGCAAACAAACTGAAAAAATGCAGGGAAGTTACAGACACCTATCTGTAACTTACATTATTTAACATCTACATCTAACAGTTACACCCAACAACACTGTGTTCTTTTGTTTTCAGAAAAAATATAAAACGTTAAAGGAGGCTCGTACAGTTTCCAACCTGACAAATATTCAGTTCAGACAAACTATTATGCAGGCATTCCCAAAGCATTCACTGATATTACCTGAATGACAAAAATAACCTATGAAATGTAAATATTTGCAAGCTGTCAAGGGAAAGGTGTGCCTTCATGTTTAAGTTTTCACAGTATTCTTACTCCTGTATCCTACTTTATATATATATGTATATAACACATATTTTACAAATAGTACTGTGTAGTACTTATTCTGACAACGTAATATTGCTATACATTTTGTCACAATAACTGTGTCAGTCTGCAAGAACATCTGAGTGACTAAGAAACTAGTCCCAAAGATTTTGCATCAGTCTGAGATACTTACTGTCGCTGGGGAGGCCCGCGTTGTATGAGTCACTGAATGACCAGAATTTTCCATTGAATTGCCAATCAGATAGGTCCCTCCTGAGCTGCTAATGAGTTGTCCTCCTGTGACACCCATCTGAATCCCTCCAGTGCCCACCATGCTATGAGACGAGACCACTGTTGTCACCTGTGCAGAACTTCCTTGAGTATCAAAATAATTTCCCCCAGTGTTTTGGCTGTACATCTGGGTTTCTGTGTAAGGATAAGTTGTCGATCGGCTTCAAGAAAAGAAAACAAAAGGAAAAGAAATTATTTGTATTGTTCACTTAGCTGAAGGAAATGTTATTCTAGAAAGGTATGTACAGTAGCTATACCCAAAATAAGTATGATTGGCAAACAATCCGTGCCTCCTCAGAGAATAATATTTGATCAGGTCAAAGCACTAAATAACTAATTCAGTGACAATGTTAAACCAAGTATCTACCACACCTTACAGAAAAATTTGTCAGTCTTACCTGAAGAGGAGGAGAGAAGGGAAGTATGAGAAAAATTGAGCAGACAGTCAGAAGGAGCTCATCGAATTATTAATATATTGTAAAGCAATTTATAAAGCTCCATCTGTTTAACTTTTTTTAATCTGACAATAAAATCTCGAATTTTAGTCAGATCTTAAATATTTTGCATACTATGCATGTTGCAAAATTGCAAACAATTCATAAAAATGTCAGCCAAGAGAGTCCAATGTTCAAGAATCCTATGTTATCAATTGTTTTTAAATTTATTAAAGCTCTTGGCTGAAGCTTGATATTCTGAGTTCACTGGTATTTTGGGAAATGCAGTTATTTTTACAGAGTGAATTCAAAATTGGACATGAATTCATGTTACAATTAAAAACTGCATTTAAGAAATAAACCCAAAATAAATTACAACTTGTAAAGCGGACACAAAGATGAAAGAAGTTAAAGGTATGCAACAGTAACTTTTTTTAAATCACTTTCAACCATGAAACATTCACGCCTCATTAACCAGTTTACCATAGCAAACTATTCATCTACTGAAACCTTCTCACATGTGTTTGAAGTTCTCCATCACTTATCTTGCATAATTACTCTTCATAGGCTATAATCTATTTATGGCTTTTGAATGTGTATTTGTTCCCATATAGGAAATTTATCTTCAAATCAACATATTTCAAAATTGTTAAGTAAACAGCATTCATTATTTCAAAGGCCACATTCCTCATTCTGGAAAAGTCTATTTGAAAATTTTATCCTGTTTCGTGACTGCTAAGCTTTGTATCTTGACAAGCATGGTAACAGAAAGATCAAAAGGTAAAAAACAGTCAGTATAACCAACCATTAAATTTCTTATTTAAGCAAAAATATCTGTAATGTTGCTTGTAATCAACAGGAAATACCATTTTGAAATTCAAAGTTCTCCATTAACTTGAAGTTACATATGCTGAGATGCACTTACTCCAAGTAAATAAATTTTAAAAGTATTATGATTCTGACAAAAGAGAGGTACCCAATCTCTGCATAAGTCTCCAACTCATTAACTATAACCAAACAAAACAAAAATCCTACAACACTATGCAACTAAACAAGCTCAACAAAAAATACAGACATTTTCATCCAAAAATACAACAAAAGGACGAAACTGCATCCATGTTTTATGCAGTAGGCTGGTGACTTATACACCTATCCAGGAAGTTTTAAGTCAGATATTTTCCCTTTATCCAGACATGGATGCATTTCTTATCAATACACAGATAAGGTCATGGCAATTTACTGTTTGTTGTTACATTTTTTTAATTATGAAAACTTACACAAGATTAATTAATTAGTAAACAATTGAATCAGAGATAATGATTCCTTCTTTAGCTTCGGAAAATCATTACTTTTAAATAACTGAAAAACATATGGTACCTTATCAACAGTCAAAGTCAGAACTTTTGTTGTATTAACTACGGCCACAACAGTTTCTCCCTCTCTCTTCAGAGACTTTCATAAGCTCCGAAATGTTAGTTTTAAAATCCTAAATGTTTCATAAGCTTCATACTACACTATTTACTCTCACCCCTCCTTAAGCTACTTAAACATTTTCCTTTTCATTTTGACTATTTCAAAAGCCTCAAGATCAGCCGCAAGAAAGTTAGTCTAAAAGGAATGCCTTGCAGTCTACTGAAGAAAAGCAAAACAGTTGTTTCTGGGACTAATGCTCAAGCAGATAGTTGATCTTTAAACATTTATTTTGGGGAGTTAAAATCAGTTGCTCTTTACATTGTAATAACCCATGTATGTGTTTAGATACCATGCAGGTCCCAATTAATCTATTTTATCAAGCCAAGGTATCATTGTGATACCTTGTGATACCATTGTGATATTGTTTATTCTGTGATAAGCAAGGTAACTGCTAGCAAAGCTGGTGTTGCATCTGTCTCAGAAAGAATCACACAATTCACAGAATGTGAATAGTGCTATGCAGCAGAGGATAATTTAGGAAAATGTAGTGATGGAAACTCAGGAGAAACAGTCCATGCAAATGATCGTCAAGGGACTGAACACTGTAATTTCTCCCAAAAGAGAAGAAAAAATTGGTATCAGTATCAGGTATCAGTAAGGAAAGGAAAGAAAGGACAAGGCCATTGTTGACAATAAAAACAGACACGGCTAGAGGAAAAAGACTGTCCAAAAGATGAGAGGAAAACAAATCTCATTTGCAGAAGTGGAACTCAAGACATAGTTCTTTGAAGCAATGCAAGCCCTAGAGAACGCTCAAAATTTCACAGGAAAATTAAGTTACAGACTTAGTGTGGAAAAGGGAGAGAAAAGGGAATGCTTGTTTGCTTTTACCTTGTTTAGACCTGTATATCATGTATAGCATCTAAATTAAGTACTGACTGAACATCTACATCTGTTACAATAGTACTCCATATGAATGGATAAAGAATGATCATTGGGGTACACCAATGGGTCACACTTCAAGATAAACACATTCTTCCCTTTGTTCCAACAAACAGCAGCTTCTTCTGGAAGACCTGATTACTGGAGATAATTAAGCAAACCTTTAGCAATAGAGATCAACAGGGTAATTAAAAATCAGATAAAACCCTTATTATCACATGCCATTAATAATTGCAACTTGGCAAAGAGCCTTTTAACCAAAATACAAACTAATTCATCTGGAAACTAAAAATACAGCTGCAGGAGATGATGTTTTGGAAAGCAGTGACTCCAAGGTTTTAAGATCACTGCATACAATAACATGACTCCTCAACATAAAACTGTAGCAAAGAGAAAAATATGATGCTACATTCTTTACTTACACAGAAGGGATAACCTGAAGTAAGGAAGTGATCATCTACTTCTCCATAGCACCTGTAGCACAAACATGCAACACTTTCTCAAATAATCTGACATATATCATATAGTCACTTCTTTCCCATTGCAAAGGTTGTAAAAGCACTCCTAGCTCTTCATTGCTTCAACAGCTGCATATAAAGATCATCTAGTGACTAACCTCTGAAGGAAGGGGTTAAAAGGGATTTTAATAGAAGTGGCATTACCTAATAGTTGCTGTGCATGTAAAAACTGATTGTGCCTATCTACTGTCTAAATTAACTGAAGCAGAGAGTCTTGCATCTCCATACAAAGGGGTTGCTTCCTGATAGGGGCTGGGAGTCGCCTAGAACTGGTCAAAACCGACCCTGCTGTGTGGATGGGAGCCAGGGGAGAACTGAGTTTGCGCAGAAACAAAGGGCCATCACCGAACGCCGGGACGAAGAGGATGGGCCTTTTACTCTGGCCCCCCGCCGCTCACCACGCGGAGCCACTCAGCGCACGCCCC
>Ga0181612_118097_pt1 | contig 16326 bp, 16 predicted proteins | sample HoacroProtozoa21_FD_119630 | JGI IMG/M metagenome (GOLD analysis project Ga0181612, IMG submission 119630) | Hoatzin crop microbial communities from Cojedes, Venezuel. Combined Assembly of Gp0051906, Gp0051904, Gp0051908
TAGGAGGCGGTCGCTCTATCCTGCTGAGCTACGCGGACTCGTCAGCTTTCGGGTTCACTTGAAATGAAGTCCGAAAGCTATTGAAATGTACCACATCCATGGAAAAATGTAAAGCCTAGCGGCGTTAATTTCCCATGTCATATAAGCCACAAGCGATAATGTCCTGATATACCAAAAGGGAAAATGTCCCGGGCATATAGTAATATACCTCCCATAAGGAGGTGGTCATTATCAAAAAGGTCGTGCTGAACATGGATGAGCAAAAGAAGTATGAGGTCATCAAAAACCTAGTCGATAATGGCGGCAACAAAGAAAGGGCTGCCATGACGCTTAATATAACCACGAGGCAAGTCAATAGGCTGATAAATATCTACAGGACGCAGGGCAAAGCCGGATTCGTGCACGGAAACCGAAACCGTAGGCCGGCCAATACAATCCCTCAGGACATACGGCAGAATGTCCTGGATCTTTATCGCACAAAATATTACGACGCCAACTTCACTCACTTCACGGAATTGTTGGAAAGCATCGAAGGCATCAAACTCTCTGTTTCTTCAGTTGCCGCGATACTCGAGGAAGCTTCCATCCTTTCTCCTCGCGTTACGAAGGCTAAAAGAAAACGCGTCACGAAGCAGCTGCGAGAGGCGCAAAAGGCCGCTAAATCAAAGAAAGAAGAGGCGATGATACAAGCCAACATGGTCGCCATCGAGGACGCCCACTCCAGGCGGCCCAGATGCGCTTATTTCGGAGAACAAGAACAGATGGACGCCTCGCCTTATGAGTGGTTCGGCGGCATCAAGACAAGCCTCCACATAGCCGTAGACGACGCCACCGGCATGATCACCGGCGCCTACTTCGATTCACAGGAAACACTAAACGGTTACTACAACGTGTTCTACCAGATCCTTAACGATTACGGCATCCCCTATGAATTCCTCACGGACCGCCGGACCGTCTTCGAATACAAGGCGCTGAAATCCCCAAGCATCGAGAAGGACACCCATACCCAGTTCTCTTATGCGTGCAAGCAGCTCGGAACGTCAATAAAAACAAGCAGCGTCCCTCAAGCCAAGGGACGCGTGGAAAGGATGTTTCAAACTTTACAGTCGCGCCTCCCAGTCGAATTACGGCTGAGAGGCATAACCACAATCGAGGAAGCGAATGAATTCTTACCCTCTTACCTGAAAGAATTTAATTCGCGATTCGCCCTCGATTTTCATGGTATCAAATCCGTTTTCGAAAGACAACCGTCTCCGGAACGAATCAACCTGACTCTGGCCGTGCTTACGCCTCGGGTCGTGGACTCCGGGCACTGCATACAGTTCAACAACCGTTATTACCGCATGGTGAATTCCAACGGCGTCCAAGCGCATTATCTTCGCGGCACCAGGGTCATGGTCATCAAGGCTTTTGACGGTTCCATGTATTGCTGCGTGAACGACAAGGAGATCTATGCAATGGACGAAGTGCCGAAGCAGAACGAAAAATCGACAGAGTTCGACTATGACTATGAGAAGCCGAAGCCAAAGAAGCGGTACATTCCTCCCATGGAACATCCATGGAGAAGCAAGGCATTCTGGAACTTCGTAAAGCGTCAGCTGCACCATCTATTGGACGACGTCTCCGCATAGGAGCGGGAACGGAGTCAAGCGACAGCACGCTGGGCGAAGCCCGGGCAGCGCTTGACGGAGTGACACGGATAAACCCTAGGACAGGGGAAGCAGCAACGCTGGTTCCCTGCCCTCCCGGCGAGGGACGGGGTCTGGGGCAGAGCCCCAGAATCGCCTTGTAACTAAAAATGCACCGGCTATAAACCGGTGCAAATGTTTAAGGTTTTACGGGACATTTTCAAAAATGGTTGACAGCCATTTTTTCCACACATCTATTTCACTGCAAAATCTTAAAATCAGTCTTTGACTTTTTAATTCAAGTATGAGAGCATGAACAGCAGTTAATGTTTACAGGGAGGGTTTATTTTGGAACGTTTCTGTTTTTTAGGTTATGTCTGCATTCTCAATTCGGCGCTTTTAATCTGTGCTAAATACATCGCCGCTGCGATTTTTATGGCAGATACGGCTACAAAATCTGACGAGTACTTTAATTATGGGCTTTCATACGTTGGTGGCAGACTTGACGTCTTCAGCGCATTATTCCTCGCTGTCGGCATAGCCGTAATCGCCTACTGCGCTTACAAGAACTGGAAATCAAACTCTCCGAAAGAATAACTGCCACGTGCAAGAATCTTCAGACGGCGCTGCCCTTCAACCGAGCCGCCGTCTTTTTTAGTTCGTCTCCGCTTTCTTTGACTTGCGCCGCCCGCTTAAGCTATACTCGTTTTATAGTAAGACTCACGCGCGGCCGCTTCATTTTCCGAAATTCGCATAGCGCTTCAAACCGGCCATGGCAACGGATGCGCCGGCCCGCCGTTCATTTGTAAATAATCCCGGATGCGCCCGCTTTGCGCGGCTTCCGGATAACCCTTGTCAGTGAAAGGAGCTCCCCATGAAATCACTCAAACGCATTCCGCTCGAAGGCGCCGCAAACGTCCGCGACCTCGGCGGCATCCCCTTAAACGGCGGCTGGATGACCAGGTGGGGGCTGCTCTTAAGGAGCGACACTCTCGCCTTCCTCACCGAAGCGGACTGGGACACGCTCCTCGAGCGCAACGTCAGGACGCTCATCGACTTAAGGAGCGACAGCGAAGTGGCCGCGCTCCCGATCCAAGTCCCGCAGGGCATCAACTACCGCCGCCACGCCCTCATGCAGAACCTCGACGGCGCGTTCCCGAACGCGGCCGCCGCGCTCGAATCGGCGACGCCCGACGCCGCGGCAATGGACGCCGTCATAAAGAGCATGAAGCTCGACTACGTCCGCGTCCTCTCCGACAATATGACCGACATAGCCGCAATCCTGACTTCGATACTGTCGGGGCTCGTGCTCGGGAGCGTCCTCTTCTGCTGCAGCTCGGGCAAAGACCTCACCGGCATCACCGCCGCGGTGATCCTCTACCTCGCGGGAGCATCCGAGGCCGACATCGCGGCCGACTACACGGTCAGCGAGATCTACAACCGCCACAACTCCAACCGCTCGCTCCTTTCTCAGGTTCCAGAGCACCTTCTTCCGCGCTTCGCGGCGCACCCGGAAGTCTTGAAGGAGCTGGAGCGCTGCTTCGCCTCGAAGGCCGAGACCATCGAAACGCTCATTTCTTATATGAAGAGCGCCGACATCCGAAGCGTGCTCAACCGCCACGGCTTCTCCTACAGCATGCAGCAGCAGCTCGCCGACCTCATCACCGACGCGGTCGTCGACCCCGAATAAAAAGCGCGAAGCCCCGCCTTACGGCGGGGCTTTCGCACCTTTATTATATTATTATTCTAATCATGTCTTTATCTGCGGCCTTAGGCTCTTGACCGTTGCACAGCGGCATCAGTCTCGGTGAACCCCCTCAACGCTGTATTCGCTACATCTGACATACATATCCTTTAACTACCATATCCGCTCCGTCGGCAGCCGCCCCCAAATCAATCATATTCAATCCTCACAGCCCCAATCGGTTCCAGGAACGCCTCGCTGTCTATATACAAATCTTTTATTTCAGTATAGCACACTGCCGCATCTTAATGGCGTCCCTCTCAGTGCGCTCTCAGCTTTCCCTGCGTCTCCTCGTACAATAAAGTGCAGCCTTCGTATATGTCGTCATACGTCGTCTTAAAATCCCCCGTGTACCAAGGGTCCGCGATGTCGCGCGGATTCGGCGAGCCGGCGAGCATGAGCCTCACCTTCCCGAGCGGGTCGCCGCCCGTCATGCGCATCAAATTTCGGACGTTCCAGCCGTCCATCGCGACGATCATGTCGAACTCCTCGTACTCGCGCTTCGTCATCTGGTGCGCCGCGTGCCCCGAAGCGTCGATCCCGTGCCGCGCCAGCTCGCGCCTCGCGGGCGGGTACACCGGATTCCCCAGCTCCTCCGTGCTCGTCGCAGCCGAAGAGAGCACGTAATCGTCCGCGTGCCCCCTTTCCGCGACGTATTTCCTGAAAATATAAAGCGCCATCGGACTCCTGCAGATATTGCCGTGGCAGACGAAAAGTATTTTTATCATCGTTTTTCCCATTACCCCATAAGTCACGAAAGCACGCTGCGGCCCAACGCTCCACAACATGCTTCACCTACGCTTTTCTATATGTGATTCCCGGCAAAATCACGCTGCCGCCGCGGTATAGTCAATAACCGCAATCACCTGTGCCAATTTCTTTGCGGCATTCACAATCTTTTCAAGTTTGATCATGACATCATCTGTAATTTCTGTCTTTCCGCACTGTTCGCACACCTGGCATGGAACGTTTTTAATAACAATAATGTTCTCCCCGCACTGAACAGTAAACACTGTTTTTCCGTCCTTCATGTCGCCCTTGCAATACATACACATATCTGTCACTCCCTTCTGGTCTTCATGTCGGGCATAAATTTAATTTCATCTGGATAATACGCCGTAACGATGTGTACCGCATCATCAACTCCAGCCTTACATTTGGCGCGGATATTTTCAATCGACAGTGCGTTCATGCGTACCTTTCTAGCTTTGTATTTCTACGTGTCCAGTATACCATAATGCTTCCACCAAGAGCATCGAACCATTCCAAATGCAACATGTCACATGGTTTTTATTTCTCCTGCCAGCTGATAATCTCCTGCTCAAGCTTGCGGCCAGTACGGAGCATGTATTCCAACACGTCAATATGCACGCCCGCCCGAATCAAAGACTCCGCCTTGCGGCGATCATGATTCTCAAGCGGCCTTGTGTAGGCATCGTAATGTTCCAATGTCGGCACATCCATTTTATACAACTTGAATGGAAGGCTGGTCCTGCTGCGCAGATGCTCCGCGATGTCAAAACCATCAGGATCAAGATCCCCGAAATGCATCCACTCCAAGCCAGGATTGTCCTCAGCGATTTTAAGCAGCAGCTTCTGCCTGGCCGTGGTGTGATATCCCGCGAGGTATACGAAGAAGGTGTCCGCCCGCTCCATCCGGTTAAAGCTCGTCAGGTTCTCCACCGTCATGACCGTTCCAGTGCCTATAACTATCTTTTCCCAGTCGGCAATCCCCCCCGCCAGGAAGCCCAGTGCCTGTCCTGGTATAAGCACGATTTCCCTACCGTCTTTAAAAATAATACGGCCTTTTCCTTTCAAGTACAGCCACGATGGGTTGGAAAACACGCCCAATTCCGCCAGCAGGATCTGTTCCTTTTCGCGCGGCGTATCCGCATCCGTCAGCAGCGCGTCAAATAAACCGCTCTTCTCAAGCAGACGGCAGACACGACTCCTAACATTTGTTTCAAAAGCCTTGCTGTTCTTCAGCACAGCGATAGACAATTCCCGTTCCAGCACTTCTCCATGGTTTTCCCCGAGAAACCACAAGCATTCAAGCATCTGGGCCGCTTTATCAGTCGAATGGCTCGCCTTCTTCCCTGCCTCAAGCAGTTTGATCTGCTCGCTGCAAAAATCGGTGATGATCTTCCTGATACGGGAATCACAGCAAAAGCCGTTAGGATCATCCAGGCATTCCGCGGACTCTTTTCCCTGCCCAAATGAACCGTCAGCCCTCGAAAGCCAAGTCCGATAAAAGTCCCGCTGCTCATCCTCCTTTGCCTTGCGCTCCTGCCGGCCCGTCAGGGCATAAAGCTCTCCCCATGCATTTTCCTGCGCTGTCAGCTTCCGAATTTCGCCGCCCTGGCGCGTAAGACGGATCAGTCCCGCCTCCTCCATCGCCTCCATTTCCTCTTCGAAGCGTTCCACATCCCGCACATCCGTATAATCCGAAAGATATGCTGAATACACCGCCGTGACCGGCACGGAAAAAGTCTGGCTTATTTTGTTAATTCCCCTGTACGTTGCGGATTCTTCGTATTTATCCAACAGTCTCTCTGCCAAAAGCCGTTGGTGATCGGTCAGTTTCTTCAATGTCACGTTCTTTCCACTTTAACCACTGGTCTTTCTAGCTACTCCGCACATCCTAATCCGTGATCAGCCCTTCCACCGCGCTCGTGTACCTTCCTGCCATCACTAAGCTGACGGTTGTCGCAATATAAGGGCTAATCATCTTGATCTTATTCGGCGGCGCCGAATAAATCACCTGAAAACGGTTTGTCTCCAGATATTTGACCATTTGCTCTACCCGCTCCTCCGACATAGCTGAAAATGCTTCGTCGATAAACGCGAGCCGTGCACAGTTCGCGTCTCGCGGATAGCACTGAATCAGCGAGGCCGCCAGGATGATAAAATACGGCGTCTGTTTCTCACCGCCGCTGGCCGATCCCTGCTTCTTCGACAAATCCGCCGTGATCTCCTCGCTGCCCTGCCGGCTTGTAATCTCCATATCATAGGAGAAGTATTTGCGGTAATCGGTATACTCGTCCTCGTCTTCCTCGGCGAGAACCACCGACATGAAGTCCCGTATGTCCGCCTCCATCTCCTGGTCTTCCCGACCAGAGCTAAGATACATTTCCGGCGAATCCATGTATTTTTCCAGCCCGCGGCAGATGCGAAAGAAAGCTGAGCGATCCGCCTTCTCTTTCATTACGAACCGGTATGTGTCATTTCCAAACGGAATGGTTTTAAGCTCACGGTTAATCGCGTCAATTTCCTCCCGAGCCTTGTGGACGCGTTCATTGATTTCCGCCACGAAATCATTCATGAAGGCACTCTCAAGTTTTTCCGACTGAATCCGCAGCTTCTCCTGTGTCTTCTCGATCTCGACATTGGCCAGATCCCGGAGTTCTTTCCGGAAAAACGGAATGAAGCTTGCCCCGCGGCGGTTGACGTCCATCTCCACGATCTTGCAGTATTCGAGCTGTGCGCTTTCCAGTGCGCGCACGGCCGCGTCCACATCGCTGCGGATTCTTCGCACAGTATCGGACTGGATTACCCGCGGGCGCTTCAGACGGGTACGCAGCTTCGCATACTCATCAAGCATAGCCGATTCAAGTTCTGGCTGGCCCTCACGCTGCTGTGCGTACTCACTCTCCGCCTTGCGCAACGCCTCGCTGTTGCTGTTTTGTTTCCGTTGCTCTGCTTCGCGCTCACTCGTACATTTTCCGATTTCACGGTCAAGGGTCGTGCGGTTATGCTCTGCCCGGTAGTACAGATCTCTTGCCCGTTTCTCCTCCTCCATCACCGCCATGAAGTCCTGATTGGACTTCATCCGATCTCTCTCCTTAATCAGGCTGGCTCGACGCACCGTGTGCTCCTGCAGGCTCTGTGGCGATCTGAAATCGTAATGCTCCGCCTTCAAGTCTATCGCACGCAGGAGGCGATGCCCTTCGTCCAGACGATCAAGGCGTGCAGTCACTCCTTTCAGCTGCTCCTGCACAGCGTCCAAGCGCGCTTTCGAGCTTTCCAGCTGCAGCTTGACCGCATCGGCGCCAAGGCAGCACTCCGTGCGGCGCATGTCCATGGAGCTGGCTGCATAGCTTTTGGCCAACATGCCGTCCCGCATCAGCCCGCCTTGCGGATGCTCATGCAGCTCCTCCAGCGTCTCACAAAGATGTAGTCCATTCAGCAGGTAATTGATGTAGCGCCTTGCATACCGGTTGGGTGCCTCTAGGACTGAAGCCGCGCTGCCAGGCTCGATTTCTTTATCAGGCAACTGGTCGGTGATAACCACGTTGGCGTCGTGAAGCTGAAGCTCCTGCACGACCTTAAGTGCCTCATGGCAGTACTGTCCGTCGACAATCAGATAGAACCGCTTGCGCCCCAAAAAAGTCTCTATAGCTCTGCGCCAGCTGGCATCCGTCACCTCGCTGACCAGCTCGGCCAGCATGCGGACCGGGGTCTTAATCCCACGCACGGCAAGCTCCTCGCTAATTTTCTCCCGTGCCCGCTCGACCTCCTGCGGGAATACGAGCAGGTTGCTTTCTAGGCGCTTGATGTCCGCCGAAAGCCGGCTTCGTTTCCCTTCCAACTCACGGCGCTCATCGGCAGCGTGCACGGCGTCAGCTTCCAGCTGCCGCTCCCCCGTCTCGGCCAGAGCCGCAAGGCGCAGGAAGGCCTCTGACTTGACGCCGCTGTCGATGCCGGCTTCACTCAAATGCAACAGAGCCTCACGCTGTTCCGCCTCTAGCCCCGCAATACCCGCAGAGGATGCAGATGCCTCGTCGTTTTCGCCTTCCGCCCAGATCATTAGCTCCTCTGCCTGCCGCGACAGCTGCTCAAGTGCCGCGCGCTGCTGCGTCTCTTTATCAATTTCCCCAGCCAGTCTCTGGATCTCATCCTCCAGTGCCTTTATGGATTCCTGCATCCCCTTAAAGGCATCTTTAGCACGTACCGCGTCCCAGCGATCCCGCGCCGCCTCTAATTCCTCGCTCGCAGCCTTGCGCTGCTGATCCAGCTCCCGCAACTTCTGGCTGATAGCCTTCAGCTGGAATTCAATCTCCTCCTTCTCCTGCGCGCATGCCTGCACATCTTGGTAGCTGAGCATCATCTCACGCGACTTAAGAAGGCGCTGCTTGCTCTCATAATCCTGTGCGCGCCTCTCCGCCTCCTCCAGCTTCGCGCGCCCAAGCTGCATATCGTCATACACTTTGCGAATCTGTTCGAAACGCTCCCGCTGCTGCCGCAGTTCCTGCAGGGAAGATGTTTTACCTGGATCCAGAACGCACTCTTGGATAAAGTGGTCGATATTATTTTGTGGGTCGAAGGCCAGCATTTTCAGAAGCTTGGAGCGATAGGTCGCCGAATCACAGCGAAGCCCCAGTGCGCGCTGGATCTGGCTCACGCCCTCATCACGTCCCTTGAAGTCTCCACTCTTCAGTGTACGTTCTCCCGCGCTCAGTCGATTGTGGGGAGTCACGATCAACTTGCGGTTCTCTACGCGAGCCATGTTCATCTCAGAAAGTTTCGTCCCACGACTCAGAAACCACCACGACTTGTTGGTGGCCATGTCTCGGGATTCAATGCATACACCGACCACAAAGTGCTCCGCATCTGCCTCTGAGACAAATTCCATGGCTATATAGGAAATCGTCTCGCCCGAATCGCGCAAATACCGTCCAGCTCCATTGCTTTTCGTATCGCCGCGCACGTAGGAAAGGACCGTTCGGTCACGATCCCTCGCCGCCTTGTTAAACTGCGTGTTGCCAGTCAGCAGATACGTTATCGCATCGAGGATGGTCGATTTCCCGCTGCCGTTCACGCCGGTAATCAACGTCGATCCGCCCAGCCTGATTGTTACATCCTGGAAACGTGACCAGTTCACTAGTTTCAGTGCCACAGCCGTCTTGCGCGGCGCGTCCTTATAGAATATTGCAGGCATAATTTTCCCTCAGCTCGTAGTTTCATAGATACTTTGCTGCTCTGCTCCGAGCTCTAAGCGCCGTCTTCCTCATCGCCGCCTTCCTCTTCTTCATCTTCATCATTAGGCAAGCCGCCCTTCACCTTCATCCGCTTCCCAGCCATTTCCACAAAGCGGCGGAACTCTTCGGGATCAAGGGCAAACATCAGGGACGGCCACAGCTGGATTTGGCATTCGTCCTCCCCCACCTTTCCGCGCACTTCTACCAGATTGAATTTTTCAAACAAATCCAGCGACTCGGCCAACATCTTTTTATCAATTCGGTCTCGGGCCCCGAATTTCTCCAGCTCAAAATTCAGCTCCGTAAGCGTCACGGCGATCTTCTGCGCAAGAGAACCTGTCTTGATCCTGTCCGCATACATTGTCCATAGGCAACACAATACGATGCTCTGATTCAAACGCAATTTCAGCCGGTTTGCCTGCATTCTGCCATACTCGCCTGCCGTTGCGCAGTTGCGGAGCATAATAACGCCATTGTCCCGATCCACCCACACATCAAACCCAATAAAGCCAAAGTAAAGCGAAAACGGTTCAGGCTGTTTTGCGATAAAGAAGTATGCCTTGCGGCTCTCTTCGTCTTTATCCCGAACGATAAAGGTCACCTTCAGAAGTTTCCGGCATATCCGCTGAAATCGATCTCGTTCTGATGCAGTGTAGCTATCCCAGTAGTCCTGAAATTCCATCCAAAGCTCCTTCCGTCACTGTGACCGCTTGATTGTAAACCGTCTGAGGATCAAATGCCCCGTGTCCACATAGCCTTCTTCCGCTTCAACCTCAAACCCATTTTCCGGGCCGTAGGCGACCGCTGACAGGACACACAAAAGATCCCGCTCGCTTTCAAGCGGAAACTCCTCGGCTGTAAGGCTTGCGCGCTGCCCCATCTGCCGCTCCAGATAGGCCTGCATCAGATGCTTATTGTACGGATTGACGGCTTCCCTCAGCTGTTCCTCGCGAGCCGCGGCAATGTCCTCCTCTGTCGCCTCAATATAATCCTGCTCGGTGCTTTCGCGGATCGTCTGTGCACGCTGCGGGTAGCGCAGCGACCCGAGGTCCATAAACTCGTTAGTATCAAACAAGAACATTGCCCGCATGTCCTCAGGCAGATTATCCTTCATGTCCGCCTCTGCATCCTCCAGCAGAAGCTTTAAGGTCTGCTCAACAAAACCGCGTGTATCCGCCTCGCGGTTGCGCAGAAATCGGGCGCGTCCCACGGCAATCTGCAGGTAGACATTGATTTTATGCTTGATTTCACGCATGATGGCATCATAATCTTCCGTCAGGAACTGCCTAGTCGATGCAATCATATCTGCCACCCGCCCTGCCGCCGCCTCTGCATCCAGCATTTCCTCCGCCATGCAGCCTTTCGTCAGCTGCTCAAAGAGCTCTCCGCTACTCTGGAACAGATCCAACGCCTTCCGAATGTAATCCCGGTACAGATGAATGTTCTGCTGACGTGTAAGCCTGGCATATTCCCGAACAAAACTCCCTTCACAGTACTCCAGCAGGTTTTCAGTAAGGCTCTCCAGCGTCTCCTCCTTCACCATGCGCTCGATAATCTTTTTGATAAAAGTCGACAGCCGTTTCAGAGAGCGGGACAGCTGGCGCGCATTCCTGTAAACGCTTCTGAGACCGTCAACATAAGGGTTATCCTTCCACTGCTCCTTTGAACGGAGCGTATTGTAGATTGCATATATATACCCCGAGAACTCTTCTTTCTCAGGTTGTGCCAAGTTCTGTAGGAATTCCGCCAGCAGAATCCCCCGTTCCGTCATAACGATATGACGCTCAAACGTCGCATCGTCGCTGTCTTCTTCCAACCATCCCACATCATTCTGCGTAAAGTTGCGAATAATCAGATTGGCCTGCTCTGCAGGCGTAAGCGATGCCATTCCCGCTTCCGGCACATCCACACGGTTATCCATGATATAGGCCGCCAACACGTCCCTAATCCTCTCCCGAGGAATCCTGTAGGACACTTCTCGGTCATAAGCCTCGTAAATCTTCATCAGGCAGTCCGCATAAACCCGGTTGTTGCTGCTGCTCGCCAAATAGTTGAAAAATGATGAAGGGATTACGTCGAACAAATTAGCCATTCAGATACTCCCTGCTTCGCCGTTGGCTCTCTAAAAAAGCGCCGTGCACTTAAAACTGCACCATTAAACTGGGGCGCTCCTTCCTGATAATTTAGACCTTAGTTTCTCTTTCTCGAGGCTGGCTGGCTTTCAAGCGCCGTGATCAACGATGCGCTCTCAAGCCCCCTAAAGAGATTATACCACCCGCACATCAGGATAAATATCCTGCAATCAAAAAGCCGATGCCCTTCGGCACCGGCTTGCATTCTTTTTCTCCGCGCCCTCTTCGGGGCACGTTTTGGAAAATGATTATTCCATCGCGCTGACTTTGCTGGACATGCGCGAAATCTTGCGGGCGTTCGTGTTCTTCTTGTAGACGCCCTTGCTCGTCGCCTTGCCCATGGTGGACTTAAGGTTCGAAAGAGCGGTCTCGGCCGCGGCCTTGTCGCCCGACTCGATCGCGACGTTGAGCTTCTTGACGGCCGTCTTGACGCCCGACCTTACAGACTTGTTGCGCTCAGCCCTCTTGGCGCTGGTAAGAATCCTCTTCTTGGCAGACTTGATATTAGCCACTTTCTTTTCCTCCCGAAACTCCCATGCCGGAAACTTTCTGTCGATAATTCGATGTCCTTCGCGCTTCGTCTTTAGCCCTCGAGACACGGTAATCGGCATGGGCGAAGCAAACCATATTGTAGGACATACCCAAAATTTCTGTCAAGCACTTAATGAGCCTTGCAGAAGCCAAGTTCAACAATATCTTGTGGCTTCAATGGCGCAAAGGCCGGTCGGGCCGCCCATCCGCGAAAGCCGCTTCCCCACAGGGCTCCGAAAGCCCGTCGAAAGCGGCCGCGCGGCATTTCATTTTCAGGCTCACGCGAGCGATCCGAACGGATCCCAGGGGGCAAGCTCGACCGGCTCGGAGTCGAACTGTGCCTGCTGCTCTTTGCTTAAGTAGCTCTTTTCGATGAGGATCTGGTAGGCGAACTCGCCGAACCATTCGTCGTCCATGACGAAGAAGCCCTTGTCGCCTATCTCGTCGCCCCAACTGTTCTCGACCTTCCACCGAAGCGGCCTGCCGTCCTCGCCGAGCTCCACGCCGGTTATGACCATCGCGTGGGTCATCATCGACTCGCCGTAGTCGAGGCGCTCCGCCTTCGTCATCGGGAAGTCGGTCGAGAAGAGCTCCCTCACGCGCACCGCGTCCATCGTGAGCCTGCCGCCCTTCCTGTCGGAGAACTGGCCGACGTCCGAGCCGAACCAGACGGCTTTGTTGTCCTTGAGCATGCGGACCGTGAGGTCCCTCAGGTCGTCCATCGGAAGGTTCAGGTACTTCACGGGGTAAGCCCCGCCCTTGACGTTTCCGAGGAACTTGACCGTGTAGGTCTTGCCGTACTCCTTGTCCGCCGTCGGGGCGTTGATGACCGTGACGCGCTCCTTAAGGTCCCAGCCGACGTACTCTCTGAAGAACTCCTGCGGCGTGATCTCGCCGATCTTGACGAGCTTGTCGTCCTTGTCCTTCGTGATCCAGGTGAACGACTTCGGCGGCTCCCCGAGCGCGATCGCGAGCATGCGGTAAATGGTCTCCATCATGGCATCCTTCGCCGCGTAAAGCTCCTCTATGCCCTTGCCCTGCGCGTGCATCTTCCGGAACGTGCAGGCGTACTCGCGCAGCTTCTTCTGAATGTAGGTGTTGAGCTCGCGCGTCATCGACGAAACCGCCGTCTCGGGCATGGCCTCCTTGGGCACGACGCCGTATTTTTCAGTCAGGCTCCTGAACATGTCCCACTGGCCGCCGTCGCCCAGGAGGTCCGAGAGAAGGAAGGCCGCCTCGCGGCTCTCAAGCGGAAGGTCCAGCGTCTCAAGAATATTTTCCAGAAAATAATTTGCTTTTTCGAGCTTGTCGTAGAAGAGGGGGTAGTTCTGGCTCAGCTCCATGTTCTCGAGGTTGAGCTTCTCCATCACCGCAAGCCTCATGACGTTGTAGGCGGCGAACATCCAGCACCTTCCGGACTGCTTCTGGTTGCAGGCCTTTCCCGCCTCGACCTCGATCGAAAAACCGAAGGGGTTCGTCCTGGCGGCGTCGGCTCCGAGCGCGGACGCCACCACGCCGTTCGCGCAGACGGCGTTCTGCGCCACTGCATTTACCGGATTTTCCGCGAACTTCTCTGAAAACTCTCCGAGCGATTGTGCCGTTATTTCCTTATTCATTCTGCTTTCCTTTCTGTTCCGATCCTTTATTCTTCGCGTAGAAAAATACGTACTGCTGCATTATACCGCCTATGTCGCCGTAGCGCGAGCAAAGCTCCGCGTTGCCGCTCTCCTCGATGGCGCGCGCGATCCATACGTCGACCGGCACCCGCGCCGTCCGGCCGTAGCCGAAAAGGCAGACGCAGTTGGCGACCTTCTTGCCGACCCCGCGCACGCGCATCAGCTCTTCGAACAAGGTCTCGTCGTCCGCGCTTTCGAGGGCTTTGAGGTCGAGTTCTCCCGAAGATGCCATCTCGGCGGCCGACTTGACGTAGGGCGCGCGGTAGCCAAGCGAACACTCCCGAAGCTCTTCCTCTGAGACTCGGGCGAGTACCTCGGCAGGCGGGAAGGCGTTTACGCTCTGCCCTCCTGCTTCGAGCGGCTCGCCGTAGCGGCCGGCTATCATTTCCACGGACTTTGAAATCGCGGGGATGTTCTTGCGCTGGGATATTATGAAGGTCACGAGCATCTCCCAGGGATCCTGGCGCAGCACCCTCAGGCCCTTGCCGTAAGCGACCGCCGCGTCGATGTACTCGTCGTTCCAGTTACGCTCCGTGATGTCGGAGTACCTCCGCCCGAGGTCGAAGTAAGGCGTCCAAACGTCCCGCCACTCCTCCTCGCCGCAGGAGACTTCATATTCGCCGCCGCTGCCTTTGATGCAGAGGACGTTCCGGCCCGTTATGAAGCGGAACTCACCTTCGGCGCCGTGCCCGACTCTGAAGCACTGCCCCGACTTTTCTATTTTCAAAAGATCGAAGTCGTCGCCTATGCTGACCTTCACGGGACACCTCCTTTGATTCATGCGTCACGCTGACCATACTATCACAAAGCAGGGTCTCTTTTGCGAACGAATGCCGCTTGAAAGGGTTATTTCTTTTGCGGAAGGCGCGCCCGCCCCTCTGCCAATCCGCTCGGCGCGCCTTGGGGATCTTATGCCCGCCCTTGCAGGCACGGCGGACGCCCGGCGCACTTTCCCGCATATCAAAACGCAGCCCCCAAACGGGGCTGCGCTCATATGCTTTACGAATGCGCTGGCCGCGCCTTACTTGTTCTTCGCCGCTCCAATGATCGCGAGCACCGAAATGATCAGCATCACAATGATCATGACGATGCCGCTGACGTTCGCGCTCTGCCCGTTTTTGGGAAGCATTCCCACGACGCCTATGCACGAGAACAGGAGGGTTATGCCGCTTCCCACATAGGTCATGCCCTTCTTCTTGGTGAATGCCCCGATTCCCGAAACGAGAAGCGCGATTCCAAGAATGGCGCAGAGCGCCACCATGAACCAGAAGAGAGCCATGCCCGCATCGGCATTCGCCTGCGCTAACTGGAACTGCTCCAAAACGCCCTGCTTGTTCGTCGTGATAAGCACGGCTATAGCTAATGCAACCACCGCGAAAATTCCACCGAGAATAGCCTGGATTACTCCGCAGATCTTCCACATGATTCCGTTTTTCATAAAAAACCTCCTTGCTGATGTTTCCTAAAAGGAAACCTTACTTCTAGTCAATTTTATCGCTTTCCATCGTTCCGTGAAACCTTTTGCTGTGCATTTTTCCAAAATCGCCTTTCTAAAATCCATACTTTCTTTGCTTATCCCGCCTTCATCCTGTTGGAACTTATAACCTTCAGTTCATCCCCCAGCTTCTCCTTCAGCTCACGCAGCTCTATGTCGTTCTGCATATTCAAAAAATAACCGTCCGACACCCCGAAATATGCCGCAAGCCGCAGCGAAGTGTCCGCAGTGATCCTGCGTTTTCCGTTCAGTATTTCCTGTATCCTCGATACCGGAACACAAATATCCTTTGCCAGCCTATATGCGGATATCCCCTTTGGCTCCATAAACTCTTCCTGCAGTATTTCTCCGATTCCCGGGACTTTAATAATATAATCCGCCATTTCCTCGCCTCCTCAATGATAGTCTACTATCTCTACGTCATAAAGGTTGCCCTGACTTGCCCTAAAGCAAATCCTATACTTATCATTTATCCTTATGCTGTACTGACCCTTCCTATCGCCCGAAAGCGCTTCGAGCCTATTCCCAGGAGGAACCCGCAAATCCTCAAGCCCCTCTGCGTTATCCATCATGATGAGTTTTCGAAGGGCGATCCGCTGCGTATCGCGCGGAAGCTTCTTCGAAAACCTCTGATGGTATATTTTTTCAGTTTCCTTATCGGCAAAACTCTTTATCATAGTCTTATTATACCTGCTTAGAAGGTATACATCAACCGTCCGACATCCATTTTCAAATAAACAAAGAGGCGCGGCTACAGCCTCGCCTCTCCTGTAAGATTTTTGACCCAGCGGTATTTGTAGAACCTCGCGAACACCACCGGCAGCTTTATGATCTCATCGACGTTCAAAAGCAGGTAGACCGTCATCACCGGTGCTTTGAAAATGAAAGCCGCTGCCGCCCCTATCGGAACCGTAATGCACCAAAGCGTCACCGCGTCGCACACGAACCCGAAGCGCGAATCCCCTCCCGCCGGGAATATCCCGCCGACGGTCATCGAATTGATCGACTTTCCGACGATGTAATAGGAGCTGACCGCGAGCATAAGCTTCAAATATCCCGCCGCCGTGTCGCTCAGGTTGGAAAAGTTCAGAATCAAAGGCACGAGCGCCAGAAGGAAAAGCCCGCTCGCCGCGCCGCTGATA
>Ga0181612_159248_pt1 | contig 16326 bp, 14 predicted proteins | sample HoacroProtozoa21_FD_119630 | JGI IMG/M metagenome (GOLD analysis project Ga0181612, IMG submission 119630) | Hoatzin crop microbial communities from Cojedes, Venezuel. Combined Assembly of Gp0051906, Gp0051904, Gp0051908
AAGAATTAACCTCAGACCTTCCAGTTCAAACATTCACATAAACGTTACACTGGTTTTTCCTTTAATAAAACAAGGACCTCTAAGCAAAGAATATTCATACGAAACTACTAGAAAAGTAAAGACGACCCCCTGCTCACTGAAAGAAATTCCCAGGGCATCCAGTCCCTGTTCAGTCATGGGTAAGGCAGAAGAGGTTTGTGTGTTTTGTGGGAAAAGATGGCGTGTGGTCACGGATGTGTGCCAAGAATAAAGATCAAAACAAAAGAGGGAGGGATGGTGAGGGAGGCATCGCCATTTCTTGAAGTACTCTGGCTGGTGCGCACCTAGGTGGACTGCTCTCCCCACCATCGCCAGCCCAGGGGAGGGGTGGTGGCTTCCACCACTGCTACGGCTTTCCCACAGTATCTGAAGGGGCTGCCAACCCTGTGAGGTGGTCCACAGACACAGCTTCTGCACTTGTGAATGCAGTGCTAGGTTATCTCACAGCCACTTAGGCCACAGAAAAGGTGTACTTTATTTTCTTTCTAATGGCAAGAAATGCCTCTGCTGAGTTTGGTTTTAAGAGAGGAGGTGAGTAGGGTGGCAGTAACATGAAGGGAACAGGCAGGGAGCAGGGAGAGGCTGAAAGTTCCCCATGGTCCCCCTACATGCTCCAGATAATCAATATGACAATGAAGTCGATGTGTGCAAAAAGAAGTGGCATTTCTTGCCAGATCACCAAGATTTGGAGGGAGAGTTAGACTAAATGCATCAGCTTGGCTGTGGACCTTTCTTTTCTTAAAAAAAGGGAAAAAAGGAACTTTTTTTTTTAAATGTTAAAGCTACATTTGTTTAGGCCTCCCATGACTGAACAGAGTATGGGGAGTTGCCCCCTTTTTTGTTTTGTTTTTTTTTTTTCTTTTTTCTTTTTTTTTAAGCAGCAAGTCTACAGAAAGGTAAATCACTGCGGATGGGCTCGAAGCTCATTCTGGAGTCTTTGGCTTATGTGGGAGAGGTATGCATTCGCAGGTGGCTGATCAGATTGCGCTGCTGGGTGAATTTCCCACCACACAGTTGACATTCGTAAGGTTTTTCTCCTGAGTGGACACGCATATGCTCTGTCAGTCGGTACTGCCGGGTAAAGCGCATCCCGCATTCCTCGCAAGCAAAGGGCTTGAGCCCTAAGTGGCTGCGCATGTGCCGTGTCATGGTGCCCCGCTGCGTGAACATCTTGCCGCAGATGTTGCAAGGGAAGGGCCGCGTCAGCCAGTGAGTCTTCTCATGCTGCCGCAGCGTGGCTGGATCCTTGTAGCTCTTCTCACACACTGAACATTTGAAGGGTCGGGACTCCGCGGAGTAAGACTGGTTGGGGTTGGACAAATCCTCGGCTTCATCCTTGCCACCGTACGTGCCTTCCTCCTTGATGTAAAGGTCTTCCTCAGTGTGCGTCTCCACGTGGGCGTTCAGCTGCTCGGAGCTGGGGAAGCCTTTGCCACAGGGGATACAGACATACAGGTTGTCACCGTAGGCCACTGGCTCAAACCCCTCCTGCCGGTAGACATAGTTGGCACTAGTATGCCCGCCGCTCTCACTCTCGCTCTGGCCACTGTCATCACTGTTCTCCTTACCATTTTCCACCTCCTCCTTGCACGGGTAGGGTAGGTCTGCGCCGTAGGCCCCAGCCAGACTCCGCTCCACGGACTTGGACAAGGGCCCCAGCAGGATACCATTGGGCAGCCCTTCACCCTCGTCCCTGTCTTTGCCCCCCTCCTTTCGGTCAAAGGCATTGTCTTTCTTGATCCACTCCTTCTTGCGGGACGAGTGCCGGAGGCCCTTCCGCTGGCTGCTCTCCGTCAACGAGTGGTGGCACTCTTCGCTCAGATCCATCTCCATGGGGTCGCTGCTGTCCGCCATGCTGTGAGGGGCTCCGACTCCAGACTCGTCGAACGATGAGGCACTGTTGGCTGCGGGGGCTGAGGCAGATTGGGGAGAGCCGTGCTGGCTTTCGCTGTGCAGCGTGTCATCGTGGGAGGCTGCAACAGGGAGCGATGGGCTTTTTTTGGACAGGTCGAGGCCTAGCTCCTGGTCGCCGGTGCTCCCATTTGCACTGCTGCCCCCACCGCCATTCTTACTGGCTCCCCTGCTTAAGGAGTGACAGTTCTCTTGGTTGGAGCTGCTGATGAAGACCTCATCATCGGAGAGCTTTCCCTTTGACAGCTCCTTTGAGTGCGAGCCCTTCAACCCCTCATTTGACCCTGAATAGCGAGCTTGGATGACCGAAGCAGTGGAAAGTCTCTGACTCCTGGCAGATCTCCCGACACCAAGGCCACCAGCCTTGCCAGCAAAGGACTTGCCGTTCCGCTTCAGCTTCTTTCTGCAGAGAGCTGCCAGGTCGTGCAGTTGGAGGTAGCTTGCTGCGGTGAGGAGAGCATTAAAGTTCTGTTCACCGGGCTGGTCAGTCGTTAAGAGCTTACCAGTATAAATAAAGTCCAAGATCTGCCGGAACACGGTGGGGTTCACCATGTCCGTGTCTAAGTTAATCAGGTTGTCATGCAGGACAAGGGATTTGAAATACATGCTGCTGGCTGCCAGGATGTTCTTATGGGCACGAAACAGGGCATTTTCTACCACAATGATCACATCACAGAGGAAACCTTTGGCTCGTTGCTGGTTCAGCTGCAGTAGCAGTTGTTTGGCATGATTTGGCAGTTCCATCTCCACCTTCTCTTCCTTTCACCTTCACCTTACCACCTGCAAAACAGGAGGATGAGAGGTGTGAGCCTGCTGTTTCCACTCGAACAAGTCTACATTTAATAGACTGGCTTAACAAGGTGCAGTCTATGTTAGGCTTGACACTGACTGAGGAGCTCGGGGTATGTTCAGCCCTGCAAACTGTGATCGTGCTTGGAATACAGAGAGAAGTATTCCTCATGCTAAGATTTGATTCAAGTCTTTCAAGATTTGCAAATATCTTTTTACAAAAGCAATTGTCATTGGCTGGAATTACCATTCAAAAGACACCAGCAGGAAAACAACAGTTAGGTACAGGGGAGAGCTGTTTCCCTCTTCTGATAGAAATCTGAAGGGAAGATGGGGAGCAAGAAAAAAAGGAAGAAAAAAGAAGCATCTATTTTACTGCCATTTGCATATCTGAGCATGTAGAATAATTAGCATAAGCTGCAGCTTCCCTGCTTTAACATGTAGTTTGTTTCGTGGCTCTTACATGTTGAAATCTTACAACACCCAGCTGCTCTGGGGTTGAGAAAATGACGTATAGGAACTAAATCCATTGAAGATGGAATTAATCACACTGAGGTGTGAATGGGAAATCTCCTTGAGAGTATGAAAGGCTGCTTTCAAAACCACCCTCTGGCAATGTCCATATCCCAGTCCATTGGCATGAAGGGCCAGAATCAACCCTGAAGTGGCTGAAATTCAGGATGTGAGCTAGCAAAGTGCCACCAAATGTCTTCAACAATCTGAAACCATTTTCTTAAGGTAACTCTGCCCTGCCTTTAGTTTTGAAGGAGTTTTGTTTAAGCTGATAGAGTCAAGTACCTCTGTGTAGTTCATGTATTTCACAACCAGTATTCACTAAGCATTTTAGTTTAGACACTTATATTGGCTTTCCCAGTAGTATGGGCTCTCTGAAATACCTAGTTTGCGGCAAATCAGAACTAATTGCAATTGCATGTTTCGTAGATACTACAATACATAAGAATTAGAATTTACATCTGGGGCTGCATTCAGGAATTGAAGATAAATTTTTAACTTTATTTCTTGAGTGTTTTGTTTGAAAGTGCCAACTACTACTTGTAATGGGCATTTATCTGTTAAAGTTGATTTAAAATAATTTCTGAGGTTCAAATGTAGGAATTAAATACCAAACATACAACAGCCATCTTTAGCCTCCTCCTTCCTTCCTTCCTTCCTTTCCCAGTTCATCATCTTATTGAAACAGATTTCTTTTACCAAAGGAGGAGTAGGCCACAAGTCCATAGAAATGAAGAGCTTAAATTTTCTCTTAAATTCATCATTAGTTAATGTTTTTATTGCGTGAGTCCCATTACCACATTCTGTCCCATCAGATTTCAAATGATGAAGCATCAGACTGCATTGTCTTGCCTCTGAGTCAAGTATGTGTACACAAGAAAAATAAATAAGGAGTGATACTGTCAATATTAAAAATAACCTCCCTCAAACCTGATTCTCACTAACTGGTGATAAATAGAAAGATTTAATTTGGCAGAAAGGTGGTGAATTTACATCATCCACAACAAAAAGATTTTTCTGTATGAAAAAAGTTACCAAAAAGTAAACTAACGCAATTTTCCCTCCAATGTTGCTGCCTGACTAGCCTGGTACTTATGCTTTTACCAACAGATCTGCCAAGCGGGTGCCTACCTTCTGCCGCAGGATACCTTTCTTCACTTGGTTAGGTGGTAAGCCTGGTACTTGGTTACGCATTTGGTAGAATTTTGTGGCCCCTGCTCAGTGTACCAGCATCTAATTCAGCATCGACGCAGATCTCAGTGGCTCGTCACCTTGACCCACAACTAAATGGCTGCTCTGCTTTTTTGTTCTAGATAGTTTCAGCAATGGCTGGGAACCCAAGAAGACTGTGGATTCACCACTGTGCCTTTGTGCATATTAATGTTGTTCCTAGAGGTGGCTGGCTTTAGAAAGGGTGGCAGCCAAAAGGGGGAAATACAGGCTTGCCATGGTGCTAGCCAGTTATTTCTTCACCATCGATAGCATTTCTGTCACAGAAGCTCACCCTGCTGCATCACAAAAAGGTGACAGAGACAGGGATTACCACCACTGAACAGTGTTGAGCACTTTAAAAACAAGTTGTGCTGTAATTAGTTACATCAGAGTTGCAGCACGCAGGCAGTGTGTCTGGTTCTAGTGGCTTGCTTCCAGAATTGCTGATTAAGAGGAAGAAGCAACAGCACAGAGGCACCAAATACCCAGGTCAGTATTTTATCTAGCCAGGCCAGTAAAAGTACTTGCTTCTGGGTCACCAAGATATATTGGTAGGGAAGGACAAAAACATGGTTTGCAGCATAACACAGCATCTATATATATAAATGCATCCTGCTCAAGAATAGCAAGAGACAGGCTACTGCTACACTATTTTCACTACAAACATAATGGTGCTATTCCATGCATATTACACACAAAATCCCTGGATATGATTTTTAAGTGTTCCATAAAGGACAAATATGGAAAAGGAAACAGCACAGCCAATATTTTTTGTCTAAACAGATCAATTAAAAAAAAGTATGTTACTGAAGTAAAAGCAAGCTTATTTCCCATTGATGTGACACTTGAAGCAGAAGGCTAGAAATCTCTGTATACATGTTTGTCTAAGCCGTTGCAAAGAGCCAAGGCTTGCTGCAGCTACTAATGGGAAATATTTTTAGAATTTACTTCTTTTTTTTTTTTCTTTCTGCCTTAAATGATATTGAAACCAGGTAATGAGCCTGCAGGGAAAGCCCTGAAAACAAGGGCAGAATTATAGTTCTGGTTTTTACTGACCTTCATGAGGAAGATAATGTTATTATTAAACCTCAGTATGTTCTGCAGCGTAAAAATTAGCATAGTACAAGTTGTTTAAATTACCTCTGTTTATCTCATGTCAAATTTTACAGAAGTATTCACATTCAGTAGGACAAAAGTATGAGGTAGGTTATTACCTTTAGTAGATTTTCAAAGGAGCGGTGAGGTTTAAGCACTGTCACACTGTCTATCAAATGTGAATTTTTTAGCTGAAGTCTAACATGGATTTAGCAACCCCGACAAAATGAATATAACAGAACAAAGCAGCAAAACCTTCAGCCAAGTTTAGAGCCCCATGTTTAAAATTTTGCCGGAATTGCCCACCGAGGGCTTTTACCAGGACAGCAACATAGGTTAGGGAACACAGCTTTGACTGCCATGTCTTTGTTGACAAAAACTTTATAGCATCAGTCTGGCTTGTGTATCTTGTGCAGTCCTGAACAAAAATAAATCCATTCCAGGTATTTTCCAGAGCTCACCAGTTACAAACCCTTCTTTAGCAATGATGCATTTCAGAGGTGGGGGAAGAGAGGTGTGTTGGAAAACTTGTTAGGGAAAGAGAAGCAGGTATTATTCCTTAATCTATGACATTCCTAAGATCTCACTTTTAGCTGAAAGCATGGGACCAAAGACAACTACGAGGTTAAGTCCAGTATAAAAGTTAGCAGATCTTCCCAAACAAATGGCAGGTGCAGCCTTACAAAGGCCTTGCTATCCATTAGTTTGCAGAGACTGGCTCTTAACAAACCCTGAACATTTGGATAACATCATTACCACCAATAATGACAACAGAAGTTCCCAAAAGCCCTGAAAAATCACAGTGGTTTATAGTTCTTGTATCTCAGTATAATTCTGAAGAACCCTTCATTTTCTGTTTTCTGCAAAAAGATAGAAAAAACATACTCCCAGTTCAGAGGAACCCTGGCTTAGAAAAGGCTCAGATGAATTTCTAATAAAAAAACCAAACTCCAGACCTCAAGAATATGTAGATGTCTCACTGGGGCCACAGTCTTTTATCACTGCATTTGGTGTACAAAATTTCACTATGCATTTAAAACAGGATCACAGAAGGCTTTGGACAAATAGCATTAGAGATGGTCTGTTTTCAGATTCAGGTTGCTTCCTAGTCATTCAAGACACATAGGTTTCAGAGCAATGAGGCTGTTCAAATATTCTTGTGCAAGTAGGGAATGAAGCAAGACTGAGGCTCTCCACTACCTCCACCACATCCATGACACTGAGACACAGCACATGCAAAGACATGAAAAATACAGGGCACAAATCACAGAATACAGTAATGCTGCAAGCAGATGCCACACATCAAACAAAGCTTTGCAAGCTAAGAGCCGATAGCGTCTTCATAAGCAGTATCGCTCAATGAGCTGGGTAACTGCAAGCTGCTAAGCCCAGCCTGGGGCACACTGTGATCCCATGGGCATGAAGGTGTGCAGAACACACAGACTGCTCTAGGAGCTGTGCTGCTCTTACTACAAAGCAGGAAAAACTTAATTTTCTCTCGATTTCCACAAAGACTCTGGACATCGCAGAAAATGAGATTGCCAAAGTACAGGAGAAGAGGAATCCCTTCACCCCTCCAAATAGTATAAAATCTACATATCACTACAGATTTGATTCGCTTTAATATCACTAAATCTCTGCCTTAAAGTACTTGCTGAATGAACGCTAAACGTGTTATCTTAGCAACCTCTGGCAGGAGATATTTGATTTCATCTCTGAGTTGTAGATTGCAGCATATGAGTATTGTTTACCTTTTAAGAAGCAACACCAGTGAAGCAAAGAATCAATCAAAAACAGATCTAAGGAATCACTCATTTCACGCAGAGGATTTGTGGATGGATGAGAAGGCTAGCCACCAAGCACCTGAACAGTGAACTAACAGTACTGCAGACAAAAACCAACAAACAGGTTAGATGTGATATATCAAATCAGATGCTGTTAAAGCATTAGCCTACTGTGCATGTTACAATATAGCTAGCAAAAGACAGTGGCCTGCTTACTTATTTCTCCACCTTCCCAAGCACTTGTGCTGCACGGAGCAGACACTGCAGCAGTGAGTATGGGGAAGAACAAGGCAAAATTAAATCAATTGTGTCCTACATTGCTCTTTCCCACCAATTTACTTCTGACATTAAAAGTGCTGTGTCCAGGTGCTACTGGGATCAATGTGAAACTGAAACAGATGACTTCTGCACCCTTCAGGTTCAGGTGAACTAACTTTTTTAAAGCACTTGAAGACCCCCCTGGGAAGAGTGCTTTCCTGTTGCTCACTGGCTCATCTGACCTTCCTCTCCCCACATCCCAACAGAACCTATTTCCAAGGACTCTCCTGAGGTATGGGAGAAGTGGGCTTCTGTGGCCGCTAGCCTTCCCCGCAGGAGCTGCAGCTAGCAGGTCATTAGCCCATGCCTTGTAAAGGTATTCACATTCCAGGGCAACAGAGGCCTAGGAAGGAATGCAGGAACTGTGTTAGCCTAAACGGTCCCCTATCCCCAGCCCCTGTGAGCAGGCAGACAGCAGAACTCAGAAGCAGAGGGAAGAACGTGCATTCTCATCATCAGCAGTGGAGCAGCAAAAGCCCTGTGAGGTGGGCTCAAGCAGAAAACAGAATGCAGAACCCTTGTTTTTCTCACAGGAATATCTCTCACTTCAGAATAGGTAAGACCGACATGTCAGGTTACTCAGGGAGAGGTCTGCAGAGCTGGGGAAGGGAGAGAAAGCAACATGCAGGACAGAGGAGGATGTGCAACTGATGTTGCAGGTGTGGACATGGAAAGGAGAAGGAGAACAGAGGATCATTTTGCATATCAGCAAACTTGAAGTGGCCCTTGTTTAGTTTGTTACATTCCAGTTAGTGCCAGGCAGAACTCCCCTCCCAGCTCCCTGAAGCAGCTCTTGCAGGACTCCCACAGAAATGGTATCGCTTTGCTTGTGGACACAAGCACTTGTTGGGTACCTCTGCGGCAATGTTTGGACATTAGGTACGTGGGCAATACATGCTCAACTGCTACCAGCTCCTGGCCCAAAAAGGAGAGAAGAAAAAGAGTCAGATGATTTCCCAGTCCCCATCTCTTTCCTGTTCTAGAATAACAATGAAAGCCTGACATGGCTAGGCCCTTCTCTACTGCATAGCAAACTGCCCAGGGAAGGGGAATCTCCATGGGTGGAAAAGGTAGGGGCCTTGTGTGCATGAAAGCACTAACATCAGGAGAGCGAACTGATTTCCAGTCAGCGCAAGGCTGCAGCAAAGCAGGAATACCTTGCTATACAAGCTGAGACTACGAGCAGTAGAATGCAGATTAACCACTTGGTTGCCGCTTACCATGCCAGGTACATTGGGCTAAAGGCACCTCCATCCAGTGCTGCCCGACGTGCCAGGTACATCCCATGATGTTCCATTGAAATCACAACAGGCCATCAATAGAACGTGGCTGCACGGATGCAGAATGGAGAACCAGCAGGGACGCTGTTAAATGCAATTAAAAAACTGCAATCAAAATTGAAACGTACATTTTAAAATGGCCACCTGCCTTAAATATGTAACTACTAGAACAACCTCCCCTCCACCCATCTCCCCAGAACTGCTGAACTGCAACAGCAACAGAGCAGAAGGCCTCTGCAAGTTTCTTGATGACTCTCTCTGGCCACCACCATTCAGGACTCCCAATGGCACTGAGCTTCAGGGGCACCAGCCCACGTATATCCAAAACCAGCAGATCCCAGGATGTCTGTACCAACTTCCTTCTGCCCAGAAATTCAGGCAACTAAATGTAACCATTTAGAAATGCCTCTATGACGAGAAAAGCCTGGCGCCAGAGCTTCATAGTCTCATTCCCCACACAGTACAGGCAATGGAAGAAACACTTAAATGCTGATCTTCTGTATTGTCCTCATTTCCCTGTCCCCCTTCCCAAGCCTTTGAAATGCTGCTCTTCTAGAGATGTTATGGCATTGAGCCAGCCTGGGTCCCTTGGTTTTTGTTACATCTGTGGAGCAAGATGGGAAAAGAAAATACTTTATACCCTCTCCTATTTATAATGATGCTTCACTGATAATTTAATTAATTTCTTGGAGACTGGAGATCAAGTTGATTCATGGTGAACTGCAGCTGGTTTGAGAGTTGCAAAACTTAACATCTATAGTTCCACCCTTCTCTGCCCAAAGGAAAAAAGCAAAAACATCTCTTCCACATCAGGGAAGGATGCATCCCACAGATATTTGTCAAGCCTAGGGTATCCGGGTATTCTCTGCAGTGGGTATCCTCCTTCCCTCAAAGTTCCTGCAATCAGCTCTGGCAGGATTATCAAGGAGGATAGTCTTAGGGTAGATGGTAAGCACAGACCCCTCTCCACAAGCGGTGATTCTCCCCCAGTGGGGAAAAAAACCAAAACAAACCAAAAAAAAACCAGAACAGAAATAAGCCTGCAGCCTCACAGGGGTTTAAAATAGGTTTTTAGACCTTCATGGAGAAGTGAAACTTCTGCATAGCTCTTGTCACATTGATGGCTTCATGTCTCCAGCTGTGCTGCTGGAGTTAGAAATCTTATATTTGAAAAGTTAGAAGAATATTGATTATAATTTCAACCTAAATATAAAAGGCCAAATGAAAAAGAGTTACAATAATTAATGTAGTTGGAAGAGAGAGAACGTGAGCGAGGACACTGGCCTGGGAAATAGAAAGTGTCTTTGTGAAAAGGACACTGAATGTAAGGAGATAGTTCTTCATTCTTCCTGGATATCTGCTGGGCTCAGGCCCAGGACAGTGTTCCCATCATTCCCACCTGCATTCTTATCCCCACAATTCTGTAACTAAACCCTTTTCACACTGAACTAATAGGTCTTTTGTATTCAGATCGCCTTGTTTTGACTGCTGTAGACTGAAAATTTTTAAATCTTGTCAATACAATGAAGAAGTGAAAGGTAAGCAAGTGTTTGCTTACTGACCTGGGCTATGCTGAGCCAAGAGCATTTGCTGAACTAGTCTGAACGGACCACTGCCAGCATGAACAGGCCAGCTCACATTTAAATACCGTGCAACTGGAAGCATAACGGGCCAGAGCTGCAGGGATTTAGAGCTCCCCCTCTCCAAGAGATGACACACTCTAGACTGCATACGAGCAACATACTACGGGCTGCATCTGCCAGCATCGGGACTCTGCAAAGCACTCAGCAGTACCAGCAATACTTAGCTTAAGAAAGGCTGAATGCTACATAAAGGTGTTTCTTGGACAGCGGCTCAAACGCAGATTTACACTCAGATTACAGCAATTTGCTTCTTGCTACTGTGAAGCAAGAAGCTCTGCTCCATAGTTGTATTTCCCCTCTAGGGCAGAGATTAACAGAGGACTGCTTAAAACAAAGGTGTTTCCTGCTGTTGGAACGTCACACTGCAGTCAGAAGTGAAGCTACCTGCCAATTCCTAAACAGAGTCCTCGTGTATTACACGTTTGTTTTCACTGCTGACGTGAAGGAGCCTAAGACTACGCAAACCATTTAGTGTGAGGAGAGGCATGGACATTGCAGATCTTGTCAAGCAGAGCCAGGCAGTAAAAATTCCTGCATATCTGCAGAGCACAGCTGATCTCAGGAACACAGCAGTGGCACAAAACGAAGCCTCAGAAGCTAGTGAGCAGCATGTTTGGCTCTTTTGCAGCCTTGCAACGACCGAGCAAGCTCAGCTCCAACTGTACCTGCATTGCAAGTAGTAAAGGCAGCTCTGAAGTCCCATGCTAATCTAAGGATTCCTTATTGCACTAAAATACTACATGTGCTGTGGAGTAGCTCAGCCCTCACAAGGGGAAGGATACCTTCTACCCATCCACCACTTAAGGCCCCTTTGGTATGCAAAATTCTTCTCGTTTCCCAGCCTTGATGTACAGAATTCGCCCTTTACAATGCAAGAATTTAGGACCTGAGTAAAGGATTATTGCTACCTCCCAGCTAATCCTAGAGAGTGCTAGGCAGAATCAACGACCCTATGAATTACATGGAGTGGGAAGATGCTTCTGGTCCTAAAAGCTTGGGCCCTGTCGGTCAGTATGGTAGGGCATAGTTGGAAGGGGGGGCACAGAGTGGCAGCTTCATGCTGAGCATTGCTCTGGCGGCAAAGGCGCCCAGCACGGTGGAGAAGTCGTGACCCTTTTACAACCAATACTGTCTTACAGCACCCTCCCAGTTGCAGCACTGCTTTAGGGCTCTGAGTCACCACAGGTACAAGCTGATAGCTGGGTTGTGAAATGCAGCAATACTGGAGCAAATGCATGGCTCTTTCAACTGTGCCTGCTGCTGGGGAGGGATCTCCAGGACAGGGATGAGGCAGACAGCTGGGAGTGTTAAATCCAATAGTGACTGTGACTCAGACCCCTTAGTTACAGGGTTTGTTAGAGCAAACAAGGCTTCAGAGTACTGGGAGAAATAGGAGAGGGTTTGATAAAGATCCTCCCAATTGGCCTGCTTATTTTTATTTCTTGTGTGGACTCAGCAAACTTTTCTGCAGAGAGAAGCAGTCTGCACGGGGACATCTGCGTACAGAATATTGCCAGTATCATGAACTTGTTGTGGTAGTTAACACTGAGCTCCATGCTGAGGGACGCAGGAAGGGCATGGGTAGTAACATCCTTGAAGGAAAATGTCACCTCTCTCACCACCTGGCAGATACCAGTGAGCACAGAAACAAACTTTGCTGTCTCGTTTTCTTCTACAAGACCAAATCTCGTTCCTGTATCTCATCCATACCTACAGATGCAGCAGCAACAGTTCTCCTTAACATACATAAACAATGCCTTAAACACAGCACCCTTTGCACTTTATCCACCTTTTTTTTTTTTCTTTCCGAGAACTGACCGTGTACTCAGCCCTGTACAACCCACAGAAATCTTTGTCTTCAAGCTTCACTTCGGTGAAGTCTTTCAAGCAGCCCACAGTTTAAGAATTGGTTCTGGCAGTATGAAGACTGTACTGCCTGCCAAACATCCTTCCAAATCAGATGATTAACTGATCACCCTGAACCCTCTTATGTTTATTTCCTTGCAGCCACCAAAGAGTATTTCTGCAACTCTGAGCCTGGCAAATGAGAGGGTGCCAGAAAGTCACTCCTGCTTGTAAACAGGTGGCCTAACAGACTCAAAGTTTTGCAAACTGTCTGCATTGCATTCAGATCTATCCAAGCTGAAGACAACCTAAGGGGAAAGCAGGGTATACTCATTTTCAAAATTATTCATTTTCTTGGCTGCTTCTCCTCAACCACTACTTCTTATTTTGACTCTTTTATTCGTCTCTTTCATTTGAGACTTCAGACTTTCTTTAAACTCGTCTCACAGGCTGCAAGGAGGTCACTCTACGCATGCTTCCAAAATCCACCTCTTCCCAGCAAGGCTCCCATCCTGCCACCCTTATCCTGCAGCATTCACAACAGTGGTCCAGGGCTGCAGATACCTCATGTGCATGTGGCCACACCCTTCTCTGTCAGACAGTTTCTCAGCTTTGGGGATTAGAGCCGCAGGCGTGTTATGAAAGGCAGTCCAGCAAGGTCATGGGGTGTTGAAAATTCTGCTACAATCCAAGGCACAGGGTCTTCCTCCTTTCCTTCCCTACACACTGTTCTTGTCAAGGTCAAGGATTTTCTTGCAGTCCTCAAAACACAAATTACAGGCTTTTGTCATGAATGAGATGAAAGTCATGAAGGCTTAAAACATCTCTCCATTTAAAAAAAGTGGAAGGGGAAGAGCAAGGCAGAGGGGAAGGTACTTTTGCCCAAGATTTTGTTTTGAAAAGGAGATTGGCAGCCTGTGCATGTGCTTTACCCTGTAATCTGAAAGCTCCTGAGGACAGGACCCCTAGAAGCATTTTATACTGAACCATGTACACACACCCCAGAGCAAAAGAACCAGTGGCTCCCCGCATCCGTTCCAGTCTGCTCAGCTTCTCCTAAATCAACACTGCCAGAAGGCAAGGCAGCATTATAACAAATTAGCACCACTCACAATTTGTTGAAGTTGCTGTTCCATTGTTTGTTTATTTAAAACACGCGCGCGCACGCACACACACACAAACCTCCCAAACTTGCTCTCTGCTGCCATCACCCCAACTCCCGATTTGTAGTCTCGGAGAGAGAAGCAAGCAAAGGCGGCGGATTAAATCCATGCACAGCAACAGTCACTGCACTAGCACTCTGCTTGGGTTTTGCTCTTTCACTACAAGCAGAACAAAAGAATGCCCACACAGTTCCAGCCTGCAAGATCAAGGTGTCGAAATCCTTATTTCAGCACTTGGCTAGGAAAGTGTTGTTAATAGAAAGAAAGAGCCACAGGCTTGAAAGGACCCAGCACTAATAAAACTCTTAGTGCTAATGCTATTTATGAACATCCAAGGGATAATCTGTACCCCTTATCAGACCACAAGATTATAAGATCTTTAAAATAGGAAACATGTCTTACTTCATAAAGCACTGTATAAGTTTACAAAGCACGATATTAGTGGTAATAAATAATTGTCAAAGTAGAGCAAAGAGGTGGCTGTAAAACCTGAACTAGTACTACCATTCCCATTTCATTCTGAGCTCTGGATACTAATACTGTAGGTTGACTGGTTGTTCTGACTTGATTTATTCTTATGCACCAATCTGTTTTAAGAGATTATTTGGGAGATGTGCTATGCTTTTATTTGCACTGGAGAAATTAATGTTTTATCGTGAGGTGATCACAACAAGGGTGACTTTAAAGAGCTGTAGTAGATTCTTATTCTTCCACCAAATACAGACTAATTTGCCAGCAATGATTCCTTCACACAACATTTCTATCTGTAGGCACTTACTGCACACAGAGCACTCTGCTATCTGAGCAGTTGCTCACCAGTTGCATCATGTAGCCTATAGAGACAGCTCCTCTTTCATTTCTCTGGGTTTATATGACATTAAGCTCTGGGCTGCTGCAGGCATAGTTTAAAGGACAGTAAAGTCAGCATCATCACCTCAAACCCTCACATGCTTTCATTTAGTTATTTTTTTCATTTTAGAGAAAATTTTCTGGGTTATGAATGCTCTAAGTGTTTGCATGTTCTGGCTTCTGTATCATGTGCTGACTGATAGCTGCATCATCCAAGGCAACTCTGCTCGCCTGAGTTGAGCACGGTTTTGGTTTCTGGACAGGTGAACACTAGATGCCACAGTTACCCCCACCAGTGTAACAACAGCTAAGGAAATGATGAGATTTAGTACTCAGATTGAGACCTTTGCATGGAGTTCTGTGGGTGCCAAAACAGTTATAATTTTATACTTCAGATAACCAATGGTTTATCAAATGTCTAAATACTCAGGCTTAAGTATTTCAAAAGCTACTCACTTTACATTTGTCACCTAAGGAAATTGCTAAGCAATTTGTGCATTTATTTCATGTCAGAAAAAAGCCTCAAAGAGCACAGCAGAATGGATCACCTCCTTCTTTCAGCACTATTAAAACCATCTCATCGGTAATTACTCTCCTCAAGATGGGTGTGGGGGAGTGAAAAGCTGGAGCAGGTTCTATTTATAGAAGATAACTTTGGGAAAAACAGGAGGTACCAGAGAAACAGGCATGAGGGGTGCAGTTGTGACAGTACTGAAACCAGCAGGAGACACAGGTGTACCAGGTGTCTGTGCCAGACAGCTCTGAGAACACAAATGTGGCCACACCTCCTGCAAGATTTAGGCTTGCCTGGCAGGTTTCATAGGCACTCAGATGAGAATTCAGAGACAATTCACATATTTAAAAGCTTGAGCTGAGCAAGAGTTTAAAAAAACCACCCCACACTAAAAGGCTATTTTAAAAGTTTGCTGGATCACTTCCCATAGAGCTCTCCCCTCTCAGCCAGGAAAGTGGTTAAAGGAAAAGCAAAATAACAAACAGAACCAAAACAGAAAAACCAAAACAGCCAGAGAGACTGAAACCTCCGTTACACAGATTAAACAACTCAGCAGTTTTATAGCTACATAAATAGGATCAGAATCTGGCCAAAGGAGTAATACATGTACAAACTACTGCTAACAGCCACAACAAACATTGATACTACACCTTGGACTGGAAGGAAAAAATAAAGTCCTTATATCCTTACCACTTCCAGCAGAGCCCACTAATATAACAGCACCAAGAGACTCGCAGAGGATGTCAAAAGTACGCTTAGTGAGGATAGGTTTGGATTACACCCTCTCTGGCATTGTGCATTCCAAAACACCTGTGTCTGGTATCCAGCTGCTTTCAGACCCTGGCCCTTGGCTGCACATTGTTCAGCCACACACCGTTCTGTCACAGAGAAGGGCTGAATAAATTGTAGCATTGTTATGCCACAGTGCAGGTACTCCAAAACACGCACACCCTGAAGCTCGTGAGCTTGAGAAGACATCGGGATGTTCTGACGCCATCCAGCTTTCTCTAATCCATCAAGTCAGATCCATCTACGGTTGATCTATTCCCTTCTCCAGGCATTTTCTTGTCAGGCACCTCCCTCAAAGAATATGTTTCTAACAGAAGGAAATCCACCCCAAAATCCAAAACCAAACAGCAGTCAACTCCTGCAAAGAACCTGAATAAGTGGCATAGGTGGCATCCTTCTTGAGATACCCTCCATCATGGATTCTAACATAGCTTTCACACACCTTCTTTCTCTGCTACCTCAGTGTAAGAAGCATGACAATAATCCCAAACCCCCAGACCCTTCCAGGACCAGTCATTGCACACACAGACCCATTCCAGACAATTAAAATCTTATAACAGGGTATGTAACATAAAAGCCCCT
>Ga0181612_160285_pt1 | contig 16326 bp, 10 predicted proteins | sample HoacroProtozoa21_FD_119630 | JGI IMG/M metagenome (GOLD analysis project Ga0181612, IMG submission 119630) | Hoatzin crop microbial communities from Cojedes, Venezuel. Combined Assembly of Gp0051906, Gp0051904, Gp0051908
CTGACACAACTTGAGGCCATTGCCTCTCCTATCGCTAGTTACACGGAAAAGACCAACTTCATATTATTCTTTTTATCTGAACAGTTAACTTCTAAATTCAGAATGAAAATTTGAAAATCCTGTGTTATTTGAGTTTCTATAAAAAATGAAGCAATAGTAATAGTGATATGGATTGCATCCATTAATCTTAGTGGAATGTCAGCTATAGGGCCTATTTTCTAGTTTTGTTATATACTGAAGTTAATAAGAAGAAGCTTCAGCTTTAGATTAAAGGTCAATGAAGAGTGTTAGGAAAGTGAAGTCTTATTTATGATATAAAATTGAAAAAACAGCAAGCCTTGAAAACATTGGAGATTAATCACAGTTAAAGATTTTCTTTCTTAAGGAACTTGAGTGAAGAGAGTCTCTGAAGAAAATTTGTAAAATACACTTTAAAAATTCAACTAACATGCAAGCAGTAAGTTAATAAAAATAGAAAATAGGCATTTAGTATAGAAACACATAGAAGAAGGATCACTTTCCGCAGAATCTGGTAAGCTCATAAACTGTGCTCTCCAGCAGGCTGGTTATCACACGTAGAGTTGTATTATTTTAAAAAACCCCATACATCAAAGCAAAAATTTCATAAAGTTTAGCTATGTTTTCAAATACTAACAAACCCCTCCCGTCTCTGAGCCGTAATATGGAAAGGATTTCAGATCAGGACAATGTGCTGCTTTCTCACCCAGTGCCATTTCTTATTCATCATGCCATTGACATTCTCTCTGTAGCCATCCAAAGTTTAGGCATTTGTAGGCCCTTCAGACTGATACCAAGGGCACAGTGGAGTAAGTGTTAACTCCTGTCTGCTGATCCAAGATTAGCTACTGATGTGTCAGGATAGCCACACGCTCTGGCAACAAGAAGACAATTTATCAATCTACATGAAAATGCTAGCTAATACAAAAATCAGATGTAATGGAATCAGTCTTCATTTTAGTTCTTTAGCATGAATAAAACAAATCCTTAATTTACTGGCTTAGATTTTGAGGTCATACATTAAAGTTTGAATTCATTTTTGCAGTAGCATTTTTTTCTGTCTGACAGTTTACGAGACACTAACCAATATATTCCAGTATATAAGGATTTTGTTATGACAGGCAAGATTTGGACTTTTATGCATAAAGACTAAATAAGAAATCCTGAAGCATAAAAGCATAAGCACAAGAAAAAAATTAGGGAAATGTACGTAAGGTGAGAAAAGAATTTTTTTTTTAAACTACCACATGTTGTGACATATAAAACATAACAGAGCCCTGAGTGCAATGACAAGCCCTGATGGCCATGAACAGTCTCACCTGGACCTGCACCACATCCCTACCCATTGGCTTGGGGGTTTTGTTTCAGCTTGGTCTTGTTCCTGCAGTATTCACTTGAGCCATACTGCAAGTAGACCTCTGTCCAGCTTGTCCCTTGGCATTCCTGCCTTGTTGACTGGACTTCCTGGGATGACCTCAGGTCTTCTTTGTCACCTTACTTTTTTAGGATGGTCATCAGGTTGTTGACACGACTTGTTCCTGTCACCAACCCTGCTCTGCTCACCTTTCTTGGGCTCATTGTGCATTGCACGAGGGGACACTGCCCTTCCCTGTGCTCAGGTGACCCTCACCTCCTTGCTGGAGCAAGGAAGATGCCAATCCCTGACAGTAAACTGCTGCACCTGCCCTGGGAGCATGGAAGAGTTTGAGATGTTTGGTTTCAACCAGTATTAACATTCTTTAAAAAACTTCTCTGCTCAATGTAATAATTCCTATCTATGGTGACTGTGTGCAGTGTGATCATAATGTCTTTGAAGTGTTGCTCTTCGCTCTTGTATTTCCTTTTAAAAGACTAGGAAATTTGTTACTAGTACACTAAGATATTAATATGACAAAAACATTAGTATGAATTACAGAGAGGTGGTAGAGAAGATGGATATGAGAAAAAAGGTGAACAAGAGGAAGGATAGATTAGTTAGTAGGATAAAAGTGCCTATAAAAATTGAACAGCTGGCAATACAGAAGATGGGGAGGAATTATGCAAGATGATTAAAGGTGATAAAATCAAGAGTAATAACCTGAAACTCAAACAGGAAATATTAATTTACATATTAATACAAAAAGTTGCAATAGTGAGGTCAATTAGAAAAAGGAATAATTTGCTGGAGAATACAGTTCTACTAATGTTGCCTAAGGTGTCAGTGAGACTAACATAACCCATCTCTGCATTAACAAAGGCTATCTTTTACAGAAGAGTGAAATAAAGATACAGTTGATTTGCAAACTACTCTTCTGTGATAACATATCCATAGATATTTTTATATGGGAAAGGAAAGTATAGTTTCTTGTTTGTTTGGGGGCTTTTTGTGGATTTATTTTAAAGTCTATTTCCTGATTAATCTTAATTCCACAACACTCTTTACTGCATATAGTTCCTACATTTTGTGCTTAATGGTTTATCTTGGATACATATATTCTATATATTGCATGATATTTATTCCAGATCATTTTCTAAAAATCTTGCGGATTCTTCTTCCTGCTTCTGTTTTTCACTTAAGAAAAGTTGAACCATATTCACTCCAAGTCTGTACACAGAAATCTGATCATATTTTCTTTTTTGTCCTTTTGATTTTGGAAATAAATACAAATCTCTAGCACTTTTGTAAATATATAATTGTTTGTTTATTAGATCACAGAGAAATACTCTTTAAGACGTTGATTTTTACCTTCTTATCCATACCATGATATATGTTTAGTTGGGCCTGCAAGTCAAATTCTGTCATTACCTGCACTCCAGAGTGCCCCACCACCACTCCTAGGGCTCTGTAATCCTTGTTGATACTCCTCAGACAGCTCCTGACTGTATCACTGGTGTCCATGTGAAATGACAGCAGTGGATAATAGTCAGTGAACTGTATGAGCCTTAGTAGTGTCTTGGTGACATCCCTGATATGAGCCACAGTAAGCAGAACACCTCTCTAGAGAGTGTGTCAGGTCAGTAAATTGGTGCCTCCATACCTCTCAGAAGAGATTTGTCTACTACTATGACCTGTTGCTTTTTCTTAGTTGTGCTGGTTGTTGTACGGGGAGCAGATTGGGCTGCCTTACTCGGCTTCAGTGTCTCTAATGATGTGACGGGCTTTTCCTCTTCAGTCTGCAGAGCAGTGAAGTAACTATGCAAGTGCACCTCAGGCTTCGGGAAAAGTGTCTTCCTCCTGCTCATCCTTGCCTTTGCAAGCTTCCATTCTTCTCCACTATTGGTCCCTCTCCCTTCTGTGTGTGCCAGTGGGGGAGTTTTCTCTGCTACTAATATAAAAGGTTTCTTCTGTTACTAGTATAAAAGGTTACTATATCCATACTATCATGTATGGAATAGTTCAGAATTTTTGTGTTCTTCTTGTTGGAAGGAAAAGTAGGTATTTGTGCAAGGAGGGCACTCCATTTGTTTTCCCTTTTCTTTGAGTTTTTTCTTTACCACTTCACACCACAGTAAAGAAAACTCAGAAAATAAGAATAATGGAAAATCCAATTTATAAAGATTTTTATTTTTTCCCTAGTTAATAATGCCTTTTGTTTTTTTCTGAGGTGTTCCTTCAGTCTTCTACGTGGACCTTCTCTACCAGTTCTTCCTTCTTGTCTGTTAAAAGTCTTTACTTAGCAATGCCACCAAAGGTGATGAAGGAATTTAGACTAAAAGTGAAATAAAACAAATGCTTTAACTGTTTAATATCAGCTATTCCCAGTCAGTTTTTTAATTTGAAAACTTACATTTAAATGATGGTTGAATGTATAGAATTATTTTCGGTATTCATTATTGAACACTGTTTGCCTCTTGTCCAAGAGCTTTCTGACAAGACTAACAAAGCTAAGTCATTGCTTTCTTCTAATCCCACTGAAGTCAACAGGAGTCTGCAGTGGGGGTATAGTCACACTTTTTTCCACATTTTAATATTTACTTGTCTTTCCCAGTCAAATTGCATAATGTAGATGATATCCAGCATACCTCTGTCCAAAGTTTTGCTAATTTGATTTCAGATGGACTATGATTTGGTGGTTTTTCTCTCTGTTCTTCTTGCTACCAATGCTCCAGCTGAAAAAGTAGGGGCCTTTTTCTCTACATGTGTGTATTTATTTAACTAATGTGTTTATATTTGTAATTTTGTCATAGTATTATTTGTTAGAATTAGAACTAATAATAAGCTTATGAAGTTTAATTATTCATATTTTCTTTTTTCCTAACATACTGTGAATCTGTTTAACAATTCAAGTACTAACATTTTTAATAATCTTTCATGAATATACTGTTTCATATTAAAATGTTCTGTCTGTTTTTAATGTGCAAGTAAAGTCTGTGACAACTTTTATGAAGGTTAACTTGGAAATATAATTAAAATTTGTTGAGAGTTAAATTGAATGGTTTATTAAACATCCATTTACTTCTGAATTATGTTGCTCTATTTAGTCACTAAATGTATTTTTGCCTGAAACATTACTTAAATTAAGGTGCTTAGTTCTTCCAAGAAATCATTACTGTAGTCTTTCTCTGAAAGAGAAGCACCAAATAATAATATAGCATGTTAAGCAATGCTTTTGATTAGAAGAGTGGAATGCCTTGAGAAGTCATTTTCAATCATAAGAAGGTGCAAACTAAACCACTCATGTGGTGCCCAATGAGTAGGCTACAAGGAAGCAACACAAGGAGGTACAGATAATTCATAATAATCCTATGTTAGTAGTTGGGCTGAAAAGAGACACTATCAGAAAGGACAAAGAGGTCAAAGTTTCATTACAGTACTAGCATGCTATCATCAGAAATACTGCTGCTGGGTGTGTAAAGCTTCAAGAAATTACATCATTATTTGGAATTCATACATTATGATGCATGGAAAAGTGCCGCTAAAATGCCACAGGAACAGTTTCTAAACACTTAATGCATTCAGTCCATAGGAAGGTCTTATTACAAAAAATCAAGTGGATTTTACCAGTTGCATCTGATTAAATGTCTCTACCACCATGGAAAATTCAAATAGAACACACTTTGTATATATGCGTTTTCTTAATAAAGAATTAAAGTTACTTAGTTCTCTAGTATCCAATTTTAATAGCTTAGATAATTCATGGCAATATGTTAATATGCTCCTTACATCTGGCATGGAATCTGAGCCTTAATAGGAACAAAGGGAAAAAAATACAAACATAATCATTTCAGGCAAAAGACATATTCAGCAAGCAAGACATACTACTGATACTAAGAAATGATATAAAAAAATATATATAAAAGACGCTGATATATGCAACCTGGTCTTACTCAGAGAGTGTATGTCAGACCATAGTATCACTTTTGTTTTGTAAAAGAATTTAATTCCTTGACAAGAAATGTATCAGACAACATCTGTCAGAATGTTAATAAAATAATTAGGCCACATAATATTTTGTGTGTGTGTGTGTCAAGGTATTGAAAACGTAATCTCATGCAAGAAGTGTAGGATAATTAAAATACCTACTGCACACTGGAAGTCATTGCTGATCCTGAAAAGGAGGACTAATGGGCTGGATGTTTACAAGTGGTATCCTAAAGAATCAATTCTGGAAATGTTTTGAAAAGTGCTTTCAATAATGATAAAAGCGTGAAAGTATGATGAAGGGTATCAATGACAAATTTGAATCATCCGTACATAGAAAGATGAGAAAAGATATCTTGGAAGCCAGAGTAATAGAGATGAGGTGGATTGCAAAGGTGTAAATATCAAGGTCATATATTTGAGATAAATAATGTAAGTTCTGAATGGAGCTATGATCGAACACATTTGAAGCAAAAGAGGGGGAGAAATACAATGAATTAATGAAATACAATGAAAAATATAATGAATCACAGAAGAGATACAGCCATGAATGATGAGAATACGACCACAGAATGCAAGAGACAAGTACTTGCCAGTAGAAATAGTGAAACAAGTTGATTTGGAAGGGAGATGTTTTAGTTCTATTTCTACAGAAGCCAACATAATGAAACTTTTTTCTTGACTGAAACTTCTGTCATTGCTGTAATGCAAGTCAGAAAAGGACTTAATCAAAATGACACAATAAGGCTAGAAAGGTGGTAGAAATATATAGAGATGTCTTGACTGAGAATACAAGAACACAGTACTCATAAATTTGACTTCACATCCTAAGAAGAAGGGAAATATTATTTGCTGTAAAATTAGTTTTGCAAGGTGCTGAACAATCAACTTTATCTATTACAAGAGTGATGTTTACCCCAAAACAGGTCTGCATAGGCCAGTTAGTACAGCTAGTTTTGTGTTCTTTGATGTAATTTTTTGGCTTTTACTTTCACAGCCGTATGAAACCCATAAGATTAACTCAAAAACATTGTTAAAAAGTAAGAAGTCATCTACCTACAAAAATTATTTCTTACTAACCTCATTATTCCTAAGTGCTATGAAATCAGCTTTTGTGTCATAAATACAGAATTCATGAAGAAAAAAGAGCTATTAAAGAGCAAATCATCCAGAACCTGAAATACTATAAATTATCATCTGAGACAGATATGTTTGAATATCTCATTTCAATTTATTTAAACTGCACTGCCAGTAAGTCAATGATTAAATCCCTGAGCAAATAAAATAATGAGTGAATTTTTCTCAGTGAGATCAAAATCAGTAGGTATGAAATAGAAGACTATTACTCCTTTTAACATAAATTTTATACTCTGGTAGTACATATGTATGAAATTCATATTACAATGAAACCTATATTTTAATGTAGTGTAGTAGGTGTCAAAAATCTGCACAAAATTAGATCATAAGTTCCCTGAAAGTCATATGTTATTTTTGGTAGAGTTCAGATTTTCTGTGATCCAGAAAAAAGAGTGAATCAGTAGTTTGCTGTCACTACTAAATAAGTCTCTTCCTGAATACAAAGATGAAAAACTTTTATTCGTTTGTTACAACGGCTAACAACTTTTGGATGTCTGCCAATTTCCAAATTGATTATAATTGCTATAATTGGATATTTTAAACTGTGGAAAGCAGGGTCTCATTAAAGCACGTGTTTGTGTGACTGCATAAAGCCAGAGCCAGATTTCAGTAGAAATATTGAAATGTGACTGTGTATCACCAGATATTCTGTTCACATAGATCAGTATGGACCAAATTCTGACATCATCACTCTGGAAAAGTATTCAGTAGAGTCGTGAAGTGGGAGAATTCTGTGGTAGATTGTGGCAGAAACAGAGCATCCATGGGAAGATATTGCAGGCACTGGAAGGCAGTGGGAACAAGCAACTCCTTGAAATCTCAGGGTAGAGATGGGATCAAATTTTGACACGCAAAGGAAATCGTAAGTATACCATATTCAGCTAGAGAACATGAAGAAGTAAAGATAGCTTATTATTCAAACTAAAGATATGTTACACATAGGTTTTATACAGACAACTATGGACAAGTCTCTACAGTGACAAGTTTTCATTTATCATGTTTCATTATAGAGAGTAACCTATTGTCAGTAAGAGATTCAAATTCAAAGGTTTTATTGTGGCTTTAAGGTCTCAGACTCAAAATGTAAGATGTTCTTAAGCCATTTGTACACAAATATGCAACAATTAAGAAGAAGAAAAATTATTCCAGAGCTCTGCTGTAGCTATGGAAACCACCTTCCACTATACTTCATTTAGATAAATAAATCTGACAGCTAATAAGAATAAATTTTATCATCTTTTTTCATGATCAAATTTCTTGAATGTTCTTTTCTTGGGAAAAATAATATATATAAAAATAATTGGTATTACCTCATTAAGAGAAAAGTTTCTACCACAAATAGTGTTTTCAATAATTTTGTGTTCAATTTTAGTTCTTACATATGAAGTTTAAAATGCTTTGCTTCTTTGTTCTACATTTTACTCAATCAAAGAAAATAGATTTGGGCTGAATTCTCAGTTCCAGCGGAAGTATGGATTTCAAAGTATTTCCCCAACTTGCCAACAAGACTGGGCCCAGTACTGACCCCGGGGGGACACCATTTGTCACCAGCCTCCAACTAGACTCAGCGCCGCTGATGACAACCCTCTGAGTTCTGCCATTCAGCCAGTTCTCTATCCACTTCACCGACCACTCATCCAGCCCACACTTCCTCAGCTTCCTATGCATATCTTCTCCTAAATGAGAGGAGGTGAACCAACGCCTAACATGTGGTTGAAGAAACTTGAAGTTAGGGTTTCCTGAGTAATCATGCTGGTCTTTAGCTGAGAGCTGAATTAGATCGTTCAGTCATCATGAGAGCATGGTGTTCAACATCCCATGGCTCTCTACAGATGGAGATGTATGTCAAACTTTGTATACATTTGAAAGAGACAAGGCAAACATACAGTTAAGTAAAAATAGACTAGGACCCAAAGTGCATTTGCTATTTCTCTTTAAAATTGAAACACTACTTGACAACTACTGAACATCTTGTCCTCTTTGAAGCATTTGTTTTCTCTTCCATGAAGCTAATTTGGTCACGTTTCAAAAAATGTTACTATGTTGTGATCTTGTTTAATGCACTTCTTGTTTAATGCATAAATCTAACCCACAGGGTCTCTGAGTAGAGAGATTAGAGTTATGAACTATAAAGGTGTTGAAATTTTGTAACAGTGCATCCATTAAAGAGGTTTAATTACTGTTTCTGTACTGTAGGCAAAAGAGACTCATGTTGTTTACTTACCTGGCACCAAAGAATGACAATCTGGGAGTGGATATCTGAATTTTAGCTGACTTTCATGAGCCCCCAGGAATACGAATGCATCATGTGTTACACTTGACAGTCCTGAAACACACAAACACTTTTCACCGTTTCTTCCAGTCTTCAGGAAAACAAATTCTAAGGAGTATGATAAAAATGGATTAAATGTATTTTGAAACTGAGCTATCTCTAAGATAATCATAACATGTATGGGTAGTCCACCACACAAAATATGGATACAAATGTATAGACATGATTTTCACTTGCTGCAACTAAAGACTGTAAAGAGACTTATTTCCTTTGTAAAGCACTTTAAGGTCTACTAGTGAAAACACTGTGTAAGAGCTAGGTGTTATTATCTTTTATTACTTTCTTCAAGAGACTGCCAGGGGCACCTAGGGTGTTGAACGGTGTTCTAGTATTACAGACTAGTAAAAATGCAAATAAATAACTAAAGCACTTTTTATGGGTTTAATTACTTTCAGGCATTGGAACAATATAATTCCTAATGGAAATGTTGATGAATCTCTATTATATCACCAGTTGTTGCTCTGTAGAGAGTCTTAAATAGTGGGGGATTTATAAATTTTTAATTAGATTTTGATAATTCATTTTGGGGTACATGTGTATTCAGGAAATCTGAAACTTGAAAGAGCATAGGTAATCCGATGGAGAATGCTCGTCACTCCTCTAGCTTCAGTTACATGTACAGCATGCAGTTTCATGAACGTTTGATTGCAGTAATTGGTATGCAGAAGTGTTTGTGCAGTTTTTAAGTATGGCTATAGAAGTATGGTTGGCCAATTTTTTTGGTTATGCTAGGCTGCACGATTTTGGGTACATTTTTTTTAAACTTGGCAAATACATGCACAGAAGTATGATTTTAAGAAGTATGATTTTAAGTTGTATGTGCATTCCCTGTGACTGTGGGTGCAACTAAATAAGAGAATGCAAAGGTACCTGATTAGTTGAGTGCAGTTGAATGTACAAGGTATCTGTGCACTGTTACTGAAAGTATTTGCTTAATATACCTGTACATGCAGTAGCAAAATATAGTTACTAAAATCGAAACTGTTCAGCTCATCGGCACATACAGGTTAGGAATACAAGAGAGAATAGTTTTGGAATTGTAGTCTTCTAAACTACATTTCTTGAATGTGCAATTTGTCATTTAGAAGGGCCTTCCATCAGAAGGTTGTTTTGGCACAGAGGTAGTGATGTTGTGTATTCTGAAAGGATACAAATGAATTGTTCCGTAGTTGTTGTGGAAATAGCTCTTTACTTAGCTTGAAAGCAGGGACAATACAGGCTAGAATGGTGTAAAATTGTAATGAATGCTGTCTAATATCCATCTATCTTCATGACAACAGATGCAAACTTTGCAATACTTCAGCTAGCGTATAATGAATATGTTATATTGCTATGCTAACAAGCTGCTTCAATGTTTTTGTGGATTTCAAAACACTATTGAGGGCATGGAAGCTGTTTGTTCCCTGATATCTAGCTAGCAATGAGAATAAAACTGGATATGACTGAAATCCTGTGCAATAAGTTCAGTTTATATTTGTATGAAGCTAGATTGCTTTTTTGAAAACTATTTTCCATTGTGAAATGGGTGATAATCAATGATGTAACTGAAAACATGAGCCAAATCAAGATTATAATTTTAACGTGAATGGCAGAGTATTAACTATTTCAGAATTAATCAACTGTGGACCATGTGTTCCCCACCCTAAATTATCATAGCTGTTTTAAAATGAGCAATCCTCTTAAAGTAGCAAGGCCCATTTTATCCCTCATGTAACACCCAACAGAAGTCTGTTGGATTTACGTCAGACCCTGATTTTAAATTGTGGGCTTCTTGTTTTGAAAAACAGTTTCATATTGCATTCTTATTCCTGGAGATGGCTGTATAGTTTTGGAGTATTATACAACTTCACCAAAGCTTTGACAGCCAATGTCTGATCCCATTCCAGAGATTCATGCTTGCCAGCCCAGTAAGAACATGGTCAATTATTTTCCTTTTAATCCCACTAGATTTCCCCAATGAGCAAGGAAAAAAGTTACTTCATTGCCTGGCATGTAAGGATTTTGTAAATCCACTGCTGCTGTTTCAGTCCCAGTGTTCAAATGAAGTGGGAGAGCAAGTCTTGAAAGCCTTGTCTCCAGAGCTGCAAAGAGTGTATCTGTCAGTGCTTGAAAAAACATACTCTCACATTCAACCAATCCTAGTAAACTAGTGATATTAAAGTATGTATTAAAATCTAGCCAAAAATATACTTTCTCGTAAAGTTTCATTAATTTATTATATGCTTTTCCTGGACTGTAATCTCTAGGTTTGAAGTAAGTCATCACAAGGGCAAATCTGTATATGGTACCTATAATGTATATTGTGTATTTATATGAACTCAGCCTCCCAAAAAATATTACAACTCTACAGTGTATTCATTACCTAAGACTGGCTATGATTCAGTTATGCAACAGAGGTTTTAAAAACTTTCTGGAAAAAATAAATTCTGCATCAGTGAAAGGTTGCTCAGTGGTCTTTTTATTTTGAGCTTTTGAGCAAAATTATCACCACTGTTCTTATGTACCATTATGAGTATTTTTGATGAATTCTGACTTCCAAAGTGCAGCCTTAGAACATCAGCTCTGGTGAAGGCAGATGAAAATCCTCTTACTTTGATACTTAAATAAATAAGATGGCTGTATGTGTGAGCACGGTATATTGTGGCTATAAACACAGGACACCCCCAGCTGTCTTAGAGTAGGTTCAGATGATCCATTCCCTCTTAGGACATTCTGATAAAATGGAAATTCAAGAAAAAGAAAGAAACTGTAGCAAGAAAAAATAACCACAGTTATCTCAAGAAAAAACCTCCATTTAACCACATCGTGGTAAAGCTGTGTCAGCTTCAATACACAATTATAACTCAGACAGGGATCTGACCATTCAACACTAATTCTAGCAACTTCTTTCACATATATTTTGTATAAAGCTAGTCCTCTCTTGCTTTAGTAGGCAATGAAGATTTTGCACTCAAACTCACAAAACCTGGTGAAATAGTAATGGGTTTGTCTCTAATCTTCCTGCCTCATTTTCACTAACATGACCATCTATCTTTTGTAGAACTCAAAAAGGATGTTCTTGATTTTTGAGATGAACAGATTTAGGCCTGCAGCCACCAATACAAGGCAACTCAGATGAATATACTGTTACATTGCATTGCGGTCTTTGAATTGCATTAGTATCTTTTGCTTTGGAGTTTTGACTGATTGCTGACACTTTACAAGTTCTAGGTGAGGTAGATAAGCATTATCCTTATGTCACAGGTAGAGAAACTGAAGCATAGAGGAAAGAAACACATGCCAGTGACAGAGGTTAGGTCTAGATCTTAGAAATACTAACTCCACCCTCATAATGAATTCAAAGTAGAAGAGTGTGTTGGTGGAAGTCACAGGTAGGAGTCTTGCAGTATTTTAGTACTTATAGCTATGCTTCTAACAACAACGGAAAGGATGCTCTGAGAATAAGCCCCTGTAACTATACCGCTTATGGGTGTGCGTGCAGTGTAAGTCTTGCTGCTGCTGCCTCAGTTCCTGGAGAGCAGTGACTTACTGAAACTGATGGTTGTAGTTTAGAGTTTAGGGAAGAGCAGCTCACTCTCTTTTTAAAAAGTGCTGAAAAGAAAGCCTTAGATTCCAAATTCTGGCATGACTGGCCCCTATGAATTGAAACAAATGTAAGATATGAGTGCTAGCACACTGTTTTCCTTCTTCTGCCGTGCTAAAGCCCTCTTCAAGCTGTTAAAAATCCAAAATCCAAATAAGATTATTAGAACTTGAGAAACAAGAGTGGTAAAACATGATTTACCTATGGACTTGGGAAGATTTCCTGCTGACGCAAATTAAAATTCAGGACCTTCAAGGGTCATAGAGACTTTCTTGCTGTTCGGAGATGAAGTTTGATTGGAAGCTTCAAAGTGTGTTTGGTCACTCAGTAGTAGTGATGATAGACTACACCTGGTACTCTAGTTTGCTTAGCTGCCATGGGGAAGAATTTTTGCGTGTTGTTTTTCTCACACTGAACTATAGAAATGAAAGCTACTAATCTGTTCATCAGATAACAACTGGAACCCTGGCCTGCATCTATTGCTATAGTCCCATTAAATTAAATGAAGCTATTCCAGTTTACATGTGCTAAATATCTCGCCCAATAATAATAAAGCAGTAAGGTGATAAGAAAATGTAAGAGCCTTAGCACATTAAATATAACTAGCTATGGATCTGTTAATGGCAGACAGCAGGGAGAATATACCTCCATTGTATCCACTCTGTACCAATTATTATATATGGCTTCACTGTGTATTTCTCAGCCTAATTTTTCACTGTGAAATTTTAACAAAGCTTTTGGATTTGGTGTTGTTTTTGAGTTGCTTCTCAAATTGATTATAGTTGCAGCATGGCCAAATGTCAGCTGAGAAACAGCAGTTACAGGTAGCTGTAAAACTGTATGTACTCTGTAGATTTTGCATGGAAAATATGGCACTCAAAAGGCTGTTTTTTCATTTAGATTTATTTCAGAAATTCAAGATTTTGTCCCAAACAGTCCATTCTTCTATGCAGTCAGTGTTGTTTTATTAAATGAAGCCCTTTAAGCATTCACGAAACTTTGGAACATGAAATAATGACCAGACTTAAAAATAGGCTGTAAACTATTAATGATCTGCCATCTGGTGGCCTGACTTGTTTGGGCTGTTGCTCTTATTTGCACAGATGTAATTCCACTGAAGTCAATGGCTTTAATATGCTCCTTGTGGTTAACAAGCTTGGTGTTGGAATAACATCTGGTCCACTTCTGTCCCAGACTGTATCGCTGTGATTCAGGCTAGACCTGTGTGATCTTAGGTAGTCAGGCCACTTGAAAAATCAATAGCGAATTTCCTTTTGCTGAAGGAGCAAAAACTGCGCTAACCTTGTTGTGGGTGACCTTTCCCTCTAGCCACTCTCATTTTTAATAAATGATGTCAGAGATTGTGTTGCCTCTTGGGTGTTACTGAGATGGTTGATAATCCACTTCTTGCCAAAGTGGTCATGTATTATTCCTATTTATAGCTAAAAAGCATTGCAGTAAGTGCTAAATAATTGAGATTTGTTTATATTGCTTTCCTGTCCTTTTCAGTTCTTCCTTATAGCCCAAAGGCATGGCAGATTTACAGACTGGTTCAGATCTCCGTTTCTGGAAGAGGTTAAGATATATTGCACAGCACTTGATCTAAAGCTATGGTCATGTATTATCCCAGGGTTACATCTTATCTGAGACTGGAATCATTTAAACCGGAAGGAAGGAGATCAATCTGATAGAAAGGCTGTAGTTTTAATTAAATATTTAGGGGTCATGGTTTGGTCACCAGTGACAGGTCAGGTGTAAGAACTGTGGCAGAACTGATGCACCTTCCTAGAATATACGTATTTTAGGCAATTAACAGAAGGCAGTTTGTGATTTAACACTACTCAGATTTAAAGGATTAAAAAAAATTCCTCTGCAGTGATTCTTTATTGTTTCATAAGATTCAGATACAGCACAACAACGGAACTCAGTATTCATGCTGGATATTACGTTCTTTCTTCAAAAGTAACTTACAAATGTAGACAAACTAATCCTCTTAACACCTTTTAAGGTAAATCAGTACTGCCATGAATATGGTTAGGAAAAAAAGGGGGGGGAAGTTATGTCTGCATTTCTACCTACATAACTGACTTGACTATATGACAAACTTGCACCAAAATAGGAAGACATTTTGTGATATGCATGCGAGTATTGCATTACACCTGGAATGACATTCAGCTCTGGAAGCTTGCATTGTCTTGGCTGGATGACTCTAAAAAAGGGTGTATAACCAATATGCTGCCAGCAAAGATGTATTTTTATTTCCCCACACTGCTGCTGCTTCTCCCTCAAAGAACGACAATTAATACGTGAACACTTGAAAATCAGTATCTCCTGCCACTGCAACTTCCTTTAGAATCAGGACTTGGACACACAATTTTCATAGTTTCACAAACTGGCAACTAGAATCTGATGAAGCTGTCTGAACTTCCTTCTCCTGGCCAGTTGGGAATTCCACTGGCGTGCAGAAAGAGCAAATGACCTGAGAAGGAATGATATGGAATCAGTTGCATTAGTTATATCTGTCAAGGCAGTACAAAGAGGAAAGAGATACAAATACAGCATACTTCATTCTCACACTTTGTTGTCATAATGACTTCTTAACTTCTCCTGGAGGCTGTTATAAATATTGTTGCCTAGACGCCATGCTATTTTACATGGAGGGGGCTATAATCTGTTCCCAGCAGCAAATGAAAAAGTACACCTCTGCTTGGCACATGAAGCTTTATGCTGTATGCATTACAGCCAAATGTGAGTATAGGGATCTGTCTTTCTTGATAATTTCCTTTACAATTCAGTTTTGTTTCTTTTGGAGAGATATCTATTTGGCAGTTTTCAACAAATCATTTTTTGCAAGCGTAGGTAAAAATGATGTAGTAATTATTTTAGCAGAATCATCCTGTACTCTCAATAAATTACTCAGACTGTCTCTTAAGAGTAAGTTTTCTCTTTTACTGGCATCTTATTCTTTATATGCCAGGAAAATATCCTAGTAATTTTCTAAACAGTGTGTAATTATCCTTTAATTTCTACCTTAGCCTTTCCTATTATGACTATCTCTTCATCTTCATTTTGTTGTGCTTTCAGACTTCTTGCTGTTGAATATTTTATTCCTCCCCAAAGCCTCTTTCATAAGATTGGTTAGTCTTTGCAAATGGTCATTCATAAATGTTGACCCTCTTTTAATGTTAGTGTATTTATTGTTGGTTGTGGAATATACAAGCCTAGGGCTTATTATATAAGCCTAGGCTCTTACACAATTTTTTTCCCCACTTTACCTGCTTTGTTTAATTTAATTATTTCCCACATAATTTTAATTTTTTTTTTTTTTGGAGAAAATTTCTTTATGACACTTGCAGTGCTTTTCCTATAGTCCTGACTTTCCTCTAAGTGGTAATTTTCAAAATGGAGTCTCCAATTAGTGTGCTCAGATACATTTCACTGAGATGTGACTGAAGTTATTTTGCTTAGTCTGTTGTTCCTTTAAGTATGTGATTCTCATTTACACTAACTCCCTTTTTCAGGCGGCTGGCAATATAAAGGAGGTTTATGTTAACATTCAATCTCTTCTCATCATAGACTGCTGCTAAATATAAAATTTGAACCTGGAAGTTTTGGGTTGTCTCCAGACAGTCAAAATATTCCTGTTTGTAGCAGTTTGTTGTTCAGCTTTATGAGATTTTCAGTTAATCATCTCAGCATGGAGATTCTTCTTCTGCATTGTGTATGAAATAAGTGTTATGGTACATTTAGATTTTAAACTGTTCACACCAGTTATATTGGTCTTTAAGGACCTTTAATGTCAGCAGTATACTGAAATTCTGTGGTGCTTCTGTTCTTTGATTATAGTTCATTATTGCTACCTCTCAATCTAGCCATTGTTTCCTCCAAACTTTTCTCTGGTTTCTTTATGAACTC
>Ga0181612_110197_pt1 | contig 16325 bp, 5 predicted proteins | sample HoacroProtozoa21_FD_119630 | JGI IMG/M metagenome (GOLD analysis project Ga0181612, IMG submission 119630) | Hoatzin crop microbial communities from Cojedes, Venezuel. Combined Assembly of Gp0051906, Gp0051904, Gp0051908
CCTTCTGCCTGTAACAGGGCAGAGTTTTTGCTTGCTCTCTTTCCTGTCCCATGATTCCTGCATTCATATCTGAACAGTGGCCAAGCTCTGATAAGAGGAATAGCTTGTATGTGATCTAGTGTATGACTTGATGGTTAGAGTCCTTGCCCAAGAATGGGAAGGGCTCTTAGGCTGATAAAATAAGCCCATCTCTATTTTCTTGGGCAAATTTTCTAACCTTTCTGTTATTACACATGGGGGAGGAAAGACAGCACTGTCCTTCCAATTAAAGGAGTGCCATAAATCCAGGTACGTACCATGTTCCTCAAGAAGAAGTGTCAGGGCGTAAAATGCCCAATGGCCATAAAGTTACCACACTAAGGGCTGCACTGAGGAGATCCAGAATACAAAAAGTTTGTTCAGCACATTGGTCCTGCCATTCCCAGCCATGGGAACTGCCCTCTGCAATGTGAGTGCCACATCCACAGTTTGGTGCGTAATTTGGAATAAACTGTTTCACAGTGACTGGGTACTGTTCCTAATCTGATGCTAAGTGAATACATCAGTGAGTAACTACTTGCTGGATAGACACCACACTAAGGTGTAAGATTTCCATAAGCATCCTTAAGCACGATGCAAAATTTTTCTAATACTTGAAATCCAGAAGTTGTTACCTAAATTTCTACATTTAGATCAATTCTATCTAAGGGCCAAGGGAGTTGTTTTGTTTATAATCATACTAACTCTTTCAGAGCCATTGCATTGAATGTTGTAAATGTACACAAGGAACATTAGGCTTTATGCAATATAGTAAAAATCCTTGTTAAATGTTGAGAGAAATTACCAGAAGAGATTACTGGATATTGCAAACTAACCACTTCACATTAAGGGTTTTTTTTTTAAGGTTAGATCTGTCTTTGAATTAGATTCTTATAAAAATACTTTACAATATGAAAAATATGCTAGTACTTTTTAAGTTAGCTTACTAAATCTGAAACATTCCAAATTAAGGACAAACTGCATTAGGGCTACTTTACCTTGTTCTGGTATCAATTACAGTTACATGTATTTAAAGCCCCTATTCACTTGTGAAGAGATATAAAGAGAACTTAATGTAAATAAGAATTCAGTCGTAATCTTTTGGGATTAACTGAAATGGTCATTTATAACAGGTAATAATTAACAAAAAGACACCTTTGCCACCTTCGTGTCAATCCTTTCATTTTAAACTAAGCATCACCTTCTGTTAATTTTGCTTATTTGAATAGTATTTCCAAGTGAGTATTCCTTCCAAATTTGGATTTTTATGTAATTATTTTCTAAAGAGATAAAGAGTGATTTCCATTTAGCCATTTAATTTTATCAATAATCTGTGGGCAGAGTGGTGGATTTTTTTCAGCACGTGTCTTTGAAATCAGAAAAAAATGAGATCCTCTGCAGCTAAAACAATGATACTTGCCTAAAGCCTTCCAAGCAGTCTGGAACTCCTCCAGTAATCCTCCAGGCCTTCCTAGAGCTCCACTTGAGCAGGAAAATCCAGTATTCTCTTCACTGCCTGCATTGAACTAGATTAAATGATTTTCACTGATTTTAAGGTGAGAAAGGATTTTAAGTACTGTGTTCTGTGTTAGCAGTCTGCTTATCCTCAGGTATCTTTACAGTCAAAGCAGAAAGACAGGTAAGGTGACTTGTATCTTAAAGAAGTTTATTTTGGAGCTGCATTTGAGTGTCCATTGACTAATCAAAAACTTCTAAATACAAGAAAACAATCCCTTCCTCTGATATCTGAGCCTTCTTCTGATTGTCAGATATATTTCTCCAATTATTCATCCAAGTATAGCCAAGATACAAAGGCATCTGTCCTGAGATGAAAGTGCATTCTTAATGTGATAATTACAAAATAGTGAGAGACATAAATTAAGTGGTAGTTATATAAATATTCATATTGTTATGGTCAAAGACTTAATAGGATAGAAAAATGGCAGTACAGAAAAAAATATTATTTATGTCACACCATGAAATCTGTTTTTCCTATACAGAGATGACCATAAAGTAGAGAGCATATTATTGTCATGGATATGCTGACAGTCCAGTGAAAAAATTGGAAATAGCCTTGTCAACCAGTCCCAGTCAGATGGTTTAGTGCAGTAAGGATAGGCATGGCAAGAGGAAAATTAAGTCTTACAAGAAGGCTGAGTTTTGACAAGTAAGACACAGAGACAAAATCTTTCTTACAAAAGCTAATGCAAGTCACTTAGTCTCATCCAAACAATTGCATTAACGTGAAGGCCTGATAGAAAAAGCAACAGCCAAAGTCATAAAGTGAGAGAAGTTAGACAGATTAGGTAGATAGGTCAGCTATATCTTTTCTCTCTCAGATGGAGATACTGTGAACAAAAAACCAAAAATTTATCCAGTCTCCTCAGTCATCACTTTGCCGTACCTCTTTTAGGAGAATAAAAGGATAAAAGGCATTTTGTGTGTCTGACTTCTGTCTGATGTAACCTGACTATAGTAGAATGGGTTTTGGTAAATAAAATAGGTCCATTGCTAGAAAGTATCTCACCATGGTTTGTCTATTCAGGTGAACAAAATGGCATATCTCTAGAAAGAGAAAAAAATAGAATAAGTGAAAATCATGTTGCACCTCTTCTGAAGCCAGTATTGGTTGATTCTATATTTCTTGGAATACAGAGCATGCACAAACAAGAACCTAACATATCTGTAAATATCACCTTTTCTTTTACATCCTCAGTGTAAGCCTCTGTAAAGCTGTAATTGGGTGGATTTTTCTTCCCCAAAGCTGATGCACAAAACTTATGCGTATACTTCAATTTTTTTTTCTTTCTATTGCTAAACGCAAGCAATTCACAGAATACTTAATTACCATGCACAGAGTTCAGTGGAAGGCCACCAAGGTGGACAGTGAGTGGAGCATTTGTTAAAGGAGGAGAAACACTCAGGAACTGAGGCTTGTTCAGCCTGAAGACAAGATGGCTTTGGGTGCATCTAACAGCAGCCTTCGCAGTACCAGTGGCAAAAAGATGGAGCCAGTCTCTTCACAGTGGTACATGGTTGGAGGACAAGAGGAAAACCTCATAAACTGTAACAAGAGATTCTCAGGTTGGATACAAGGAGAAACCTTTTCACCAATGGATAGTAAAGTAGCGGTATAGGCAGCCCAGGGAGGCTGTGAAGTTTCCATCTTTGGGGATTTTCAAGATCAGACTGAAAAAAGCCCTGAGTAACCTGTTTTGAACCCCTGAATAACTTCAACTGAGGTTCAAAGCTGACTTTGCTTTGAACTGGGAGTTAGACTAGAGATCCTGAGGTCTCTTCCAGCTTGAGTTTTCTTATATACGTATAGCAAGCTACATGTATTGTAAATCAATATAAAAAGTAATGTTAAAACCTAACTGTAGAACACTGAACAGAAAAATCAATCATAATCATACAGTAGATAACATTCATATTTCATAGAAAATAGTGTCACCAATTGAACAAAATATTCACATTCTTTCCACTGTATAAACTTAGATCCATGTGTTTATGTTCATGTGTCTATGATGCCAGTAGCAGAAATTTGAAGAAGGTTTGTCTTCTGGTCTGCCATTACAATTTGACCTGAACTCTGCCACCAGTACCATGTGAAAGACTTTGCAATGCCTAGTTGCAATATGAATGGTTGCTTGTACTTACTAACACTGGAAAGGAGAATTATGTTCTAATGGAAACCTGGCTCAGCCAATTCTCTAAACCACTCCAGGGTGAATAGCTACAATTAACAAATGATTTGTTCTTTTTATTATTTCTTTATTTTCCTTTCTGTTCAAGCCACAAACTGTATGGTTAAGAAAAATCTAACAGACAATTAATTCATTTGGAATTCATACACAAAATAGCTCTAGAGGGAACAGCAAGATTAAACTTGAAATGACCAACTAAAACAAAATATTTGTGTACCCAGAAAAAAATATGTGTACTTGTCTACCTAATACTTAATGCTTGTATACATACATACCTATTAAACAGAAAGTTGTTGATTCTATTCTTGTATTCTCACACTGAATCCCTTGATGCCTAATTCACCACTGTATATCCTCATTTCCCTGAACGGAAACCAGAACTTCTGTTCTTTTTTTACTGTTTGATGTTTGGTTAAGCTGGTGAGGAAATCTCTCATGCATAATTCCAATATCCAAATTCACCAAAACTAATTCCTTCTTCAGAATCATTACAGGTTTAAATACGATTCACAGTCTGCCATACAGGTAGTGAGATTATCAAAAGGTAAAAACTAATTTATGAGATGAAAATTAATGTATCCATCCCTCAATTTTCACAGCTTCTCCTGTGCACTACTCAACAATTTGTTTATTTCACAGGCAATCCCTTCAAGCAGACTGAAATAGTTGTGATTCAGTCCTAGTGTCAGTATTTCAGACCTAAAAGCTACTTTAAACTGGATACTGAATCTCTGCTGTGCTGGGGAAGGTTTATTCTTTTCAGAAATGGAGATTCATTGAATTTGTTATCCCTTTGGAGGCTTGTGAGGACTGTGACATAATTATAAACACAAACACATTTTTCTCTTTCTGAGTTTTCTGCAGGGTCTCAAGGTAACTAAAGTTCCTGGCTTTACAAATTGATGCAAATAAAAAATACTTTCAATTAAAAATGGAAAACTCTCTCCAGAATTTCCAAATCCATTTTTGTCACATAGGTAGCATATTCAGACACATAATGATGCCTTGCAATTGAAAAGGTCTCTTGTCACTTTTTTAATGACCTGCATAAGTAATTTGCAGCTTTCTTACTCAACAACAAAGTGCTAATCCCAAATCATCATCTTTCAAATTCCCTCTGAAATTAGGCAGAGACTTCTGTGATTTTTAGACTGGGCATGCTATAGTGTTATGAACAGATCAGATCATTCACTATTTTTGCCATATGCATGTGTAACTGTGGGATTTCTTTGGAGTCATTTTGATTGACAGCAGGATGGAATAGAGAACTGTGTGCAGATACACAGTTTCTGAAGTTGAAGCAAAAAAGAAGTATCTCTTTTATTTAATAAAGACACCATTTGCCATAGGCAGTATCGTAAGGGAGACTTAAGGTTGAGTGAATATCTTAGTTTCAAAACAAATAGTGTAAAGGCTGTGATTCCAGTCCTTGAATTTGTCCCTTTTGTATTCCTTCTCCATTCTACAACAAACAGCCAAGATTTAAATTAATGAAAATGGAAGGCAATATTGTGGAAACACTTTAACCACCATGGAGCTAGTAGGCACAGCCATGATACAAAGTTCGTTTACTCTAATGTTGTGAAGAGTCCTCCTGTTCTTCCCCTGCTCCACCATCAAAAAAGAGTCAGTAAGCTGTGGAAAATGCTGTGCAGACTATTAAAATCCCTATGTATTCAACAATATTATTATATATTATAGCTATTTCATCTGAAAACCTAATAAAAGCTGGCACTACAGGCTAGTTAGGGTGCTGAAGGTGACTTGTTTTATGCGTGATGACGTTAGAGGGAAAGCTAATAGAGGCTTGGATTGTGACACTGTATAATCATTAAATATAGACCTAATTTGGCTGGCAATTAACCCTGGAATATTATGTTGTGGGCAGCACAGGAAGAAAATTAATAGAAAGAACAACAACTCGCAAAGTGACAAAAAAGTGGAGGCAGAGGCACAGAATACAAAAATTTAGGTGAATAACAATCAGGACACAGTTGACCAGTTTGGATTGCCACTTAAAAACCTTTGCCTCTGCTGCCTTACCCACCGCATGCTTAAAGAGCAAGCTGCTGAAGTCTACTGCAGAGCCATTATCATCTGTTCATTTTATTTCCATTGCCAATTACACTTAATTATTGGAAAATTTTTTCAATGTATAATGAGTGTTGAAATGTTAGCATGCTCATTAAATTTAGGCTTTAGCTCAAGAAATAGATTCTGATAAGCTACACTATGTTATAGACCTGTATTTTCCAAGTACTCCATCCTCCGTTAACTTCGAGTCCGTCTTTGCACATTTTCCAAGATATATTTATGCATTTATTTATTTTTACAGGAGAAAAGAACAGAAGGCCAGATTTCATTTCTGAAAGCTGACATAATTAGTATAAAAAGACAGACATGATCTGAATTGCTAGTAGCTAAGGAATAAGTATGGACAAACATTGTTTCTGGAGGGAGGGGTGATATCACTTGAGCAAAGGCAACAGGAGGCTGCAATTCATTTTGAGCCCATGGAAAAGCAGAAACAAATTTCCTCAGAATCTGCCCATTTATAAGTCATTGCAGCCGGCTGTATATCCAGTCATATGTGCTGGCTGCTATCCCAGAGACCATCTTGAAACCTGTTTGCATGAGCTGTGAAAAGAACAAGGACACAACTGTCTTTGTGTCAATATCAGAGAGTACAATCTCGCCTGACATTCATGTGGATTTCATATCTTCACTGTTGCACACTCTCAAGAAAGCTAGGGAAAATCTGGCTCAGAGTGGGTCCATTTTAGGCAAAGGAAAGCCTGAAAAAATAAGCAGGGGATTTGGTAGGAACTCAAGAAAAAATGTCATTCGTAAATGAAATGGTAAAGCAGGGGGACTTCTCTGAGCTTTTTGACGTGTCACCTTACTGACACCACTGTCAGGTCTGGGAAGAACGGATGTGCGGCTGTCCCCTTGGCTTGTTGCCTTTCCCAAAGGCAACCTCATCCTGTCTTCCACATCAGATATGTCTCTTCGTGCTCTGTGATTGCCATGGTCTTCCTCTCTTGGCTTCTCTGTTGCTGTCTTGGTTTGGCTGTGGCCTGCAGCAAAGGGCCACGCAGTCGCTCTATTGCCCGTCCCTCCACTGGGGTGGGGAGGAAAATGGAATGAAAAAGGCAAAAAACTCGTCGGTTGGGATAAGGGCAGTTTAACAGAACAGCAAACCAAGAGAACAGTAACAACGACAATACTGATAAGGACAATATACAAAACAAACAGCAAAATGCACAGAGAAACTCTCACCACCTGGTGCCCTGTGCACTCCCGAGCCACGACCGACTTCCCACCGGCCAGCTTTCCCACTGGAAACTCAGCATGGTGGCATATGGTATCGAATACCCTATTTTGTCTGGCCAGTTTGGGTCAGCTCACCTGGCTGTGTCCCCTCCTGGCTTCTGGTGAAAATTAACCCTGTACTGGCCGAACCCATGACAGTTGTCTTCTGACAACACCCATGATTTGCATCTCCTCTGATGACAGAACATTTTACCAAAAAAATCTAGTTAAAATAAAATAACTAACAAGATGTGCATGTAACAGTGCATATCATTGTGTTTGACCACATAGCTCTTTCATTTCTCATTCCCCGTCAATCTCGTTTGTCATTTTTTTTCTTTCACAATTATGAGAGCTTAGGAAGAATAAAGAACGGGTTTTTTTGTGCAACTTGTTTTAAACAACCTCTCTGCCCTTATTGCACAAACACACACATATAACATCATAAAAAACAAACACAAATATTCAGGTGACAATTCTAATTTCTTTTAGATCTTGTAGCTGTGTTGCTAGCTCTGTATTTCCTTGTTAGGCATTACAAGACTCACGACAGACACAGGTTTAAAGTGCAGTCTGATCTTTAAGGTTGATTTTTGAAGGTGATCTTCCTGTTCCAGATATTTCTGTCACACCATCTGGTAGCAATACAAAAGAACAAGAAGTACAGATTTTAAAATGAGACAGGGAAGACAACTACCTATGTAATTCATTGGTCTTAATGTTTGGTCTGGATTGAAAGCTTTTTTTGTAAAATTGGGTTGATACCAGATTTTTTCATCATACCTTTATGAAGCGTATACACTTAAATGTTTGGAGATTTTACACATTCAGACAAAGTCCTTCAAAGTGTTTTTTTTTTATTTTGTTTTGTTTTTAAAAACATGTGAGACATCTGCAAGAAAGCTGTCGTCCTACTGTTCTTTCCACAGAGTACCGTTGGTGGATGAAACTCGGGTATTGCTCTAGTTCTGATGTCCCAGGAAAATGACCTTTCTGAATCAGGAGTATGGGGAAAAGACCATGTTACTAAGTCAAAGTGTCTTAATGATGACTGTGAGGATCTTCTTTATAACTATTTTGTCATCAAGCAGAAATACTATTCCCTTCTAGTAAAGAAAACTTACAGAGGTACCTTACTGACTTCCTGCTAGCCCTCACACCCACACTTTCCATCAATTCAGCATGTTCCTGCTGCTTCTGAGGACTCTGTCTATGGCTTTACTAGGGACAAGGCTTCTATTCCAGATCAAATAAAAATAATTTTTCATGAATAAATATTACATATACATGTTTTGACATGAAATCCATGTTTTTGAACCTCCCCACATCCTTGCCGCAAACAACACTGACAGCAGAGTCAGCGTGACTCTGATAAAAGTAATTCTCACAGTGTTTTCCAGTGACCTGAAACATGAAGTACTAGTGAACTTGTAACGTATCTGGGCGCACATTGCTCACAAGAATGCCAGTTCGGTTTTGCAGAACCAAGGGATTTGGAAAAGGTTCAGAGAATCCTCTGAATTTTTGGGGCTTCATCCAGAACAAACTAAGCTGCCTGGTCATTTAGCTGTGCACAACACTAATCATCACTAGCAGTAAAACTTATGGAATCAAAACCTGGCTGACAATTTTGTCAATAATACGCAGAGTGTAATTCAGTTCGCTCTTTAACAGTTATATTGGCTGTGCTGAACTGACAGTAATAACAACTTGTTTTTGTCAGTAAACTAAGCAGATATGATTAGGGCAACACATGGGGTAAATTTTTATAGAGATGCGTAGGGTTTTAGCCATGCTTTTGTCATTAAAGTCAATGGAGACTGGGCAGCTGAAACCCCAGGTAACTCTTTGGCAATTCGTACCGCAGGGAGAAGATTACTGAAGTAATTAAATGCTGTTTTTTCCTTTGAAGTGTTGTACTCGGTAAGGTTGCTAGACTGGCAGCCTTGCAAAACAGAAGTTCTTTGCTGTATTTATCCACACGACAGGTACAGCATAAGTAGCAGCAATATGGATTTCTTCCTCCTGCTGTACCAATGTGTTACATATTTTTCCAGTGGCACTCTTTATCACCACCGTGATCTAGGGCACTGTTTGCAAAATACATGTTTAGTCTTCCTTCCTACTTGTTAGCAGTACTCATTCCTATACTTAGCTGCCCTAGCAATGAACAGTGTTTCTTTCTGCTATTAGTGGCAGTCATGTGAGCCTCTTATACAATCTTTACGCAAACTACTAATCTGTTATCACATGAATAGACTCACTGAAGTCAACTGCAAGCATCAGCAGTTTATTGTCATGGTCTGAATATGCTTCCTTCTTGTGAGGTGCTAGACATTTCTTGCTCTGAATAATTGAGGATGCAAAGGGCTAAAGAAATTATTATTATAACTGTTGTTGATAAAGTAAGAATCATCTCTAGCCTATGCCTTTTCCTAATATTCTCCATACAGTTGCTCTTTTCCTTTCTCCATTAAGTACCCAGCTAAGCAGAAGAAAGAAATTAAAATTATTAAACGCGGCTTTAGATAAGAAGGAAAAAAAATGCTTTGGACATTGAATTTACTTAATCTTTTACATATTCTCTCTGCCAAAACCCTTTCCTATGTCTGTTTGCCTGTCTGCAAAGAGCTTTAACTTACATTGGCAGAGGTGCTCCTCTAGATATAAAGGTAACTTTTAGCTTTTCAGTGAGCTCTGAACCACGGAGAAAGTGTACTTGGTTACAAAAATGAAGTCCCAGATCTTCTGAGCTGCAGTTATCCTAAGAGTCTTCAGCCTCTTGTGAGGCTAGGAGAAAGTATCTTAATACATCAATTACCTAGTCAATGGCAAAAGACCTCCACAGAGAACAGCCTTCCCCACATTCCAATTAAAGTATGTCGTGTTCTATAGATGCATGGGATGAAAGGCTGGAGACCTGTTGCTACTCCGACAACAATACTTAGCTTAATGAATTAGGTAGGTAGTGATTTTCATAGTAAGGAGCCTGCACAAATTATAACAGTGAAAATATGGGGAGAAAGGAAAATAAAGTATATCCACTTAAAAGACATTCTCTATTTAAAGACTTAACTTTTTTTATAAAAATGTACATTTTGCATTTCCAAAAGATTAACTTTCAGTGTTTCTTTCCTGTGCCTTGCCCACCACTTTGATACATAATTGAGTTTGAACACCTTGAAAAAAACTAGAGACCTATGCATAAGTCAGCCATTCAGATCGTCATAGTTTGCACATTTGTAACAGGGTGATTAAGGAGTAACTACAGGAGGATTAAGTATATTTCTCTGCTCTAACTGATTTCTACATACTTCAGGCAGTTAGAATGTAGGAATTTTTGTGCTCTTGATGAGACATAACTTTACAGCTTTTATTCAAAGTAGGCATTCCCAGCTACTAACAGCCCAAAGAATTCTGTAACCAGGGGGTGATAACAAACGATAATTACACTTTGTCTGAGACAACTGAATGTTAGGAGAATTTTTTCTAGTTTACCAAGAAAATCTTTGACAAATTATCCTCTATTAGAAAGTTCAAAATTTATGTAAGCTCAAATTTTACACAAATAAATTTTACTTCCTCAGCTCTAAGACACTGTTTTTTCCAAAAATTAAGGTATTAGTAATAACGTTTTGACCGTATTTAATATGCTGTTCACTTTAAAATATCATTTGCAGATTTTCCTAAATATTGAAACATTCACCTGGAGAATCATTCGTAGCAAGTTATAACTTGCTGTCCTTTACATCTGAACATTCATTGAAAAGATTATGTTTCGGTGGTAATTAGTATGATCCATGTAATAAGAAAGGTTATATGTGCTTGTTAGACTTTAATAATGTTTTCTGTTCTTCGCTATGTTTTTGTCACTCACAATTTAATTGTTGAAGGTTTAGAGCTTTTATTTTCTATGTTGAATCCCTGACTCAGAGGGAAATCTTTTCATGGTGGAAGAAAGAGTAGGTCTGCTGTTTCTAGTCAAAGGTGAAAAAAGGATTATTTAAAGGAAATAAATGATTTTTCATTTTTTAAACAGTTCTGTGACTAAGGTGGCTGGAATTTGATAGGTGAAGTTGTCCATGGTGAGAGTTTTCACTAGTACTCATTAGCTCAAGTGAAAATTTTCTGTCTTAAATTGTAAACTCATTGAAATAGTGTCCCAATCCCAGTTGACTATGTCCATAGTCTATATTCAAGGGATGATTCATTGTGCTTGCATGTCTGTCTTGCGTAGTAATAACAGTCTAATCAAATTTGTAGCAGCAAATCTTTTGACGTAGCTTTGACTGGATGGAAGGGCTACTGTGGCTTTATAAAGTGTGATAAGTGAGTGAGGAAGTAGGTAGGAAGGGCTTGTATGAGTCCTCACGTATCTCATCTGAGGGGAGGCTGAGAGAGCTGGGATTGTTTAGCCTGGAGGAGACAAGGCTCAGAGGAGATCTATCGATGTGTATAAATACCTGAAGGGAGGGTGCAAAAAGGACAGAGCCAGACTCTTTTCAGTCATATGCAGTGACAGCACCAGAGGCAATGGGTAAAACCTGAAACACAGGAGTGACATGGTTTAGCCCTGAGCAGCAACAAAGAACCATGAAGCAGGTCTATCACCCCTCCATCCACCGGGATGGGGAGGAGAATGGGAAGAAAAAGGCAAAACTCATGGGCTGGGATAAGGGCAATTTAACATAACACCAAAGAAAGCAAACAGTAACAACAATAATACTGATAAAAAGAATATACAAAAACAAAGGAATACACAGGACAATTCTCTCACCATCCAATGCCCATTGTGCTCCCAAACAACAATTAACCTTTCCTGGCCAGGTCCTCCTCCCTAAACTAAGCAAGATGTCACATGTTATGAAGTACCCTGTTTATTTGTCTAGTTTGGGTAACCTTCACGGCTGTGTCTCCTCCTGGCTACTTGTGAAAATTAACCCTATCCCAGCCAAGCCCAAGACAAGGAGGTTTCATATCATCAGCAGCAAAACCTTTTTTATTGTGAGGGTGACTGAGCAAAGGCACAGGTTGCACAGAGACGTTGTGGAAGCTCCCTCCTTGAAGATATTCAAAAGACATCTGGATATGGTCCTGGGCAACTGACTGTAGGTGGCCTTGCTTGAGCAGGAAGTTTGGACCACAGGACCTCTAAAGAGTCCTTCCAACCTCAGCCACTCTATGACTCTGTGAGACAGAGTCAAAAGACTCTGTCTTTTGATAGACATCAAAACAAGCTTTGCAATTCAAAGCACTGATGCTTGTTGGTAGGAGCAGAAGGATCCAGAATAAATAACTGAGGATTCAGGATAAAGAACACCAGCTTGTGGAATGTCCATTTTCCGTATTAGTGATGGTTAATTCATGTTGTATTTTTTAAGTCAGGCACTCTGTTGCACTGTGTGCACATGGCTATAACAGCTGCCAAAGAATCTTGTACATTTTCTGGTGTTGATGTTGATCTTAAACTAACTCTTGCCATTTGACAGAAAATTTTCCCAAAATTGAGGGGTTGTCTACAATTAAATACAGTTGTCAGTTATCTTTGTCATTGTAGATGACATAGCGATAAAATAATGATTAGTGACTTAGGATGCTTTACCAGATTTCGATTTCTCACTAACTTTGTCAGTTCCATTTGTATAGGAATACCTTCAATAAGCTAAGAATATGACTCACATACTTCATCCAGCAATCCTGATGAAGGTATAATTTGGCTCTTCTGAAAGAGAGAGATGTAAAAGACATTATACAAATATACAGCTAAACCACATTTTCAGTAGTTGTTTCCAAAGTATCTACATTTAACCACTGAGATGAGGCAAAGTGCAGGAAATACTTTAAAACACCCAGCTACTCAAAGCATTCTAGACACAGGCAGAACTTTAGAAACACATAGAAGTCTATGTCCAATCTAAACCAGTATTTCCTTCAAATCCTGCTGAAGATAACACTTACTTCACAGAAAAAAAAAAAAATCTAAAATTGCCAGTCATGTTCTGATGCTATTTCCTGAAAGTATATTCTGTGATTTTTAACACCTACTTATGTAGTAAGATTAATGCATAGAGGCCAGGTAGGTGTCAGGGACATTTTATGAGAGACTTGATTTCTGTACAGCAGATAGATAGAGATGGTGTAGAACCATGTTTTTCTAATGTGAAATTATAGGAAATGAGTTACTAATAGCCTTAATCAGTACAGGATGAAGAGCGATACAAAAACTCTTCCAGGGTTCTTTGTGTTGTCATGCTGCTGCGGAGGAATGTATATGGTACATATTAGTCTGTGGAAGAAACTTTGTTCATACAAACCTTATTCCTAGCTCCCAAGCTCACCCACAGTGTCGCCCTTTGAACATCCTGAAAAAAAGATTTGTGATATTGAATTCTTCAAGAATACCGAACTGCAGTCTTAAAGGTTGTCATCTCCATTGAGAGGACACTAACCTCTATGCTCACACCTTTGCTTGGAGTTTGTTAAAGTCCACTTAAATTCAAGCAATCTCCTTCAGTGCTACTTCTTTGTCTTGAAACTATAAGGAAATAGTGCTGATATTTTGATAATCCTCACCTCCTTGGATACGCTTGGTAAGCATTTTTAAATATTTCCTATGCCTGGGTAAAGAACTGGCAAATTAGTAGGCCAGTGAGAAAATTTTCTTGAGGCACCACACAGATCTGAATCTGATATTCTTACACATGCTGAAGATCATATTTCACAAAAAAGTGGCTATTAAAAATGTTGTGTACAGTACACAAGCATGCAAATTGTGTTTGTTAATGTATGTTTTTTATCGCTGACGGAGATTGTTCACAAAAATTAATCAAACATCGTGTAGCAAGAATGGTTTTCAGATGGCTAATTCTGATCTTGTCTCTGCAAAATGATGACAGATGGGCATAAATAGTTTCAAAGTTAAAGAAATACAAAAACGTATAATAACAGCATTCCATGCTGTTTTTTGGGGAGTCTAGAGCTTGTTTCATTAAATAAAAGTGTAGAGTAATCCTTGTGACAGTCTATGCTGACTCGCGTTCATTCTGTATTTTAACTTAAGGTACTGGCACTCACTTCTGGACCACTAAAAGATCTGGTATTTTCTAACCATATTAAAGATCATTCGTTAGCTTTCAATTTCACATAAAACAGAGGGGAGGAGTTTTTGAGGGGTTAGGGTTTTTTTCACTTTAATTTTTTATTGTCCCTCTAAATCTACCAATGGAAACAACTGGCATCATTGTCCCTCTAAATCTACCAGTGGAAACAACTGGCATCAGCATGCAACTAGCATCTTTAACACTGAGATTCTCTTCCTCCCTCAGTCTTTTGGAGCTTCTGTTGATTGATACACAAGTTATGCTGTAAAGCCTGTCTGCCCACTGAGGCTTTTCCTGGGAGGAATAGAATAAAAAAGAGTCTGTGAATAAGTAGAAGATGGAAATATTGCCGTGCAGGTGAGCTTGGTGAATAGGGCAGAATTACACTTTTCCAGTAAATATTTTATTAAATAAATCATTGTTTTTTACTAAAAAAAAAAAAAAAAAAGAGCTATGTATGTGTTGATGCTTATACATATTTTGTGACTTTCTATGTACAGTTAAAGCTGAGAACAGAAGTATAAACCACAATAATAAGGATAACAAGTTGCATCATGGTCTACTGGTAATTAGAAAAGACAAGGACACCACAAATGTGACTTGATTGTGATCATGTATGAAAGTCTCCACTGTGCTTAAGCATGTCAGATGTACATACAAAATGTTCTTTTTATAATACACATATAAGTGTGGATTTCTTGCCTCGATGGCAGGTTTTCTAACACATTTCATCAAAGAACAGCACTGTAAACTGCAGACCGAGTATGACCCTTGTTTTTTTTTTTTGGAGGGGGAGAGTTTGTTTCCGTTTATATTTAAAACCAGAAATTTATGGCTGAGAAGACAAGGTTTGTCTGGCTGTCTGCTGAGGAGGTACATTCAGTTGCAATTAGCACAGTATAGTCTAAACTATAAATACATGGATAGGACAGCAGAAAAACTAGTTATTGTTTGGGATTTTTTTAGCAGATAGCAAAGTCACTTGTCAGGAATCCAGAAGAGAGTTTGCAAAACTTTCTTTCTTGTGCCCAGGGAGGGCACTTGGCTGCCAATGTGAAGAACAGAGACTGCCTGAAGAGCTCAAATTGGTCTATTTTATCAACATCAACCAATTACTCCCTTGAGCATAATCATACTCTGCTGTGAAAGAGAAAAGAATAATGTCTTAATGTCTATCACTGAGATCTCTTCCATGGAATTTGGCTATTTCATGACATCTGAGAACATACTAAAATGCCTTCCAAACATCTAAGACACAAGGTATTTTCCCGAAATAAATTACAAAAGCAAGTTTTTCAAATGATCACACAGATGGTTTTTTTTTCCCTCATACATTAAGTCAAGATGTATTATCACATCACAAAGCTTTGAGGTTATATGATTTGGCAATTTAGCAATCAAAATCATTGCATCTCATTTAAATCACAAAACTGCATTTAGATATCATGTCTTGTATTTTCGTCTTTCTGTACCAACAAGGCAAAGTATGATTTTATAGGTAAAATATAAAGCTGCATGCTGCACATATAGCAATCATTCTGATTTCTCAGGACTCTGTGAACAGAGGATCTTGAGGTATTATGGCAATGTATTAGTAATGTCGGTGTTCCATATGATGTGTTGAATATCTAGTCTAGTCTGATCATAGAATAGGTGTGCTTCTTTGTCTTAAATAAATAGTCATTTTAGGATAGAATTGTTGAATTTCAGAAGAAATTGACACTTTTTTGTGGAATGCTAAACTCAACAGTGCTTAAGAAGAGACTAGTTCATCAAGAAAATAAATAATTTTATTGGTCACTCTGTTTGGAATTGGATCAGTTTTGATGCAGTCTTTGCCAAATATCACATTGCAATAATAAGAAGTAATATCATAGAATGTTCCAGATCACTTTGATCCTTCCTCTTCTTTCAATCATTTCAATTGTTCCAATCTTTAATGGTATTGTATGATACCATACCACTGAATAACCCTGTACTTCTCTTAGATTCATGTAAATATATGCTATACATTGTTGAAAATATTTTCTTTAGACTAGTGGATATGAAATACATTTCACAGAATCACACAGAATCACAGAATGGTAGGGGTTGGAATGGACCTCTGTGGGTCATCTAGTCCTATACCCCTGTCAAAGCAGGGTCACCTAGAGCAGGCTGCACTGGACCTCATCCAGGTGGGTTTTAA
>Ga0181612_149818_pt1 | contig 16325 bp, 8 predicted proteins | sample HoacroProtozoa21_FD_119630 | JGI IMG/M metagenome (GOLD analysis project Ga0181612, IMG submission 119630) | Hoatzin crop microbial communities from Cojedes, Venezuel. Combined Assembly of Gp0051906, Gp0051904, Gp0051908
AAGAAAATTTTTTTTGGGCTTACATTCTCACTTTTTATGAGATTAGCTCCTCAACTGGATATTGGGAGGAGGGGGGCAAAAAAAAGAGGAAACCTATGTTTGTAGGATACAAAAAAGTGACATTAGAATCCCAGGTTGGAAAAAGGAATCATTGTATAAAAGCTCCCCTACCCCCCTTAAAGATATTTAACAAAATTCCTTGATAAGTGTAATATATATGGTTGGAAACTGAATTCTGAGCTGCCTGGACTGTTTCTGCTGGGCTAATGGTCAGAGAGAGGTTGCATCTAATTCCTTCTCTATCACATTTAGATGTGAATCTTGATACTAACTACCGTTTTTATAAAGGCATCTGTCTCATACAATCAATTAATCTTTCTTTGTGCTTTCTGTATCACAACTATAGTCAGAAGACTGTCTCACCTGAGATGATTCAGCTACTTTTTTAATGAGATAATCATAATCTCAGTGTCTCCTTTTCCATTACACGTCTTCTCCCTGCATCTCTTTTGTAGCTTGATCAATATAAAAGGGAATAAAAATGAAATATAGCTACTTGAAGGATTAGGTAATATCTGTTTCTTTACAAGACTTTAAATACTGCAGAACAAGTTTTTGCACTGCAACAGTGTTCTCTTTAACATGCCGGTATTACGGCATACTTCTTGTAAGCTCATTTCTTTCCAGTGAGGCAATCTCTGCCGTAAATGATGATGGTATGTGAAAAGCAGTGTTACATGAGGGAGAAATTACACCCTGAGTTTGGGTAGGACGTGGTAGTGCTGATTTGGGAAACTTTCATTTTTTGAGACCCAAGCTGAAATATGTTAGAAGTGTGATGTTTAGAATTTCTTTGCCTTGTTGTTACTTAATATTTGTGTGCAAAAATTAGGAGGAAGGCATGAAAATTAAGTTGAAAGGTGAATTTTCCTTCTATGATCTTGTAAACATTACAGATGAGATTAGAGGAGGCTTAAGTCACACATCTGATTATCTGGTGGGCCACCCACACTTTTTATAGGCCAATAGACTATAATTCTCTCAGCAGTTGGAGATATCATTTTGGTATATACCTGAAAGTAAGAAAGATAAATCAGTTTTCTGAATGAAGGTTTTCTTCTCTGAGTGAGCTGTATGTCTAGGTAGCAGCAGGAAAATTATGCTGCCTCTTAAAATACCGGGACATTTTAAAAATTATGCTTTCATTGGTTTCTGCCTTTGCGCTACCTCAGATAGAGACTGCTGCCTTCTTATGCTTATGGGACTATTAAGAGAGAGCAACTTTGATTTATTTCCATCCTTATAATTTTTAGTGTCATGCAGGCTTCCTTTAGTGCGTGACAGCATTGTATCTCAGTTTTTGCTTTCAGATAGTGTAGCCTTTTTTGCTGCTTCTCATTTCTTTCAGGTATGTGAAGGATGTGTTTGGTCGTTGACTTCAACCTGCCAGGTTTCTTATTGAATTGTCTTAAAGATTATCTGAGTCTAACTTGTCTCTAAAATTGTCCCATCATGCAGCAGTCAATCCAGTCATTGACTAGTGGCTTTGTTTGATAGCTAATGCTTATGTATAGGCAGCAATTTCCAGTCCAGGTGAAGAGGATTTGATAGTTTGAAGTTATCCTTGTAAAAACGAAATATTTTTTTTTTAAAAACTTAGCGGAAGCCTGAGTAGTATTGATACTCAGTTAGACTAAGGCTTTCTGCACCAGACCTGAAAATGTTACTTGCTTCCAAATTTACTGGAAGGTTTGAGAAATTTTTTTTTACCAAAAAATATCTTAAATGGCTAAAATAGCTAAAAATCCATTTGTATTGGAAAAACAAAAGTGCAGAACTTTGAGTTCTCCAGTGGATAAACCACTGCATTTTAAAAAAACCAAAAACAAAAAAACAGAAAAACCCGAAAGCCCAGCTGTTTTCAAGCCAGCAGAAGTCCCCTTGATGATTTCTTGCTAACAGTCTTTTTAAAAAGCACTGCTAGGAATTGAGCAGTGACAGCTTCATTTAAATCTGTGCTGTTGAGTACTGGCTTTCTTTTATCAGCATTTTAAAAGGCTGGGACGTTTGTCAGTATGCCCAGAAGGCAGTACTTCTGCAACACTCATCATATTTGTAGCCACTTGCTGTATGGAATATTGTTTTGTAGGATGGGAAGAGAGAGAAGTACGACAAGGAAAAATTACATACTGGTAATTGTGTTTGTCGTTACCGTTCTACTTTTCCCATCCTCCCTTCTTCCAGTCATCTCTTACAAAATCTTTGTCTTTTCTACACGTTTATGAATCTCTTCTAAGTCAGTTGCGTTTTGGTTCTGCATTATAAGTGACTGGTTAGGCCTGGCTATTTATACCTCCTGTGATTCAGCATGTTTGCCTGCTAGTTCCCTGATAGGTGGAACTATAATTTTTGCTGTGTGGAATCTTGTCTTATAGGGTTTTTATAGAAGAAGGAGGTCTACTACAACCATAATTACTGGTATGTAAGTTTCCCTTTTCTTTCATAAAAGGAAAAATGAGAGTTTGATTGGGTAATCTCCTAGTAGTTTAGGTAGCTAAGATTTCTCAGAAAAGTGTGTCCTAGAATAAAAACATCAATCAAAGGACTAAGGTAAAATAATATATGATAAATTAAAAATGCATAAAATTCTGAAATAAAAAAAAAATCTATTTTAAACCAACATTGCCGTTGCCATGTAAATGTAAATAATTTCGTTCTTCCAGCTGAGGATTTTAGCCTCCCCCCCCCCCCCCCAAGTATTTTATGATCATATTCTTAAATGCATAAAGCAAAAGATAAAGAAGTTGAAATAGTTCTTGCTTCTGTCTTTCCTGAATTTTCAAAATCCCTCTTGTATTTCATTTCTTCTAAATAGTTATGCAATAAAATTCGCCTTGGAGAAACAGAAATTCTATTCAGAACTGAGTAAGAGGCTTAAGGGGTTTTATAACCCGAATTTTTCTTGTTGACTACTGGAAAGAAATATTGAGAAAATACAATGTCGTGTTAGAACAGAAGAGCTAATTTGAATCTAAAATGTATTATTTACTTCCAGTCACGTAGGAAGAAAGGTATGTTTATGCTACAGGCATGCTCCATAATTTCACCCCTTGTTATGTGTTTCAAGGCTGAGAATCATTCATGCCAAGAAAACTGGTAAAAGAGATACTACAGGAGGTGGTGACGTGGGAGAGGAACAGCACTCCTTAGAAACACCAACACCAGGCCGCAAACGCAGACGGAAGGGGGGGGACAGTGATTACGATGATGATGACGATGACGACAGTGATGATCAGGCAGATGAGGATGATGAGGATGAAGAGGACAAAGAAGATAAAAAAGGAAAGAAGGCAGAAGTTTGTGAGGATGAGGTGGGGGATTTTAAGTGTAGTGAAACTTCATAAACTAATAAGTTAAATTTTGTTTTCCTTCTGTTTCTTTGCAATATGGCACTGCTTTGCGAAAATCTCACAACAAAAAGGAAGGAAGAATAACTTACCTCCAATATTTTTAAAATTTTTGGAATAAGTTTATTTTGTAGAGTGTTTTTTTCTTGTTTTGATAGCTATTATAGTATGAGTTGGTGAGGGGTTTGGGGTTTTTTTTGCTTGGTCTGTTTTGGGGGTGTTTTTTTTTCCCCCTGCTTACTTGTTTTAACTTGGTCTTAATTTCTCTGATACTGAAAGATTGTACCAGATCCAGAGAACTGCAGCATTGTTAGCAAATAAGCATAACTAGTTTTCTCTTAGAGGAGAACAAAGGTCATTTATTAGTTAACAAAATCATAAAGAAGGATGAAGTTGTATTTGACATTACCTATTATAAAGCTTGCCTGTGACCTTCCTGTGTATTTTGTTCATAAATATTCAATAGCAGGTAATATACAAGAAGGATCACTGAAACACTTTTTTTAGGTTGTTGAGCTGAATTGTATCTACAATAGTAAAAAGACTTTTTAATAGAGGCAGTACAGGCCTGTAAGATTCACTGTAGAATTCTAGAATTTTCTGCTGGATGAAACCTGGTAAGAGAGACAAGCAATACTGAATGCTCTGTTTTAGCACACTGGGTGTTGCCCTGTTTTCCAGAAAATGATCCATTTATGCAAGGTTATCGAAGTTCAAAGTGTGATTTTATGGGTGTTGTGGATCTGGCCGCTTGAACAATGCATGTATGCAACATGCTATGTGAACTCAGATCTTTGCAAACTCTCTTCATTAGAAACCCAAGTAGTTTCTAGGGTAGGAACAGCCCTGTGTGCTGTTATTCTGGATTTATTTGAAATACTAGAATGTGTATGAATTTAAGAGAATACCTTAGAGGCATAGCACAAAGTTCTTAAAAATTAATACTTCAGAATTAAAAATAAGTAATATTTAGGTATCTAACTTCACACCCATCCTTTCATATTTTTCCCTTTATTACAAATTCCTAATTTTGGTGCACTGGGCACTTCATAAACAGAAGTCCTGTAACTCCTGTTGAGAAGTTAATTTTCTGATATAACAGAATCTCCATTGCATTCTTGCTATATGTGATATTTCAGAAGGCTTCACTCCGGTACACTTATACAAAGCCCAGAAATACAAGACCAGCATTTCATGGTGCAGGTGATTGGGAGCTCCTAGGATTCTGGCTGTATTCTTTTGGAAACTTACTGTTACCCAAAGACTTTCTTGAACTAAATTAAAACTCTCTTTATGGAAATGACTCTAATTTTTAAACTGTGTCAAGAAGAAGGGAGCCACAGACTTAATCGTGGGTGCATTCCTCTTCAAAAATCGGCAAGATTAATCCTGGAACTTTTATAGCAGACTTGTAATTTAAAGTGGCTCTACGGTTTCTTGTAGACAGTGAAATAAAATGCAAGTGTGCATTGACCAAAGACTGATTGATAAGATTTTGACAGATTCCATTACTTCATGTATGAAAAATACTTAGAAATGAATCTGAATATCCAAAAAGCTTCATAGAAACTAAGATTAGATTCTGTAGTCTTAAGTGTTCATGCACAAACTGAATTATTTATTCCAGTAAAACAATGTTTCCAGCAAACGTCTGGCCACAAGCTTTTTCCTTCGTATGCATTTGGGTCGGTTTGGATAGATTCAAGATACATCTTTTTCTAGTTACATTGTTCCTAGTCAAATACATTGAACAAACACAAAATTTGAACTTTTTACCCTTAGAATTTGCCTCTCATTTTCTGTTTGTTACATCTTTTTATTGTAATATTAGTAAAACATGGTAGTATGGTTTTATCCTGAAATAAACTTGGCGTGACAGTATATTTGGTGATTATAGGATGATGGGGACCAGGCAGCAAGTGTTGAAGAACTAGAGAAGCAGATTGAAAAACTGACAAAGGTGAGAGGTCATATGTCTTTGTTACTCTACAAACTTGATCACTGGATGTCATGAGTTAGAATGTTAACCATCACTTTCAATGCTCCAACTTAATATAAATTGAAATAAGGATCAGCTTTTGTTTCACGAAAATATGAGTGACGCTGCTGTGCATGACACCTGAATTGTGAGTTTAGTCTAGCGACACTAAGAGGATATGGCTCAAAAGACAGTTAGAAAACTGTTGATAGTGTGTTTGCAGATCTTACAATAAAAAGTAATGTAATTTTTATGCAGACCTAATTGATACACTTCTGTTTGTTGATCTTTGAAAGTGATGATAAATTTTGTGTATTATACAAATGATTGCAGTTCTTTTCCTCCTGCAGTTGGCTACTTTCTGCAGCTGTGTTCCAAGCCAATAGAGAGAACTGTCTTTGCTTCAGATTGTGAAAGAAGGAAGCAATGGAAGAGAAATGTAAATGAGAAAGATAGAATGCTGCAAATAGGGGCGCATGTTTTTATTCTTCATATTAGAAAATTTTTCATTTTAGACTTTGTTGCTTGGTTTCTCTCCTGTTCCAAATTGCAATAAATTAGCAGTCCAGAGTTACACCTGACTTCCAGCAGTGTTAGCTTAGCAGGGCAAGAATTGAATAAACAGACTGAAATTGTTCGTGGCCCCCCTCAGAGTGCTGTTTGTGTTTGAGTACAGAATTTATTTTCAGACATTATTGTTCTTATTCTTTTATGAACCAGTTAAAATATCTCATTAGTTTCCCATCAGGAGCTGCAGTATCAGCTATCTTCACCATGTGCCATTATTTTATAATTGATAGGGTTTGAGCTGTTCTTGTGCAACGAAATCTTTGATCCTGTTGTTCTCTGAGAGTCAGTGTTTAAAAGACATCCAAAATGTGTTTTTAAAGGAAGACTGATAAACTTAGGCTGAACCAGGAAGTGATTGAATTGATTTTTTTAAAGGGAGCTCTGTAAGTAAAACCATCAAGGCAGCAATAGTGAGTGGAATATCACATAACATACACACACAATCTAAGAGAGCCTCCTCATGTGACCCTAGAACTTCTGGGCAGTCTGGCAGCCAGTAGATGTTTTCTGTTACAAAGATTCCCCCCCCCTCCCTCCGTTATAATGCTTTCCCATTTTTTAAAACAGCAACAAAGCCAGTACAGAAAGAAGTTATTTGAAGCTTCACATTGTTTGCGTTCAATGATGTTTGGTCAAGATCGTTACAGACGCCGATACTGGATTCTGCCCCAGTGTGGTGGTGTTTTTGTAGAAGGCATGGAAAGTGGTGAAGGTAAGAAACATAAATGAATAATGTCACACCAGGGCATACTATGCCAAGATGTATTGCCCATCTCTGTAGGCTGTGATTTTGTGCAGCAAGGTCTTTGGGCTTCATCTTCAACCAGAGGCTAAACAGGCTACTGTCAGTAGACCGCTTTATTCATACGGTGCTCTCTGATACTCTCTTTCCAATTATGAAATACTGGTTAGTATCTTTCAAAATAAGGGTTAATATTTTGGAAGTTTTCAGTTATTATAGTTCTCTATGTTAATGCTTTTTCATATTTGTCTACTTTGGATACTTTTTGGCTCTTCCTGAACTATTTCACGTTTCCTTAACGGCAGTGAACTTTGCATGTGAAAACTAGGATAACCAAAGAATGCAAAAAGAATTCTTCTCATCTTTAGTTGTTAAGTTTTGTGCAAATACACAGACTGTTCTGTGCTTGAAATCTGATGTATGTCTGCAAGAATAGGAAAATTATTTTCACACAATGAAGTACCTTATTTTCTAATAAACAGTATGATTTAGTCTCTCTATTTTACGAACTGGTCTTTCTTCCAATCCAGCAAATGCTGAAGTTATTTTTGCTAAAATGTAATTTTGTGGTTGTGACAGTTGTATACTAACTATGACTGCACACGCTTTAAATTGGATAGATGCAGAAAATATGTATTAATCTGATCTTTTGGTGGATATTAGAGTTTTTAAACATAAGCCTTCATTTTGGTCACAAAAAAAATCCTTTCTAATTCTGATACAGATGAAACAAAACTCCCCTACAATTTCCCCCCCAGAAATAACAAAAAAATATCTGATACACATCAGAATTGCATGATCTCATGAGAATTGCATCATTCTAGAGAGCTATTTAATTAAAATAACTGTAACATTACAGCATGGTATGAAATCTGAGACCTGTTATGGCCCCAAAAATAAGCTGTAGAATTTGTCTTTAATCTTGATCTACAAGTTATCTTTCTAAAAGTGGTAGCGTAAAAAATAATTATTCTGGGTCTCCTGCTCTGCGTTATTTTATTCTGTATGTTAGGAACTGTTTTGCACATGAGTAGGTGGATACAGAAGGTAAACTGTTGTATGCTGTACTGCTTGCATTCCTTTTGTTCACTGTATTTTATTTATTATATTTTAAGCAAATTAATCCCCAAATGCTTCGGAAATTGTACACAAAGAAAATCATTGAAATAAACTTACCTGTCTTAAGATAGTAAAAACAACGGAACAAAAAAAAAACCCACACAAAATTTTTAGCCAAGAACTATAGGGCAAACCCATATTTTTTAATGCATTGTCTTAATGAAAGTTTAATCTCCCTGAATAGCGAAATGGACAAGATCTTAAGTTCCCAACTACTCCCTGTTCCCCTCAGCTGTTTGTTTGCCTTGTTTCAGTAAATTCTACAGTTTATCCACTCCTAATTCCTTTATCTAAACATTGGAAATGTGAGACATAAACTGTTGAATGATCTGTCCATTTAAAAAATATATCTACTTCCCTCTTCATGTAGTCATTTTGGGTTTTATGCTGATACTCGAATTGTTTATATCTTCACATACATAACTGTGGACACGTTTTGAAGTGTTAATGGAAGGGGATATTCTTTAATGAATTATCTTTGTAGAAATTACGATTTTCCAAAATGAGCAAGTAAACTTCTGTGGATGTTCTGGCCATAAACTGTAAGCAGGACCTTTGTTTATTTGTGATTGCAGTATCTGATGAAAATATTTTAAGAAGTTAGGATGTTGGATTCTCTACCTCCTCTCGCTTTTCCTGACATTTTTCCATCCTACTTTACACTTTTTAAGACTTTAGTCTAAGTTGACACATCAGTATAAAGGTAGAAGAGAAATCGCTAAGAAAGACTAGGAGAGTGCAGAAAACAGAAAAATGTTTTTTCCTTTTCACAGAAGATGAACCTCATCTGTTTGAAGAAATAGGCTTTTGCAATCAACTTCTGCTTGTTGTACTTTAAATTGCTTAGAAGTTATGCTGTCCGATCGCATCTGTCTGCTTAGCTGTGTGTAGAGTCCCAGTCATCATGTTGGGTGGCTCTTGGAAGAGTTTTAAACTTTCAAGAATGTTGACATTGTTTCACAAAGTTGTTAATGCGTTTTTTTGAAAGAGGTAAAATGTTTAATGCTGTGCTTCAGTGTTTGGGGATAGACTTGATTTGACAACAGGAATTTTGGTGCTCCTTTTTGTGGTTGGCTGTGAGTTTAATGAAATGGTCTTTTGCAAAAACAAGCTTTAAGGCTATAAACATTGTACCCTCCTCATTAAATAGAGGAGTTTTTCAATAAAGCATGGAGAGACTTGCAAAAAGAAAGCTGCCAAAAAAGTTGTCCCTTTCAACGACTTTGCACTGGCAGACTGCTGCAGACATACATGCATCTTAAGGGAGAATACTACAGCTATGTTAACTGCATTGAGATTATTTTTCCTCTTGGATTTTAGCAGGGCTTAAATCTGCGTGTCCTTCTGCAAAGTGTTCTGTAAAGTGAGAAGTGATTTAATTTAAAAAAAAAAAAAAAAAAGGAAAAAAGGCACTGCAATCTAGCATGTGTTGAGCCAAAAATGAAGTCATTTTTTATTTAACTATAATGATAAATACGGTCTAAATTAGTTGGTCTGTTAAATTTCACCAATGTTTCTGGTACGTTTTTAGGTCTAGAAGAAATTGCAAAAGAAAAAGAGAAGATAAAAAAGGTAGAAGGCATGCATATCAAAGAAGAAGAATTTGAGACAGAAGAAAAATTACACTGTTTAAATACAACTCACTGTGAGCAAAAAGAAGATCTGAAAGAAAAGGACAACACTAATTTGTTTTTACAAAAGCCTGGGTCGTTTTCAAAACTAAGCAAACTGTTAGAAGTAGCAAAAATGCCACCTGAATCTGACATTATGTCCCCAAAATCTAATGGCAGTACAGCAAATGGCTGCACATTATCTTATCCAAGTAACTCAAAAAACTCTCTCTGCAGTCTTCAGCCCACTGTATCACAAAGCACCGCTGAGAAGTCTGATTCTAACAGTCTTTTCAGTCCTAATGCAAGTGGGACAGGAAAGTTTTACAGTTCTCCACTAATTCCAAGTGATCAGTTGTTAAAGACTCTTACTGAAAAGAGCAGACAGTGGTTCAGCCTTTTACCAAGAATACCCTGTGATGACATGTCAGTTACCCATATAGATACACCAGCTGCTACAACTTCGCTTACTTCTCAATCACATCCACCATCAGAGTCAGCTTCACCTGTTCCATCACCTCTTCTGGGCTCAACCTCTGCACAGAGTCCAATGGGATTAAGTCCTTTTGCATTGTCACCACTGCAGGTAAAATAAATGAATTTTGGAATAGTCTGAAGTTGCTGTCCTTACTTGGGGCAGAATTTCTGTTTAGACAAATTATTTCATAGAATTGCTACCATTATATCTTAATTTCTTTTTTTTCTGTTTCTAAATTTTCATGACTAATTCCGTGTTACAGATGTTTTATAATACTATACGTTTTTTGATAAAAAAGATGGATAGGTAAAATTAGGTAAGCCAGTGTATGATATTTTGTACCTGTATTTCAGTAATTTAAATTGGCTTTTTGGAGGTTAGCCACTAGTATAGAACGAAAAGCACACAAGTAAATAAAAACTAGTTGTCAGAAATGTGACACGCCACACCTTCCCTTTATAAGCTGTTACTTTTAAAGCATTAACGGGGCCCTAATAAGGAGTATTACTCATTAGTGTTACACTAGTTTTTCTTAAGCTAATAAAAGTACTGAGTAAAGGCCTCCTTTATGTTTTGATTGTTGTTTGACAAATAGCATCCTAATTATAATTCAGGTTTTTTGGTAATAATTAATAATGGTAGTTGTGATTGTGTTAACAATATATTCTGTGTAGCAGATGAAGACTGCACTACCTATAATGGGACTTCAGTTTTGTGGATGGCCTACAGGAGTTCTTACTTCAAGTGTTCCATTTTCATCTCCTTTACCTGCTCTTGGATCAGGGTTGGGATTATCAGAAGTGAATGGTAACTCATACTTAGCATCTAGTGTTCCTGCAACTAAAAGTGAATCACCAGCAATACAGACTGAAAAAATAGCTCCTACTCCTTCCACAGCAGTTGAAGTATCCAAGCCAGTAGATTATCCTAACCCAAAACCTATACCAGAAGGTAAGTATAATCCAACAATAAGATGGAACTATGCGAAGGATAATTTTTTACAGTACCACTACGAGTTACAATTTTTTTAATATAATTTGCGTATTGAATTTGGCTAGGTGATTAATCTGATTGTGTGTGACCACATTAAAAATGCCTGCAAAGTGTTTATATGCTTGTCTTGATCTAGAAATGCAGTATGGGTGGTGGAGGATTACTGATCCAGAGGACCTAAAATCTTTGCTTAAAGTGCTGCATCTCAGGGGAATAAGAGAAAAGGCCTTACAGAAGCAAATACAGAAACACATGGATTATATCACTCTGGCCTGCATCAAAAATAAGGATGGTATGTAATTGATATTTTTGTTATGCATAGTGTTGGGGCATAAGATAACTGGCATAAAAGTCTTTAAGATTTGTTTAGATACAGAGTTGCAGTAGCAGCTGGAGAAAAAAGGTAAAAGTCTCATTCTCTGTAGCTGCCTTTTCGCCAGCCTTGTTCTGGAAAGTTACAGGATTGGAGAAGTCCCGTTTAATAGAAATTGATCTAGTGGCATAAGTGTTGGTAATAATTTTAAGCTTTCTCCATCTCTGTAACACTCTAGCTCAGCCTCTCCTTCCCCTTCTTGCCTTTAAACTGCAAGTTTGGAAACCTACAGAATTCATTGTCCATATTGGATATCGTAAGAGTAGTACACTTTTACAACAGTTCTCCAACATTTGACGGGAGTGACAGGTAAATCGTCTTGAATTTACTCAGAGAATTTATAATACTAATTAAAATAATAAAAATGTGATTCTCAAACGCAGTTGCAATTATTGATATCAATGAAAATGAAGATAACCAGGTAACTCGAGATATTGTGGAAAACTGGTCAGTAGAAGAACAAGCAATGGAGATGGATCTCGCTATTCTTCAGCAGGTGGAAGATCTAGAGAGGAGAGTTGCATCAGCTAGCTTACAAGTTAAGGTAAAACCAACTTTTAGTAAAATGTCTCTTTAAAATAATTGGCAAGAATTTAAAGTAGATAGTAGCAGTCCTTTTGCTGTTGGTAAGTGCCTTCTTACTCATCTCTAATTATCTGCAAATAAAACAAATCCACTGCAGCAGTATCATGGATATTTGTGTTTGAAACATTTTATTGCCGTTAAATCATCAGCTGATGATCCTCAGAATGGCAGTTTCTGGAGACTGTTCTTGCACAGTGTGCAGTTCCTGCACATTTTGTTAACCTATGAATGCAAAGATTTTATCGCATATAGACTGCTTAATCATAGTGGGTTTGCCACAGTTTGGGTGATTGTTGCTGTTAATGCTTTCAGAGAAGCCTACAAGTACATCTAATACTTTGCTTGAGTACTGTAGAGTCACGGAGAACACGTGATGGTTGTGAGTGTGAAAGAGTTAAGAATTCACTGTCTATCATTACAATTTGTAACTTCTCCAAGGTGGGTGTAAGGATATCAAATTGCATGTGTTTGGTTATAGTACAGATGTAGTATTTGGGATCTAGTTTGTTCTAGGGGTGGATGTTATTTCTTTGTGACCCACTGATACTGTCTCTTGAGCCTGTTGGACAGATAGACCTATTCTGATGTTTCGACTAATAGAACAGGATACTTCAAAAGGAGATAAGAATGCAGACTGTTGCAGAAATGTCCCTTCAGAAATCTGGTAATGCTTGCATTTTTTGGTTAATTTTTTTAGTTCTCTGGATATTTTGGAAACTGTCTCTGCAGATGGATTACACATAACCAAGATCTACTGGAAACACCGCTTCTGTTACTTAGTTTGATTCCATAGAACAGTTCCTCCATTTACACGCTAAATTAACAGCAACAAGTAAATGCGCAAACCTTTCTATTAACATAGGGTTGGCTGTGTCCTGAACCTGCATCAGAGAGAGACGACTTGGTATATCGTGAACATAAATCAGTTACTAGATTGCATAAGAAGCACGATGGAGATTGTGCTGGAGGCGGAGAAGGCAATACCAGCTCTCTAGAGCGGAAGAGTGACAACCCTCTAGATATAGCTGTAACCAGGCTTGCTGACTTGGAGCGGAACATAGAGCGAAGGTATCTGAAGAGCCCCTTAAGTACCACCATTCAGATCAAACTGGATAATGTGGGCACAGTTACTGTCCCTGCTCCTGCACCATCCATTAGTGGTGATGGTGACGGGTAGGTTATTGAGATTAACTTGAAAAATTATTGTGCTTCTTTGCTAATTGGAGCCTATTTTCTTATTGCCTGTTATCTACGTACTTTCTTGTATGTCTGTGATCCATATGGATCATGTTATTCTGCATGGTGCTTTGTAAAGATATTTTTTGTTACGTTTGTTGATAATCTTGCAAAGTTATCTTACATTTAACTGGTTGTGACTAAGCTTTGAGGCACGTAGCCACAGTCTGTGCACTACATGAAATTTAGTTGCTTAAACCTTGTACTTAGTGGCTGTGTATGTTTTGTCATTGCTTGGCTTTCAATGTGATGATGATTGTTCCACGTTTTAAACATAAGCAAACACGGATGTGACCTACTTAATTTCTATGTATTTCAATGCAGAACGGAAGAGGATATTGCTCCAGGGCTAAAAGTATGGAGAAGGGCATTGTCAGAAGCGTGCAGTGCTGCGCAGGTAGCTCTGTGCATTCAGCAGTTACAGAAATCAATAGCATGGGAGAAATCTATTATGAAAGTTGTAAGTGTTTTTAATTAAAAAAAAATACTGTAACTAAACTATTCTTGCTATATCCTATTTTACCACTTTAGACATGTTAAGATATGACGGTTAATAATGCATTTCTTACTGCTGTGTGTAAAACTTAACATAGTTAAACTGTACATTGTGCACAGATAAATATAAGCCCACTGGCAAAGATTGTCCCTTGCTTGCCAAATTCAGTATCCTGAACTTTCCAAGATAAAAAGCCCCTGTAACTGGTTGCTTTACTTAAGATGGTAATTACTCTTTGTTGTTAACATTTAGGTAAAAAAAGAGTCACTTCTGGCTCTATCTGATGGAATATTTCCGATCTCATCCATGACATAAGCTGTATGGAGGTTCAACATCACATATCCCAATTAATGACTTCATTTTTCAGAAAGTTGAGATGCTGCAAATGTGTGGTTTCTTTGCATGCACACTTCTCACAACTGAACATACAAATTGGGCAAGGGTGTGAACAAATGGGCTGAAATACCTGTTTTGTTACACACTTAACATAGATACGTGTTAACTGCATATACAAAGAAGGCGTGCAAAATATGTGTCAAAATTTGCATGGACCTTTGAACCTCAAATTTCTGAAAACAAAACTATTACTATAGCAATAGTGATTATAATGTGATTAAGTATGGCCAGTGCTACGTAGTGCGTGGCAAAAGCGATTCTTCCCTTTGTGTTTTTTTCCTTAATTTTTTAATTTCTGCCACTCCTATATAGATTCTAATTACATCTGGACAATTAAAGGATGATTTAAATAAAAACTATAGTGTAAGGCTGTACCTTTGAGTTTATATAGCTGTAAGTTTAAAGCTGTATCTTTAGAGCAAAAAGTTTATGAATTTAGTAGGAGCACCTGAAAAGGCTTTTAAATGTTTCAAGGTGTAGTAATTTATTATCTAGAAAAAAATGTATCATTCTCAATTTGATTGAAATGTTCTATGCATTTAATTAAACAGTTAACGTAAGTATTTGGTGAAAACATGTGGAAATCTTTAAGTTCCTGAAAAATAAAATCACACAATGTAAGAAAATTGACAATATATTAGATATTTTAAAGTTAGTGTGAATTTTAGGAGGTGCTAGGATCAGTTGTTTTGCCGTATTAAATTTGTTCATGGTGGCCTTTGGATAAGATCTTTTCTGACTTATTTGAAAGTACTATCGTAAAATATAAATTATTTCTATGAAATAGCAACTTACATGTGCAGTATGGGCATAAATGAAGAGAAGATTCCTGAGACAGTATCTGTGGACCAAGTGATTTTGATAGGTATAAGATACCTTTACTTCTCAGGGACATTAATGAAATACAAGAAGTATTCATAGTTTTGCGTGCTGTAGGACACCTATCTTATAATGCATTGCTTTTCAATTGTGTTCCCAAATGTAGCCTTTAGATTAGTTCCTCACATACTGCATGTATTCTTTTACAAATGTGATCATTAGTAGACTCTGATGGTGGTAAAATGAAAGGAAAATAATTTTGAGACTGAATTTGCGTGCTTGGAGGGGAAGGGTATTTTAGGTACCACTCCTGTGTTTCAGATTTTAAAAATTGAATTAATGCCATTTTTCACATATTATAGTACTGCCAAATTTGTCGAAAGGGAGATAATGAGGAACTGCTGCTCCTTTGTGATGGTTGCGATAAAGGCTGTCATACCTATTGCCACAGACCCAAGATCACTACCATACCAGATGGTGACTGGTTTTGTCCTGCCTGCATAGCAAAGGTAATACTAACTGTAAAGGTGAAGGGACTTACAGTGACCTTTTACAGGTGGTACACTTACAGGTCTGCCAGCACCTTTCTCAGTGAAAACAGTCTGTAGTTTTTATGCTGGGCTGCCATTAAATAATGAGATTAATAGTTTTATTTAACTTGGATTTTAGTGGTAGTAAAGGCTACAGTTTTATTTGTTTTAAACTGTATTTTTTTAATGTAAGTAGGTACTGAATTTTCTTGCTGATTCAATACCATAGTTTTTGATTTCTCCTTCAGAATTTTTTCAATATTTGTCTTTCAAGCTTCACTGTTAAGTGTTGACAGACCAATGTTTTAGGTTTTGTTTGAAAAGAAAAATTGGAGAAAATACTTAGTAACTATTTTTTGTCATTTTTTTATAGCATACTTTAGTTTTACTTTTTTGATACAGAGTACATTTGAGAGATAGACTATGTATGTTTCCGGTGTGAGGTTTGGGGGGTTTTTTCCCCCTCCCAAGAAAAGTAGTCTTAATAGAAGTTTAGGATAGTTCTATTCAAATGACTGAATTAGCAGTTAGTATTGTTTAAAAGTCAACAATTTTCCTATCCCTAAAATCTCTAAAGTTAAATGCATTTTTTGCTAAACTTGTTAGTTATGTTTTCTGCCATTACCTGTGAATACTGTAACTGAGAAGTTACTGAAGAACTTTACAGTAAACACTTAATTTTGTATTTTCCCTAGTTATTGTCAATGTGTCCCTTTTTTCTCTGCATCTTGCACAAAGTAGTAAGGAAGACGTTATTTTTTAAACTGTTATGTGCAACAGAAGTAATAAAAACAGGTTACTGTTGAGAATTGATTGTGTAGTAGTTTATAACGTGTTAACTCATGCTGTAACTTTTTCTGTCATTATTATGGTAATATGACAGCTTACGGTGTTATAAAGATGGAGATTACCCTATCATGCTATAATTTATGCCATCACTTCTCCAGATATTCTGCCCTCCCCCTCTCGGTGCTGCGCCCCACCCCACCCCCT
>Ga0181612_116507_pt1 | contig 16323 bp, 14 predicted proteins | sample HoacroProtozoa21_FD_119630 | JGI IMG/M metagenome (GOLD analysis project Ga0181612, IMG submission 119630) | Hoatzin crop microbial communities from Cojedes, Venezuel. Combined Assembly of Gp0051906, Gp0051904, Gp0051908
CGAATTCATAAACTCTGCCCTGTTAGCCTTTCTTCTACAGTGAGTAAAGCACTTCTCTCCTTCCCCTCCCAGCTGAGAGGAAATCCCAGGTCCCTGCTTTGGCCAGCTCTGCTAGAGCCTGTCAAGCCCACCCCAGCACCACCAGGACTGACTGCCTCTGTGCCCCACCTGAAAGGTGACACCTTTCCAGGGACAGTGCTGTGCCCAAGACCTCAAACACCTCCGGCGTGGGCGCAAGGTTTTGCTGCTCAGACGAGGTGGGGAGAAAGCCCCTGCTCCCCTCTGGTCAACCTTGCCGGTCCCTAGGAATTCCTAGAGGGTAGGAAATACCACATCACCCGCTTGGGATGGTAAATATTTAACAAGGGGAACACCCCCTTCCTTTCTCCCTCCCCTCTTCATACATATTCACCTCCTGCATCCCTCTCAGCTGGCAGCGCTGCCCCTCTCCCTCTCCTGCTCTCCTCCATCGCAGTGCAGCAAAGCCCTGCAGCAACACGGAGACTCACGGGCGGTGGGGAATTAATCGGGGTGGCCACATATCAGGCACGCTGAGAGCTTGGTAGGACTGAAGAGCACTAAAGATACCAGTGAAAGGAGTTTGGTCCAGAGATAGAAAAACATGGAATAGCCTGTGTCCCCACTGCTGGACACCTTTGACTTGTGCAGGCTGCTTTCTGGGACCTGTGCTATGCCCCGAGTGCACCCCCAGTTTGCCATGGCAGGGTACCGGTTGGTTCAGGTCAAACCACACCAGGGAGGGCACTGGTGGTGTAAGATGCTGCCAAGAGGGTTTCAGCTGCTCCCCAGCACTCCTCCACTTGCTGACACAGCCAGACACACAGCCCCGCTCCCGACATGCCTCTCGGATGTCCATCAGGTGAGGGAGATGGGGCAAGGTGGAGCTGTGCTGCCCTCTGCAAAAGAATGGCCAAGTCATGTCCTAGGATGGGAGGTGTCTGCAGGTCCTCTGCCCTTTGCAGGGCTATAGAGTCCCAGGTTTGGAAGAGATACACGGAGGTCTCCAGTCCAACACCCTGTTTGAAGCGGGGCCACTTAGAGCAGGTTGGTCAGGGCTTTGTATAGTGAGGCTTGAACATCTCCAAGGACGGAGGTACCATAGTCTCTCTGGGCCCCTGTTGAGTGAGCAGGGAGAGGCTGTCAAGGATCTTAATCTACAAATGCAACCAAAACTCGCCTGGGGGTGTTGCATCTGCCTGACTTAGCACGCAAACACTGCAGGGCTGCGGGTGAAGGAACCGGGCTTAGACGTCACCAGCGGCCGGGCAGAGAGGAGCAAGCAGGACCCACACCAAGCTCCACACCGGTCCCCGTGAACCCACCAGGGTTTCTCAGAGGGCTTCTTGGGATGGTGGTTGCCGTGGCTGGGAGGCAGGGGCAGCCGGTCGGGATGGGGTGGAGGGGGGGATGAAAGACCACCGGGTGAGGAGCAGGAGGAGAGACCTGCTCGGCTCCCAGGATGCAGAGGGAGGTTTCGCACAGTGTGGCCATGCAGGAACCCAGGCTGATGCTCCCAGGTCCCTGAGGACTCCCAACCCACTCCAGCACATACACGCCTGCCGACGCGGAGGCTCTCTGTGGTTCTCCATCCCTTGCTGCTCGCTCCAGCTCTTACAGAAACCAGCTCTATTAATATCCCCATCTCTTCCTCTCGGCCCATTATTCTCCTGATGGCCCAAATTTCCAGTTAGCTCCTCTCCAAATCTAAACGATTGCTTCCCCCTCTCCTCCCAAACCCCCCCCCCACCTTTCCGAGAGATGATGTCACTGATGACCTATATTCTCCTTCCTCTTAAATGGCTGGCGCCGGGGTTATTAGATCCCCGCTGCTGGGCTGTGATTGGCTGACAGCCAGTCCCAACCTCACAAGAAACCACGGCCATTCACCGGGAGCGGGGAAACTCCGGCATCACGGCAGGGTTGGAGAAAGGGAGGGGAAGGAAGGATGGAGGTGGATGGAGCCTGCTCCCACCCAGGGTGGATGTTACCAGGGAAAGGAGGAAGGGGAGCCGTCAAATAGTTAATAGCTTTGACCAAACTAAGGCAGCCATGGGAAGCATCTTCACTGTCCTACTTCCTCTCAGGACCTGGTCGCTGAGACCCCATGGACTGCTGGTGGGATTGCTTCTCCTCTGACCAATCTCACAGCTCCGTGGCTCCTAAAGCACTGCAGATACCGGTGGGAACAGCATTGCTACGTGGGTCTGTGCACCCCAAGGCCTGTAATAGCCCAGAAGTGCCACTGAACATTCCCTTGTGTACCTGGAGGGCTCAAGCGTGTTGTATTTCTCTGTAAGCCAAAGCACCTTATCAAAATCCAGAGTGTTTCTGTGCAAGGGCAAACTCTTTTAAGTTCTTTTTTTGTGCCATGATTCAGTGGAGAATCTCAGCCCACGTCTGAGCAGGCAGCACTCACTGCACCAAGTCGTTAGTCATCAGAGAGCCCAGAGCTCAATCAGTCTATGGAAGAGAAGACCATGAACAGCTGGAAAGAGACTTTCCAGATGGTGGGAGGAAACAGGGCAATGCCCCCTCTGCTGCCCATGACTCTGGTCAAGGCATCACATTTCTAAAGCCTTCCTAAGAGTCACTCTGGCTCTTCTCAGTAAACAACAGGGCTTCAGTGCCCCATTTAGTCCCAGGAAGGGGAAGAGCTGCCATGAGCCAATGCCTTTGGTACCACCTGGTGCTGATCCGCTGGAGACCACATTTCTTAGAAATGAGAGAGGGAGAGGAAGTGGAAGTGAAATCATGAGTAGAGGTAGGAATAGAGGTCCCTTCCTTTCCTCTAGCTTTGGGCATTGCTCCCATTTCTACATTGTAGCCCTGTTCTACATTCTTTCTGCTCTTCAGCTTACTGCTGATCCCCGGTCCCGTGAGTCCCAGCCAGGTCCTTCCAGAGCAGGGTTCCCCAGGCAGCTCTTCCCATGCAACCCCAGCATCCCAAACCCCTCATGCCATAAGCCCACCCCATCCTGACCAACTCCTACAGCTGGCAGGAGACTACTCGAGCAGAGGAAAGGCCCAGCCACGCAGGAAAGACACCCCAATGGCCAGTTGTGACATCCTGCTTCTCCCAGACAACTCACACTTGACGAAGTTGTGGGTTTTTGGCTGGATGATCCAACGTCTAGCTGCAACGGCATCTCCACAGTACCCAACCACAGGTGTCCCACCGCTGAGAAGCCCTAGCCAAAGGGATACAGCAGCCACAGGGGACAAACATGCGGACCGTCTCCCGATCCAAAGCAGATTCCTTCTGTCCCCACCTTGGTTTATTCAGCAAAGTGAGTTCCATAGATATTAATGCAGTTAGGATCTCCAGCAAGCGAGAGGGGGAAGAAGAAAGAATGAGAAATGATAAGAAAAAAGAAAGAAAGAAAGAAAGAACAGGAAGAAAATGAGAGGAAGAGAGGAAAAATAAGGAAGGAAAGAGAGAGTCTTGGTTTTCTGAGTTAGAAGCAAAATTATCTTGATTTCCATTTGAATAATTCATGTTTGCCATGGGCCATGTATTCCTGAGCTTGGGTGTCAAGTGTTTATTGAATATATCTCTTGACAGGGCACTTGTGTGATATTCAGCCGTTGCCAGTGTGTTAAAAAAACACACACAACAAATGTAAAAGGAGGAAAAAAAAGAAAGGAAATGCTGAAATGACGGCTTCCTCCACCTCAGTTTGAGAATAATTGGTCCAAATGAAGCCCCTTTCCTTTCAATAAAGAGTCTCCCCCTGCCCCCTCCCCTATACGGGGAACCAGCTGGGAGCCCAGCATAGGTGGCTGGGATATTATCCTTCCACCTAGAGGGAGAAGCTCTGCCATCATCCCAGAAGATGGGCCTGGTAAGTGCTGGAGAAACTGGAGCCTTTTTCACCTCCTCAGTTTTTGTCAGGTCCCAGAGACCTGATCCTGAAGACTAGAGATCTCCCATCCCAAATTTTTCCACCTTGGAGGGAATCCCAGTTATACTCTAAGCCAGTTGGCCCACAGTTGGTTCTTGGATGTCTTGGACCACTGACCGCCATCTCATAGTCCACATGGCCATGACACCACCAGCTAGTGGGTTTAGGTTTATACCACAGGCACTCAGCGACAGGGGTTTGTTGCTGCCCAGACATTGGCGGAGTGAGGATGGGGGTGGTGAAACACCAGATCACCCTTCCCAGGTTAAGCCACTTGAGCAAGAGGGGAGAAGACCCAGCCTCCCTCGTCCGTGGTCTTGGGGGACAGGAGAAGAGACAGGAGAGATGGAAGCTGGAAAAAGGACATCTCTGCTCTCGGTGGGAACCCAGACCTGACCAGCAAGGTGAACCCATTATCAGTGGCTAGGTGGAAGGCTGCAGTAGCCCTGGAAACAGCAGGAATGGCAAGTCCCTCCATCAGAGGTAGTGTTGGCAATGTACTCAGTGTGGGGTAGAAAAAGGCACCAGAGCCAAATCTGGTTTCAGGGTAACGAGTGGGTAAAGGCTTGGTCTCTATCCTGGACAATACAATTGCAGGTTCCTTGGAGGATTCAGGGAAAAGCTCATACCTTCCTACCCCAGCACTCACACAGACCTTATTCTTCCTGCTTGTTCAGACACAGAGATAGGAGGCAAGGGTGGTGTCCGTGCCCAGCAGACCTCCATGGACTCCGCAAGGGATGAGGTGGGCAGGCAGCAGCAGGAGGCAGGTGGAGATGGGTGTACATGTCAGGTCAGGCATCATGGGGAGCCAGGGCAATCCTAACACTGCCCAGCCACCCATAAGCATCCTAGATTCTAAAGCCAGGTCCACCACAAGGGCAACCACCTCCACCCCCAACTCCACATATGAACATGTCCCATCTCAGGATGGGACCAACCAACCCATTGTACCATCAAAGCCATGCAGGAACATGGGTGAGGTCAGGACCTGCCCCTCTGGGCTGGAAGGAAGTCTGATTCCCCTGAACCGCTCTGTGCCCAGAGATCCTCTCCAGCCAGGTGTGCCAAGGTGTGGAGGGCTGGAGAGGAGCCGGTACTGGCACACCTGATGTCTGGGAGTATCTGGCTTCACCCACTCCCCATCTTCCCCGTGACTTTTCAAACAATCTCACATGCTGCTGGTAAAATGCCACCCACAGGTAGCCCTTGTGTTTTTTCAAGGCTGAATGGCAGCTGGATCTAGACAGAGCCGTGGCACTGAGCAGCTGTCAGTCCCTCCTCAGTGTCACAGCCACACCTGACAAGGGACCCCAGAGAGCCAGCTGGCCCCTGCGTGGACAGCACGATGCCGCTTTGTGCCAGGCAGGAGGGCAGATGTCCTCTCCACCCACTGTCCTAACTTGAACCCCATTGCAGTGAGGGAGGGCTGCTGTCCTTCCCACTTCCATGAGGCCCTCAGTGCATCCCCTCCATGCGTGGGGACCGCCATCCTCCTTGTCCTCAGGACTGGCTGTTGGCCGCTCTCCTTCGACCTAAGGCAGGGGTGAAGCCTTGAAGACAAAAGGCTATTTGGGGAGTGGGGCACAGGACAGGGCAGAATGCTGGAGGGTGGCCATCTCCCAAGCCCCTCCGTGCAGAGACAGCACCCATATTAATCAGATGTCCCAGAAACTGTAAATTTGATGCCAGAACTTCCACCATATCTGCAGATCTCATGCGCTGCCAAAACTGATCCTGAGATAACAGATTTGCCGTGTCTGAGGTGGCCCCATGGGATGTCTCTGAATGATGTTCCCCAGTGCAGGACGCAGAGCTTGTAACAGCCACTTGTCCCTTCCACTCAGGTCTCCCTCACCTCGGGCTGCCACATCTCCCACCGCAGAGCAGAGCCACCCCAGCCCCAGCCCTGAGACCCCGTACCCCAGAGAGGCTCAGGGACCCCTGGGAGGGCAAAGGACACAACTCTGGGGAGACCGAGGCGAGTTCACCTGCAAAGCCAGGGTCTTCTGACGGGAAACAGCCTGGTGCAGGGGGACCCACTCCTGGGTGGCTGTTGGCAGGGGTCCTTCAGCCCCACAAGCTGCCCCACAGCACCACGTGGGACCCCGAAACCCACAGCAGAGCTGGTGCGTGGCAGGAGCAGGGACAGAGCCGGTGGGCTGGCAGGACAGGGAGAGGCAGCACCATCGAGGGGGACCTGAGGGCGAGGGGAAGAGAGAAATGCAGGGATGTCCAGGATGAAACCTTGACCTCTGCTCCCGCTCCCCCAGCACCCAGGCAGCCAGCGAGACCCCAAAAGGCAGACCCCCTTACGAGCTGTCATTTGAATAACCGCCCGGGCAGAGGCAGGCAGCCAGACAGGGAGACGGGAGCCTCTCGCCACCTGCTCTCTCGCAGCACCCAGTTCACAGCTGGTGCAGCAGCAGGGATCCCTGCTTGGCCATATGCTCTACGTGCCGCTTCAATTACCCCTCGGAGGAGCCGGGGCTTGCACGGCTCCTGGGAGGGGGAAGAGGGGGCCATGGGAGAAGCGAGTTGAAGCCGGCGAGGAGGAGGGAGATCCCCTCAGACGGGTAGGATGTCGAAAAAGGGAGCAGGGCTGAGGGGTTTAAATCAGAGCACCTTTGCGCTCGTCCGTGCGGGACACCCCTGGTGCACCCTGAGGGCATCTTTGCCTACAAGAGTAGCCCAGTGTGTGAGAGCATCCCTAGCATAGGAGAGCGTCCCTGGCATAGGAGAGCATCCCCACCAGCCTTCTGCTGACACCAGCTCGGGGCTGGGTGTCACCAACCCACACAGAGCAGGGTAGGGAGACCCTCTGCACCCTTTGGGAACAGATCTGGCTCAGAAACCTCCCAGCCAGGACTGAAGACCTGGCTTCTGGCGCTACGGATCCATCTCCAGCTGTAAGGATGGCCAAAATGCCCCCAGTCCTCCCTCTAGAAAGCTGATTATTTCCAAACTGAGCCCCCGGAGAAGTTGTGTAAGTGGGAAACAAAAAAATTTTCCACTACTGTGTTCATTTTCGTAAAAATACCCTTGTGATTAAAAAGAAGTGTTCATGGGAAACTCTCTGCTCCCTTAAAATTTCCTTTATTTACTGGAAAACTAAGAATCTGGAAACTAATTTTTTTTGACCTCTGGCCCACATTTCTTATTTTGTCACCTCCTTTTAGCTTTATTCTGAAGTTGTTTGTGTTTGGGTTTTTAATTACTCAAGAAATGTCAGTTTGTGATTATCTGATGAAAGCAGAAACTATTCGGTTTTCCTGAGTCGTTCTAATATTGGGTTATTCGTTACAGCTTGCAAACAGACCAAAATCTTTACACGAGCAATACTGATCACTCTGGTGCTCATTAGACAGATCACTCTGGTCCTTTTCATGCCAAAAATATCTCAGCCTTACACACACACACACGAGTCGTGCACCTCTGAACCAGAATCAGATTCTCTGTTCCTTAGGAAAACTGGTGGGGTCGGTTTTTTCAGTTTCTAAACAGAATAAAAAAAAGAAAAGCCAAAAGTGCAGGAAAAACAGCTTCGACATAAATCATCAGGGACTGACATGAAGCTTATCAGATAATTCTGAAACTCACCACCTCCATTTCGGCTTTGTTTCCAGCTACTGGAAGCATTTTTATGATCAGAAGCAGCAGGCTTCGTTTCAAGCAGTCATTGTGAAATTAAAACCACGTCAACACGTGCTATTGAGAAAAGCACCAAACCGGGACACGCCGGCATTCAAGGCAGCCTTTTGAGTTGGCAAAGGTTCATCCAGAGGGTTTTGCCTGTACTTGTTTTGGTCTTGCTGCACCATTTCTGCCCGGCTGCGAGAGCGCAGCCTCTGCTGTGGCTCCAGAGCACGCTCAGGGCCACAGCCTGGGCAGACGCTCCTGGCTTCGGGCAAGGTGTGGGCACAGCCCCCCAGTTTCTACAAAGCCAACCGCGCCTTGAGGTTCACAAGATGGAAACTCAGTGCGGGAGGAGGTCATCTCACTAAAGCGGTGTTAAACGAAGGCAGCCAGGCCGTGTCCTGAGCACCTGCAGGTGGACAGCCATTTCCCCACCGCTCTGACTGCAAACCCGGCCTCGCTGCATCCCTTCCCCATGCTCTGCCCTTGCCCTCTCGGTCACAGCCAGCAGTTGCCGACCAAGGCCAAACCCACAGCAGCATCAACGAGACCACCTGAACCAGGAACGTCTTTCCTGTCTGGGCTGGACTATTTTTCCATCCACATGGACAGCACGGGTTGTGACTCACACGATGTCCCCAGCGAGCATCGCCAGCGTGGGCTGAAGCTGAAACCCTCCAATGCCAGCAGGACCCATTGCAGTGAGGTCTAGAGGAGCTTCATCCTGCTGGGAGCAGAGGCTGCTGCCGATCCGAGACAGCCCCACTGAATCGCACAAGCATCTTGAATCCTCCTGGAGCGGGGAAGGGAAATATGAAGAACAAATTCAGGTCTAATTCCAAGTGTCAAAGCCACTTGAGGAAATTACTTTGCTTCTGGGAGACCCACAGGCAGAAAAGCTCGTCTGAATAAATGAGTCTCTCACTCGCCAGTCACAGAAATTTCCGTGACTGACTCGCGTACTGTCACTGCTGTCCCAGAGACCTCTCCTCGCCCTCGACCCCCTGCCCGGTGTCCCTTGAGCCCTGCTCCCCCCCACTCACCCTAGCAGGAGGAGGAAAAGCCCAGCCTGACACTGAGCTGGGTCGAGGGGTGGGGTGGTCCCAGCAGACCACGCCGATGCTGCAGGGTCAGTGCCAACACCCGTGGGTGGGAAACAAGAGGGGATTTAAGTCCGGAGCCCCTCTGACGGCCCCATGAGCACGCGACAGCAGCTGTACGGTGCGGGCTGGTTTTGTTCTGGGGACAAAGGAAGGCTGAGCAGAAATTGCGCTTGGGCAGCAGTTCAGTTGGTCTTTCCAGGCAGCGAGTGCCCGTCAGCAGACAAACCCCCCAAACCCTCCCCAGTGCCGCCAGCTGCAGGGGGCAAGGCACCGGGCAGCCAGCGCTCCTCGCAAGGCTATCTGGTGACAGGAGAGAGCTTTTGTCCCCGCTCCTCCAGGGAAAGCACGCACAGGGCGTCAGCGAAGCAGAGGGGAGGCATCTAAAGCGGGGAAAGTTTATCCCCTTGGCAGGTTTCTTTCCTTTCAGAGGAGACAAAGCTGTCTGTGCTCTCACAGCGCCTGTGCCCGCATCTCCTGGGGAATGGGATCAAAGCAGCCCCACGTCTCAGGTACTGTATTCCCGTCGTACTCATCCCCCTCCTTTTTAACCCCGTGTTTCTGTTCCTGGAGGGCACCAGCGCTGAAAAGCAACGCATGGTTTGGAAGAAAACCATCTGACGTGGTCAGCACGTGCACGTTGCTTCTGAGCTGTCCTCTTTGGCAGCTGCATGATGGCAACCAGCAGTCTGACGCCAGGTGGGCCTAGCTTCAGCCCAGTGTCCATGGCCATCTCCACTCCAGCGGTAGGCACTTCTACTTGGGCACGCAGCAGACACAGGTTTCCAACTAACTTACCACCAAAAGAGCAAGAACAAGAAGGTGTCAAAATGTCTTTGGATCCCCTGAGACCTTCTGCGGCCATAGGAGAGGAAAGTGTCTAACAAGTCCTACAGGAGAGAGTCTTTTTCAGAGAGGAGGAGGAGGGACATGATGGAGGGAATATCTGAGTGGGATGCTTTTTTTGACCTTTATGCATAAACCTTCACTGTCTTTTCTGACAGGCAGAATTCTTCCAGGCAGGACCTGGGGGACTCTGGTGAGGAAAGGGTTAAGAGCCCTCCAGGCCATGGGCTGACCCACAGACCTTCCCATATTGTCCCTTTTCTTATCGCCTGTCACTGGGGAGATTAGCAGGCAGCAGATTAACCTGGTCTATGCCCTGCAGGCACTTCGGAGATGAAGGGCAGAGGAGAGAAAGGGTGATCTTTGAATTCCAAAATGCTTGGACGTTGGTGCAGGAGGCAGGAAAGGGCTGGAGGGAGAATAGGTCCAGAGGGCTGGAAGGGGAGAGGATGCGCAGGGACGGTGGAGAATACTAACTGAGTACATCAGCTTTCTGCTCTGAGGGAGAGAGGTCCCTTGGAGCTCGTGTGTTCCCGAAGAGCATCAGCAATGCAAGAGGAGAAATGTCCCCACGTGGAGGTGCAGAAGTCTCTGATCTGGGACTCTGTGGATAAACCTAGAGCTGCACGAGCCAGGCGACCAGCGGGGAGCTCAGCGGCAGGCTGAGGTCGGTGGAAAAGCTGCTGCCCACAGGTCAGGGAGGGCTCACACGAAGTCTTGTGCGAGCTGTGGCCTTGCCCAGCCGCCACGCAATGGGCTGAACCCGCTGTGCACTCGTTCCTGGGAGCACTAATTAGCCCTCAACAACACATTAGCACCAGGGGTGCAGCTGAGCCACAGCCCTGACACGAGAGCAGGGCTCCAAAGGCAGTGGCTGCGTGGCTGAACTAAGGAATTGCAGAGGGAGAGCAGAAGGGAGATTTCAGAAATGATCTGATTTGGGATTTTTCTTGCCTAAACCTGAAAACTTCCCAGGTCAAGTGAAACCGGCACGGCCAAGCGAAGCAGAGGAGTTTCACAAAAGCAAAGGAGGGCAGATGGGTGGCAGGACTTAGGTACACGCTGTTCACAAGGGCGACGATGAGAAAAGATTATCTTTTCAAGACGGAAAGCTTCAATATCCCAAGGGAAGCCTTGAGCATGATTCCCGTCACTTCCTGAAGGGACTTAAACTCCGGTCACTCTCGCTAGAGCGAGATCCTGACCTCAGGCTGTTCTGAAACTCAGAGCTCTCCGCTCCTGTGCAACCTCTTCCACCCGCCTGGGAACAACTCAGTGTCCGTATGGGGTGCGTGTGATCATGACTTGAGTCCAGTGGTTAAGACATCTCCACTTCTGTCCTTACTCTTGTGAATTTCCAAGCCTTCAACGCAAAGCAAAGCTGATCTCCCAAGGAAGTGCATCACCACGACCTCCTGCAATGCCAGGGGGAATGTGGATCCAGGTCCCAGCAGGCAGCAGCTGCTGTTGGCAGAGTGAGAGCTTCTACCTGTCCCTGGTGGGAAGGGACCTGCCTCTTTCATTTCAGTGTGGTGGTGTTAGCTCCCAAAGGATGTTTCTTTCCTTTTTCCCGAGCTGACACTATCCAGTTCCCTTCTCTCAAGCGCAGTGGAGGGTCTGCCTTGTAGCAAAGGTGGTAAGCCCTCCAGCTTATCCTGCCTGGAGCCAGATCTGGCAGAATACTCTAGCTCTCCCCCCAGTTTTAGCAGGTTTGTGGGAAGGCTGGAAGCTGCTTCTAGCATCCACCAGCACTTCCACTTTTCCCTGAAGCCAAGAGGTTACCAGGAAGACCAGCGTTGCTCTCATGAGCTGTGCCTGGCTTGCCCAGAGCTCCAGCACTGTGCACAAAGCAATTTAACGTGGGACAGAAGACACACCCTTAAGGAAACGTCCCTGCTGCAGTGGGAGCAAACCCAAACGTCCAGACCCCAACGTATTCTGGACCAAAGCTCTGGCTCATGGTACCCACCCTACGCCGCGACCCTGTAGTCCCAAACTAGCCAAGGAGAACAGAGGGGATCTGATTTTGCTGTTTCAACCTGTTTTCCAGCCTGTAATTCAAATTCCTGTTGCTGAAAACCATTCAGGGCACCTCCTAAATTACCAGAAGATGATTTTAAGGGCTCACAACTGTTGCATGAATGATACAATGGGCTGAACAGCAAAGCTGTGTGAACCTTTCACAATAGACCTTTAAATTCTGCATATTTCTGTTCCTTAAATGGAAATTAATAATAAATCATGTAAAAACCAGCCATATTTCATGCAACAACTTCCCAGTTTGACAAACGGAGTGAAATTTGTAGTCACCTCCAGACCGGGGAAAAAAAATCCAGGTTGCCTTGCAATTTGGCTTTGGTTTTGAATCCGAGGAAATATCTCCATGCTGTCTCCTAGCTCAAGCAGCTCCTCTCCAAAACCCACCCAAAAAAGAAAAAGTTCCTGTGGACCTCATCCATTTCTCTACAGGATTCACCCATGCTCAGCCAGGTTGGAGGGAACCAGCGACAGAAGAGGGAAATCGATGGACGCGGGACTGAATGAGCCAACGCTGGTGGGAGAAACTGTCAGGCTTCATCTCTCTCCATCAGTCCTGGGCATAGTCACTGAGCTAGCACTGGTGCAAGGCTTTCAGAGGTCTTTAGGAGAACACTCATGATCTGAAGGTGGGTAAAACACCCCGGCATCGCCAGCAGCCTGCCACTGAATCAGCTGGAGCCAAAGAAGGGGCACAGACCTGCTGCTTGCCCCCTCCGCGGCGGAGCTGCTCCGAGGATAATTAATTGCTGTTACCCCAGAAGCTGCAGGAGCCACGAGGTAAGAGGAGAGCCGTGCAAGGACAGTATCTAGGGTTACCTCATGCTACCCTCAGTCCGAGCCGTGAGCGTGAGACCAGACATGCCTCGCCAGGGAAAGAACCCTCTAGCCCCAGATCCAGCTCGTGCATCTCGGTGTGTTTGAGCTGAAATCTTCTTCCATTGATCAGGGCCTGAAATCGATGGGCATCAGAGCGCTAAGACACCGTCCAAATAAAGATAATACAAACAGCAATAAAATAGCACCATTGATTTTAAAATTCCCCATCTAAGGCTTTATAAAGTATTCATTAAATGTCTATTAGGATAAATTGAAAGCATTAGGAACCTGGGTAACTTGTTATGCAGATTTGCAAGCGATTTTGGTTAATTTATAAATGCTACTTCCATACAGATAAGGAAGCAGACTGATCATAATTATTCCAATCTGTTTTTTTATTCTCTGTGTAACTCAAAGTTGTGAATATCGTGCTATTAGGGACAGAGAGGGATCCATTTCCTCCTCTCCTGTATTTGTAGGAGGTCAATAAGCTAAGGAAGACGGCTGAATATTTCATCTGTTAAAAGGAACAAAGACAGATTTAGTGAACACTTGATGTGTCTCGGGGAGAATGGCACCACCTCATTAGAAAGGTCCTGATGCTTGCTGATTACACGCTTGTTAATATGGTTGAGAGGGTCACAGTTTTCAAGCACATGGTGGGTTGTATCGTTTTCACCGCTCGCAAAGAGAAGCTGCTTTGGGAACAGCGGGGTGTGTGTCGTGTATCTACAGGGCTACCACGGAGGATGGCAACCCGCACTCATTTCATGGTTGTCAATCAACCGCGGGGCGAGGATGGGGTTATTACCCGACAGCAGAGACTGGGGGCACTGGAAAAGGGGAGAGTGAAACATACGTAAGGGTCTGCTCAGTGCTGGTGATGCAATTATCACTCACTGCAACGAAAAGCTGTCCCGTGCTGCCTGTCGGACTCAGCGGTGGGATTCCCTTTTTCTAACGTCAGTGCCTAAAGGCAAGTCCAAACCGACTGCCTGGGCTCTCCCCGGCTGCAGAGCGAGACCGGCCAGGGCAGCGGTGACCAACCCTCGCTCCAGCAGCCGTGGAGGGAGACCCGGCGATCCCCTCCGAGACGCGGGGCTTGCAGGCGGTTGTTGGGGGTGGAAGATCTCTGCCTCGAAGACCTCGCCAGCGACGGCGAGAAGCTGCTCCAGGAGTGAATGGGGTCATTAGTCACACTCTCCTGCACAAACAAACCCAAGCACAAAGAGACCATTAAGATGCGCAGATCTCCGTCGGCTGGCCCCGTGTGTTCGGTGCTGAAGCCCTCGGCCTTACTTGAGGCTCAAACTGCCCGTAATTAAGGATTAAAGTTATTAAGTGCAAAGATCCTAGGTTGGTCTGTTACCAGGCCCTGCAAAGTATGGGCATGTCTTCACAGAGCATCATCTTCCTCGCTGCAGCCTCCAGAGTGAGTGTTTGAAACATCTTAGAGGAGGGGGAAAGGGTTAAATAAATCTCATAAATAATAATAAATCTCTTTTTTTCTTTCAAGTAAATAGAATGAAAACCTCCCTCCGGCTTACGGACTGCTTTCTTTTGCAGTGCAGGTTGTTCAGACAGCAGCCACCTCTGTGCGGTGCAAGGCCTCTGCCAGGGACGTTTTTCAGAGACCCACGGCCCAAAACACCCGAGACGCAGCGGTGGGAGAGAGTGCCAGGAGCTCTGGTTGTCTTCCTGAGTCTGCTTCTGGGGGAGACACAATCTCCGTGACTCAGTTTCCCCACTGCAAATCACAGAGGAAACCCCCTCCGCGGTAGCTGGACATTACGGAGATGAGCTGTGCTGAGAAAGCCTCGGAGGAACGGCGCTGAGCAGCCCATAATGCTTCGCCTCTCCTCTTGGCCCCTTCCCTCGACGTTCCTGCGTTTGCTCGCCTCCCCTCTCCCCGCCTCTCCTCTCACTGAATGCTCTGAAAATACCTGGTTCTGCTGCTTTGTGAATTATTAGAGGCATTTACCATAGGCCCTCGCATTAATTATTCACAGCTGTTTTGTTCTGGGGCTCAGATGTAATTAATGGCTCAATTAATATTTAAATATTAACTATTTTTAAAAACCCAAGATGTCTCTGTTAAGCTTGTCCATTGAGAAATAAAATGCAGGGGAAGCGAGACTGGGGCAGGAAAGCCGAACAGCACGGGGTGGAGTGGACAACTCCATCCTCCCGCAAGCACAGGTCTCCAGGAAAGCAAGCCTTGGAGCAGGAGTCGGAGGGTGGGAGGAGATGGCTGGGTGGTGACAGAGCCTACGAGCCCCACCAGGCTTCCCTGCAAGGCAGGGAGAGTAGAGCAGGAGGTCTACTTTTCTTAGATCCATGGGGAACCACCGTTGTGTAAAAGTGGGCGTTTCTCCATAGGCTTGATGGTCTGGAGACTCCTGATCTCCCCGGCATTTCAGATCTCCAGCAGCACTTAAGATCTTGCAAAGCCAGCTGTCCTGCTGGTGTTCCTGTCTTCTCCTCCTGCTCTACGTCCCAGCCTCCAATGGCAAGAGAGGCGGAGGAGACTGGAGACTGAAAGATGCACTGATCAGGCCCAGAGCTTGGATGGCCTCAACTGGGAAGCAAGGAGATGTTCTTCCACCACTGGGGCTGCCAGAGACCCCGTCACACACAGAGGTCTCTGCTCCTTGGGCCAGCTAAATCTACAGGTGCGTTGGTGAGAAACACAGAGCCATGTGGGAATTTGAATTTCTGTTTGATGGAAGAGGCTGAGATTGGGTTTTCCTGTAGAAGATGGTACTTGGAGAAAGGGAGAGGGGGAGGCTGGCCTGATGTTTGGGCTGAATGGGACATTCCAACCCGATAGCGCTATAATGCATGTGTTTTTACTGGGCTTGAAAAAAAAAGGAAGAAAAATTTAAAAGCAAAATAAGTTTAATGATTTAGTTGATGTGGAAGCAAAATTAAAATATTGTCTTCTAACTGTAATAAAACAGAACTCCACTGTCACCAACTCTGCTCATTTTTATTTGTCTGTTTGTTTCCAAACTGAAATTTCATCCAAACAGATTTATCCCGCCAACCCCAAACTCAGCCTCAATGTCGACAAAACAACATTTCCCCACAAAAGACACAACCCGGGGGGAATTTCTTCCCCGGGGAACGGTGCAGAAATCTTTGCTTTCGCTCTGTCCTGAGCGTTTCTCATTCACTGAACGTCTGCGGGTCCTCGACGCTGGCAGCCAGGAGATGTGAATGATGCACTGCACAAAGAGCCACGGCCACCAGCCCGCTCGCCGCTCCCTGCTCCCGGCTCTTCTGCACCCTCTCCATGCTGACGTTTATCCCGCTGATCGGCTTTTTGCCCCCTGTCCAGCCGGCGGCCGGGGAGGTCAGACCCATCATCCACGGCCCGACCCGGCGAGAGGTTCTCCACATTTCAGCAGCACACGTGGGGAGATGCTGGTCTGTCCTGCCCATCCCTCTGACGGGAATTCATGGGACGGGTTTTTCTGGCGCTCTATAAAGCATTACTGGAGCCGGGTACCTCCAGGTGGTTTCCACCAACCTGCTGCTCGTGTCCTGGTAATTCACGGCGGGTGATTTACAGCATCGTCCCCCCGCGCAGGCACTTTATGGAGGCCCACCTTGCCCGAGCAGGCGTGAGGCCGGGTCGGCTCGGCTCCGCACGCTGACATATACGGTAGCGCGCAGCAGCTGAATAATAGATGGCTGGTGCTTTGTGCGGGTCCCGTAACCCGATCTCCGTCGCAGGGACACATGGACAGAAACGGAGCGGGGAAGCCGCCCGATAATGCGAGCCGTGGCCACCCGATACGCGTCCCTCGAGCACGATCTGGTGCCCGGCCAATAGACGTCCATCGGGGAGGAAATGAGAGCCCGGTTTCTTAGGGACCGGCTGACGCTCGGCTCGCCCCCGGCAGATGTGAAAGTGCAGTAGTCGGGCGGCAGATGCTGGCCTAGTCATCTGCGTGGCA
>Ga0181612_147011_pt1 | contig 16322 bp, 9 predicted proteins | sample HoacroProtozoa21_FD_119630 | JGI IMG/M metagenome (GOLD analysis project Ga0181612, IMG submission 119630) | Hoatzin crop microbial communities from Cojedes, Venezuel. Combined Assembly of Gp0051906, Gp0051904, Gp0051908
ACAGGATGCCCAGGGAGGTTGTGGAGTCTCCTTCTCTGGAGAGATTCAAGACCCGCCTGGACGCGGTGCTGTGCAGCCTGCTCTGGGTGACCCTGCTTCGGCAGGGGGTTGGGCTGGGTGACCCACAGAGGTCCCTTCCAAATCCTAACATTCTGTGACTCTGTGATTAAACCCATGCCCTGTTCAGGCTCCTCGTGTGCTTGCTCTAGGAGCCAGCCCAGAGCCCAAGAGCCCGCTCCCCAAGACAGGCTGCCTGCCTACAGGAGGGCCGAAAGAGCTGCAGAACACCAGGCCCACAGCAATTCTGCTGGGCTGATGAGTAACACAGAAGTAGAAGCACTGAATTAGTTTTTACAAAACCTCACTTTGGACTCAAGCACTTCTTCAAGAGCCAGTCCTTGCACCCAGCAATCTCAGCTGCTCCGGTGCAACTGTGCAGCCCAACAGCGATGTGCTGGAAGAGGTCATCCTCCATCCTCCTCGGTTCCCTGACCAACTCTGCCAGACAGCTGTGAAAACAGCGGCAGGACTACGAATGAGGGGCCCAGATCGGGTCCAAAACAAGCAGCAAGGTCAGTTTAAGGCAGAACAGGCAGAAAAGCAAGCTCCAGCTACAGAGGTAGTGTTTAGAGGGCCTTAAAATATTTCCTTTGAGGAACCAAGCTATTGAAAGCCAGAGTTATTCCATCCTGCTGCAGGTAATTCAGTACATATATTGGCAAACCAGAGTGAGCACTGCTTTGGATAGAAGAGTCTTCTCCACCCTAGGCAGAAGGCACGTACCTCTTCTCTGCATGACCTAAACCAACATCACCCATATCCACAGGGCTTCAAACCTTTTCCATAAAGCCTCCACACGACAAGCAGCTCTGTCAGGAAACTCCTCTGCTTTCTCCTCGTTCTCTGCTGTCGCTGCAGATGAAGGGGGCAACCCCGGAGCCAGAACCACCTCAAAGCTTACGGGAACGTTCTGCTCAGCTGCTGGCATCCGTTCTCTGCCATTTCATGTGGAGTCGTCAGCGCACCTTACGGAGCATCTCGGCGGGGAACAAAGCACTTCACTACCCATTACGACTTTGCACAGCAGGGGAGTAAGCTCAAGAAAAAGCTCTGCTGTCCAGGACAGCCATTTGTTTCCGTCGCTGCTGATGAAATTGGGAGAACCTGGAGATGCAGGTGCTACCTCCTCCCATAGGCTGCCAGCAGCGATGCTGAAAACCTTTCGGGAAATAATGTAATTAAGGGCATTACGACTTGTTAAGAACACAGGGAGCAGCAGAGCATGCTTTCTGGTCCCAGCGCTCCCAGGACAGGAGGCGATGTAGAAGGGGAAAGCCTGCTTCTGCGCAGCACACCAGTGTCCCAGGAGAGACCCTGCTTGGCTGGGTTTGGCTGAGGGGAGGCAGAAAAGGGAATTACAGCTGATTGAAAACATTTTGCATAATTGGAGCTGATAGGAGACCTATACCCATCACTCCAGGAAACTATTTGCATCCTTGTAACAATTACAGCACGTAGAAAATTCAGAAGTTAAGCAGAGAAATAGAAACATTAATACTGGTGGTAAAAAAAACCCAGGTGAACAAATGGACCACCAACATTAAAAAAAAAAACCCAACAATGCTCCTTTTAAACCTCATCTCAGATACACGAGAGCATTTTTGTGGGGATATGGGGGGTGGTGGAAGGAGGGAAACGACAAAGGGAAGATTAACAAAACTGTGTCTTGGGAAAGACTTCAATTAATATTAAGAGCAACCAGAAAGACGAAACAAACGATGCAGAACCAACTACAGGCTCCCCACATGGAGGGTGGCGAGCACAAAGACCAGCCTACTTCAAACATGCCATCGACGGCTTTATTTCCCCCCAGGGAGCGAACACTGCTGAAATCCATTTTTCTGTTTTTATTTTACCAGCTATTAAGAGCAACCAGTTAGCAAGAAGATAATAAGCACGCAATTATCAGATGAAGAAAAACACGTTTCCGAGGTATCTCGGCGAACTGACGCAGGGCTTGAGAGTGGCTCTGTGCAAGTTCTTACCAGGGGACCTTCATGGTCAGACCGCGTTCGGCTCTTTCTGACTTCCCAGGAAGGAGGGGACATAACAGCTTTTCAACTCTCATCAGTGTTTGCTTCAGTGCCTTCCTAAATGTTTTGCACAATTTAAACCAACATTTTTCTTTTTAAACGATACGCACCTAGTTCAAACACCAGTAAATGAGCATTAAGGTAGCTACTTATCTACTCATGGCAGTAATTCTTCTGTTTTAATTCTTATGTAATTATAGCGACAGATGTTGTAAGATCCTCCCAGCACTACAAAGCCTACCCAAGGTTATATTTTTCCTCGCTCAGGCATGTGGGCAGCCACCCAGCTGAGCCTCACCCTGCTTCTCATTAAAAACTACGTTTTGAAGCATGCCCAGAGACACTGCGGTAAATTCAAGATAAGCAGCAGCTCTCCGGCGCAGGTCTCCGCAAGTTCAGAGCTGGTTTCTTTCAAAACCACTTTCAGGTAGCACCCCTTGCCTTGTCTTAGTCTCAGTCCCGCGCTTAAACAGCTTGTTTAAATCCATTCCCAGTAAAAGCAGCATTCCTCAGACACCACTTTGCCATCGGAAGCTTTGCTGGGATTTAAGCACAGGGAAGGACTAACCTATAGTTCAAAGGTCCTTCCTTCAAGGGGAGAGCAGACGGTCCTTCAAAGGGATTGATTTGAAAGTCTGTGCCCGCTTCAACTTTTCTTCTCCCCTGTGTTCAAGGGGTAATTTTAGTTTGAGATTAAAATGCAGCAGAGACCAGGACTGCACTTGTCTGTTTGTCTGTCTTCCAAGCTGATCTCTTTCTTTTCACCCGGCACAAGTCCCTAGCCAGAAACCACCAGGGCTGGGGATCTCCTCTTGGAGCATCCCTGCCAGACTGGAACTGGGATCCTTTTGAAAAGGTTTTTTATACCCCAAGCGAGAAAAAAGATTGAGAGGCATGTGATTCCCCCCCACATTTCCCCCAGGCTCAAGGCACAGCGCTGCTGGCACTCGGTAAATAAAAAGGCAAAAGGAACCATTCAGTAAATTGTGTTGCTTACGGAACAAAACCTGGTGGGAAGGGAATACACAAACTGCAGAAGTAACTGCCAACAGACAGGGTTTGCATCCAAACACAAATTCTAAGTATGCTGAGGGTAAAAAAAAAAAAACCAAACCAAAAACACTAATGGCCCAACTTCCTAAATCACTTCTTATTTACATTTCAAAGAACACATTACAGAGCCACCACAATTAATTCTATTTTACTCCTATTTGTGACAGTGGCAAAAAGCCTGAATTCTAAGTCTCCACTGCAGCATCAGCTGTGCAAATGGACAGACCAACAGTATTTTCAATAAACTTGAATAAATCGCCTATGGATAACTTCCCCAAGAAACCCAATGCGCCTACAAATTGACACATTCTTCGGTGACACAAGGCAGACACACACAAAATGTTCTGAAACAGAGATAATAAACCAGCTCAAGCAACCAAATTAGAGCACAGAAGTTCAGGATGAGGATGACCAACCTCAGCTGCACTCTGTATTATCCCACACAACCAACAACACTTAAATTAGAACATTCTGGTGAATTGCTGTTCTAGACTAAAAGCTGGACTCACTTTTAAAGACGCTGGGGAGAGGGGAGAGCTAAACACCACATTTTGGGTACCAGGGGCCCATCTCCCTCTCCATCCTACCTTTACATCTGCCAACCTCTGAACACTGCACACACCAGCACTATCTCTGTGAAGGGTGAATGAAATAAAGCAGCTTTGCTGTACAAAACCCTGCCAGGCCCTTGCCTGCCCCCGCTGCACACAGCAACTTCGCCAAGCAGCAGTCAACAAGATACCGCTCACTTCGAAGCCACGGCTGACTTGAAACCTCACTCCTTGCAAAACCTGTTAAATAAACTTACTTAAAGTACAGGTGATGCAAATGGAATAGAGAGGCAGGCACTTAAAACAGCCGTAGCAGCAAGCAGGGAGGAACTCGGAGCTTTGTCCGCCAAGTGTTGGAAAGCTTTTGCCGTGGATCCTGGAGATTTCACAGAATCACAGAACGTTAGGGGCTGGAAGGGACCTCTGTGGGTCACCCAGTCCAACCCCCTGCTGAAGCAGGGTCACCAGACCACCACCCCCCGGCAGCCCAGCAATCGAAGCCTGGCCGAGCTGATGTGGCTTCCATCAGTGTGGAGAGGCAAGGGCAGATCCAACAGACTAAATGCACGCATGAGGACTGCTGCAAGCAGCCATGGGCACAGCTGATGCTTGGTGTCTACATATAGTCAGCAGGGAAGAAAGATTTGTCACAGGGGAAAAAAACATGTCACTTTGACCTCCCAGCGAGCAACTGCCCTCCAAAGGGTGATGCTCTGGTATTCCAGCTACTGGTTTATTGCTGGATTTCTTATTAATCCAGTGCAGCGAGTTTCTGTGGGACTTTACAAGCTGCTCAGTGCTGCTTCACTCTGGCAGGGTGCACCTCACCTCCAGGAGGGAAATAACTGTCACGGTACCAGCCTATGAATAGCAAAACTGATGTGCCAGGTCACGGGCTTGCAGAGCATCACACCACGGCGTGCCAGCGGAGATCCCAGTTAGTGACTTCTTTTCTGCCGCACTCTCCAAGATACACAAACACTTCCTGCTCATCTCCATGCCACGAATCAAGCTGGATGGGCCTTTTCAAAGTGCAGGGCTGGAAAAGCAGACCTAAGGGCGGCCTTGCTCCACACCAGGACAGCACAGATGTGGTACCACCTCGTTCTCCAGTCGGCTCCCCAAGCTGGGGAACAACCCAGGTGTAAACACACAGTAATATGGCACACACGAACATAGTTATTCAGGAACAAAAGCAGAGCTGGGTCTCCATGTATGCCAAGAGGCGAATCTGGTGAGCAGGGGAGAGAAGGGATGCTTTGGCTCAGGAACGGCAGAGAGCAGCAGCAGTAACACACGTGCGCGGCTCTGCTGGAGCTGGCCTCTCCTCAAGCAGGTCCCACCCCATAGCATCTAGGCCTGCACCCATCTCTGGAGGACCTGGTGGAGAAGCACGGGCTGCAGACTCAGTTTATACGCTCCGGAGGACACGCTCATCACGAAGCACATCAGCTTGTGGGGAGCTGGCTGGCTCAGACAGGTCCCCTTATCAGCAGGAAGGGCTCATTAGCGAACGGACCAGGGTTTCCTGCGCAGGACCGAACCCTTTGTGCAGGGACTGCTGCCATGGAGAACCTGCTTCCTAACAGCCAGAGGAAGCAAAATATTTTCCTTGGGCCTCTGAGACAGAGTTGCTACGGGGTGGCTGTCAACAAAATGAAGTCGCACTTGTGGAGCCGGGCAGCGCCCGCCACGCACGGGCTGTTCCTGCAGGATCAAGGTACTCCCGGCAGCATCACTGCCTGCCCCCAGCGCCGGGGACGATTCAGAGCGGCATAAGGCCCCCTCTGTACCAGTATAACCGCAGCTGCCCTCTGGGCTGCACTGGCAGAACTACTTTAGCAAAACCAAAATCTCGCACCCTCCTAATCAGTATGACATTGTGCGGAGACCACGGCTCGCTCTGGCTCCCCTCCAGCCCAGCGCACAGACGGAGGCTGTTTCAGGAGCAGGCTCTCCCAACGCCTTTGCAGCGGGCCAGCCAATTACATTACAATATCCGCGTATGGAGCTCACCAGGAGCTTAACTGAAAGAGCTGTAGCATTCAAATGACTTTTGATACTATGAAGATGTTAACGATTCCAACCCAGCGCTAACCGGCCCTGTCTGAAGCTCGGCTGATGGGTAAGGACCTGTAACTTGGGGTTTGGTCAGCAGCCAAAGCTACACCCCTGTTAGCTCAGCACAGCACCGCAGCCAAGTCCTGATGGAGTTGCCCCTTCCCAGCTGCAAGCTGCAGCAGCTCCTCCCCTGAGCTCTCCTCCACCCAGGGCATCCACGCCACACAAAGGAGACCTGCTCTGGCCACTGAAGAACCACATACACACACAAGAACTCCCAAAACTGTTCCCACATGGACTCCTTTGCAGCTGCACAGCGCTGCTTGCATGTATTCTTTTTACTGAAAAAATATTATGCATGCTCTTCCTATACAATGTTGCTCAAGTTCTGTAAATATTTAGGAATAATAAATGTGCCAGCTTCAGATGGACTTTGCTACCCCAGCACACCCACCCCACTGTAAGGCGGCAGGCTGCAAGTAATTTGGTATCCTAGTGCTGCTGCTGAGAAGGGGCAAGAAATGCCCTTTACAAAGCTGTAACCGTCCCCGCTGTGTACGCGCCTGTGGGGAGGAAGGTGCCCTGCTTCTACGTGTCTCATTTCTGATCCAATGCACAGGAACTGGCAAAACCGCACACGCAGGCACAAGGTGCCAGCGAGCTCACACCCCTACGTGGCTGTGAGACATCTCACACCCCAACAGCAGGCAAGAGCAAAAAAGAAAAGTCAGAAGGCACGATGTTTTTGGTACCCACATCTACCAGGTTGATGACCCGAAAGCTGGCAGAAGCCTCTGCAGGTCGGTACCTGTGGCATCTAGCATGCTCGCTGGGCTACAGTCCGGGTCACACGCCGGAGCATTTCAGAGCAACACCCTGTGTTACGCCCATATTTAGCCATGGAAATAAGTGTGAACTTGATTTTCAAACACTTGCAGCTCTCACTGACTTCACTAGATTCAGTTGAGAAGTTTCAAACAAAACAACAACGACCACAACTCTGGGCTGGGACCAAGCACAGACCATTTTTATCTTAAAAGGCATTTGTTTGAGAACATTCAGAGCTGCTAGAACCAACAGCGCTAAAGTTATTTCACCGTGCAACCTTAAAAACGTTGACAGCTTTGTCTGCGAAATGACACAGATTAATTGGTGACCAATCCTTAAAAAAAAAGAATAGCTAGAAAAAACTTGCTGGCAAACTGAGGAGAAATTCTTCCTCCCTTCGGAGGCTGACTCCTTCCTCCTTTGTCTAACAGCAGACCTTTTGTTCGGGATTTCAGTTGCGAGCAGCCCCGAGGTACGCAGGGAATGTCTTGGTTATGACGAGCCCTCCAGACTGGTGCGCGGACTCGGTTTGAATCGGCAGAGCAACCGCTCCAAATCACGCCTAAGAAGTGCTGCTAATGGAATTGTTCCAGCGCTAACGGGATTTCAGAGTGAATGCGCGCGGACGGCAGAGCAGCTGCTGTGACTCCCAGGTCGCTCTCGTCAGCGTGGTGGGCCACGCAAGGAGGATCTAACACCCCGGCCACCCTAGCTTTGAGAAAACAAGCCCCCGTGTCCCCCCAGCAACGCAGAGTTCCGTCCCTGGGATTCACCGACAGCCCCAGCGTTTAGTCCCGATTAGCTTCCCACTGTATCAGCTCCAGGCCAGGCTTTGATCAAGCCGAGGTGAGCAAGCCAGGACAGAAGCAGGGCAGGACCCTCCCTCCTCCCCCAGCAATTCATCTGACAGCTTTAAGAATAGTACGGATTAAAACAAACACGCCGCCTTCCACTGGCAAACGTTGGCCAAGCTCAGTGGCCTAGGACAGGGGAAAGTTCCCAGGAAATTGAGTCAGGGTGGACGAGCATCGGGGTTCCCTCGCACAAATGCATTGCTGCGACGAACGACGAGCACCAAGCTCCAGCCCGGCGGAGCGGCTGTTTTGCAGCGTCACGCAAGTTAATAAATAGCATGAATATAACACATTATCTTCCAGTGGGAAGCACGGCCTGGCAGCGTGCGGGACTACTGGGGACAATAAACATTTGGGCACTGTGACAGGCAGCCATAAAACAAGAATGAGGGTTTGATCACATTTAATTGCTTTTGGGAAGGGTAACTTCACCGGGGTATCCATCACAATCACCTTCCCTTCCACAAAACTGTCCCACCACAGATTAAGAGCTGGTCAAATAATCCAGATCAAAGAGGGTGTTTCAGGGGGTAAGGAAAGGAGGGACATACCCTAAAAGCTTTAAAGATGTTTGCCATATAAAATCTGAAGTACAACCCATGAGAAAGCGGGCAATAAAAAGTTAACTGATGAAAGGACACGCTTTTCTTCTCAACTACAACTTTCTAAGGCTGGTGGCTGCAGAAGCAGCTCAGCAACAAACCAGAGGACAGAGCGGAGAGCCCAAAATACATGTAAAAGGAGAAACTAAGATTATCCCATGTTTTTTTCCAGGGCTTGACTGAAGTGTTTTGAATGCCTGAGGCTGGCAAGGCCACCTCCGAGCGCCTTCCAGCTTTGGCAGCAGCCACTTAGCAGAGCTGCCCTTCCTCTTCCCATGGACCCACCTCCCTGGAAATAGATTTCCAATCCCCAGAGGAGGAACGTGGAAGCAGCTGACTTCTCCCAGCCGCAGGCTCAGTTGTCTTCTTCCAGCTGGAGGCGGGCAGAGGGGCAAGAGCAAGGCTTCCCTTCCACCCACGCAAAGCGGGAGGCTCCCAAACCGATTTTGCAGCTCACGTCCACCCACCAAAAGCTGCTTGGGAAGCCAAAGCTCTCACTGAACGTGGGGACCGCAACCCGGCAGGGCTCCCACTACCTCCAGCAGCCCCATGCAGAGCGGGGTGGCAGGGCCGGGCTTTTCATGACACATCATCTCTGGAATTCGCTGTTGAGCGTCCCGCAGCCTCTGCTCCGTACGATGCCAGAGCCGCTTCTCAAATCCTGCATGACCTACCAGCTGCCAAGGGCAAACCAGCACGGCATATATCACCCCGAGAGGAGACAAGATCAGCAAGCTGCTGATGAATGGACAGATGCTGCGCAAAGCTCACTCTGGTAGTCTTGGTTGGAGGGAGCAGGCTCAGGTCCCCGGCTCTCCCAGACAGCTTGCGTGACCCCGGGCCGCTCATTTCGTCCTTTTGTAGCAAGACTTTTGTGTCTCGGGAGGCAGAGCGCCATGCGGCAGCGCTGAGCAAGGCAGGCAGGCTGCCAGCTGCGGATTCAAACTCCTCCAGGGAACTGTAACAGCTACGCGGTAAACGCATTAACCATGGGAACAGCTTCCCAAAGGATGTGGCGGATCCCAAACCGTAAGCCTTTCCACTGCGAGTGGCTGCCTCTTTCAAAAATGCAGGCTGTAGTTCAACCGCAGGCGCTCGCAGGGAGCTCCCAGGGAACGCCGCGAGCCCAGCGAAGGCAGGAGCTCGGACTGCGCGCCCCAGCAGCCGCTGCTGACCTTCAAGCGAAGAACCCACAAAATCCCTGTCCTCTGCACCTTGCAGTGGCAATTCAAGACTCTTCTTGGCTATGCTCCTTTTCCAGGTCTCTGACAAGCCCAGTTTTCCGCTGTTTCCGCGATCTGCGCCAGGCCAGCTAAACTCCTTTAGACTCGACTTGTTGAGTAAGCCTCTAGACCTTGTCACCCCTCTAGCTGGTTTTGTTTGGGGTTTTTTTTGTTTTTTAATTACAAATCAGATCTCCTGGTGAAAGTTTCTCTGTCTCTCTGCTTCAGATTCTCTTTCCCTGGCACTGGTTTCTTGGTGACACTCCCAGATGAGGACTAGCGAAAACCTTCGCAGCATGCAGTACCCAACGACCCACACTGCTAGAGACAAGTCCCCCATCACCCTGCTGGTTCTCAGGTCCTGGGGAAGATTCCTTGGCACGAGAGAGATGAGATTGAGCCTCACAGCAGCGTAACCCCTCCTTTTCTTCGGACTTCATCTACGATAACTGCATAACAGGTCAAGGCTATCACGCTCTGCCTGGGAGCTGCCTCAGGGTACCCCGACACACGTACCGCAGTGTGCCGAACGATGCCAAGCACCCAGTTACATGTGTATTCAGAGTCCCCTCCTGTCCAACCAGATGCCTCAAGCTGCTCCAAAACATCTGGTGGTTTCCAGCAGTTTGCAGTGGAGAATACGCCTGCAAACAATTCTGATGCGTTTCAGAGGCTACTGCTAGCAAAGGGGGAGAAAAACACATTTGAAGGGAGAAGAGAAGTAGGGATGACAGGGGAGAAGCAGGGATAGCACTTCACTTGACTGAGGTCCACCAAAACCAGTCTGTGCTCATCAGGGAGCAGGAGCAGCCTGGTGCTGTGCACCCCCCTGACTGCAAACCCCGCTACAGGGCTCTCCAGTGCCAGGACCAGCCTCTGCAAACAGCGAGGAGGTGACGCTGACCATCCCAGGAGAGCAGCACGCAACAGGAAACTTTCTGCAGGAACACAAGAATTCCCTTATCTGCCTCCATCGCAGTAATACCTGGGTAAAGTGTTCTTGTATCTGGACTGCAGTCGGGCGTTTCAGCAGGCCTGCTCGCAGGTCTCTAGCAACACTCGGCTGACCCACACGCATACCTTGGCAGAAAGCCTTACTGCATCGTATACATACTCATTCCTACTTTTCTTATCTCTCAGCTTTTGAATTTCTACTTCTCTCCAAGGTCTATAACCAGGGATTTGAGGAGCTGATTTAGACCCAATAAAAAGTCATAGACCCCTCCAGGATACCTCTGCTACAGCACTTCGCTTCCGAGACTCTTCCTCCCATTCACCAACCTAAACCATCTCCGTGAGCAGAGGAGCCCAAGCAGGGTAAAGCCTCGCCGAGGGAAGAAACTCTCCCATGTTTCTCATCCAAGAAAGTGGCACAAAGGCAAAAGGACCAGAAGGGATGGCTCGCATCCCTGGGTCAGGGCAGAGAGCTGGAAAAGGCTCATCTCCAGGAGGACAGAGTGCCAGCACTTCTTTTTTCAACTTAGCCAGCAGCTGCAGAATTTAAGCTTTATTAAAAGCCTATTTTGCCCTGGCTGCTGCAAAGGAAACCGCCTCCCTCCTCTCCCCTCCCAAATGAAAGGCCAAAGTCTGCAGACAGACATCCTGTAATGTCACCTTAGAGAGAGGTGGCAGCTTGACTCATCTCAGCGGGACGTGCAGCACGGAGCAGCTTTACATTCACTTCAGGTTACAACAGGAATATACTGCTCACACGGCTGATCTGTGCTTTGAGGTTTTATTATGAGTAACACAACAAACCTTCTATATTCTCTGTTTACAAGTGTCTTGAGCAAGCAAGGAACAGATAGGCAGGGAAAACAGGCAGGCTGGATTCTGAGGCTCTAGGCACCACTCCTTACCCACAGCCTCCACCAACTCACGTTGTTTGCAGCGCTGCTGCACGCAGCAGCCCTCTTTCCCAGGTACCCGCTGCGTGACAGGTCAGGAAGACCCCATTTAAACGGCCTTCCTGCAATGTGCTTTAGTATCACACAAACAAGAGGCCATGTTATCTGTCAGGTCAGAATAACAAGAGACAGAGAGCACTGAACTAGATACCATTTACTAAACACTTCTCCAAAGGCTATTCTAAGCCTACCTCACTTTATAGATTAATCTGCTGGACCAGTAATTCAGGCCATTTGCTGCTTAGCATTAAGAAGTGCACATTTCTGTGAAGGCTGAAAACCTGCTTCTGATTTACAAAATTACTGCAGGGTCTCCAGTGGCTTGGGCATTTGTCAGAGGCAGGTGTTCTGCATTAGCCACATTCTCCCTTCTCTCCCCTCATCCAGGTTTAATATCAGCAATGAAACACCAACTCCTCCTGCAGCATTTACTCCAAAGCAGCAGAGCAAGCGTGAGGCTTGACCCTCTTCCCATTTCTGGTCTGCTGCGTCAATCACTATGTGATATTAAGGCTTTAGGATGATGTACATCAACCAGCTGGGGTGGGGGAAGAACGGGACCAGAAAGCATCCAAGTAATCTGTGCCCTCCCCACGCCCTGGGAGGGTCCCTGAGCCTCCCAGGACAAGGAGCCTTCCTCCCCTGCATCCCTCCTTGCCTCCCAGGACAAGGAGCCTTCCTGCCCTGCATCCCCGCTTGCAGAGGACGGTGCCAGGGGCCAGCCTAGCCGAACCCAACAGAGCAGGATCTGGAGAGGGAACGAGCCAGCCCATCTCTGTTGGCAGCCAGCCCCTCCTTTCGCCCAGCCCTTTCCGACTCCCACCCCAAGCTGCTGCTATCTGTCCGGCCTGGGCTGGGATTCCCTCTGGAGTCTGTCAGCAGAGCTCTTTAAGATGGCAGTGGGAATCCTCACTAAGCAACGGGACGAACTGTCCTTCCTCCAACACCGAGCTCATCGGCTCCAAAACCATCCCGGTGCCAGCAGCGGGAAGCGAGCTGGGAAGCCAGCAGCGAGCAGTGCTTCAGCTGGCTCTCAGCATGGCCCATTTCATAACACAAAAGGAAGCTCGAATCCCTCAGGGCTCAGATTTTTTCCAAACTGGGTAAACACACGCAAACACACGTTATTTGCATGCACAGCAGCTGGGACAAAGGATCTGTGGCCGGGTAGGTGTCTAACCGGTGGTCCAGGCGTGCGGTAACATGTGTGCAATCCTAGAAATCTCCAGCTAAAAGAGACTTATCTCTAGACTGACTCTGTGCTGCTTCCAAGTCTTGCTTAGAGATTAAAAAGCAGCCTTTGTTGTTTGGAACATTACCATTTCAGAAAAAACCCCACCCCTGCTCAGCCCCCCACCCCAAAGGTTTGGTTTGTAACCCAAAACATTGGCGCCTGAATACCAGAAGGTCAAAGCCCTCCAGTCATTAGGCAGATTATATTTAAGAGGTCTATGTGCAGCTGATCAGAGACTTATTCCTTAAAGGACTGAAACGGCAAGACAGCACGCTCAGCAAGCAATCTCATTTAATAGTCAATTAGCAGAGATGTGCTCCTCTGAGCTAAAGATCACTGCAGACAAGAAAAACGCACCACCATCAGCTTTCCTCCGCTTCTGCTGTTCAATCAAGCCAGCTGATCCACTCTCTCAGCCCGTCATTAACTGGCAGGACTGGGATGCATCTAAAAGTCACCCAGCAGTTTCACCCCAACTAGGACAGTAATATTCTTGATAATAAACAATAATTTTTAGACTAGCGGGGGACTGGATGGACTCGGAAGCCAAAAGAAAAACCCCAATTTTTTCAATACAAAGCCTTCTCTCTCAGCATGTAATGAAACCAGGGCGAACTACAATCCTCCAACAGCGACTCTCCTTGCAGATCCAAACACCAAAACCCCACGTGCACCGCCGTACATCTGGGGAAAGGAAACCACTAACTCCGGGCAGATTTGCGCAGCGCTGGTGTATTAGCACCAGCCAAATCAGAGACGAGGGCAGGCCACCTACATCCAGCCACATGTGGGTAACGATCAGCGCCGGGAACCAGAGCGCACGCCCACGATTCACAGGCACACGGATGTCGGCGTAACCAAGAGCACATGGGAGCTCTCCTCTAGAGCTGCCAACGCCAGTGTTCAAAAGCCGTGAGTCAGCCCCCACACCCCCTCCAGCCGAGGGCAGCTTAAAAGCTAGACGCTGCAGAAAAAGAAGAAAACCAGAAACAGTATTAATTTGCCTCCCAGTTTCTAAGCCTGAGGTTAAGCCAGCCAGAGTGGTTGTCCTTTTCTTCCAGCTGTGAGAGCCAAAACTTTCTTTTCCTTACTCAAAGGCGGAGGTTCTTACCTGATTGCTTTCCCCCAGGACCCGAGCACTAGGAGGAAAATTTGCCAAGTATTTTAAGACTTGGCGGTTCATTCAAAGCTAGCATTGCTGCTTCCACAATCAAATACAGCACCGAGTGACTTGGGATTTGCAGCAAGAGGCTTTTGTACTAGCTGCTTCAGAGCAGAGCTGTGGTCCACAACCCAGCCCAGAGAGTCCGATGGGAAGGTTTATGCCACCAAACCAGCGCTCCTCACCGAGTCCCTTTTGTAAGAGGTTCAGCAGGGAGACTAAAGGTTTAACCTGCCCACGGAATCTGAGTGACCAGGGTGTGACCACGGACCATGTGAAAATCTCTAAAATCCTCTGTGCTGGAGGAGGTGCAGTGCAACGCCATGCTGCAGAAAAACAGGGTTACTAGTGCAGTCCTCCGAGAAGCAGCACAAGCAGGATAGGAAAGCTGTCGATACCGGCACAGCAGCATTAACGGAACAGAAACCCACGAGATTTCAGAAAAACGCTCCTCTGATGCAATATGAACAACTCCTGGACCCAGCAGCAGTCTGCACATCAAATTAGGGTTCCTCCTAGCTTGTGGGTTACCACAAGCATCTCTGCAGGCCGAAACCTACCCTGGGGACTCTGATTTACTCTCCTGCCTTGAAGAGTGGGGAGAACACAAAGATGCCCAAAGCTGGACAGCCAGCCTGGTGACAAAGTGCAAGGAGAAATCGGAGCTTACTTTCTGCTCTTACCGTTACCACGCTGACTCTGTGCAGAGATAACAAAAGCCAAGCAAGTCTGCCTGAATGCCCTTTTCCAGCAGCAGAGCTAAACAAGGCCAATTCTGAATGGCGAAAGGCTGCGAGATGAAGCTGCCACTAGAGACGATAATTTTTCACAATATACCCTTGTTAGAATGCAGCAACGAGAAGAACAAATTCTGACGGAAGAAAAACTGACAGCTCTTGCCATTTAAATACATGCCTAAAGGCACAGCTTAGAAGCAGGATTCTTGTGCTGCAAACAAAAATCCCCTTCGGTTTTCTTCTCCCTCATAGCAAAATCCTACAGAAACAACTCCCAGGTGGGGTGATGCTTACCTGAGCAGACCCTGCTGCGTTCAGCCCTGCGGAGAGCGGAGCAGATGGCAAAGGCTGCTTCGGTACAATCCCAAGTAACCACTTCAGAAGGCCAAGTGTTTATTTTACCTGGTTCCTCTGCTTTATGAGTCTGAGGCAGAATTTCCCTGCTGGCTTCTCGACCTTGCGCATTTGGTTGAGGTGAAGGTGTGAAGCGCCAAGTACTTCTTTCAAGCTCAGGAGGAGCAAAGGAATGCTGGGGCACAAACACATGATCAGAGGGACCAAAGTTACAGATGATGCTGGTTTATACCAGCCAAGGTGACCCCGAGATAACTCTCAGGGTGAAACCATTGCAAGAAATGATGCTGCACTCCAGCAGCCCTCTCAGCCCTCCACGGCGGTGACTGAGGCACACCCTGGGATCTGGCAGAGGGAACAGTGGTACGGCGGGATGAAGCCAAGTCTCGAGCAAACTGGGAGGAAGAGCTAAGGAAAGCCGATGGGTACTGGCTCCTAGCTACACACGGAAAACCCAAGCTGGCTCGGAGCGTGCCAGCAGTGGGACGCACAGATTCATCCAGTGTCCCCACAGCAGTGCTGTGCTCGGGCTGAAGCTCCCCACGGCCTCCTACACGCATCTGGTGGTACAGAGGGTGCTGGGTTGGGTGTGCCCAGCTCCTCCCACACCCAGAAGCCTGCTGGTCACAGAGTCAGCGCTTTCTATGCCCACTAACAGAACAAGCACCCCCAGACAGCAGCTAAGTCTGTTGTGCCACACACAACCAGCTCACCACCAAATTCCCTTGAAGCAACTCCACCACTTGTTTCAACCTGCCGGCGTGAAGACGAGCGGCTGGCAGGAGGACGCGAAACACTGTTCCAGGCTGCTCGAGAAGGCTGTGTGGGAGCCGTTCGCACCCTTCTCCTGAGCGCACGCTGGTCCGAATGCAGTCTGTACGCTGCTCATTTCTGCGATCGCGCGGCTACAGCAAGGGGAGCATCTTTGTTCCTGCCACATGTGCCTTGAAGGGGACATGAAAGCTGCCAGCTCTGTGTCACACTGGGAACCATGCCTTTCTCCTACCTTCCCGCATTTCTAAATATAGACAGCTGGAAGCCCTTCTCCAAACTATTCTTCCCCGCTTCTTTCTTTTTTCATTTAGGACATTGTTAATCCGGTCCTTCCTGATTTTGCCAGATAATTTTCTGGAGATGTCAAGCATGGTTATTTTCTGATGGAAGGGCTGGAGCACCAGAAGGCTAATGAAGTCATCCTTTCTCCAAAAAGGGTTTGGCGGTCAGCAGGGACAGCAAAAGCAAGTGACTGCAGGAATCTCTGAAAGCTTCTCGCATTACAGGCACAGAGAAGAGCTCATCCTCCCCTTTGTTGTTCACGTTTACAGCATACAAAGCCCCATATATTGAATTCCCAGGTACATTTTTTGGTCTCCTGCATTGCAAGCAGGGCGATGTCATGAGAACTCCAGCACGGCACATCTTTACCCATCAATTTTGGGAACCGGGGCAGGGCTGTGGTAAGCAGCAGACCAAGTGGGACATGGCTTTATTCCCTGGAGGATCTCGCCATGCTCCCCTACTCCCAGCCCACTCGGAGGAAGCAGCAGGGAAGGTCTTTTTCATATCTGCAAATACAAGTTTCTTATTAAAAGATAAAGAAAAAACCCTTTCATCCTCTACGCCCCGACCTAATCTTTAAATACCTAGTGAAATATAAGTAATC
>Ga0181612_151124_pt1 | contig 16322 bp, 4 predicted proteins | sample HoacroProtozoa21_FD_119630 | JGI IMG/M metagenome (GOLD analysis project Ga0181612, IMG submission 119630) | Hoatzin crop microbial communities from Cojedes, Venezuel. Combined Assembly of Gp0051906, Gp0051904, Gp0051908
CCTCTCTGGGCAACCCGGGTTTTGAGTATCTTCAAGGATGGAGAGCCCAAAAACCTTCTGGTCTTCCAGTGCTTGATCACCCTTACGGGAATAAAGCTGTTTCTTATGTTTACATGGAATTCCCTGTATTTCAATATATCTTCTCACTGGGCACCACTGAGAAGAGTCTGCTTCTGTTTTCTTTATCCGCCCCCCAACAGGTACTGACACAGTGCTAAGATCGCCCCTGAGCCTTCACTTCTCTGGGCTCAGATATCGGAGCTCTCTGCTGGTATGAGAAGTTCTAGTCCCTTAATCCCCTTCACTGCTGCTGTTCCAGCATGTCCTTGTCTTTCTCGCACTCAGCAGCAACAGCCCAGGTGTGGTCTCCCCGATGTGACCTGCTGGCAGTGCCTTCCCTTACGTAGACCAGGAGGGTTTTGACCTTTGCGCAAGGGCTGGCTCCAGGTTATCCCGGTGTCCCACTGGACCCCAGCTCCTTCTCTGCCAAGCTGCTCTCCAGCTGGTCAGCCCCCAGCCTGTACTGGTGCCTGGGGTTATTCCTCCCCAGGTGCAGGACTTGGAATTTCCCTTTGCTGAATTCCACAAGGTTCCTCTTGACCCATCTGTCCAGCCTTTCCTGGACTCTCTGAATGACAGCACAACCATTTGGTCTACCAGCCACTCCTCCCAGCTCTGTATCAACTGTAACCTTGCTGAGGGTGTAGCAGTTGGAATTCCTGTCAAAATATTTGCAGCCACTTAGAATCATCACTCTTTTTTGGTTAGCCAGAACTTTTTTTTCTATTTTCCATTTTTGTTAAGCAGCCTGATCGCAAACCGTATTTCCCAAATGCTTGGTAGATATGCTGACGGAGCATGAAATTCGATGTGCAGTACTAAATGAACAATGCTTTAAAAGCCATGATAAAATATAAAGTTCTATTAGTTCTGAACAAACTTATGTTATATATCTGAAAATTTTTAGGCTGAATCATAAAATGTTGCACTAATTTATGAGTTGACCACCACTAGCCTCCAGGATTGTAAATGTATAACTTCACATCCTTCTACTGAATACATATTTCTGTATATATAAAGAACACATTAAATGAGCTGTTCAAATTCATTTTCTGAGTCTTCCCTTAAAGTAAGCTTTTATCTCTAGATGATACGAAGAGCCAGAGATACTTTTTCCATTTGCTTAGTTCAGTGCAGAATATGAAACAGTGATCAAGTACAAAACCTGGGGCTCTGAGCTAAAGTTAATGGTTTTTATTTCCCCCCGTGCATTGCTTTAGAGAGATATCATATATTGAGATATGCTGAATTTCATCAACCTGCATTGTGCTCAGTGTTTCTCGATTTTCCTGGTGTTCAGGTGGGCTAGCTCCAGGTTGCACCAAGGAGCTCACACCATGCGCCACCCCACTGGTGATTCAGGCAAGCACTCGATTCCCAGAGGTTCTCTAAGAGAAATAAGATGCTCATGTCCTCCTCCCCAATTTGAAGTGAGAGGTTAGGAACTCCCCCAGGTTTGCCAAGATGCTGGCCTGTGTGAACAGTGAATTCACTAGGACTGGTAGCACTTTTCACAACATTTAGCATTTCTAACACATCGATGTTCTTCAATACTCTATCGAAGTGAATTGTTTTCAGGCAGCAGCATGTCTCGGGGAGATGCGAGTCTCCAACACAGCAGGCGACAGGACTATATTTTAACTTGTGCAAGGGAAGGAGACAGAGGTCAAGTGTTGGGATGAGCCTTGGATAGCTGCAGATCAAGCCGTGCTTTTACTGACAGAGCCAGCTTTGGAGGAGACCACCTCACAGTCTTCAGCCCCTCAAGCAGCAGAAAGCAACTGAGAACGACCAGCACCGCTGGCATCCATGAGCTGAGGCATTTCATGTGGGTCAGGACCCTGATGGCAACAACACGTCGTAGTGGTCCTCACCAGACTCACCTGGTGCTTCCCCCCTTGCCACATGCACTCTTGCCCTCTCCCATGGACTAGGACCCCTCATTTTAGGGGGCCTTCAGGCCTTTCCTACACCATACTGTAGGTGTGCCTGGCTGCATCTGGCTCCTGGATCAACCTTGGACCTGTGCTGTTATTCCTGGATGAGCAAATGTATGTACATTGTACTTTCCCTCCAGCCACATCTCCTGTTGCTTCTGACTGGAACCCCTGGATGAACCCTGAATCTGGTTCATCATCTGCCATGGCTGTGGCTGTTGATGGACCCCTCACAATGTGCCAAGCACTTGTTGCAAGATATTGAGTGGCTTCTGCCAACCAGACGTTGTTGGCCAGGGGCAGCTGCTCTCTCCACTGCTGGTGGTGTCACACACAGATCTGTTATCCTTCGAACTCCAGTGGTAACTTCTGTACCAACTGAGTGGAGGACTGGAAAGGTGTACACCAACCCATAAACTCTTCAACCCCTGATTTCAGAGTGTGGTTGTATTCAGGGTTTTGTGTGACAAACGTACCTGCTTTAGCAGTGCTCATTGCCTTTAACAAAGAGGAAACTTTCCTTCTCCTTAAGTGTCTGTGAAGTTGTCTCCCAGGGACTTGTTAGAAAAAATGAGGCAGGTTCACTACAAGCTTTCTAAGAAGGTTTCAAGATCATTAGAGTCTTCTTCACCAGGTCCAGAAGGGCTTGTTAAGCTGATGACTCCTGGGTGGCTGGCCCCTAAGGGGGGAAGTGTAATTTGTGATGGAAATAGATTTAACAACTCAGTTGATGTTGTACTTCAGGCCTGCCTGGAGGCTTCCGGCGTGCCCGTAGTGCTATGACCATTGCCTCCACCTACTGCTAGACAAGGCCTCTTATTTAGTCTCTTAAGAGTTAAGAAATCACCTGTTTTCCCTACATGTACGGTTCATGTGCATTTGTTTGCCTTCACTAATCAGACACTTTATCTTTGCCTTATCTTCCCATCTTTCACTCAACTCACAGGAAGAAGAGTTTTTTAAAAGTAGTCCTTTAGGTGTGGTAGGAGCCTGGGTTGGTCTGGGAAAGGGCTGGTGTCTGGCTCTGGCTACAATTCCCCTTTTCTGGCTTACTCTGCACTAAATATCTTTGTGTTTATCTTTGTATTTAGCTGCTAAAGGCTTCATCTATCCAAGGGCTCACTTTCCCTACCCCAAGAGACGCTGCAGGAGATGCAGACTTCTCCAGTACGTAGCCCACCAAGTCCAAGCTCATTTCTGTGTGTGTTCAACTGGCATAATTCAAGGCTAACTAATGGTCCTTGTAGATGGCTGGCAGGTCTTGGTCTGGGATGGTGCTGAGCAGCAGGAATAACTGTCAGCATGGCACGTGAAATTGGAATTACAGTGGCATCCAATGGCATCCTGATTTTGGCTATCATGAGCAACAAATAAACCCACACCACAGAAAGGAGGATGGAGAGGCATCCGTGATGGAGAAAGCTAGTGGGTGGGGAGCAAAACCACCTGTGTTGCACGAATGTGAGTACAAAGCACATCTTTAAAAAGGTTAGCTTAATCATGAGTTCAGGAGGTCTGAAACACTCTTCATCTCACCTGGGTTACTTAAAACCTAAAGATCTGTCTTTGAGTTACAGAAAGAAAACCTCTCTCATAATCACGTCTGATTATGCCCCACTCAAATCAGAAAACAAAATAATCTACTGTCAGCTGTCCACACGGCAAAATAAAATCGAAGGATCTTGGCCCACGAGGACCTCAGTGCAGCAGGAATTAACAGGGGCAGAAATCAGTTACAGAGGAAGCAAAGCAGGTTATGGAAACAGGGTTGCTCACAGAGCAAGGGGGTAAACATTAGCTGCAAATAACCGCACCCTTTATTGGAGAAGATGGCAGTTTTGTTTGCTAACCAACAGAACAGACGTTGAGAAATTTTCGGGTCTGAAGAGAAATCACAGTACCAGCTCATGTTTGCAACATAAATGTTTATAGGCTCTAAGTTAGTTATGAGACCCTTCAGAAGCAAAATAGATTTAAAGCTATATATAAAATACTTAATTTTTCTCACAGCTCTTTAACTTGTTTTTCTTATTCCTTCTTTTTTTCTTTCTTATAATGCTATTGGCATTTTCCAATTCTTTTTTAAATGAATTGCCACAGTGAGGCAGGCTGAAGTTGCAACATCTTTATTTAGATTCTGGGTTTTAGGCCAAATCCCAAATGTTCTTCAGAAGGTTATTTGTATGCAAGGCCTTTTGTTTAGGTGCTGTTGAATTTAGCACATTTATGACTTCATCTCAGTCTTTGTAAAAATAAGTCTAGGACAATTGCAAACAGAGAAATAATCACATTTGAGTATTGCTTCAATTCACAGAGCTCAGTGCAATACTACCGATCCTGGAGAAGCCTTTAAATAAAGAGGGATTTGGGTCTACTCATTGCCCTTCTCAGGGCGTGCTTCATGTCCTTGTTCCTGAGGCTGTAGATAAGGGGGTTCAGCATTGGGGCTACAACGGTGTAAAACAATGCAACAACTTTGTCACTGTTCTGTGGCGGCCTTGACTTAGGATTCATGTATGTGCAGATGGCTGTCCCATAGAATATGGTTACCACCATCAGGTGGGATCCACAGGTGGAGAAGGCCTTGGACTGCACGTGTGCAGACTGAATCTTCAAGATGGCGGAAAGGATGTGGGCGTAGGAGGTGATGATCAGAAGAAAGGGGATGAAGATTATGAGGATGCTGAAGATGAAGATGACCAGCTCTATGAGGGCAGTGCCAGTGCAGGCCAAGGCCAGCACTGCTGGCACTTCGCAGAAGTAATGGTTCAAGATGCCAGGCCCACAGAAGGGCAGCTGCAGGGTGAGGCTGTTGATCACCATGGAGTTCAGCAGGCTGCTGGTCCAGGAAGCTACAACCATGTGAATGCAAACCTTCCTGCTCATGACAGTGGTGTAACGCAAGGGGTGACATATTGCCATATATCGATCATAGGCCATGACTCCAAGCAGAACACACTCTGTCATGCCAAAAGCCAGAGAGAAATACATCTGAGCAGCACATCCGGAGAAGGAGATGGTCCTCTTCTTGGTCAAGAGGTTCACCAGCATCTGGGGGATGTTGCTGGAGATGTAGCAGATATCTAAGAAGGACAGGTTGGCAAGGAAAAAGTACATGGGTGACTGCAACAGGCAATCTGCTCTGATCACTGTAATGATCATGATATTCCCAACAACCACGAACAGATAAAAAACCAGGAACACTATGAAAAGAACAGTCTGTGCCCTTGGCTGGGAGGAAAGGCCTTGAAAGATGAGATCTGTTACTATGCTTTGGTTTTCCCTGGCCATTATTGTTATTCCAGTGGTTTAACTGTCAAGATAAGAAAGAGTAACAAAGTCAACTCAAATCTGTTCCAAGATAGGTGTAACAAGAGCTTACATTTCTCTCTGAAGGGGAGAGAATCTACCATGGAAAAAAATGTACCAGACACAACATACCATCCATTTTATACTACCTATTACGGTCACCAGAGAAGTGAGAAAACGTTTAGAAGTTTTCTCATGGTACATTTAGCTGAACCCCTGTTCATGTTGGTTGCAGTCTAATTACAGGGATTTAACATAAGAATGCCTAATTTATACACATTTTCATGCCCAACAGAGTTACTATCCTCTTTAGAAAATCAAAATTCAATGTTAGCTCAAAAGATTATATGTTAAAATCCCAGTTCTCAATATCCTTTCTTAACACGGGAAGAAACACTATACAGTTTTTCTCACCGCCTGATGGCCAGTTCCACAGCCTGTGAGAAACTCGTGGAACTCACAGATCCCTGTCCCCTGGCCAACCCCTTTTTCTATACTGAGCACGATGTCTATGGTATGGAATATTTCCATTGGCCAGCTGGGCTACCTGTCTGGCCATGCTTCTTCCCAGCTCTTGTAGACCTGCTCATTAGTTGAATATGGGAATCTGAAAAAATATCTCCGATTTCTTAGCAAAAACTAAAAACATCAGTGTGGTATCAATGGTCTTCTCATACTAAATCCAAAACACAGCAGCTACTGGGAAGAAAATTACCTCTATCCCAGCCGAAACCAGGACACTTCTGGAGTGAAACAATCCTTAAGACATTCTCATTACGACACAGATCTACTCTTTTGGACAAATATCCATAGACCTGTATATTTTTCTTGCAATAAAGCCAAAATTCAGCACACAGACCACATCTAACAAATTAAGTACGTCCAACCACCTTCATGTATATCTAGGATCTTGTGGCATTCTCATCACTATAGCTCCTTGTTCCATCTTTGCGCAGTATTGTTTAAGATGTTTTAAGGCTTTACTATGACAAGAAAGTTTCTGAGTAGCACATGGTCGCAGCTGCTGGATCCTGAGTCTTCGTGCAGTAAAAGGACAGTAGCAGAAAGCCTACATTAATAATGCTGTGGAAGACACTAATAAATGTCACTTGATATTCCGTAGGGTATCTGAGACTTCTGAAGGCGGCCGTCACATTTGATGTAGGGATGTTGGAGGGCTTGTGCTCCTCTGGAATGAAAATTGGACAAATGACAGGTCACACCACGATGTCTCAAGTGGTACCAGACTGCTACAGCTGAGCAAATTATTCGGATGCCTAGCTGATACAGCCAGTGGACTCTAAAGGGCAATCTAGATGACCCACTAGTAGCTGATAACTTTAGCTATGTCAACATCTCAGCTGTTCCTGAGAACTCGAGTAGCCTTCTGGACTTAACCTTGACACCTGGTTTATTCCTCATTCGTGACAGAAATTTAGATGTATAACTTACGTATAAATGTTTAAATGTAGATGCCTAAATCTGATGCCTTAACCTGAAACTGAATCCTACCCTATGTTTTTAAGACCAAGCAGACTCTCACAACTTGAATTAGCAATTATGCCGTGAAGGGAAAGCATTGCGAAATGAAGCACCTTTCCAAAACAGAAACTGTTTGGAAGGGAGGTTAAGAAATAATCCTAAAAAGCTCCATTCAAGGAGGCAGTGTGATTCAGGCCAAGGTTGCTGTCTCAGGTAGGTGAGATGGCTGAGCTGTCACCCCGGTCAATACAACCACAGGACTCTGTCTCTGCTGCAGCCCAGGGAGCCCAGACTGCTCAGCACCTTTCTCCTAGGCAGCAAAGGCAGGGAGGGCATCCCTCCTGACTTGAATGGAATGATTAAGGTACCGAAGCATCGGTGCCTGTTACCATTTGATATCCAAGACGTCTGTATGGGACAGGCACATGTGACAAAACAGCTGCAGAAGACTTGTATCAACTTGTACCAGCTGTATCAAACCAGCTTTTCACTGGCATCCCTGCAAATGTGGCAGTCAGCTCACGTGTAAACACCTACATTTCGGTGAGATGGGTCTGATCCTTCATGTTTAAGGAGATTAACCCAATTCTTATTCAAGGCATGAACTCTCTAGACTAGGTGGACTCTTACCAGTTGTGATGTCAACTACAAGAACCTGAATAATATGAAATTCAGCATCTTTCTTAAGACGGATGTAGAACTTGAGAAACATCTTCCTGTCATTTCAGCACATATATGCACAATCATTTTAAAGCCTGTGCCAACAGAAACAGCTACATTCAACTTCTGATTCTGTTCAGGCATTTATAATTTACATAACTACACCACGTAGGCAAAGGACAATTAAATTTTGCCGTCAGTAAACCTGTTGTGGTAATGGTTTTGAACAATACCATACCACATTAAAAAACATCCTTCAGGATCTGAAAACTGCAAGCCTTTAGGACCGAGAAAGGAAATTTACTCTAGCAGTAGTATAAATAACAAGAGTGGGATTCTCTATAGAATTTAGTTTTCTAAATACTTTGGAATATCTGAGAAAGTGGCTCATGAGGAGTTCTATGGTCTGGAGATCTGTGCTTGTAGATCACCTGCCTACTTCTGAAAATCCTCTCCTTGTATTATTGACGCTAGTAGATAGCACAAGCTCTGAACTTTGCATCTTTTGATTTCAAAGCAAGTTGAAGGATGAGAGTAATTTATGTTTTAGAGGTGAGAAAAAGCAGATAAAAATAAGGTAAGCGCTTTGCTCAAGGTTAAAAGAGGTTTCTTAGTGAATCCATTATCTCATCATGGCATATCTAGGAGCAGTGGCAAATGTGCCTTGGACCTATATAAATTATTGTATAGACTTAAAATACCTTGAAGTCACCATGATGTATCTCTGTTAAAGATTTGTAAAATTAAAGAATGCTTTTTCTGTACCTGAAAATGTCCAATCTGCAAGAAGGTTGAAACTCATCCAGTAACAGGAATACTGACAGCAGAATACACAAAAGAAAATTGCAGACACCCCTTGCCCAGCCTCCAGAAAAGTTACATATTTGTAGGTAAGAAAGAAATGCAAAGTGGCTTAGTCCTTTACAACGATTTAATCCATTCAAAGTGGTAGCAAAGTAGTGGAAGAATTGAAATCACATTTCAAAGTTTCCCCTTTGAGACGCCATAACCAATTTTGAATGCCAAAGGGAAGTGGTCCCAGAGGTAGCACTGCAATTACTTCTTGTGAGCACAAGCCCAAGTATAATTTTAAGTCACAAACAATTGTAGTTTTGGGAAAAGTTTCAAATTGCCTGTTCAAGACTTAGTGAACTGTATGTTACACTTGAAATCTTAAGAAAGCAAATATTTTAACAGATTTGTGGGATTTTTAGAGGATTGTCTATACATGGAATTTCATCCAGTTATTCCAATCTTGAGCCAAATGACTTCTGTGAGGGTGAAACACACTAACACTCCAATTTAGGTCTGAAGACATCAGGAGATGCAGAATCTGATACATCTCATACGGTGAAATCCTCCTCTGATGTCCAAAAGTTAGTTATCTAGAGCTAAGCTACTAACTTTCCATATAGTTAACAGTGGGAAATAGCCATTTTCAGAGCACAAGGAAAACCACGCTTCCTCCATATTCAGCTCAGAGGAATCAGCATTTCTAGAGTGCGACTGATCTCTCTGTTTGGAAACTGGAGGATAAATACCTGTATTTGGTGAAATGACTTCCCAAGGGCTGGTGGAGTGGGAAGGCAGTGGTAGAAAGGATAGTCTAGATAATTTCCCCTAGCACCAGGTATTCATCTCTTTCCCATCCACCTGGACTCAAGATGGACACCTCAAGAAGAGGGAACTGCAGTGGATTCAGCAAATATGGGGTTTCAGCTGTTTGAACTGCAAAAATTTGGACTCGGTGACTGGGCTTGTTTCATGACACATTTTTAAGGAGGTGTCAGTGCTGGATGTGGTGTGCGAAAGGTTCATTCAAGCTTTTGGAGGCCTGAGGGGAAGTGAGACCTGACTTTGGACCTGCATCCCTTAGGAGTATGAGCATGCTCAGCCAGGATAAAGAAGTGCACTCATCTCTGAGGAGAGGTCATCAGCTGTAACCCTGTCCTGGAACGAGGTGCTCATCCATAAATGTTCCTCAAAAATGAGACGTTGTTTTTTTTTCTTGTGCACAATAGCCTACAACATTAGAAAGAGGGAGCTCTGTGACACAGCTGTGATCTTCTTTGCCAGAGCTGGCAAAATTTTAACAGGGAAGGATTGCAGTATACTCGTCCAGTTTCTGATACTCTTTCTCTGAAAATCTATTTTTGGCTGCTGTCAGAAATCGATACCCCTGGGCTGACTCGCCTCTCACCGCAGAGCTATTCTCATACTCTTACCAGTGGGGCTGCTGTGTTGGAACAGCAGTGTGGGAGTAGAGGCTGCGCCACCACCGAACGGCCAGCTGGAACCAGCAGAAAAATGTTGGCAGGCTCTGTTTGGTGACCTTTTTTTATACTGCTGCTTCAGGAGAATCTCCAGTCTTTCCCTGCAGTTGCTCGCTCACATCTCTACAAATACAGGTTTCTCGGATGTGCTCTTTTGCACCAGGATGTGGGATGAGTTCCTCGCTAATGGTATGCAGCTATCCCTGTACACGAATAAAATATGGGGGGGTCCAAATGTAGTGAAGCAAAATATCCTGCATCAGTGAAATCCCCATACTAACCACCATCAGCGCATTTGCACTTCACATTTGCCACTGAAAATCAGCCTTCGCCTATTTGCATATCTGGCTAACCTCATACAACCAGCGAGGGATGAAAGTGAGCCATTTTCATGTATCTATTCCTAAAGACAAAGGATTCCTGAAATTCTTGATGTGCCTTCAGAAAAAATTCATATACCTATTGCTATCAAACTTCAACTGAAACTTTGACAGACATTGACTTTTATTGCTTAATATAATCATATAAGCCAGTTGTAGACGGCTTAATATACGTCCTGAGCCACTCCGACAACCACTGCCATAATTAATTTCTCATATGAATATCTCGTATTCTTACAAAGTGTATGTTAGCCTAAATGTAGAACCAGTGCACAAGAATGCAGTGAAGTTGTGAATATTCACCTGTTTTCTCACTTCTCCATATTTGCTGTGGAGCAGGCATTTCTTAAGAAAAAAAAAGGATTTTTTTTCCTTAAGCGAAATTCAAATATATTATTAATGTGTGGGTTTTTTACTGTTTGCAATGCAACCAGGGCAGATTCTCCTGTCTGTCTTTTGTATGGTGCTGTCATATATGAAAATGTGCAACACAAAAGTAGTTGAGAATTATTTTTCTCCTTTAAAAAATACTCTCAGTTGTGAAATCCAGGTTGGTTTACAGTTCTGGCTTTAAAATTCTGAAGGCTTTGGGGATCAAAAAAAGTTAGCATTCAGTGTTTCAGTGCCATTCTCTCCTCTCTTGCCTCGGTATTTTTTTTTTTAATTCAGTATACAAAAGATAGAATCGTAGAATCACAGAATGGTTGGGGTTAGAAGGGACCTTTAAAGACCATCTCGTCTACCCCCCTGCCCTGGGCAGGGACATCTTCCACTAGATCAGGTTGCCCAAAGTTATGTGCAAAGATGCACCTATCTGTCATGGCCACCTTGCTTATACCCATGGAGCATGATAAGTTTGGAATCATGGACTTCAACAACTTCAAACCTGAGACTTCTACAGCAGAAAGCGGATGAGTAAATATAATGATGTTTTGCCAAGATACCGTCTTTCCTCTAAATAGGTTGTTTTCCACTGAAAGTCTTTTTTACTCTCTCAAATATTTATGCACATACGATACGCGAGATAGACAGGGCAATCCACAGAACCAACATCAGCACAGAGAACACGGAGATAAAGATTAATACTTAACTATCGTTCACCTTGGACTGCACATGCATACATGCATGCACACACATGGAGTAGCGTTTATTACTTTGGTGGCACTTCATGGAATCATCATAGAATAGCCCAGGCTGGAAGTGACCTCAGAAGACCCTCTGGTCCAACCTTCCGCGCGGAAAGGGAGCCTAGATGAGATTATTGAGCACCCTGTCCAACTGTATCCTGAAAACCTCCAGCGATGGGGCATCTACCACATCCCTAGGGAGGCTGTTCCAGTGAACGATTGCTCTTACAGTAAAAAATTTTTCTCTTACGTCGAGATTAAATGTATCCCAGTGCAACCTGTACTTGTTCCCCATTGTCTTCTCCATATGGCTCCACAGGGAGAACCTCCACCCTCTTCATAGCCACCCTTTAAGTACTTTGAGTCTTCATGTATTAGAAACTATCATTCCTCTACTTGGGAAGCAGTGGATGCTTGAAAACCTGCTACCATGTAAAGTGAGTATTCAGAAAGTGAGGTTTGTGTTTAGTTCTTTCAATCTGGAATGCAAAAGTAGGAGTTAAATAGCATAGGACAGCCCTTATCAGTGGACTCTTAATGACTTCTCCAAAAGAATCACTCTTACAGAGATTCATCCTCTCACTAGTATAATTTTACTAACTCATGAACAAAACTCAGCCTTCCTGCTACTACTTCCCAACTCCACCTACAAGCTGCCAGGGCCTTGAGGGCACTAATAGGTTTTAACGGTCCTGACCAGCCTCACTTGGACCACTCCACGCCCCCGCCCATGGCCCACGAGCCCCATTTAAGCTCAGTCTAGGGCTATCAGCTCTTCTTTGATCACACTGTAGGTGCATCTGGCTGCAGCTACATCTCTGCCTCCTGGATGGACACTGGATCAAGACTGCAGCTTCATCTCCAGCCCTGTTCCTGACCTATCTCCCTTTGCTCCTGATGGCACGCTGTGGATGGATCTTGTTCCTAGTATGCTACTCAGTCTGTGTATCCCAGGTAAGAAATATCCCTGAATAACTTCAGTATAAGCCCCTTTCCTTTTTCTTCACAAAAATTCTTGTTTCTAGGACTAGACTCTGGTCTTCTGCTCCATCTCTCCTTCAAGCTGTTTTCTTTCTGCTCCCACCCTATCACGTACAGTAGAAGTGAGTAGGAGCTCTCATTTTACTAGGTGTGTGCATTTTCTGCTGTCTCTGCACGGTCACATGGATGGAAGGTTTTCACACAGTTTGTCCCAGCTGACTATGGTGAAATAATTGCATTACTTATACCTGGCATGTAGTTGCATCTCTTCCCCAAAAGAATTTCTAAGCTCTAAAACTTGGTTGTTGGCAGAAGTAGTCATAAATACATAGCTCACTGTTGGGAATACAATTTATTAAGAGGATGGGACCTGCTGTGGTGGTCAAACACAGGGCTTGGCCAGACAAACAAACTGACCAGCAGCCTGCTTAGAGGCCACCAGCCTCTTTTAATGCCTTCTTTCTCTCATTGTCCCCTTCCTGCTCTTTCCTCATCAGCCATGATGCCCCAGTTTCTCCACTGTTGTCTCCTCCCAAATAAATGGTCTGCTCTGACCGTTTCCCCATGTTCTTTCTGGTTTTGCTACATTCACACCTGAATTTGCTATTCATGATACCCAGGTGAGCTAGGTCTTACGTGGTGTTTCTGGTATGGTTTCTAGGCACTGCTGGCCTTGTGAGGGTCTGCTGCCCAACAGGTGCCCAATGCTTTCCCTTCAGCCGCCTGTGGAGTGTGCCCATCTCCCAGCCACTGGTGAAACATGGCCATCCATCATGGTGCTGTTAATTTGACAGCTCTTCATTGCTCCTTGTTATGTCCAGTGGTTTTTCATGGTCTGTTCAGTGAGTTTCACATCAGGCTAGTGACTAGTCATCCTAAATATATTTTCTAAGATGAACATTGTGTCACAGGTGGGTCTGAACTGTTTCTGCATGGCTAAGATTCATGTCTCTAATCTTGTGTAGCTAACAGGGAAACAGGCAATTCACATTTACTTGTCTCTGAGCACTTCATTATCAAAGGGGTGAACAACGTATCACCTAAGGGTAACTTTTCCTAAGTGTGGCATACAGGAAGAGCTTCCCCACAAATATTTTGAGACAAAAGCTCTTCTCTCTGCTGCTCCTAAGGGCTTCAGTTGATGTGGTGTGGTCTGGCATTGGTTCTGCTAATGAATAAGTATTTGCGAGGGGTGATCAATCATCTTAGATGACACTGTCTATTTAAATCCACCACGGGGACTTGCAAATTTTTGTTGTCTTTTAAAAATAGATGGGTTTACTGTATCAGCAAAGGGTCCTATAAAGATGTCACACAGAATGGATTGCATCAAGCTATTCCTGATTGCTGACCCTCATCTGGAGAATGCACATATGTAGCATTCATTCATTTGACCTTAAAACAGCACTGCTCATTAGTAATGCTAAACCTGGCTTCTGAAAGCTCAGACCACATTGCCAATTGGAAATGTTCCTGGTTTCAAACACATTAGCCCAGACTTATTCTTAGCAAACACCCGTGAGGACCTGGATGCTCTCCTGAAAATCTGCCAGAAGAACTAAATGATGTGACTGATGCTTCCCAATCTGAAAAATCCAGCTCCTTATGGAGTGACACAAAGAACACTGAGTCTGTAGTGGGTGGCATGTGGGAATGGAGTGCATGTGAGGCTTTGAGTATAATTAGTGGGTTTAAGGTAAAACCAGACAGTATAGTTGCACCTTGACAGAGGAGGAAGGCAGCAGTGGCTTACTGTATCTTATAGCAATGACACGCTCAAGCACTTGGGTCCTCAAGATTGTGAACTACTTCTTGCTTTTACTTTAAATGGTCAGCAGCCAAATGGAGACTGAAATTCAGGAATGTCAAGTTTATGACATTCCTTTACCAGTTTGATTTCTAAAGGAAACAAGTCCTCTTTCTAAGAGTCTCATGAGAGCATCCTTCACCTCTCTCTTCCTCAGGCTGTAGATCAGGGGGTTCAGCATCGGAATTGCCAGGGTGTAGACAATGGACACCACTTTGTCCTGGTCCAGGAAGTAGCTAGAACTGGGCCGGAGGCAGATGGAGATCGTAGCTCCGTAAAAAAAACGAGACTGCTGTCAAATGTGATGAACAGATAAAGTCTCAGTGATTACTTTTGTTCCATTGCTGGGATTCTTCTAAGAAAGAGGAGAAACTTATTATCCATTCTGATTTTTTTTTTTTTTTTTTTAGTATTTCCTGCTTAGTTCTACTGTTAAATTTTCTCAAATGCTTATCTGTGTCCATAGTGCCTAGAACACTAACAGGATGGTTCTGGTTATCTGCTCTGTCTGTAAACAGTGGAGCAGTAAATTGCTCTCAGCTTCTAAGGATGACATTTAAGTTGACCAGTGGTTCTCAAAGAGAAGCCCTCATAGGAAGATACCCCCCCCAAAAAAAAAAAAAAAAAAAAACAAAATCATGTTGAAAAACCGCTTTTTTAAAATCACTTGAAAATTTTATTAAAGTTTATTTTCTGATTCCAAACATAACAATTCAAAGGAGAAGACAGGGCAGCGTAGTCCTGGACCTTGCCCTGTGCCCCTGAACCTGTTCGTGCTAATGGCAGGAGGAAAGTCTGTCCTGACAAAATCACACTTGTTTTCTCCAATCTTAAGAAAGGAGCTGTGTATAAATGGAAAGAAACATAGGAGCTGACACTGAAGACAGAATCCTTCTTGCCTAACACTGCCTGCTTCCCAGGAGTATAGTTCCATTTGAAGTGACCACTCAAGGCTTCACTTACAGGCACAGAAAAGAAGTAGGTGCTCTAAGGCAAGATGCATGTAAGCTACTTAAAATCTGTGCTCACTTTGGGGTGAAATGAATTGCTGCTTAGAGGTGCCGGTTTCTCATCATAGCTTATAAAGAACACCCAATTATCAGACAAAGTGTAGACATCTATCTCTGTAGGGAAGGATATTTAGTCAGACAAATCCTCATAATTACTTTTTCACTTCTCTTAAACTGCTGACTTCAAGAAAAATGCCTCTCTTGTCAGATTGTGGGGTTTTTTTGACATTTCTGTCTAGAGTTGTGTAGAACCTTCAGTTGCAGGTGTATTAAATGAATGCCTGAGCTTGCAGGGTGGAGCTTCTTAACGAAACAACTGAGTGACTGAAATATCTTTTAAGCTGTTGCTATTCGTATTGTTTTGAGAGTAATTAAGAGTGCACTTCCAGACACAGTAGTTCATCAGATCCGCAGCAACCTGCAGAGCCCAACAGCTTGACTGCTAGTAATGTTCTGTGCTACAGAAAATTCTAGACAAGTCAGTTGTACTATTTGTGGTGACCAATGCTACAGTCTGTGTGACAAGCTGGTGTTGTTAAATGGTGGTTCTTTTGCTCTAACCCCACATTTCAGTGCTCATCAAGCCAATATGAGACCTTCTGTGGGTTTTGGTGGTTTGAGATTAAGACTTAAATGCATGTTTAAGACTTAAACACACTCAGGTCTTAAACCAACCCTGCACCTGCTGTAACCCCAGAGAAAGGCTGAACTGCAGCTATCAGATCTGCCCCAGCTGAGGCTGTTGCCTCAGGGGTGTCACCTGCGAACTCCCACCCCAGAGCTTCAGGCTGTGTTCTGTGTAAGTGCCAAGGGACAGGGTATGGGGGTGGGAAGGGCAGGATCTGTTTTGTCTAACTTCAGCAGCATAACATTGAGCTATGCAAGCTTAACCTAGCTGCTTGGGCTTATTTTATAGGCAGTGTAGGGAGGGGGAGAGACCTGCAGAAAGCAATACATGCCATTTTCCTTAAACTTATTTTACGATGGGGTGAGTTATCCTTTGGAAGTGCCTATTTCTTGCCAGTGATAGCTAAAAGAACCCAACTAACTTAGATTAATAGCTTTTAGGTGCCTAAAACTAGTGAAGATGAATTTTCATGTGGTTTTAGGGTTCCTCTGACCTCTGGAGCCTTTGCGGTCTGGTGGTGTGCCCCACACGAATTGCATGCCATACAAACTTATCCTCACCCCATTTAGATGTTACTGGAGACTACTGGGAGGAATGGCTCAGGTTCAGATGAAATGAAACCAAGAGCTGAAGTGCCTGCCTGCGAACATGCATATGCCTTCCAATGC
>Ga0181612_152881_pt1 | contig 16322 bp, 6 predicted proteins | sample HoacroProtozoa21_FD_119630 | JGI IMG/M metagenome (GOLD analysis project Ga0181612, IMG submission 119630) | Hoatzin crop microbial communities from Cojedes, Venezuel. Combined Assembly of Gp0051906, Gp0051904, Gp0051908
GGATGGGGAGAGACAAATGAAGAACAAGGTGTAGTTAATTCCAGCTGAATACTAATTCTGTTGCTCACCTCACTTTTTTTTCTCAAGCTGTGTGTTCCCTACCCTGCTAGCCTGAATATTTTACAGAAGAAGAGAGTAAAGTTAGTGAGTTTGACTGTGAAATCAGGAAGATCTGACTGGGCTAGAAAAGGAAGAAGCTGATGCTTTTATCCCAACTGTTGGATCTTGCCTGTGAGTGTCCAGGTTTCCCCCAGGTGAATGTGATATCTCTTCCCACCATGCTGTTTCTTGTGCTCAGAAGTTTCTATGGGAGCTATGCTTTTGTGCTCTGCTTTGCTCAAATTGTGCTATTTCTTGGAAATAAAAACAGCCCAAACCCTGGCATTGCATCACTTCATGCATAAAGGTGGACTGTTGCTGAATGTAGAGAAGTGGCCCTGGATCTCTGCTGCTGCTACACAGCAGAGCATCCCAGGACAGTGCATTGCTGTGAGGAGAGACAAACAGAAGGCAGGAGAAGTAGAAGGCAACATAAGCGCTCCTCATGCTTTACTCGTGCGCTGCTCCTCTTTACCACCCACACAAGGGTTCTGATTATGAAGTGATGAGGCAATTTTACCTTTTTGGTTCAAATTCAGCGTTATTATTATTGCTGTTTCTAGGTCTCATCTTTTATTTTATTTTAGCACATGTTTCCTTACTGTACAATCCATGGCACCGTATGAGCATTTGAGCATTTTGAAATTATCAAAAGAAGGGATAGATGTTAAAAGAAAGGCAAAAACAAATAAGAAATAAAGATATTTAATGTACATCAGCTAGACTGCTTGTAAGCAGCCTGGCATAAGTCATCCTTTAATAGAGCTGTAAGAATAATTAATTTTTCAGTTCAGTGGTCAAACTGAAAAACTGTGAGGGAGGAAGGAGAGGAGGTGAGTGGGGTGGGAAGAAACAAGGAGAAATGTTTGGGTCAACCTTAAGTAACAATTTTTCATTTTCTCTCACTGAAGCGAAACAAACACCTCTATTATCTGTTCCTTTGAAGAATAGTCCTAGCTAAGTTTCTAAACAAAATCTTCCTTCTAGAAGCAAGGCCTGAAGATCCTGCCTAGATGGTGGTCACACAGAACATCTTTACTTTTCTGAAATTTCTCCTTCACCTTTCCTTCCCTGGCCAAGCCCACTCAATAAATTTACCATTTGTGTGCAAATACCTTTATTAAACATATAATTTGTCATAACCTGGTGGCCAACTTCAATCTGATTCTACAGAAATTTTTCCAACAATTCTCAAACTGTGGACCCTGTAAGATGTTTTCTGCTGGAAAAAAAGACCCCTGCTTTTAAGTCTACTAACAATAGGTTTACTTTTCTTAATGAACTTTTCAAGGATGTCCTAAAAGGATGCTCCAAGCCTCCAGGAATACATTGCCCAGGGTAGGGGATGTACGATGGATAAGGCCATGGATGATCTTGGAAGACCTGGATTTTTCATCTTGCCTCTGCCATGAGTTGCAGTACAGGCTCTGTCCTATCATCCTCTTCTTTCCTCTTGTAGGAGCCACTTCTTTTCGCTGTATTACAAACAACAAACCAGACCCCCAAAAATATATATAGGTGCCTGGCTAGTAAACTCAATAGGGCAAATTTCTTTGTGGGTAATCAGCAGAGATCCTAAATACAGAGACTCTCTAAAAGCATGGAAGCAAAGGAGGTTGCTATACAAAAAATCTTTGAAGGGATATTATCCAATTAGTACTGACAGCTCTGTTAATATGGCAGCAATTAAAATGTTGCTTGTGAAATAAATAGGAGAAGACCTAAATATTCTTTGGACTTACATATGAATAATGCTCTAATATCTGGTGGAATAATTATAATGAAGCTGTAAGTATTCTCTCATCAGTTGTTTACTGAAATAGCAGTCTATTTAATCAGTAGCAATGCATTCAAGGTGACTAAATATTAAATATGATTGGCAGCTTACTGCTTGGACTAAAACGATTAAGTAACATGAGAAAGAAAGTGACAGGTGACTTCAGTCCCCTCGAGGAAACATGCCCCAGCCAGGAAATGGGTTGAGACTTCTAATAATATTGGGAACAAATAAGTGCTGAAATGTTTGCTTGCAGCAGTCAGTCTGGAAAGGAATGCAAATCCTGTTATACATCTTTTTCATCTTGGTGAGGTTGCAGTGGCAGCACTCGCCAGCTCTGAGGTACCGTGCATTTTAACTATCCTGCAGAGACACGCACTTGCCTGAGATGTGTCAGATTGCCATGCCAGCGAAGCCACTCGACTCCTCAGCACTGAAACAAATGCAACCAACCTGGTGCAGACTGGCCGAGCCGTCGTGGCCTTGTGCGCCATCAGTTGCACCATCTCCCTGCTCACCGTTTTTGGAGTCTTTCCTTGTTACGTGTCACGTTGCTTTGGATTCAGTTAGACAAATGGGGGTGAGGGATGAATTGCGATTTCAGGAGCCTCCAGAGTGAAAGCGTATTCCACTTTGGGTAAGTCAAAGTTTCTGGTTTTGGAGAACCAGGGCTCCTAAATCCTTGCACTAATGCAAGCTTCCACACCGTGTCATAGTTGCGTGTTAATTGTATCTGATGCTAACTCAAAGCTAAGGTAAGGACAAACATTTACGAGATGTCCACACCAGAATATGCAATAGTGTCACCTTCCCCTGGCCCACACCCTGATAACCTCACTGGAAGACTATTTTGCTCCCTGCCAGGCCCAGATCAAAGCACCACTTCTCTTTACAGAGCAAGAGAAATTCTCACCCTGCTGCTAGCAAGACCCAAATTAAAACTAAGAAATTGGGGCACAAGTTAGAGTAAGCAACTGGCCATATCTGTAGATATCCAGCAACTGGATATCTGTAACTGGACGAAAATCTAAGTCCAATTCTTCTGTCTCCCATCCCAAAGCTCTCTTTTCTAGCTGGTCCTTTCAGGTTCTCACAAGCGTGCTTTCTGGTTCTGTGGAATAGGTGTCAAACCTAAAATCTGCTCCATGGTGTGCTGTAGTCATTGCTGCTGCTGTTGTCCACTTCTCAGCTTCTCAGGAGCCCAGTAAAGGAGCTGAGGATCTTGGGGCAGTTACAAGGGCAGGAAGAGAGACTCATTTCTCTCTCCATGTCCCTAATGGGATCCTAAGTGTAGTATAGACATGAGTGTCAATGCCCTTTTACACAGAAAGTAGAGAATGAATTCCAAACAGTACTGGAGACAGCTGACCCTTTTAGCACAATGCTTAAATATTCTAGTGCCGTGCCAAGGCAGCATGTGCAGAGTAAATATTTTAATCCCTAATTAATCACTTTGGTTAGATTGGTAAAACAGAAGTCTAATGAAAATAATTTGAAATTTCCTTCATGAATAATTGCATTGTTCAGGGGATTCTGGGAAGAGTCAACTGGCTGACCTTCCATTCTTGGGCTGCTCTATTGCTATGAGACTTAATTTGTGTCCTTCAACCCTTCTCAGTCACCATCACGAGATTAGAAATACCTTTCATGCAGTTTAGCAGCAACTATGCAAAAGGACAGTGCAGTCAGCAGAGAGGTAAGAAATTAGCACATGCATCCCTGCAGTGAAACACATACAGTATGGCATACAGGACAGGGGCAAAGCTTCTTTTCCACTCCGTGTCCCTTTATTATGTCCTGAACATGATGGATTGCATTGTTTATTGAAGTATTCATGGCCATTTTTAATTAGAGATTTGAGGTCTGCGGGTGCCAGGGCTTTGGGTATTTGCAGGATTGGAAAAGAATTTGCTTGTTGATACGTCCTGGTGACTGGCACCATGGTGGGTCCCATGGCTCCAGGGGAATTTATTTCCTCCTGCAGATCCTGTCTTTCCGGTGGCCGAGTGTCAGGCTCCAGTAGGACCAGACCGAAGTGGTCCAATGAGAGCAGAATTACACCCTCCCTGCTCGCTTCAGCTTGCATTTCTCTATAGACCAGCTACAGTTTGCTGTGGAGGGATGATTTAAGTGCAGCAAGGTCTGTGGTCCTTTCATAGACTATCCCCTTGCTAAAACACCCACAATATACTGTCACCTATCTCAATATACTATTTCTTGTGTGTGATGGCTGCAACAAAGTATTGCGCAGCTGGGAGTGTTTATGAGAGCAAGTTGTGTAGTGCAGGTAAGGATTTTAAAACATGTCTTAAATTCATAGACCCATGAGTATTCTTTCCAGGGGAGCTCTTTCCCCAAACAGCTGCGGAGCAGACCTGCTGTGGGAAGATTTGTTTGCTGTAGAGCTGCAGCTAATGTGTCTACTAAAGGTGGAGTTCCTGTAGAGAGGGCAACACCATCAGATGCTGCAAAGCTGCTGGGTTTGTGTGTGGTTTTCACAGAGTTGTTTCTTGTCCAGGATGGTTTGTTCAGCCATTGAACTGGCCACCAAAGCATGTGGGATTCATATGAGTGTGCAGGTCAGGGCTTTACGCTGCCTGCAGTGGTGCAGAAGGACAGGGAGAGAGAGGTGGGCCATGTTACGTGGCTGGTCCTCATCCACAGCAGCTGGTCTGGGCATCTTCTTGTAGTCATTTGTTCCCTACAAAGCAGCAACTCCAAACTCTGCTGTGTGCTCCCCAGAGCCTGCGGCTGAGACCCCAAGAGGAGCAAAGTGGGACTGAGGCGAAAAGTAGCAGCACAGACGCAAGTAGGACGGGCAGAAGCGTAATTAATAGGGATTCTGTCTTAGGGAGTTGAGGAGGATGGAGGGCGAGCAACTGTAGCTGCTCAGAGTTCAGAGACGGAGTGCAAAGGTTTTGCAAGTAAGCGGTCATGAAATATCTGGTAGGAGGATTGACAAGGGCAATGGGGCTTGGATGACAATTTGGGCATTGTTTGTCTAGAGGAGAGGAGCGGAGTTATGATTTTGGGCCAGAGACTTGGGAAAGTGTTTTGGGACAGAGAAAGGTGTGTTAGAAACTGATTTCTTGGGCCAGGAAACAAGGTTGTCCTTGCCAGTGCCTCTAGCAAGTTGGGCACGTGTGTGAGCATGGCTGAGGACAGGGGCTGCCGAAAAACTCCACTTGAAAGTGTTTTCTGTCTATCAAGGGAATGATTTTTGAGTCCAACAAACAAATACAAAACTTTGATTTTCTTTTAGAGGACAAATAATTATCACTGTTCTTCTGCTAGTGGTTTTACCTGATGAAGCCAAATGTTTTGCAACGATTATCACTCCATAGCATCTTGCAGTCTCCACTTTCATTTGTGGTTTATTTCTCCCACATTCACTATTTTACTTTTCTATTCGTCTGCACAGTTGTTGCTTATCAGCCATGGAAATTTACAGATATTAAATTAGCTACAGGAGGGCTCTGATATTGTTCCCTCAATGCTAGAGGAACCTATTGAGAACTAAAGGGAAAATTATTAATGAAAACTGAATGAGAAGGCTATAAAGTTCAAACAAAGTGTGTTCCCTACCTCACAAGATCTGGATGCATGCAAAATTTCATGAAAATTACTCATAAAATGGTATATTATGTTTTGCTTCTTCAGCCAAAACCATTGTTGAAATATTTGCATTCAGTGCAAAATACATTGGATGATAACGATAATTAATGTAGTGAACCATTTAACAACAAGATATTGAAGGATATAAAGGGTTTATTATAAAAATTATGACCCTCACCACAGGACTTGAACTTGCTAGTTTTGACAATATAAAGCAAAGGCTCTACCCTTCAGGCGAGAAAATGTCTTCTGCCATTGAGACGAAGATCACAAAAGAACGTCATGAAAAAGAACCTTGGTTTTCTGTGTTGAAAAAAGAGTGTGGGGAAGGAGACTAAATATGTGAGTGTCTTCAGCAATGGGGTAAATATTCAATAATTTGGGGGTTTAGGGTGGTCATGTCTGGATGGAAAAGGAGGGTAAAGCTTAAGATCTTAGCTCTCTGCTACGATGCTGATGCTCAGCACAGTGCAGTCTTTCTATGTGATCATAAATCAAAGCTAAATTAAACCAAGTGCTACTTGTGAAGGAAACAGTCCAGAGATTCCTTGCAAGCCAGTGGAGCGTTTGCCTGTGTGGAAGCTGCCTGCAGACTTCAACATGAATGGCAATAGGAACTTGAAGGACAGAAGTAGAGGTCCAGTCCCCAGTGTGCAGTAAATCAGCCTTTATTTTAAACCTGTGCCTGGTTTCAGTGTCATCTCATGATGAATTCTGCATATTGTCCCTAAAACAGGAGGTGGATAGTCTGGAAGTTCAAGGGGAAAGTAAGGGAAAACAAGGGGTAAATCCATGATGGCCCATCAGCAGAGCCGGTAGGGCCAACCAGGAAGGGTCAGAAGATCCTGAGTCTTTTGGACTTGCTGGGGGGGAATTGAGACTTGCTCAGTAACACCAAGAAACAAAAAAAACCCCATAAAATAAATTGAAAAACTTATAAAAACTCAGTTTCCTTTGCAATTCTCTCATACATTATTATTTTGATGCAAGTATGCAAGAGAGAACAGATGAAGTTTGCTTTTCAGCCTAGATTTCCTAGCTCATGCCTTTGCTGTATATTGAGGGAAACCAGCTAGAGCCATTACTGAATTTAACCAGAATACCTGAAAAAAAATGATAATGAACCTAGGAGGCTGAAATCAACTTCCTCACCCCAAAACCCACCCTGTGTTATGAGCTGAGGATGGACAAACCTGCACCCGTCCAGAAAGCAGAACTGAGCATCTACAGCCCTGCAGCGGTCCAGAATATTGACCCAGCATTAATGTATGTGGACCTTCTTGATAGCAGTGACCTAAATACAAGGAGAACCAAGTGCCATCCTGAAAATCAGACCAAGTACCACTGCTAATACTGGAGCGGATGGAACTTGTCCAGAATATTGAACAGAGCACGGAGAGTGCTGAAACCCATCTGAAATCCTGGGTGAAATCCAGACAATATTTTTGCAAATTAAAAACTGGCATGGTAGAGAAATACAGGCAGAAACTACAAAGGCACGGGAAGTCTCATGCTCTGTGCAGCCTGCTGACTCAGACTTGCTGCTCTGGGTTCCTAGCGAGCCATTTTAATTGAAAGTGAGAGCGTCTGTTGCAAAAGGTTGGGAAGTCCTGCTCTAATTGACTCCTTCTGGGGTTAACTGTTGCAAAGAACGAGTCAGATCCCAGCTCCACCGTGAGCACCGGGAGTCAGTCCTCCCCCATCATTAATTACTTTGGTTACGTTTCTTAATCAGCACCGCTTGGATCTATCAGCGAGATCCCTGGCGCCACGCCAGCACCGCCACTCGGACTAGATAAAATACTCCGAGCACGTAAGGGGAGGAGGGCAAGCTTTGCTTGTTATTTCATCTCTCTTTGATGCTGAATTGGTTGGTTTTTCTGGCACAGACCTTGCTGTATGCCTTCTTTCTTTAACAGAGCCACAGGATTGTTGTCATTGTGGCTTTTGTTTGGTTGTTTCTTTAATCGACTTTCCTACATTTTGAAGGGTTGTCATCTAAACAAACTGATTCCCGCAACTGGCTGTGTTTGGGCGCTTTTTCCAAAAACATCAGCTAACCACGGATCTTGATGTACCTGTAAATTAAGGCAAAGGTGAGGACAAAGAGGCCCTTTAGACTTCTCCATGCCAAATCCCAGCTAAACCTCCCTATGATGCTTGCTGTGCAACAGCTGGTGGTGGGACTCCATCTGCACCTGCACATTTCATGGAAAATCGGGCCGTTCAGAGACGCACAAGTTTCAAACCTAGAAATGTGGGCTTGGGGACTTCAGGTCCCCATAGGACAGCAAGGACGGAGCAATGTGTGCCTTGGAGCGCAGAGCCATCTTGTCCTACCTTGCTCAGGGCTGCTGCCTGGGAGTTTTCTTTGGGTTCCTCGCCCTGTTTTCATCCCCTTGCCTCAGCACACTTTTCTCAGCTGAAGAGTTATGATTTTGTCCTCTCCACATTAAGCAGTGGGGCTGCCACCCAGCCCATGCAAGTCCTAGGGACTCCTCAGACATCTAGGGATTGGAGGGGATGAAGAAAAGGTGTTACATCTTCATGTTACACTTCTCTTGTAGGCAGAGGGCAAAGCCAAGACGTTTTCAGAAAGCTGACTCCTGGGAAGGGAGGTTTCCTGCAGGGAGACCTCTCTGTGTCCAGGAAAGGCGTTTATGTGAACTGGGCAGCCAGCAACCAAACGGAGGAAACTGCTACATCCAGAGATGAGCGTGGCCCCTTGCTTGGATAAAGCAGTCCAAGTCTTCTCCACTGCCACTTGCTTTGTTAGAGGGAGTAAGAAAAGCAAGCATGGCCAGTTTCAGCTTTGTGATCTCTCAGATTAGGTTGTCTCACCATGAGATCAGTCAAGGGGGAGCGGCAGGGTGAACCCAGAACAATCACAGCACATTTACTATAAGGGATTACATTTTTTTTCCTTGGAAATTTCACAACTGACTTAAATTGAGTTCTTCCAAAACCCGCAAATGCACAAGGCATTAGAGAGGGAAAGTAGACATATGTGCACGTGTGTTTGCTGGATCAGATTTTTGCAAGTTTTCCTTCACCTGATGAAAATTTGCTTGGCCGTCTCCACTGAAATAGGCTGTAGCCAAGCTCCAGGTGGGCTGATTCCCAGGCGCTTGTCCCTGGGACCATGGTGGTGATAGCTGCTGGGGGGTAGCCTTTCGCTGCTAATGACCCTATAGCATGTGCTAAACGTGCAAAAAGTTATAAAACTAGTGATGCATGTGTTGCTAAGACCTACAATGACATAGCTGTATTATTTCTTTAAATATACTCTTTGGGTCACTGGTGGCATCTCTTTTTATACAGCCCCAGGCACAGTGGGACCTACTTCACTGCCAAAACCCGTAAAGGTGCCGGTTTTGCTGTCACTTCTGATTGTAAAATGTGTTATCTGGAACCACCTCTTCCTCAGCAGGGCATTTTCTGAGCAGGTCTCTCACTACCTCTGCAAAATTATGCATTTCATTTGTCTGCACGGGGGTGATTAATCAAGGATGTCAGGAGCTCTCAATGAAACAAAGTCTTTGGATGTGGGGACCCAGACAAATGGACACAGTGTACTCGCAAAATGTTCTTAGTAGCACATGTGAATTTCTTTGCACTCAAATTAAGCAGGATTAAAGCAGCTAAACTGTTGTTGCTCAGTTCTCTTGGATCATGTGACAAAGCCTGAATCGCTTTTAGTCACTGGTATAGGCCTAAGTCAGTCCCTTGATCTCCAAATTAATTTTTGAATTGAATGATTGTCTGGGGTTTTTTTGTCCTAATTGAGTCTTCAAGTGAAAAATGCTTAGCAAACAGATGGAAAACTGAGGACAAAAGGCTCTATTGTGTAATAAAAAAGGGAGAGTTCACTACAACAGTTTGAAATTAGTACTTGGAGGTTCTATTTATTTTTTTTCTTCATAAAATCCCAAACAGTAAGTGATATGCAGTGTGTTTTGCACAGCTTGGTGGAAAATCATGAAAAAGGAAGAAGGTGGAAATTTCATACTGGCAGCTCTCATAACAGATAGTACAAAACATCTGAGTAATTTATTGGTCCACTCCTCATTTTCCTTTTATTGATATGGCAGAAGAGCAGTTTTCCTGGGAGGAGAAACGTTTCAAGTGATAGCAACACAAAGCTTAAAATTAGTTCACGTATCTGTTCCTGAAAGCCCCAAAATTTCCCCTGGGAAATGCACAGGGTTGTTTCAAGTTCTGTGTGACCCTTGGGGCATCCCAGGGGTTTCTTGCCATTCTCTGGACACTGGGAAGTAACTCTCTACAAAAATCTGGCTATAAGCTAACGAGCTTCAAAATTGTACTGAGCAGGTCTATACAAGGTCAGGATCCTGCTGTGGGAGCCATTGCATATACATTGCATCCCAAAATTTGTATTTTCTGTAGCAAAATGAGGGATGGCTGAGGGTGAACACTCCGCAGGCAGCTGGACCGGTGAACAGGGATTGTGGCTCATGGATGGGGCAGACACAGGCACACAGCCCCCACCTCCTTTGGGACAGTAAATTAACTTGTAAGGAATTTCTTGTCTGCTTCATGCAGCCAGGAAATGTTAGGTCTTAATCTCATGTGTCTCTTGCTCTTGTTATTAGTCTGAGGGGAGTAGGGGCAGCTTTTTCTTTCACCCTTGAGATACTAAAACAAGGCACCTCAGACAACTGTATTGCCTCTTTAAGTCTCTTTATGGTGGGCTGCTTCCGCCTTCCAAAACATCCAGTTTGGCTTAATGGAAGAGTCAGTACTGGACCACATGAGACAACACTGGGCTGGAATGAGGGGGAAATAGATGGAGCTTCTTCAAGGGGGTCTCTTTCATCCCAATCAAAATGGGACTTCCAGTGAGGTCCAGTTAGAAATCCATGTTAAAATGGGTTGTCATTTAGCCAGTTGGCTCCTTCACATACAGCTAGTAGGTGTCATCGCTCTTCACCCGTGAAATCCCTGTTGTTGCTCACTGTAGTTTAGCACAAAACTCATTATGGTGGTTGTGCTTGTACCAAATGCTTTTCAACAGTTAGGGCACATATGTTTGCTAGCCCTTTACCTCCTGTGGTCCTCCTGGCAACTGAATATTTTTAAAGCTATCTCGAGTTACAATCATTGCCTAATATCACAAAACAGAAACCACCCAAACAATAATTATTTTTCATCCATCATTATGGGTAGACCATCAGCTCTCTTGAAGTGCAGAGGCAACCAACACCAACAAGAGAGCAAAGAGTTGCCTTTCTCAACCTTGGCATTTCCTTCTATGTGCTACTGCCACATTTTGTGAGAGTTTCACAGTTTTGTGGTTGAATGGACCTTGGACAGAAACCATCACTTGTGTTGGGCTCTTCATGGCCCTGAATAGTTTGGTCCACTACATATGATCCGTGGAGCTGCTGATTTCACCCGGGACATCATATTGCTCATAAATATTGTGCAATAGAGTTTGATTCTGCTTATTCAAAGTTGCCTCAAATTTCCTGATATAACTTGTTGGTGAATGGTAGAAAAGGTCTGGCTAAGTGTGTCTGTATATGCAAGAAAGGAATTTTTCCCCAGTGAAACATCTGGAACACGCTCGGGACTTACCGAGCTTCACAGAAACCTGCATGGTACCAAGGTCTTGTGCTGGTCCTCATGTCAATGCAGGCATTTATCTCTCATTGGGATCTTGTCCTACTCCTCTTGGAGTAAAGGGATAGCTCCTGTGCATGGAAAGCGAGCAGGAGGGTCTGGGCTATGGACTCCGAAGGGGAAAAAAAACAGTAGAGAAGTAATTGCACAAAGAGCAAGTAACTGCAGCCTGTTTCCTGGGGTGAAGATGTGGTGCTGAGTTCAGTAAAAGCAAGACCTGGCTTTGTTCAGGAAATTATTGAAAATGGGATTTCAGCTGGATGGGAGACACTTGTTGGATCTAACTCTTCAGCGGAGTATTCCTGTGGAATCAGGGTTACACCAGTACTCATGGTTGCTCCGCACTGCTGCGCGTCCACAAGCCAGAAGGACCACCAGGATGGGATGCTTCCCACAGCGGCTGCCCGCGTCCCTGCAGGGCTGAGCTCACGGGAGGCCGGCAGGTTTGCAATGCCTGCGTTAGCAGCCAACACTCAGCGGAGCTGAACCACAAAACGTCTCTGCTCCCTCTCTGGGCTGCTGCCAGCACACCCCACAGCTCTCCAAATCAGAATTAGTAAAACAACTTCTCTTTGTTTTCATAGTTTTCCTGAATGAGGACTTCGGGGAAGATTTATTCTCATTTTGCCTGAAATAAGAGCACGTGAACTGGTGAGGAACAGGTCTGGCCTTTCAGTAGAGTTCAGACTCTGCAACGTCAGCAGTTGTTTGTTGCCATCACAGTGTAAAACTCTTTTCCCTTTCACTTCACATTATTTCTTTCTGCAGAACGCTTTCAGTGCAGATAATGCACATGAAGGTACAATGCAGCCAGTTGTCTGAGAAAAGAAGCCCGTTTTCTTCTAGTGGGTGGTAGGTAAGAATTACTAATCCAATCTGCTTGAGTTAACGCAAAACAAGGATTAGGGTAAAGTTCCCGAATATGTTAATCTTCCTTTATAGAAGTAAACTTTGCACTGCTATCAACCCCGTGGTTTATAGTTCATGGGAACAATGAACCAATTAAACTTGAGCAGAATAAAATCTTGCACAAGTTTTCTGATTGTTACCTAATGCTTTGAATTCTTTTGATTCTTAATTATTTGCCACTGTGTCATAGACAAAGGATATAAAACATTGTTTATTATTCATTAGACTGTTTCTAAACATATCCATAATTAACTGCATCTTATTGTAGTCACTCTTTTCATCTCCCCCTCTACAAAAGTAGGTATTAAATGACACGTAAGGGCCTGGATAACTGATATAATGGTTGGCAGCGCAAGCTGACGGCTTACTGGAATGGTAGTGCCTATTCATAGTCATCTAGTTGTGAAAAAAACATAGCCCATGTGAAGAAAAGGAAAGGGTCATTCAGAAGCATTTCTTTTAGGTATCGGGAAAGAAAGATTACTATATTTCATTTTTATAAATGAACACTCAACGGCAAAATGTCCTCTGGCTTTACAAAAGCAGGGCCATTCAGAAAAGCCTGAAACACTGCTTTAGCCTTGTTGGTGTCCAAAATTGTCTTACTTGTTGCTGGATCATATTTGCTGCTCTTATTTACAGCAGTCCACACAACTTGGAATATTTTACTATGTATTCTGGATTTTCTTCTGCGTTTCAGACTTCTGACTGGGGAACAAAGCAAAAGGAGGATAATTGGACTTACTGTATGAGATAGAAATGTCAGGGATTTGCTTTTAAATGCTAAAGGGCCCATTCTCCTGTCAATACCTGGATGTGGATCTTAGGCACATCAATTAGAGAAGTGTAGGCCAAAGCAAAGGTTGCACTATAGGATTTCACCAACTTCCATGCCGGTGGGTCAGAAAGGCCATCTTGATTTTAGAGCAATACTGTAGATGTTATACCTAACCAGTCTCTGACCCCCGCAATAAGTGAAAAATGCAGCAGACAGTCAGGGTCGTGTTTCCAATATCAGTATGTTCCTGTGCATGCTGTAGATGGAATACCATTGCAATCCATAGGAAACCCTATTTCTGGGAGGTTCTGATGGCACCACCACTTCTGAAGAACCTCAGTGGTTATCGAGGGTTTATTTGTACCTGAAAACAGAGGGAAGTAACTCTATACCACATACATTTTTTTCTACAATTTTGTAGCCAAATTTCCAACGTGATATGATTTATAAAAAAAGGCTTGGCAGGAAGCATGTTGGACACAAGACACAATGAAACTTTCAATATAAACTACAATTCAGTTTGTTAAGTCACATTTACAATATTCTCAGTTAACAGAACTGCAGTTTAGGTAATTCAACAGGACACAACCAGTCACTGGGCAGAGTACAGTCATCTATAGCAGAGTGCTTGTGGCAGGCTCGTCTTACGTAGTAAAAATTTAGTCAATCCCCTTGCTGTAAGGTGGGCTCTCATGTAAGGCACTGAACTGACTCCTTCGTGCTGAAGTTAAACTTGTCAGCAGGAAGCAAGGACCCCCCCAAAGCAGTGACCTGGCATTTGGCTTTCAGTCATTTTGCTCAGTTTCCTGGAGTTCTGCCTTTCACCTGAGAGGAGCAGACAGCTCAGCCATCACCCTCCTCGCGAGTGGCTGCTCCATATCTTGACCCTCCGATCCATCTCTGTGCTCCCCTCCGCCACGCAAAACCCTATGGAAAAGCATGAGGGGGACTGGAGAAGCTTCTCAGACCAGCGTCAGTGGCATCAGCATGGCATAAGAAACTGTGGTGCTCAGTGCATCGTCACCACCCAGCACAGATAATAAGGGACTCCCTCTCCAGATTTAACAAGAAATAAAGCATACATAAGTCTCAAATGCAGCTTGCAGTGCACTTGCTGTTTTCTGAGAGCTCAGAGAAGCACTTGGCTGCAGGGCAGCAGGTTAAGTGCAGCCTGTCTGCGGGCCAGAGACGCGGAGGTGTAAACTGGGAGCGCTCCCAATACGCCATGTTACATCTTCTGGAGAGCTGCCCCGCTCCGTCGGGCCCCGCCGCGCTGGGACCCCATCCCGTGAGCTCCGGAGCAGCCCCGCGGCTGCTCGGAGCCAGTGGGAACAGATGGCACTCAGCACTTGGCAGCATTAGACCCCAAACCCCAGGTCCTGGTTGTGGGTTTTTTTTTTGTCTAACCACCAAAAATCCCTTTCAGTTCCTGAATGGCGAGGCAGCAGCAAAGAACAAGGTGGAATGAGATGCACCGGGCAAACCCGGCTGCTTTAATAAATTTGTGAAAGTAGCAAGGCCCCTTTGCAGGTCCCCCGGTGCACAGCAGAAATAGTCCAAGTTTGAGGCTGGGGGACTTTTCAAGCTCGTATCCCTGCTGTGGCATATAACGATCAGACAAAAACCCCTTTCTGTAACCTCCGCTGGCTGCGACATTTGTTGGTGTCTGTGGATCTTATTCACAGCGCTTTGTGCAACACTAGTACTAATGTAACTGTATTGTGGCAGGAGACTGGAGAGGGCAGCGGATCACTCGCTTGAAAACATGACCTTTTAATTTAAACAAAAGACTTGAAAAAATGAAAGTGGGTCTTAAATGCAGTTTAATCAGTCAGGCGAAAGATGTCTAATGAAGCTGCCAGACAGATTTGTAGCCAGACTGTCACTTTACCCATCATGTTTGCAGCCTCCAGTGGTGAGATTAGGACTGGGTGAAGGCACAGTCTATCCAAATTTCCCTGGTCTGCTCCTTTACCTTGTCTGTTAAGTTTTGACAATTTGACAAATTATTTTGCAGTGTTGTCTCTAGACCTGCAGGAGCTGAGCGTGGTGCTCCCACCTTTGATCGCGGCTGAGCGTTGCCTGACGCAGGGACGAGAGACCCAAAGGGATGCTGTAATGCTACAAAATTGAGGTAAACCCTCTTTGACTTTCTGCTTTACACCCTTCTACTTCAGCGCTAAAACCCCAGTCTCTTGAATAAGGACAGCTGAAAAGTTTCAGAGCAATTTTTAAACATGTGGATTCCCTCTGCTGTTAATTGAATCAATGGGCTGGTTTTGCACCAGACTCTCAGTTTCTTCCAGAAAGCCACTGGGATGCTGCGGTTATGAATAGGGTGGTTTTGAAAGCCTCTAAGAAGCTGTTGCTACGTCAGAAGAGACCTACGCCAAGAAAGGACTGGCTCTAATGAGAAGCAAGTGGGTAACCTTCCCCAGGGTTAAAATTCCCACCTATGTGACCATGGAGGTGACAATCATGCATTTCTCACTGATAGGAAATTGGTTCTGCTTTATGTTTCTGGATCTACAATAGGTGTTTATTTTGCAGGGAATATTTGCTACCAAAGAAGTTTGACGTAGCTGCCTGTTGTAGGAACTCACCTCTCTGCTTATCCACAGGCTCAGCAGGGCTCAGGCACACAGCGTCTGAGCTCCCCGCACAGCCATCTCGGTGAACTTAGGCTGGAAGGGGAGGAATCGTCTCTCTGGGAGATGAGAGGGGATTCATTTTCCATGCTAGCTCTTTCCTGGGGGGGGCTTTGCCAAGACGAGAAAAACCACTTGCGGTTTTCTGTCTTTTCACCATTTTTTTTTTTAAAGAACATCAAAGTTATCATTCCTGCTTTCTCACCATAATCCTGCAAATCCTAATGTGTGGCTCCCAGTCCTTTCATGCTAAAAGCACAAGTGTGTGTGTTTTGCAGCTTTTAGGAGGTTGCGGACAGTTTTCACATTCGCATACACACTGTGTCACTGTAAGAGCCAAACCAGGAAAAGTAGCTCAAACTCAAACATTTTTTTTTTCTTCTTGGGTACTTTAAAGCCGATTATTATTTAAAAAGTCACTTACGTGATGTGATGTCTAATTCTGCTTCAGTGGAACAAGACAACTGGACAAAAATGACTTCTCTAGTGTTTTTTTTCTTTTTCCTCCCTTTTTCCCTGAACATTTTTTTCAAAGTTTCATGCTTAGCAAAAAAACCCTCTGTAATTGTCTTGTCATGATTATAGTTTTTCCCATTCACTGCTGCTATACATCGAAGCCCCAGGAAAAGAATTCTTAAAAATTAAATTTCATGCTTGCATGTGTTTCTGTGATCTGCAGTGTGTATGATCTCTGAGTGGAAAAACTTCTCTAAAAATAAATGGATTACCCTTGCTCCGACGCCGTCTGATGTCTCTTGAGCAGATACCGCCGCTCGCCTGTGATCTCTCGCCCACCGCAATCGGGGGGACAGGCGCTGCGGCGAGGGGCGGGGGGTGGCCGCAGTCGCTCACC
>Ga0181612_159669_pt1 | contig 16322 bp, 11 predicted proteins | sample HoacroProtozoa21_FD_119630 | JGI IMG/M metagenome (GOLD analysis project Ga0181612, IMG submission 119630) | Hoatzin crop microbial communities from Cojedes, Venezuel. Combined Assembly of Gp0051906, Gp0051904, Gp0051908
GATGTTATTTTACAGAACACGTGCAAAATAGTGGTTCTGTAAGCAAAAACAGGGCCTCCCATGGATTTAAAAAAATCCAGCTGAATTTAGCTGTATACAGACTCTGTTAGAATATTTTTCCCCACAGATTGAGCTATGCTTCAGATTCTTCAAACAAGCTGAACCAGGAGCATCTTTTACAGGGCAGATTCCTCCTCTTCTACCAGCCTGTCCATTTTCATATTTACCGTATTTTCACAGATCTCTGTGATGCACTAGCTTTCTACAAAATTCGGTGACACTTGATAACTCTGGGCTCTCTCTACAACTTGGCCCTCAGCTGTAAATAATGAGTACCACCACATGAACTTGCCTAGTTTTATTCTGGCAGTGAATTCAGGGACCTCCGAGAAGCAGTTTGAGTGACAGATACTTTGTATCTGTGCAAGGATGCATGAAATAATGTCTGGAACTAGGCAAGATACAACACAAGGATAAAAAGAATTACTGAACAGCTACTTGAATAGTATGGATCTCACGAAAAAGAATTGTGAGGTTGAATAACGACAGAATGTACATACAGAAGTGGACAAATGAAAATTCTAACATCTAATATTCTAGACTTTGTAAACTTAATATTGTTTTAATGGTGTGTTGCATTTTAGACATACATGCATTAGATTTTGTAGTTGGAATGGTTTTTGTCTTTTAAATAGGAAGTCTGACCACGTGCAAACCAGGTAATAGTCTGTCACCCAAACTCCAAGATATCAAAAAAAATCCTGAAGCTTTCCTTGAACGGTAAGAATAAGTAAATCACTTATTACACTGACACTCCACATCCCCAGTATGCAATTACACTGCTTGATTAAAGTGTAACAGAAAGTTTAAAGTAGTTTACCAGAGAACTTCCACATAACTAAATTTTAAAAAATACTGCACTTCACATAGAAGTTTAAAATTTAAAGAAAAAAAAATGTCTTCTGGGAAGAAAATGAGGATTTCCCCCCCCCCCCTTCTTTTTAAATAAGCTTGAAAGGTCCTAAAACTTAAGAATTATTGCTCTACATTTATATAGCACTACATAATAGCAAGTATTCATATTAAACCCGCATTTTATTGCTTCAACTGCACAGAAAAAGTTAACTTAAAGACAATCTTGACGTTGATCTAACATATTTCTCTTAGCCATTGAGCACAAAGGAGGGAAGTCATTAGAGCATTTTGGGCAGGTAAAATTGCATATGCAACCTAAAGGTTATATAATAACTACATACAGGATTTCAGAGTCTTGTTTTACTAATAAATTCTGATATGTTGGATTCGAAATACTCGTCCAACATCTCAAACCTAGCAAAACATATCAAAGGGAAAAAGAGGCATGAAACCTGAATGGTAAAGCTTGTAAGACTGATTAAAGGCCTTATCTTACATTGTTGAAACACTAACACGTTCCTGTACAATTCAAACAATCAAATTCTAATAGCTTTACCAATACAGGAACACACTCAATGAGTATACTTTCTTTCCATTTCATTTGTGAACATTGTTAACTCTCAGACTCTAGAAGTATATTTTGAAAAAAATCAACTATATGTAGAGCAATGCCAGCTGCAATGCAATGCTTGTGTTTTGTTTTTCTAAAGTCCATTCAGACTTCTAGAAGGAAGGAAGGAAAGGCCTGCAGTATTTTTGAAAGAAATGCAATACACTGAAGCAGCTTGAATATACATACCCAGTGCACGTATAAGTGCACGCTTACCCTACTAGGGCATGTCACAAAACTCAAAACAATAGTAAGATTATTAAAAAAAAAAAATTGTTTTAATCACAAGATTATCATCACACAAAAAGACTAACCTAATCTTCATTTTTAGATGTTTATTATGCCGAAGATGAAGCAGAATACTGTTTTGGAAAACTAAAAAATACTAGGGAGGTGGAAGATTTGACTCATAACAGTAATTTCAGAGTGGACACACCTGTGTAGCTACTAACATTCTAATTCCCATTCACAAAAGGGAAACTGAACATAAGAGGAGAAGCCTTCACCTTCAGTTTTCAAATACAGTCTGAAACTTCATCTCATTCAGAACATCTAAACCATCACGCATGTAAAAGCATTAACAATTTAGAAGAGTTTTTGTGTATCCTTACAGACCTGATTGTGTCTATACATTTATTACAATTACCCCTTAAACTGTCAACTGAGGACTGAAAAAAGATACCTTGACTACTTGAAATATATATCAAAAAAATCTTTATTTTGAAAATTTAAGCCTTGAGCAAGATTCTCTCTCTAGTAAGCTGTGCAGTGAGATAGGTGTCACTAGTCATATCAGGATCATACATGTTTCAAAGATATACTATTTTTAAAGATACTGTAGAACAAAACATAATTGGAAGACTACAAAAAATTAGAAACATCAGCTCTCATATGTTAACAGAAAACCTTTACTCCATAAAAGAAGTCCAGGTTAAAGATGCAGAAAAAAAATATTTCAACAGCTAGTTAATACTAGTGCACATTTGAACAACGTTTGCAAAAAAGGAAGATAATTTTCTGTGGAACCTTATGAACAGTCACCTAAATATCAAGTGAGTAGCTGCTGCACTTAAAGTAACAACAGTATGAAGACATTTCCTGAAGGTTCCCTTTTCCATTTGAGCTGATGATCATTTCTTACTCCTCAGCTGATACTGTTTTCAAAGACTCATCTGATTCTGATTGCTTTTCAAAAACAACTCCCATGCACTAGAAGAGAGGAATTTACTCATCCACAAATCCCCTTCAGTCCTGCAATGGGTATGGCAAAGACCAGGCTTGCAAAACTCTCTCCTTTCCTGAATCTGGCCTTCCCCTTCTCCGCCACCAACTTCTCACCCCCCGTCATTCAGATTCAAAAGTTTGCTTCTTTTTACTACAGGGCCAAGTACTGTCAAATTTCATAAGCTTCTTTGAGCAACTGCTTCTTTGAACAACTTATAGGAAATCCAGCCTTCAATTTCCTCCTCTTCTATGTTAGGGTCAAACTTCTACATCACAACTTAAACTCAGTATAAGGGTGCCTTCATTCTGTCACTATTCCTTACTAGAATTTTTTCATGGAATCATTTTTTTCTTGTGCTAGGAGTTTTATAGCCATCCTCCTAACCAATACGGTATTTAGCAATATTAAAGTAACAAAACTCATACAAGTTGTGGATGTGTTTTTAAGACTAACATCCCCTAAATTTCATGGTCTAGACACTAAGTAAACCAACTGCCCATAGTCTTCTACCCAGTATACAGAAGCCAGCAGGAGAAGAAAAAAAGAAAAGTCAATGAAGACAAGTCCAAAAAGTTAGAAGCCACTAAAAACGATGGATTCAAACTCTGTTACTAAAAGCACTTTCCTCAAAGACTAAAATGTAATGTACAAGTCTAAGAATTGGAAAATACATAAAACTTTTTTTTTTAAATAACAAATGTAAATGCCTCAGAAGTTTATCATTCATTGACTATTCTTCTACTCATAGAATAATTCTAAAATTTTGTTTCAGTTAAACTTACAAAATGACAAGCACAGTTTAATCTATACCTAAGTTTGTATCTTTCCAATTTCAGTCCCAGAGGCAATCCTTCAGAAAAGTAAGTTCCTGCCCAGGAATTTTTAAAAGAACTGTCATCTTCCTTGAAAAAGATTCTATTCTGTAAGACTGAATGATTACATTAACTTCCAGAAAAGTGAAGTTAATCAGATCAGTATCACCCACATACTGTAAGAGAACTACTAAAATGCTCCATGCCAGTGTCAGAGTATCAGCCATCGTTCCCTGTATGCCAGCTCTCCTTCTCCCCAGACACCTGACAATTTCTGCAGGCATTTTATTTTAGCATCACTAAAGACTCCTCCACTAGCAAATTTGCATTTTCCTTTGCACCTCACATGTAAATCACCAATAACACCAGCAATCTAAGCAGAACAAGATCCAGCAAACCATAGGTGAAAGCTGTTAAACAGACATAATTATTTCTTTAATCAGCTGACAGTTAACAGGAAAGCTTGGAGGTACTAAATCACCTAACCAGACACAAATGCTCACTTTGACCTCAAAAAACGCTCACTCATTTTTACTTTCAAGTTATTCTATCTTCACAATTTAATGCTACTGAGAAATTACCATCTTTCCATTCAAACATCAAATTAGATGCCATCACTCAAGACAATTAAATAGCCAAGTAAAACATAAGCAGCGAAAGTATTTCTTACTACTTTATAAACACTTACTACTCTATGAAGAGTCTGGATAGCGTATTTCGACTGCCTTCCATTAGCAGGTTGAATAATCTACGAAATATGTTTGAACACAAGTTCCCAAGACTCTGAGGCAGTCATGTTTCTAATGATAATTTCAGAAAGCCCTGAAAACAAACATAAATTAAACTAAGTTCTCTTCACAATTAGTACTGTTTGAAAACACATGTATCCTTCCTCAAGTAAGTATTTACTTCCTGAAGATCAAGTCATGTAAAAGAAAACTAAGACTCCTACACCTATTTTCTTAACTGACTTTCTATTGGGCTTTGATTTGTTTCATATCAGTTCTTCCAATAAATAAAATAGTATTAGTGTTCATATGCCTTTGACAGAAAAAAGTTAGTACAGGATGTCAAATAGTTTTACATATCAACATATGGTCACTTTCAACAGGACTACAGAAAACTGCAAGAATCCGAGTTTAATATGCAAACACGTATCTTGGTCAATGCCAAAATTCAACACAAAATACACCCTACATTCATCTCCAGTCAGTGTTCCTTTATCAAACTGCCTAGCAGGTCTCTGCCACAATACTCATGACAGCACAAAGTTAGCTTTTGTTAATGTCCAAAACAGATTGCTGCTGAAAGCCTCTCACATACATTACCAAATGAAGCAAGAGGAGTACAGAAAGGGGAAAGAAAAAACAAAAACCAGAACAAAAACATCTCTATTTATTTATCGTTTAACACAGCAGAGCTTGAGAGCATGTACCTATACAAAACAGTTTCCTTATCATGTCTTTCAGGGGCCTAGTACTTTCACTGCCTCAATAGTTTTTATAAAGTCACACCATCTTTCACAAAATATTGGAAATAAAGGACCTAATAAATGTCCTGTGTTTTTGCAGACTCAGCGCTACATTCTTTGTTTGCCACATATAGCAGCCAAAACATAGCATTTTTTTCACAGATAAAAAGAAATTCTTATTAGACTACCATTTGCTAAGAAATTACTGAAGCTTTGCATTTTTAAAATTAAGTCATGTCATTTTCCAAATGTCCGTGCTGGAAAAAACCCACAACGCAATTGCAACACCAATGTCAAAAACTGAACTCTTGCCAAAAATATCAGCTATCAACTGTAAGTGCTCACTCCCTCAATTAACAAGACTGTTTATAGTATTTCCTATGTAAACTTTCTATTTTGGAACATTCTGTGCATTATTCCAGTACAAAATGCTTAAGGGAAGCAAAGCTTGTGAGCAGTATCTTCTCTTTGGACAAACTAATGTAATCAAAGACCCAAACAAGCTTGTGGACAAGCCAGAGTCCAATCCCCAGGTTCGATAAGCAACTGCAAAATACACTGTAACCACAGATTAGATAGTGTTTTAACCACTTGATAAATACTCTTGACCATCACATCTATGACACTGCAGTACACCAAGCATTTTGAAGACTTTTACCATCATCATAGATGTCAGTTTATTCATGAAATGTTCTATGTAAAGTAATGCTAAAATTATCCCTAAAAAATTTTCACTCAGCTTTGAAGTCTCTGAAGCATTTTTCTGCCCAGTACTTTTCTACTCTCATCTACCTGTACCCGTAGCACAGTAATCACAGATTCAAAATAAACTGTTGAACATGCTTGTATCTTCTCTACACATTACTGAAACACAAATACAAGAGTGCTATAGACAGGTCTGCAATTTACACACAATGCTATGTAATGGTTCTAACTTACAGCACAAACTGATTGCAAACAACAGACTAAAGTGCGGTGCAACCAGAGCAATTGTAAGAGAACTTCTTAAAGAAAGGTCAGGACTATTTTGCAATTGGGAGTCTTAGAATTTGCACTGCAAAGGTTCTTGTACATTTTCTTCAGATTTTAGTTTTTCATGAACAGCTTCTAGCCCTGGACAGACATATTCAACAATCCACCAACAAACTACTAAACTGCTGTACTTTGATACTGGCTATTGGTAATCTGATTAGCTCACTATTCTAGTCAATAAACGAAAAGGTCATTGTCCTTAGCAGAAACTAGCTATGGTGAGTACATGCCACCTATTACAGTACAGATACGCCTGGCTTCCTTTTCATTCAAGACAGCCATTCAATACTGTGAATGTGCAAGATTAATCTACAGTACTCTCCTGATCTAATTCCTGCTTACTACAGCAGTTTTCTCCATAATTGGATTAGAAAACACAAAGCAAAAGGAGTGATACTGAAAATAAGCAAACCATCTGTGTGGCTGTATGTACCTACACACACGCACACTTTACTGGAATTTAATTCGGAGAATATGCTTTTTTTTTTACCCAAAGTAGGCAATGTATAGCACTTTTTATTGTAATCATAATTAAGACATTCACGTACGACTCAAAGTCAGGGTGCTGAAGACTTAGTTCTTAGAAGAGCAATGCAGTCAACCAAAAACTCTCTGTCTTCCAGGAGGAAAACAATAGTTTTCTAGCTTCTCTAACAAGATAACTGGAGTTGGCCAACCTAGGAAAGCATGGTTTTGAATTAACGATGCAAATAAAACTGATTTAAAAGACAAGAAGATCAATTAAAGCAGTCTGACATTTAGCTAGACCATATTTAATTTAGTTACCTTCCTACCAAATTAAATGTTTGACTTAAGATTTAAAAAAACAAACAAACAAAAAAACCAAACAGAAAAACCCCACAACAAAACAGAAAGAAATAAATCCCCTAAATCCCTCAGTAGTTTATTCCAAGGGTCCAGTTCTTCATTTAAGTACAATGCCTTAAGAAAAGGCATGGAAAGACTATATAAACTTAATAGCAGTAGATTAGACTACAGAGTAATAGATGGCTTATTTTGAATCCATTTATATTTCTTCTGTGTCTTCATGTAGAAAGGATTCATAATTTTTCATTATAAAACAATTTTTTCAGTATGTTTTACACTTGTTGCCCGATTATTTCTTTGGCTGTTCTACAAAACAAAGAAAAAGCATTAGCCCAACTTCACACATATATCTGTTGTTATCTATACACCCTCATTGGGATAATTTTCTTTTTTTAAGATGAAGTTCCAGTCTGCTGTGTCATACCCCTTAAACTAAAAAATTTCCTACTTTAATTTAAAAAGTATCTGAATATGTCTAAAACCCAGGGAGGTATCTCATAAGGCTACCTCTCAGGCTTCTTTTTGATTAGGCAACAAGACTGAATTCTAAATGGATCACCTTCAAGATGTTATTTCCAGCCCTCAGATTGTTTTTACGTCAAGTTTTCAGCATTCTTTTCAAAATACTACTAAAGAACGGGACATTATATTGCCATGTTGACCTTGCCAGCTCTGCACTGATCACAAGACAGAAACCACTTCCCAATTTCTATGTTTATAGCTCCCACTTATAAAGCCATAGATCATTCAGGGATTCTATGAATTTCTTTTAGCAGGAAACTCACAGCAGTCCTGGTGGAAAGCAACTCAGCACGTCTATTTTAGCACAAGTTCATCCTCAGGCGCAGTTTCTCATTCTCTTACTATCATCTATATTTTCTACGTTTCTCCTAAATACCTGAACCTTGCAAGTAACATCTTTTAAAAACCAAAAAATAGTTACACAAGTTTGCTCATTTCTATCTAAAATGATTCACATACAGTCTTCTAAACCACTGGGCATTTTTTGGAATACATGTCAGCTAGTAAAAAAGTTTTCTTTCCAAGAAAGTCACCACTACAACCAATAAGACTTGTTATACACCAAAACACAGTAACACCAAAACACAGTATTTGAATTTGATAAGATTAAAAATATCTTCACTGTCAGCATTGCTATACTGGCGCATCATTCCATTAAGATCAAGTTATACTGTTAAGTTATACAGCTAATAATGAAGTGCCACAGTTAGAGCTTCGTTAGACACCTAATACTAAATAGAACTAAGAATATTAAGCTCATTCTCTTCATTACTACTAGTAGTTGTGGTACAAGAGCACAGAAATCAGAGTGAAGCCGTACACTTTGTAGCATGGCAGGTCCCTACAATCACTACAGAGTGGAAAAGGAAGGAAAAACTGCATCATGGCTAACATCAAGAATATACATTTCCTTTCCAAAACCAGGAACATCTATTTGTTATTTAGGAATACAGAAGGAGAAAGTATAATCTGCAGCAGACTGTGAACACAGTGACCTGAACTGACCTAGACTGTTCTAGTGATGAACACTCATGTCAATGTTCATCTGCTGCAGGTCAGTAACACCCATTTCCAAGCAACAGACAGAAGAAAGCAAAAACTACTGAAGTATTTGAACTACAATATAAAAAGCCATCTACACATATATAAATGAATACAGTATTATAGAGCTTGAAGAGCTTTGCATCATTAAGGCAATCGCAATGTTGACAATAACAAAATCAAATATAACCAAGTTCATAGAAATAAAAGTTACAAAAAGAAGAGAATAAGACAGTTAAAATACAAGTGTATAACAAAGTGTTTTAAGGGAGGCATCGCAGTGAGTTGACGAGGAATGGGTATTTTGCACTTCCTAAATGTTAATTTAGCCTCCTGGCACAGAATAGTGCCAACACTGTCTAATTTGCACCACTTTATCAGAGAGTTAACACAGCCAGTAGTCCTGCCTTCTGCCAATTCAAGTGTACAAATTTTGCTAAAGCTACAAAACCGAATAGGTCTTATAAGACTTGTAAACATCTTTACTCGCTCTCCTTGAATACTTCTGAGAGTTCTATTTGTCCAACCAGGATCCCTTCCTCTCCCAGGGTCTCAAGGTGCATCTCAGGATTCTCTTCCTGCACCCTGAGGTCCGGGAGTTAAAGCACCTTATCCTCAAAGAAAGCAAACAATTTTAGTTTCACATCTCTTGAATTGCCAAGTGTTCTAATGACTTAAAACTCAGCTGGCCTGTTACCACTTCTTATTCTCTATTGTGATATATTATACATATTCAGATATACTGTGATATCTGAAATACAAGGAAATGGCCTGAATCTGTCTGCTAGCAAACTTAGTATCAAGCAAAAGATCGTAGCGTTCATCTGTAAAATTATATTTTGAGACAAAAATTATTTTACATAGAAACAAACCAGTTTGAGTTAAATACCAGAATCAAGCACTCTCCAGTTTCTTATAGTGGTCACTGCTATAAAGCCAAGGGGTTTTTTTTTTTCTGTTTTTTTCCTTCTAGAAGGAGTATTATAGGATCATCAACCTCAAATTTGGTAGCAGTTAAGGAGTGACTGTATTTTGGGTGAAGAGAAACCAAGGTGAGCAAATGAAAGACACTTTTCAGCAAGCAACCCGTTAAAAAAAAAATCAGAACAAACTTCAGGCATTTTGAATTTCTGAAGTTTGTTCCCTATTTCAGGATCATTTAAATTAGCATTCAGAGAAGCGCAGTTTTTCAGAATGTTACAGCCAACATATGCAGGATTTTTCAACACATATACATACATAAACAAGCACAATACCTTCAATAAGGCTAAGAATGCACTCCATGTCTCATTAACATTAAGTGGAATTTATCCTGAACCCCAGAAAAATGTATTTTTACCCTTAATTGCTAACAGCAGGTTACCTCTCATTAGCCATTTTATAAAAATCCTGTAGTGGCAGAAAAAACTACAGACTGCTTGAATTCACACTGTAGGTTCAGTACTGGCCCCGAAGAACAGCCAACTTCATAATTATTCTTCATACCTGTTGCAGTTGCACAGATGAAGGCAGAATACATCATTAAACTCAATATCCTGCTGAGCCACTGCTTAGGATGATTCAAGAACAGTCCGAGTGACAAAAAATAACAATCAGATATGCAAACAAAGCTCTTACAGGTCATACATTTGTCCTGAAGACTTGTTAAATCAGTGGAGGATCCAACTTCCCTAGCCACTCTCCTCATCAGTTAGGAAGAAGAGATCATTATCACTTTTCCCCAACTTCTTAAATGACAAAAGGATGAATAACACCCACTACTATCTCTAAACCCACTTCTGGTGTGAAAGAAATTATTATACCACCAGATATTCCAACCCCTCCAAAAATTCCCCAAAGTGAGGTTTCTCTAAGAGCCATTAAATGTGCCTAAGCACGATGCCAATGAAACTAAGAAACAAAATACATGTCCAGTGTTAATAAAAAAACAAAAAAGTAATCCTTCACCAAGAAGTGTTATATAACTTATCTGTCACATACTTTCAAGCTGTGTCTAAAAGAAAACCTCACTACAGTAACTGTTACGAAGTAACAGTTCTGTGCACTGCTTCCAAGTAATGGTGACTTTACTCCACATAATTATTTATGGAAGAGCACTTATTACACAGTAAAACCACTTTTATCCTGAGCGTTGATAGAAAGGAGTTATTTAGGAGCAATATTCCAGAAAAAATTACACAGCTACTATACTGATCAGTACCCTCCTGTACATAAACCTCACAGCTATCCAGGTATTTCCTGTTCAGTTTCCACACGGATCTTAACGTAATGCAATGTCCTGCAGTCTTTTATTGTGTTTTGACTCCATGAGATGAATTCTGCAAGAAAATTATATGGGTATGTTAAAGACCTAATCAACTGTTTAAAAAATAAAATTGCAAGAACGGGGCACAAACAGAGAAGTGAAAACACTGGGATGATGAACACTACCGTCCTTTAGGGCCACAAGCAGTATCCAAATTTCATAACAAAAGAAATTAAACAGTAACAATGTAACTACCTTCTTTTCACGGGAGAAAATCTCCTTATTCCTATTTATCTTGAACTATGTCAAGAAATCTCCTTACTTCAAATTTGTGTGCATATCTTTTAGGGTAAGCTCTGCTATACAGCAGCTGCCTTTTAATTTACAACCAGGTGTTCTCTGTGGAGGTTATTCATCCACAAAAAGGAAGCAGATCACACATTTTCAATTTGGAAATCTTGCCAAGAAGCCTATGAGGAAAGTAGGATTTACCCATGCAGACACAGAAGAACAGACTTTCAACCTTCAGTAAACAGGCACCTAAAGTTCTACCAGAGGCTATCTGCCTCTAATGCAGTTGACTAAACAGCTTATGGAAAGCCACAGTAGGGAAACCCTTGATTATGTCTAATTGCCCTCTACCCAAAATACACAGAACTCTCAAATCAGTGCTTTAAATTGCAAAAGGGCCTTAAGTCTACAAAATATGTAGCTGTTTTCACCATTAGCTTACAAAAATGATTAATGAACAGAAGTTTCTGGTTTTTAACTTCTACACGTATGCTATTTTATGCTAGAAAACATTTAATTATAAAACAAGAGTATTAAGTACTCAAATACTTTATTATGTGAATAAACATTATATATTTGTACAAAGAGCGACTTCTGCACCCTTGCTACAGCTTGCACAAACAGAAGTCTGACATTTCAGATGCATATATTACCCCCAAACCTCATGGCATTTACAAGTACTGCAAACACGAATGCTGATCAACTTTTTACAACCCACTTCATTTTATTTTTGGTCACTGTTGATTAAGTATCCTCTATTTATCTTAAGGACTGCTTTAGAAGTAAGTTAGTTAGTTAAGCTTAACTGCAGAATAAATACTGAGATACACCTGTAAGACCAAATGAAATAGCGGTTTATCAATAATGCGTATTTTCCAACTTCAGCCATCTAGAACGCAATTGATAAACAATTCAAGTGGTGAAAAAACACTGCGCGTTTCACAGCTACAGCATCTGCATTTCCTACCTGAAACCTTTGCATGTTCTATCACAATTAATGCCCCGATATCAATCAGGATTTTTTTATTTAAGCAAAACAATATCAAAACAGTGCTAAGCATATTTTCAAGCAACCAAACCAGAGCATTTCAAAGCTACCTCATCAGCCATGAGAATATATGAATGGCTATGTCTGGTCAGACCAACAGACTGCCAACCTCAGTATCCCACTTCTAACCACAGGCAAACAGGCAGCTCCATGGGAGTAGTGTAAAAACAGAAGAATAAACCTCAGAAAACATTCCAAATCTCCAAAAACTTGTAAACCAAAAGTATCCTGAGCCAAAGTAGTATCTTTGAATTTAGACACCCTCAGGGACTTTTACTTTGTGAACTCATCCAAACACTTTTTGAACCAAGAACATTTTAGCATCTACAATATCCCCCTGCACAAAATTCCACTAATTCCTGAAAAGTCAGGGGTTTTTTGAAAATAACTGATTTTACTTCATGCTTCCTAGCTGCTGACTGAGACACACTGATTCTGCCCTTAAACTAACGACCATTCCACAACCCTCATAACTGCTTTCACTTCCAATCTATCATCAAAACAAAGTACTTGCTTGCCAAAAACAAGGTGAAGTCTATGCTATCAGAACTGTTCTTCAAATTTTGAGGGAAACACTCCCCCTTGCAAAGCAAAACAAGCTACATGTAGCCAAATATTTCATCAATTGATTCTTGCTACACTTTCTAAATGCTGAAGCTTTGAAACATGCTGAAACACTGCACATCTACACTCTGAACGTTTACATGTTTACAACTACATGTAAAGCAGCTAATTTAGATAATCACCTCAAACATGAAAGATTCCTAGAAAGATACACTTTTTTTTTTAAAAAAAAAGAACGTACTATTGGGATGTAACTCTGCAATATTCATGAGGTTCCCAAAAGGTTCCCAAAGTTCATGAAATTCCTTTCATAAGCTGCTTTCCAACCCTCAGGAGCAGGGGAAAAAAAATTTAAAGGAAAAAAGAAGAGAAGCATGCAAGTAAAATCTGTGAGTTTGGGTTTTTTTTAAACACTTACATAAAGAACACAAAATGTTAGGTAACAATGCCCCCATAATATCACTGGAGAAATAGCATTTGTAAAATTAGGCAAACTAGGAACTTCAGTTATATGTCACTAAAGCTGTCATTTCATTAGATTAAAAAAAATGTATAAACAACCATATTAATCTTTCTGCATATTTCAGTTACTTAAAAGGATGCACACTGTTTATACTGAAATTGTATATACTTTGTTATGAGTATTTATGTTTCTTAATTATTCTTCCTATTCATTAAAACATTTGAATGCAGCATCTACTGTTAATTCTCTCTCAACATGTTCTTGTGTGATTTTGAAGTATCAGAGAGGTATCAATCTTATTTTTACCTAGTTCAGAAAAAGTGAAGAAACTGCACAATTGAGACCTTTATTCCAGCCAAGCATTATTAACCCATAAGCCCCGAAAGAAAGTGGAACGCTACTGATTTCCCCCAAAAAGTTGCAAGTTTTCCCATGATACCCCTTTTTGACACAACTTTATCTTCCTTCTCTGAGAGTGCATCTCCAAAGTGTTTTCCCATCCACTTTTCTTTTTATTTTATGAGACTATGGAGCCACTCACCTCCTAAAAAAACCAATTAGTTCTAATACATAACATCCAACAATACGGTCTTGCTAGAACTCCTCTAAAGCTCATAAAAGCGTTCAAAAACACGGACCAAACTTATCTCAGTGTAACAGCTACCAACATCCAGGTGGTCACACTGACAAATCAAAGTTACAGTTACAATTACACAACATTGTTACACCGAAAATCATTCTTTTAGTTCACAGACTAGAGAACAGATCCAGCCTGTTACTTCAAGCTATCAACGCAGCATGCAAAGCCAGACTATCTCCTTTCAGTACAGCGGTGAGTAAATGCTAAAAAAGTTACTGTGGCAGCCAGCATTAAAAGTGAAAGGGAAAAAAAGCATACTATGGTTTCAAGTACTGCACTCCTGATATTTCTGTGCTTCATGTTGAGTTGCACACAGAGATTCGGCAAATAATTACTCGGCTTCACTTGTGCACATAGACAGAACAGCCATGCACCTGAATAGCTAGAAAAGATAGTGTAAAATTACGAACATTTAAGATTGAAAGTCTGATGTGAGCGTAGATTTAAGTCTACTAGTACAAGACTTCTTCAGATCCAAAGGGCTGAGACCCTTTGTCAGGCATTATGGCTGCGGTAAAAACCTCAAGACGATGAAGTAACATGTAATTTAAATTAACAATAAAAATGTATCCCATAGACAGGTAGAACAATATAACAAGCAGTTCATTACAAGATCCAAGAAATAAACTGTTGCTGCGGATCATCTCTCCCTGCACCATCATCCTCATACGCAGAGAGCACTCTTACTAGGGGTGAGCAATTCTTCCAGTCACTTGAACTATACAGGGAAAAAGAGGGGTGGGTGGGGAAATCACTCAGGAGTCCCATTAATTTCATACTGCAGGTAAGGAAGTATCTTATTCTTCGGAAGCATAAAAGTCATAAATTCAGAACAGGTAAAGAAAATCACACATATTGCCAAATCATTCGGTTTTCCACATACTTTTTATAAAGCATCACTTGCAAAGTTATCAAGTTAACTTAGAAAGAACTTGTAATTGCCAGCAGTGCGAAACAATGTTTAGAGAGTTTACTGTAATGTTGAAAGAAGGAAGAAATTACCTGCATGAGGAGAGTTGCACCTAAACCATCCAACTCTCATGCTTCCGTATTAATTATCTATTATCATGCTACAGAATGTGGGGGTTTTTTTCTTTTCAACCTGGAGGCCTCAGTCATCAAAAAAACTCACATTTGTACATCGCAGCACACAGATGAGTAACACTCTCAGCATTTTCAATGGACAAAACTGTTGTTTGGGGTCCAAAATATTAACGCTTTATTAGTCACAAAATATACTGGGACTTTACAGCTTGAGTTGTAGAACAACAGAAAAAATGCAGGCCTGGTGAACACATCTCTTCCAAAAATATTCTCAGCTTGTTCCTGCACCAGTCTTCACCACTGTACAGACTGACATTTAAAATTCAAAGGTAATGGCCTCCTCCCCTTCTATCCTGGTCTTCTGAAGTTATAAAAAAACCCACCCTCACGCACATGCACTGTACGGCAACTGTGCCATCTCTGTCCCGTGACCTGATGCACACAGGCGGTAGAGTGAATCAACACATACACAGCCAGGGTCAGAACCACTAAGGTACCTTCAGAAATAAGCAACTGAAACACTGTGGCCACAGATGACAAACAGCAATTACAAACAAACGCAGCAGACTTGGCAAGAACACATCACAGTGTCTAGAGGCCACGTGAGTTCACAGCAGCACTTTTTCAGTCAGAGAGAGCTTTCACAGTCTCTGAACTGAGCTTTACATTAGAGAACGCGGTACTTCATTTTAAAGTAACTAGCCTACACATAAATATTTCAAGACAGTTTTGCTTGCTTATGAATGACACTGAGCACCTTATTTATAAACATAGCGCTCTATTACTAAGACACTAGAGAAAATAAGAGAGTCAACTGTTCTCTGCTAAAAATGCCCACCAACGTCCACCAAACTGATTTTAAAAACTGCCGTTCCCACGAGGTTTAAAATGGTACGACAGGCAGTAAGTGAAGCAAATGGTGAAAGCTCTTCATTTGTTTCCCTCGGTTTTTTTAAATTCTTTCTTGATTATAGTTGTAACAAAAATAGTGCAGACTACATCCTTATTATAGAGCTGAGAAGTCCTGAAAGAATTGTCCAGGCTCAGGTGTATTTCTTGGTTCTGAAATCTGAAAGTAAATACATCATAAACATTGGCTGCTGTTGCAGCATGCTATTAAAAACCCTAATTATGGTGCAATTTGATGGAATGCCACTTCAAGACAGCAAACATTCACTTGATACAAAAATCACCAAAAAGTCTTTGGAAGAAATACAGTTTGTTAACTGTTATAGCCTACATTTCTGTGCTATAAAAGAATAACGACTCCTATACGGATGCCTCGCATTCAGTGGATTTTGTAAGCTGTACGTAAGCTTGTAATAGTCTACGCACGGCTTTATTTTTACGTGCAAAAGTAGTTTGCAGAGGTACGCTTTCTATCGCCGAAAGTAAACGTTCATGGCCAGAGATCTACACCGGCACTCCAACACTTGTTTGCTACCCTGGAAAGTTATTCAGTTTTCATTCCTGCGACGAAGTTCGTACTTTTACGTACACGAAAATGACCACGCTGCAAACCCACCAGCTCCAAAGCAAGGAGACAGCACGAAAGCGAGCGGCCGCTCGAC